>JFJP01027687.1_pt1 | contig 10226 bp, 12 predicted proteins | sample 431651 | NCBI WGS metagenome assembly JFJP01 (sample SAMN02602958, study PRJNA72255) | Microbial mat metagenome, whole genome shotgun sequencing project. | biome: fresh water; feature: sink hole; material: water; isolation source: purple microbial (photo- and chemosynthetic) mats found in... | reverse complement strand
AAGAAATTTCTTAAAAAATTTAAAATTTTTTTAAAAAATTCTTTAATATTCAAACAAAAACCCCTATTTTCAAATAAATCGAGTCACCAATGAGCACCCTAGAAACGAACATTAAAGAACGTTTCAAATCCCTCTATCAAATCCTAACCCAAGGCTGTGGACGTGAATACTGTCCAAATTCTTATTGTTTTTCATCTCCATGTACCTTTATTTCTTTTAAACTCATAAAACCATTATTTTATCGGCGAAAACCAGTCTATAAATCTTTTGAAACAAAAGAAAAACTCGTCGCACAAGCTCTAACCCTATTGAAAACCCCTGTTAAAATCTGTTTAACTCCTTCTAAACCTCCTCATTCCTTACAGATAACTGAATTAGAAGCTAAATTATCGAAAATGGCGCCCACAGAGGAATACGATACCCGAGAGATATGTAAAAGAGTTTTTGATGTGTTCAATAATTTCGAAGCTTTGAGTCTTAGTTTTAGAGAATCGACTGATCTTCACCTTTTTCGTCCTTCAGAGACCCAGCATTGTGTAGATCTCGCTGCTTTAAGCCATTTCTTTTATAAATTGATGCCGAGGATGAAGATCTTAAAAGAAGAGCTTTTAGCTTGTGTGCGAGACTCGCTTAAAGCCTTTGTAAAGAACCCTGAACTATGTGTAACAACCTTTAATTCCCCGAATGAATTGAGGGTTTTCTTCATATATTTCCAAATGCCAGAGCTTTTGGAATTCGAGAATTTAGACATTTTATCAGAAATTATCAATATTTTACTATATTTACCACCATGGGCTTTAAATACTATGAAAAATTGGCTGAGTTCTTTAACTCAGGATCTTTTTATCAATATGATTACACAATTACAACAGATAATTTCAGTATTTGTCGCTAATGAAAACCTGATATTTGAAACACAATTTCAATCAAATAACCTCCTTTTCGAAAGATTCCTAGGAATGATAAAAGAACCTAAATATACTCCTTTAGCCCCTATTTGCAGTTTTTTACAGCTTTTTTATGAAGCGAATCACTTAAAACCCAAAGCACAGGAAATTCTGTTTAAAAACTCGTCGATTTCTAATGATATTACTGTTATATATCAGTATCGTGCTTGGAAAAAAAATCAGGAATTCACTTTCTGTAGTTATAGCTGGCTTTTAGAAGTCGATTTTAAAGCGAAAATCCTTGAAGAAGAGTCAAAAGAAGAACAGGAATTAGAGAAAAAAAAAGGATTAGGGGTTTTAAATCAAATGATTCACCAAAATCCTTTAGGAATGATGTTTAATCCAGGAGAATTGATGTATTTTACATTACAGATCAGAAGGGATCATATTATTGAAGATTCGTTGAACGCATTGATGCAGAAGTCACAACAGACGTCCTTTAAGAAGAAATTGAAGATCAAGTTTGTAGGAGAACCCGGAGTCGATGAAGGAGGACTGAAGAAGGAGTTCTTTCAAATACTTATAAAACAGCTGTTTGACCCGAATTATGGAATGTTTGTTCAAAAAATGGTAATTTGGGGGTTTCTATTTTTTTTTAAATTTATTTATAAAAAAAATTTATGATAAAGAATGAATTTTTTTTTAATTTTCATAAAATTGCCAATTTTTAAATTACAGAAAATTTTTAATCCATTTATAAAGCATTTATTTTATAATACTAAAAATTTTAATGTAAATAAATAATGGAATTTTTTTTAAATGATCATATTATTGCCAATATTGAAATAAAAACTTTATGATAAATAAAATCATCAATTTTTTTGAAAAAAATTAGCGTAAAATTGTGATATCTTTTTATAAATATTTAGAATAAAACATTTTATTGGTTCAATGGATGTTCCTTTGAATGCAAGTTAAATTTCGAGCTAATTGGAATGCTTTTAGGCTTGGCGATCTACAATTCAATCAACCTAGATCTTCGATTTCCCCCCTTAGTCTTTAAGAAGCTTCTAAATGAGCGAGTTGTCCTTTCGGTTTCAAGCCCAGCTTTTCGATTTTTCCTTTATAAAGCTGTTATTTTATAAAGGATCTTAAAAGCTTTGATATTGAGCTTTATCAGGGTTTTCATCAATTATTGAATTTTGAAGGAAATGTTGAAGAAACCTATTGTAGAACATTCCAAATAGAATATGAATCACAATTCGGGGAGACTGTGAAACATGATCTGAAAGAAAACGGCGAGAAAATATCTGTTACGAATGAAAACAGAAATGAATTCGTAGATCTTTATGTTGATTGGCTTGTGAACACATCAGTGGAAACACAATTCTTTTGCTTTAAAAAAGGCTTTGAAAAAGTCGTTTCTGGAGATGCAATCAAGGTTTTTTCTCTTAGAATTTAATGGTTTATAAAAGATTTTAAATGCTAAAATCAAAGCTTTTGACACCTGAAGAACTCAATATTATGATATGTGGAACTCCGAAAATCGATATAAAAGAACTCCAAAAAGTCGCGATATATGAAGGATTTCAAAAAGATTCTCAAATAATAAGGTTTTATTCGAAGATTTTTAGATAAAAAAAATAAAATATTTCAAGGGATTTTTGGGAGGTTTTATCAGAGTTTTCGGAAGAACAATTGAAGAAATTCCTGTTCTTTTGCACAGGAAGTGATAGGATTCCGATTACAGGTTTACAAGACTTCATTATAATGAAGCATGGTGATGATTGTGAGAGGTTTTTATCATTTTTTTCATTTTTATCTGATAAATCAATGATTTTTATAAAAGACTGCCGACTGCACATACATGTTTCAATCATTTGTTATTACCACAATATGGTTCTAAACAAAAACTGAAGGAAAAACTGATCATCGCCTTGAATAATGCTGAAGGATTTGGCCTGCTTTAAGCTTTAATCTTAATTTAAGAAAAAATTAAAGAGAAAAAAAGCTTTGCTTTTGAGATTTAAAAAAAATTTGTGATGTTTAAAAAAAAAACAAAGAAATTCATGATAATATAATTTTTTTATCTGAGGCTAGAAATATCTTTACGAATGTTCAAACTTTCCTTCAAAAATTTCCTTCGAAAGATCGTCCCTCATCCCATTCCCCAGCTTTATCCCCGTCCTGCCTTCTCCTATTTCTCCTTCTTTAAAAGCAAAACCCCCAAAACAGAAACTCCAGCCACTGAAACCCCAGCCACTGATACTCTGAAAAACAATATTTCAAAAGGCGATACTTCAAAAGAGGAAAATTTTAAGACAGAAACTTTAAAAGCCGAAAATTTAAAGACAGAAACTTCAAAAGGCGATACTTCAAAAGCTGAAAATTTAAAGACCGAAACTTCAAAAGTCGACCCTTCAAAACCCGATACTTCAAAACCCGATACTTCAAAACCTGATACTTCAAAACCTGATACTTCAAACAATAAAAAGCCCGAATCACAAACTTCTGACTCTCAAAAGCCCAATGAAAATCCTTCCTCCGAGCCCAAACCGATTCTTTCCTATCGTGAGAAGCTAAAGCTTTCAACCCCCCGCGTTTCTAAATGTCTTGAATTCGGAATCTACGCATGGAAGCTGACCTTCCCTCAGGAGCGATACAAAGATAAATTTGAAGAGGTGAAAAGGAAAAGTCGTGAGGCTAAAAAACAGGAAGAAATCATTTTGACTGAAGAAGAACTTATAAAGACACAAGAAGGAATTCCTGAATGGAAAAGAACAGCACTTGTTATGAAGGAGTCTCAACAAGAAAAGGAGGGTATTCGTAAACAAATTTCATCGAAATTTAAAAACAAATTCAATGAGACCAAGTTCGCGAAAGATATATACAAATCGGATTCCTTTAAGGAGTTCGAGACTTTCAAGAAGGAAATGCATCAGTTCAAAGAAGATTTCAAAGACCATGTTGAAAACTCGCCGAATCCAGTTATTCAAACCTCGCTTGGAGTCTATGTAAATACCATTTTTTTTTTATATTTTCTTTATTATTCGCACTTTTTTCATATTTTCTATATTTTTCAAATTGTTTTTCATATTTTCTTCATTATTCAATATTTTTCTCATAGTATCTATCAATATTTTCTTCATTTTTATCAATAATATTTTCTTCTTTATTCATTACTTTTTCACATATTTTTCTTTAAGATCCTTTAATTTTTCTCATATTTTCTTCATTATTTTTCATATTTTCTTCATTTTTCTCATATTATCTTCATTTTTCTCATATTTTATGAAGTAAAACCTTTTAATTTAATTTTTTTCTAGTCTAAAGTTTCCAACGAATCTACTGTTGCCCGAGCAATTCGCGAAATGCGAAACATCGATCCCACCTTCGATCTTTACGAGCTAGAAGATGATGCGAAAGGAATCTTTGAAGCTGCTTATACAACATATCTTCAAGGAAACATGGAATTATTGGAGAAAATGTGTGGAGAAATGGCTTTAGGTTATTTCAAAGTCCTTTTAAGAAAGATGGCGGCGGAGAAATGCGAGCCTAAATACAAGTATTTATGGCAAATAGACCCTGCATATTTCTCAACGGCTATGATACCAGAAAAAAGGCTTCCCGTTTTCCTTTTTACAATAAAAACTCAAGAAATTCATTGCAATATCTCGAAAATCGATAAAAGAATCGTCGATGGAGATGATGAAAGATTGATGAATGTTGAGTATTCCTTTGCGATAACCCCACATCAGAACCCGGATTTAGAGAATGTGGGACATGCCTGGGAGTTGATTGAGATACAGCCAAGACAAGTCATGAAGATGCTCGTTTAAATAAAAAGAAATATCATAAATTAAATGAAATTTTTTTTTTGGTTTGTTTTTGTTTTTTTTAAAGAGAAAACATCAGTTTTTTTTACAATTTAAATAAAAACAATATTTTTGAAAAAAAAATTGCTCTCGTTTTTTTAAAAGAGAAATAATTGATGGAGGGGGGTTGATGGGGATTGATGGGTTTGATGGGATGATGGGGATTGATGGGATGAAGGGGATTGAATGGAGATTAATGTGGATATTGATATGAATTGATGGGTATTTATGGGGATTTATGGGATTGATAGGGATTGATGTGGATTGGTTTTGACAAATAAAAAAAACATTCAATTTTATATAAAATTCAATTATTTTTTTCTGAAAATTTATCGAAAATTAATATGAATTTTTTTTTCTGAAGAAAAATGTGGCCTTTTAACAAGAAAACTGAAATTAATGAGGAAGAAATCGTGGATAATGCAATCGATGAATTAGATTGCCATAAACATTATGATGCTTACGTCGATTGTCTTTTGAACTCAAAGTTCTCCTATAAAGGATGTCTTGAAATCATGGAGACTTATCGATATTGTCTGGCTTCTGCTTATCAAAAAGCTGGGCAAAAGGATAAAAAATTCTTTATGAAATCAATAAAATAAAATAACGAAAAAATTAGCTAAATCGCCATTTTTCATAAAATTCTAAAATTTATGCTTTTTTTCTTCATAAATTCAATAAAAAAATCGTCAATTTCCTTTATTAACTCTTAATAAAAAATTTCGCAATTTCTTCATAATTTCGATAAAATTAAAAGAAAAATTCTTAAAAAAAATCTCTTGAAAATGAACGTAAAACCAAAATACTTGCAAATTCTTTTATTTTTTCCAAGATCGCAATCGAAGGCTGTCTTCATGGTTCGCTTACGGTCCTTTACGAGACTTTATTGCAAATCGAGCAAATAAAACACATAAAAATCGATCTTCTTTTGATTTGTGGAGATTTTCAGAGTCTTCGTGATGAAATCGATATGCAAAACATGGCCTGTCCAGTTAAATATCAGCGTTTAGGAGATTTTCCTTCATATTTCACTGGAAAATTAAAGGCTCCTTTTCTCACGATATTTATTGGAGGAAATCATGAAGCTTCCAATTATTTACAACAGCTTTATTTCGGAGGATGGGCTGCTCCTAACATCTATTTTATGGGGAATTCAGGGGTTATAAGAGTTAAAAAAGGGGGGTTTAGCTTCAGATTAGCGGGAGTTTCAGGGATTTTTAACCAAAAAGACTTTTTTACGAGGAAAAATATGGAAATTTTGCCTTTGAATGGGTTTTCGAAGAGAAGCTGTTATCATATGAAGGAGAAAGAGCTTTTGAAGATTCATCTGGTTTTTTTATCATTTTTGTCGTAAAAGAAAAGAATAGAAAAAAGCGATATTTTTTATCGTCAATTTTTTTTGTGAATTTTAATAGGAATTTTCTCATCATTTTTATGTGACTTTTTATCATCATTTTTTTGTGATTTTTATCGGTTTTTTTATCCTAATTTTATAGTCTTTTTTTTGAAGATTCAGGAGAAAATTGATGTTTTCATGAGCCATGATTGGCCTTCTGGAATAGAAAATCATGGAGATTTGAAGGATTTATTAAAGAGAAAACCGTTTTTTCGAGAAGATATTGAGAGAAAATGCTTAGGAAGCCCTGCTTTGCGATATCTATTGGAAAAACAGAATCCGTTTTTATTGAAAACAAATGGGGTTTTATTTGATTTTTTGGGGTTTTTTAAAGGAAATTATGGTTTTCTGCACATTTGCATGTGAAATTTGCAGCTTTTTTCGAGAAAAAAGAAGAAAATAAAGAGACTTTTTTCCTTGCTTTGGACAAATGCATGCCAAGAAAGGAGTTTCTTCAGATTTTAAAGGTAAAACAAGGGAAAAATGGCATAGAATTCGATTTTAACCAAGAAATTGAAGAGAAATTAGAAGAAAAACATGAAGAAATTGAGCTTTTTTATGATGAAGAATGGCTTGCAATATTGAGTGTCATTGAGGATTTCTATAGAAAAATCAGAGAAAAGGGGCATTTATTTGATTATTCTAAAGAAAATCCTTATAGTTTAAAGGCTAATTTCAATGAAAAAAGTGAGGAATTCGAGGATTTGCTAAAGAAAATAAAGGAGAAAAAAGAGGATTTTAAAGGAAAAGAGACGAAAATCGTGGAGAATTGCTATTGGGAGTATAAAGAACATGAGATTAATAAACAAACAGAGAAATTTCTTCAGTTTATCTGTTTGAAAAAAGAGATTTATGAAGGATTTTTATTCGAGAAATCCTTCGAAAAAACAGAGAAAATCGAAGAAAAAGAGAAGAAATTCATTGGAAATACAGAGGAAATTTCATTAGATTTAGCAGAAAATAATGAAGAAAATAAAGAAGAATTTAATAAAGGAAATAATGAAGGAAATAATGAAGGAATTAATGAAGGAATCAATAAAGGAATTAATGCAGAAATTAATGAGAAAAAAAAAGAAGAAAAATGGAGTATTAATATTGAAGAAACTCCCTTTTTCGCGAAAAAAGAAGGAAATTAAAGAAAAAAGCGGATTTTATTTGTTACAAATTAATTAGGATGTTTTAATTTAAAAAAATCATAAAATTCATCAATTTTTTTAGTTTATCATTATTATTTATATATTATTTTGTGATATTTTAAAACCCACCCAAAAAAGCTTCAAATAAAAACAAACAAAAAAACTTTTTTTCTTTATAAAATCCCAAATTTCTCATGGAAAGCACGAATCCCTCAGGTTTTATTAAAAAACGAAGGAAAATCACTCATTTCTTTTGTATTTTATCCAAAAGATCAGCAGAATCTCGACGATCAGACTGATGATGAGGAGAAAATCGTGAAATCTAGGACCTTTTATTACTCAAATTTCGATTTGTTTGATGAAAGCTCACATTTCTTCTTCCTCAAGTATCAAATTTTCAAGAAATCGCTCTCTGCTTTTTTAGGTTCTTATTTATTTTTTTCATTAAAAATCACTTTTTTTTTTATCATTGATGTTTTTTTTTCGTGTTTTTTTTGATGTTTTTTTTCAACGTTATTTTGATGTTTTTTCTCGAATTTTGCATTTTTATTCATTTAACCATTATTTTCTTCGGTTTTATATAATTTTTTCTTAAAATAAAGGTGATGATTGGAATAACTATGCCAACATGACCATATATTTCGAAAAGCAATACGCCAAAGTATACATTGACACAAAGACTATCTTTAACACTGCTCTAGAGGTCTGGCTCGAGCTTCGTAAGACCATCGCTCCTGAACGCAATTTCGAAGAAATGAGCATTTTCGAGTCATTTCTCACAAAATTCATTGAAAAATTCCAAAATTACAAAATAAGTTCGTTTTTTATAAAAAAAAACCTCCTTTTTATACGAAAAAAAAACCCCCTTTTTATACGAAAAAAATAAATATTTTCTTTATAAAAAACCTTTTTTTTTTTATTAAAACTATTTTTTCAATGAAAGTTTCTCATGTTTCTTATTTTTTTACATTTTTCTTCATAAAAAACTCTTTATTTTTCATAGATAATTCTTCTTTCAAGCCAGTAATGCAAAGTTTTTATTTAAGTGCAATAAAGGTCTGGAATGATCTAATCGCTGGGAAAGACATATGGAAGGTGAAAATCGAAGAAAAAGATGATAAAAAGACCACAGAGTCTCTGTCTCATTCCTCGAGCAATGAATCCTCCTATTTCCAGTCCAACTCTCGCATAATCAAGCCTCTTTTAGTTGCAAAAGAGAAGATTTTTGGTTATTTCAACGTATCGAAGAAATTCAATACAAATGCAAATATCCCAAATTTGATAGAAAAACCTGAGAATTTAGAGGCTTTAGGAGAAATTGATGATGATAATGAATTGAAGAATTATAAGAACTTTAATTCAACAATGAAAATCGAGGCAGGTAATGAAATAGCTAATAGTATTAAGAATCTATCAGAAAATGAGATGAAAAATCTATTGACGAGAGACCCTTATGCCTTTAATATCAAGAATATCAATCAAAAGAGAAAAAATAACGCACCGCCCATCTCACAAGAGAATATCTTCATCGAGGTCACCAAACTCACAAAGAAAGAGGAGAAGGTTTTTAATAAGAATGTGATTAGTCATGTGAGTGATTTCGCTGAAAAAATAGGGAATTCGAAGGAAAATAGATGGCAAGTGGCCAGAAATTTGGTCACGACTATGATTGAAGTAATTTAATGATGTTTTTATATAATTTAATGATTTTTTTTTATATTTAATCATATTTTTTTCGAATTTAATGACTTTTTTTTAAAAATTTTATATAATTTTTTATTGATGAATTTTGATTGTAATTTTATGAAAATTCTTTAAATTTTATTAAAATTTATTGAGAAATTTTTTTTCAAAATTCATCTATGATTCTATTAAAACTTATTATTTTTTTCTTTGAATTTTATCATAATTTACTAATGAATTTTTTTCCGATTTTTTAAAAATTTACTGATGAATTAATTTTCTGAATACTTATTTATTCATAATTATAAATAAAGGTTAATTACAATTATGTGATGTCAAATATCGCCCATGCCCTTCTCCTTAATAAAGCGAAGGATTTAAAGATCAGATTCCTACAGCCAGCTCAGGATTTCTACAATCAATTAATGGACACTTGGCTGATTTCAAAGAGCAATAGTCTAAATAGTGAGGTTCGTTTCAAAGATTTCTTAGAAAAAGTCAAAAAAACCTTTGGAGGCTCTTGGAATGAGAATTTAGCAGGTCCTACACAGGTTTTCTTCAGTGCTTTATCACATGAATGGAATAAAATCAAAGAAGAAGATACAATGGAAGATACACATGAAGATGTAATGATTTTTATTGAATAAATTAATGATAAATTGTGAATTCAAAAATTTTTTAGAGAGTTAGACTATTTGTGAGAAGAGTAAGAGAAAATATGCTGAAAATGTGGGAGGAAAACATCATTAAAAAAGCAGAGGAACTAGATAATAAGGTAATCCAACAGCATTCTGGGAATTAACCCTGATTTATATAAGAAATAATACCCCTATTTTTTGTCTATAATATTAAAAATCATAGTAAAATTCCAGATCAAATTATTATAATTGCCATAAATTTCATATTAAATTATCAATTTATATGATAATTTATCAAAATTCGTCAATAATTTTTTATTTTTTTAACTTAAATTTTACAAAAAATTCAAAGGTTTTTTGTGATTATGTGTTAATTTATCAAAATTCGTCATTAATTCAAAATATTTTATCAATAATTATCAAAATTCTCATTATTTTCAACTGAAAACTCCTTCAAATGAACCGTTCAAAACCCGCTCTCCCCCGTTCAAAATCAGCTCTTCGCACCTCTTCCCCTTTCCACCCCCTTCTCCCCCATGAATCCTCTATCCAATACTTGAACTTTACTGAATCCTCTACTAAAAAGGTTGATCCCCCCTCTACAAATCTCG
>JFJP01031014.1_pt1 | contig 10227 bp, 9 predicted proteins | sample 431651 | NCBI WGS metagenome assembly JFJP01 (sample SAMN02602958, study PRJNA72255) | Microbial mat metagenome, whole genome shotgun sequencing project. | biome: fresh water; feature: sink hole; material: water; isolation source: purple microbial (photo- and chemosynthetic) mats found in... | reverse complement strand
AACGGGAACTCCTGGATACCGACGCCCTGACCATGATGGAAGGGGTGATGAAAGTGTCGGAACTCCAGGTGCGGGATGTGATGATCCCCCGCGCCCAGATGGTGGTTCTGGAACACGACTGGAGCCTGGAGCGGCTCATCGCTGAAGTGGTCGAGTCCGGCCATTCCCGCCTGCCGGTCATTGATGAAAACAGGGACAATGTCATTGGCATTCTGATCGTCAAGGATCTGCTGGCTCACGCTTTTGACCGCCTTGAGGATTTTGATCTACGCGCTATTTTACGTCCCGCCAAATTCATTCCCGAAAGCAAGCGCCTGAACGTCCTGCTCAAGGAATTTCGCGGCAATCGCCTGCACATGGCCATCGTGGTGGACGAATACGGCGGGGTTGCGGGTCTTATCACCATTGAAGACGTGCTCGAAGAGATCGTCGGTGAAATCGACGATGAGCACGATATTGATGAAGACAGCGCTTTTATCCGCCCGCAAGGCGATGCCTTCATCATTAAGGCGCTGACGCCAGTTGAAGATTTCAATGCGTATTTTCAGGCGGACCTCAGCGACGAAAAGGCCGATACCCTCGGTGGACTGGTCATGATGGATCTCGGGCGGCTGCCCAAGGGCGGGGAAATCATCGACCTGGATCGCCAAATTCACCTGCTGGAAATGACGCTCCGCGATAGCCAGGAGCCGCCGCCTGCCGTTGCTGATGAATGAGTTTGCGCAACGCTACCCGCTGATTGTTGACCTGCTGGTGTTCATCGCCGGCGCTCTGTTGACGCTGGCCTTTGCGCCCTTTGACCTTTGGCCGCTGGCGATTCTGCTACCGATGATCCTGCTGTGGAGTTGGGAAACCGCCACGCCATGCCGAGCCGCGCTACGCGGTGGGCTGTTCGGACTGAGCCTGTTCGGGTTCGGCATTTACTGGATTTTTATCAGCCTCCACGATTATGGCAATGCCCCGGCTCCGTTCGCGGCAATGGCCACCTTGCTTGTCGTGCTGGTCATGGCGCTGTACCCGGCGCTGGTCGGCTGGCTACTCACCCGCTGGGGACCTGCGCCTGGACTGTTGCGCTGGCTAGTGGCGTTCCCGGCGTTGTGGACGTTGCTGGACTGGGTGCGCAGTTGGCTGTTGACCGGCTTTCCCTGGCTGGCCATCGGCTACAGTCAAATCGATGCCCCGCTCGGCCAACTGGCTCCTGCGGTCGGCGTCTTCGGCATTGGCTGGGCGACGCTATTGAGCGCTGGTTTGCTCTGGGCGCTGGTGAATCGTCGCGACTGGCGGCGACAGTTGGGCGGCTGTGGATTGCTGACCGTGCTGTGGTTGGGTGCTTGGACACTGGGCCGAGTGGTCCAGGGCAACATCGCCCAGGATCAGAAATGGCAGCCCAGCGTTCTCGATGAAACCCTGCATCGCTATGTGCAACTGAGCCTGCCGGAACACGGCCACAGCGACGTGATTCTCTGGCCGGAAACCGCGATTCCGATGTTCTACGAAGATGTTCGGCCGTTCATTGGCGCACTCGCCCAACGCGCTCAGGAAGATGGCGTAGATTATGTGACCGGCATTCCCACCGGTTCCTGGGAAACCGGCATTTTCCACAACAGCGTCGCCAGTATCGGCGCAACCTTGAATTTTTATCACAAGCATCGCTTGCTGCCGTTCGGTGAATATCTGCCCTTGCGCGGGTTCTTTATGTTTTTCCGCGACTGGGTGACGATTCCAATGGCCGATTTCACCCCCGGCGACCGCGCTCAGCCCTTGTTACGGGCGGGCGGTCAACCAGTGGGCGTTTCCATCTGCTTTGAAGCGGTCTTCGGCAGCGATATTCGCCGGGCGTTGCCGGAAGCGACGTGGCTAATTAACGTCAGTAATGACGCCTGGTTCAAGGACTCCACCGCGCCGCATCAGCATCTGCAAATCGCCCGGATGCGTGCGCTGGAAGTGGGGCGGTTCATGGCCCGCGCCACGAATACCGGCGTGTCCGCGATCATTGATGACCGGGGCCGCATTGTGGTCCAGGGCAAACAGTTCAAAGAGGACGTGATTCGCGGCGAAGTCCAACCCCGGCGCGGTCTCACGCCTTATGCGCACTGGGGGGATACGCCAACCGTGATTTTGATGATTGCCTTGCTCATCATCAGCCTGTTGCTCACCCGCCGTACCCTCGCCACGGTATGATCAAATCGCTCTGGTTCCACTTTTCACCGGCTCATCTTTATCCCCGGCATCAATGGGTCTGCCGGGGATGGTCGCTGGTGCAACGCGAAACCTGGTGCTGTTGGTCGGGTAGTCTGTTGGCGGCAGTGCTGCTGCTTATGGCCGCCTGCTCCACGACTCCACCGCGCAATATCAATGATGCTTGCGCGATTTTTGCTGAATATGACGACTGGTACCCGGCTGCCCAGGCTGCCAGTCAGCGCTGGGGTGTACCCGTGTCGGTCATCCTGGCGATTATTTATTATGAATCGTCCTTCCGCGCCGACGCCCAGCCACCCCGCAAATGGTATCTCGGGTTTATCCCTGGCTCGCGTCCTTCCTCAGCATACGGTTACAGTCAGGCGCTGGACGGCACCTGGGATCGGTATATCGCTGCCACCGGCAACCGTGGCGCGGACCGCGATGACTTTGACGACGCCGTGGATTTTATCGGCTGGTATGTCAATGAAACGGCCAAGCGCAATCGCATTGCCAAGAGCGATGCCTATCGCCAGTATCTGGCGTATCACGAAGGTCAGGAAGGATTCGCCAAGGGCAGTTACCGGCAAAAACCCTGGTTGATCAAACGGGCTAAACAAGTCGGTCAACAGGCGGAACGTTATCGCGCCCAGTTAGCGCGTTGCAAACCGGAATCATTGAGAAAATCAAGCTGATCGCCTATAACGGTTCGGCCTTTTTTTACGAGAATCGATCACCATGCCACTCCTCTCTCCAACCGGTCAGCAGATCATCAACGACCTGGCGCAACGCTACAACTTCAGTCCAGGAGCGGTCGCCAGCCTGCTCGAAGCCGTCCAGCAGGGCCAGGGCAGCATGGCGCAGTTCAATCATCCCGAATTCGGCGGCTCCGGCCAGTGGATGCCGGGCGGGATGACGATGCTCTCGGATATGTTCAACCATGCCCTGAAAAACCGGGTTGACGGACTGTGCAGCGAATTGGCGACCTTGATCAGGAATCAGCCGGATAGCCTGCACAGCGGCAGCTTTCAGACCCAGCGCCAGGGCGATGCATCGCAAACTAGTTATGCCGCCAATCAGCAACAGCAGACTGGATCGGGACCCGTCGGGCCGGTCAGCCTGTTCATCGCCCCGGCCAACGGTTCATCCGGCGACTGGTGGGGTGCGGATTTGCGCTGGCCTTCCAGTACCGGCGCACAAAACGGAGTGCGTTACGCCTACTTCGCACAAGCCCGGCGCCTGGCGATTGACATCAACGGCCAAGTCACGATCTACGACACCCTGGATCATCAAATCGGCGGATTCTCTCAACAGCAGGGTTATGGCGGATCGCTGACCTTTTCCAGTCAATACGGGTTGGTTGAAGTCCAGCGCCTGCCGATTGTGTCGGTCGATGGTCAAGCCCCGTGGACCTCCACGCCGAACCCGACCGCCGACCTGTCACCCGCAACGCTCGCACCTGAACCAGAAAGCAGTGACAACCATGACGTGTTCGCGTTGATTGAGCGACTGGCCGATCTGCACACTAGGGGCATTCTCAGCGCTGAAGAGTTTGCCGCCAAAAAAGCGGAATTACTGAACCGGCTTTGAACCCTGTCGCCCATAAAAAAACCGCCAGCAATTCCGGCTGGCGGCCAAGTACAGGATATTGAGCTTAAAACACGCCGAGCTGGGTAAAGCAGCTCAAGCGCCGCTAGTTAAAGATAATTCAATCCACCGGTAAATCAGGAAAATTGCTCATTCGATCAGGGTTTCTACCTATATCGGCGTTTCAAAGCTCATCGGCGATGCGCAGAAAGTGCTGGCTGCCGCACACCGTACAGGGGTCAATCGCGGCGGGCGCATGAAAGGCGACCCACGCGCCGCAGTCCTCACACTGCAAGGTTCCCGGTCCGGTAATTTCGCCACAGCAGTACTGCTCCGGCTCGGCATCGACGGGCGGCGTCTCAAACGCCAGTAGATCCAGTCGCGACTGATCCACACCCTGTTGGAAAAACTCCAGTAGCCGATCCTCAAGCAACTCCAGGTCGAATCGCAGCCAGGCGCCCAAATCGCGGCCCGTTACGGTCAGGTATTGACCGGCATCTTCCCAGTCGCGCTGGAGATAGCTGCCGATCAACCGGGCTTCCTCACGCGTGAGTTCACCCAATTCCACCGCCTTTTCCGCGGCGTGTTCAATGCTGGCGCTTAATTGCGGAAACGCTGCTTTCTCTGCCTGTTCAAGGTCTTGCAGCCGGTGTTTTACCCGCTCCATCATTTGCCGGTAGGCGGCAACCCATCGTGAATGATTCGATGAATCGGTCATGTCAGTCTCCTTACCATGCGCAAATCTCCAACGAACTACGCATGGCGGTCAGGGTCTGGTTTACACACCTAGGCCACTCAACAACACCGGCAACATCTGAACCCGTGGCGCGTTTCTTCAGCTTTTCAATAACTCATAAGTGGCTTGATAGGCATCGGCCAGCGCGGTCATGTAGATATCATTAAGCTGCCCAGGATCGAGTCCTAGGGTATCGAGCGAATCCCAGTCACAGCGTTCATAAGCCAGCGTACAGGCCAGGATGCGCCCCATGGGACCTTCATGATGCAGCAACGCCTTATTGATATCCTCATCCAGTGGCAGGGCCGCGAGGATATCGGCCATCGGTGCCTCGGTCATCACATCGAGGACTGACAGCAGTCCGACGGTAAATCCAACATCTTTCTGCTTGATTTTTAAAGCATCGGCCAACAACTCACACATCTTGGCCCGCTCCAGGGCGACCGTGATCAGATCGCTGCGATGGCTGTCGATATTAGCCAGAGAAATCAGCGTGACCCAGGACCGGATGTTTTTCAGCCCCAGCAGGACTACTGCGCGCTGGATGGAATCGACACGCTTGGGCAGGTTGAAGTAAGCGGAATTGATATAGCGCAGCAACTTGTAGGTCAGAGAGACATCCTGACTGATCAGTAATTCGACCGTTTTGATTTCAATATTCGGGTTATGCAGTTTGCTAATCAATTGCAGCACGGCCAATTGATTAGTAGGAATACTTTGGAATTTGAGCAGTTTGGGCTGGGAAAAGTAATAGCCTTGAAAATAGTCAAAGTCGAGTGTCTGGCACAGATCCAGGATGTCCTGAGTTTCGATACGTTCCGCCATCAGGGCGACCTTGCGTCGGCGCAATGGCGGCACTATGCGTCGTACATCCTGTTCGGCCATCGTCAACAGGTCGATCTTGACATAGTCAGCGATCTCCAGGAGCGCTTGATAAGCCTCGTTATCGACATAAGCATCCAGTACGAAATGGTAGCCCTGCTGGCGTAGTTCACGCAGGGCATGCAACAGGGGTTCGTCAACTACAATATCAGCGGTCACTTCAAAGGCCAGTTGCGGCAGGCCGAAACCGGCTAAATGACCGTTCAGGATGAAATCACGCGCCACATTGATGAAGGCCTTGTGCTTCCCGACGACCTGTTCCAAACCGACCTCGATAACCGTGTTCAACACGATTTGTGAAGTCGCGATTTCGTAGAACAGTTCATAGCCTTCTACCTGCAAGTTGCGATTGTAGATAGGCTGACGAGCGAAATAGATTTCCTTCACCGACGCACCTCTGTCAGGACCAGGCAAGAATTAAATGAAAACCGGATGGCGTATATTACCAACAAGTAGGGTACCGCCTTACGATAAAAACCGGCCATGTGCTAAGCATACCCTTAAAACCGGGTAGAGTGGAAATCAACCCGCCTCGCCGCCTCGCTTCTTTCCAGGAAATCATCTGACGCCGGTTTCCCCTGGAATGCTACACTTTGTGCTAGGCAGTACGGGGATTGACAGTGCTGAACAAAACTCAACAATTAAAAATCAATCGCTTGGAGCAATGAATGAAAGTCGGTCCAGAAAATGTACCCATAACTGTTGCTGAACGTCAGGCGGCGTTCTGGCTGGCGGGGGTCTTTTCATTGCGAATGCTGGGTTTGTTCATGATCCTGCCCGTGTTCGCGTTATATGCCGAACAGTTACAGGGCAATACCCCGGCATTGGCAGGATTGGCCATCGGTATTTACGGCTTCAGTCAGGCGATTTTTCAAATCCCCTTCGGCTTTCTTTCTGATCATTATGGCCGCAAGCGGATGATTTATATTGGCCTGCTGATTTTCGCGGTGGGTAGTGTGGTCGCCGCCCTCGCTGATTCCATCTGGGGCGTCATTCTGGGCCGGGCACTGCAAGGCGGCGGCGCAATCTCGGCGGCGGTTATGGCGTTGGCTGCGGATCTGACCCATGAGGCACATCGGCTCAAGGTGATGGCAACGATTGGCGTCACTATCGGCCTCTCCTTCGCCGCGTCCATGATCCTCGGCCCGGTGTTGAACGGCTGGATCGGGGTACCGGGCATTTTCTGGCTGACCGCAGTGCTGGCCCTATTCGGCATGGCCGTGGTGCGCTTCCGGGTGCCGAATCCCGTGCAAAGCCGTATTCATCGCGACGCCGAACCGGTCGCTGCCCAATTCGGGCGGGTATTGCGTGATGAACAGTTATTGCGGCTGAATTTCGGTATTTTCACGCTGCACCTGTTGTTGACCGCTACATTCGTCGCCGCGCCACTCGCCTTGCGGGATGCTGGATTGGCCAGTCATCAGCACTGGCAGGTCTATCTGCCCGCGCTGACCTTCTCCATGGTGGCCATCATTCCCTTCATCATCCTGGCTGAGAAACGCCGACAACTGAAAGCCGTGTTCATGGGGGCGATTGCGACGCTGGTACTGGTGGAACTGGGACTGACCGCCTTGCCCGACACTGTATGGGAAATGACTGTGCTGCTCCTGATATTTTTCACCGCTTTCAACTTGCTGGAAGCGACCCTGCCCTCGCTGATCGCCAAACTGGCTCCGCCGGACGCCAAGGGGACGGCCATGGGCGTCTATTCCAGCAGTCAGTTTCTCGGCGCATTTACTGGGGGCGCGATGGGTGGGTGGCTGAACGGACAGTTCGGGCCGCATGGAGTCTTCGCCTTCGCCACTCTCGGAGCCTTGGCCTGGTTGCTGGTCGCCTGGACCATGCGCGAACCGCCCTATCTGAGCAGTTACCTGCTGCCGGTCGATATCTGCAATGAGGTAGAAGCCCGGTTATTGACGCTGCGGTTGATTGAAGTCCCCGGCGTCGCGGAGGCCGCCGTGATCGCTGATGAAGGCGTCGCGTATCTCAAGGTGGATCGGCGAACGCTGGACGAGGCGCTGTTGCGTCAGTTTGCTGCGGACACGCCAGCCGGTGGATGAGCGGTTCACCCTGGTTTGTTGAAGATCTGGCATTTTTGACAGCACATGACTTATTTAAATATGATGGCCATATCGTTTAGTCAATGGTGAAATAGAGGTCAATGTGGCAGAAACTATGGATCTACCTCCTGCCGAAGTGCAAATGGGGCAGCAAGGCCGTCTGGTCATTCCTGCGGTATTGCGCCGGGCATTGGCTTTGGTGGAAGGCGACACGCTAGTCGCACGATTGGAAAACGGTCGGCTGGTGCTGGAGAAACGCGCTACGATTCAACAACGTTTAAAAGCCCGCTTTGCCGCTGTCCCAGTCAACATCAGTCTGGCGGATGAATTGATCGCCGAGCGCCGTGCTGAATACCAGCGGGAAACCGCGCCATGAACGCCGTCATCGACGCTTCAGCCCTCCTGGCCTGGTTGCAAGGGGAACCTGGTGCAGAAACTGTGGAAGCGGCGCTGGCTGAATCGGCTATCTCCAGCGTTAACTGGGCCGAGGTCATTCAAAAAGCCCTGGCGAGAGCGGTGGACATTGCCGGAATGCACGAAGATGTCACGGCTGTCGGGCTGAAAATTTTGTCTTTTATCCCCGAAGACGCCGAGCGGGTTGGGCGGTTACGGACCTTGACTCAACCCTACGGTTTATCTCTGGGTGATCGCGCCTGTCTGGCGCTAGGTCTGCGGCTGGCTACCCCGGTGCTGACCGCAGATCGCGCCTGGCTTCCCCTGGAAACTGCGCTGGGTCTGTCGATCCGGGTCATTCGCTGAATTTATCCTCACTGATTCCCTGAAACTGTCTGAAGGAGCAAAACTCTATGTCCAGCATTAACAAAGTCATGCTGATTGGGCGCTTGGGCAAAGACCCGGAAGTGCGTTATATGCCGAGCGGCAAGGCCACGGCGACGGTCTCGATGGCAACCAGCGAGGTTTGGAAGGACAAGAGCACCGGCGAGAAGCAGGAACGCACCGAGTGGCATAATCTGGTGTTCTTTAGCCCACTCGCAGAAATTGCTGGCCAGTATCTACGCAAGGGTTCTTTGGCCTTCGTGGAAGGTCGCCTGCAAACCCGTAAATGGCAGGATAAAACCAGCGGTCAGGATCGCTATATGACCGAGATTGTCGTCAATGAAATGAAGATGCTGGATAAAAAGAGCGACCGCTCGGACAGTGCATTTGGCGCTGAGAGTTCAGAGGGAAGCTATGCGCCGCCAGCCGCCAGACCACAAAATGCCGCCCCGGCGCGGCCTTCATCACCCCCGCCGGATAACAACAGTGGTTTCGACGATGACATTCCGTTCTAAAGCAAGATGCAAAAAATATCCCCCACACCGTCCAGTGGGCCGTTCTGGCCGTGCCACTGAAGGCGGGTTACGGCTATGCCTAACCCGCCCTACTGGGTGTGGTTCCGAAGTTTCCGTCCAGACACTATAATTATTGCGCCTTGCCTAAATGATTGTCCTCACGGCAGGAGCAGTGCGGTTGTTGCACACCGGTTTGGCGCATTAGCGGTATCGCCACACCCAGGCGTGGCGAAGGGGCTGAAAGGCTAACGAGCCGGGGCGAAACGCAGTGGTTCGATCAGCAGGGGCGCATAGTCGGGGAAATAGGTTCCGCCCTCGCCAAAGGGTCGGTCAGGATCAATCAGCGTTTCAGCAATCCCCACGCCATAAGTGATCAACGCCGGATTCGTTAAATCAACCGGCCGGTCAGTAATCACCTCGCCGATCTGATAGGGCCGTCCATCCTGATGGGCGAACCCGTCGCCCGCTTCCCGGAAGTAGCGGAACGTCACCGGCGTTTCCGGGAAGACATCCTTGCCTTTGATATAGCGCTGCGTCGCCACGACCTGCCGATAGCGTCGCGCCGCTTCCAGGGCATCCTCTCTTGGCGGATAGAGCAACTCACCGCGAATGGCACCTTCAGCCGTCAAATAGTCGCCCCGATCCGTGAACTCCCGCAACAGCGTCTGCCGCAACGCCTGACTCTGCTGGAAGCTGGCAGCGCTGGCAGTATCCAGCGTCGGCCAGGCGGCGGAATAACCGTGGGCCGGTTGAATCATCCGTGCCAAGAACCGTTCAATGGCGGCGGGCATATCGCCATACAGACTGACGCCCACCACGTTATCCAGAAAATGGCGGAATTCGCCCTTTTCCAATCCCCGATTCAATGGATCGCCCGACTGTGCGATGCCCGGCGTAGCGTCCGGCAGCGCATCCGTTTGAGCGAGATAGCGTAAGTAATCCATTTCCCGCCAGCCCAGTTCACCGGGCCACTTGCGCGGCAAGGACCAGGTCGCGTCTACCGTATTGCCGACGCCGGAAGTGAACACCGGAAACTCGCTGGCCGAGACGCCGCTGTGGCAACCGATGCACTGCGCCAGTTCCTCGCGATTCTGCGGCCGCAATGCCCCGTATGCATCTTCGATATAGCCGGCCAGATACCAACCGACGCCATTATCCACCCAGCCCTGCGCATCATGGCCATAGACCGGTGCGCCTTCTTCCTTGACGCCAGGCCGGAACTGACTGTAATCAAACGACTTCCACTTATACATATAGCGGATTTCCTTAACCCGGCGGGCGCGGGTTCCCGGCCAGGGACTCACCGCCAGATTGCGGCCATCCGCCGCCACGTCCACATAATGCAGGGGATGGGCGATTTCCGTCCCTACCGGATAGCGTCCGCGTTCCAAAGCGATGTTTCCGGCCGCACCTTGATAAAACTCGCCATCTTCGGGACGCAGCCGATCCTGAATCGCCCGCTCCAGCCGATCCAGATTGGCCACATAGACCG
>JFJP01002446.1_pt1 | contig 10227 bp, 10 predicted proteins | sample 431651 | NCBI WGS metagenome assembly JFJP01 (sample SAMN02602958, study PRJNA72255) | Microbial mat metagenome, whole genome shotgun sequencing project. | biome: fresh water; feature: sink hole; material: water; isolation source: purple microbial (photo- and chemosynthetic) mats found in... | reverse complement strand
ATCCATCCGATTGATCTGGATGCCGACAACGAGATTCAGGAATTCATCAATCACTCCTGGTACAAATACAGCCAGGGCGACAATCAAGGTCTGCATCCGTTCAAGGGCGAAACTGAACTCAACTACACCGGCCCGAAACCGCCTTACGAGCATCTTGATGTCGAGCAGAAATATTCCTGGCTCAAATCACCGCGCTGGCAGGGCAAGTCGATGGAAGTTGGCCCGCTTGCACGCGTGCTGATGATGTATGCCACCGGCCACAAGCAGACCAAGGAATTGGTCGACTACACACTGAAGACACTGGATGTACCGGTTACCGCACTGTTCTCCACCCTGGGACGTACCGCTGCCCGGACTCTGGAATCGAAAGTGCTGGCCGACGGCATGCAAGGCTGGTTCGACAGCTTGATGGCCAACATCAAGGCTGGTGATGTGCGTACTTTCAATGATCAATATTGGGATCCCGCTACCTGGCCGTCCCATATGCACGGCGTTGGTTTGCTTGAAGCGCCGCGCGGTGGTTTGAGCCACTGGATCAATATCGACGATGGCAAGATCAGCAACTATCAGGCCGTGGTGCCAAGCACCTGGAATGCCGGTCCGCGTGACACGCTGGGGCAACCGGGTGCTTACGAGGCCGCGTTGGAGAACAACCACGTCATGCACGATCCGAAACAGCCTCTGGAGATTCTGCGTACTATCCACAGCTTCGATCCCTGCCTCGCTTGCGCGGTGCACGTGACTGATCCTGATGGCGAAGAATTGGTGCAAGTCAAAGTGAAATGATGTTTCGCCCGTCCTCTTGCGGGAGGACGGAGGTGAATTTGGGTTTTTAGTGGTTAAGTATTTGATCTGCGCAATAAAGGGCCCTTTGACGGGTTAGGGAAAATGGAAGACCAACTCAAGCGACTGTTAGAAGCTGAAGCCAGGGCGCAAGGCATCATCGAATCGGCCAGTCAGGAACGTCAGAAAATGTTGGATGATGCGTTGGCCGGGGTACATGAAGCGGAAGCACGCTTTGAAGCCAATCGTTCCAATCTGCGCGAACCATTCCTGAAGGAAGCTCAGGGTAGGGCAGAGCAAGCAGTTGCCGAGTTGGGACGCAAGTACGAGGAACGACAGCGCAATCTGCGCGACATGGCTTCCCGCCATGAACAAGAGGCCGTGGAAGCCGCGCTGAATTTATTGCTCGACCCGACTGTTTGAAGACCATTCAAACGCCTCCCGGATCATGTCGTCCTATCTGAATACTCGTGTCAGTCTTTATTCCGGCCGTCTTTGGCATGCCGAGGATTTTGATGTTTTGTTGCGCGCCAGCGATGATGAAATGGCGAACACGCTTGCCGAACGTGGGCTACTTCAACTGGCGGCTGGTTTCAGCAATCCGGAACAACCGGCTATTGGCTCGAATGACCCGCTTTCGCTGGAACAACGCATCATTGCTCAGACCCTGGACGAAACACGGGTGCTTATTCGTCCGCTCAGCGGGGCGGCACGCAATTTCCTGATTTACTGGACGGCGCGATTCGAAGTCACCAATGTCAAGACGCTGTTGCGTGGCAAGATGACCGGAGAACGTTCCGCCAGCCTGTTGCCTCGTCTGACTCCGATGGGTTCGTTCGGACGCCTGGATCATCAGGAGTTGACGCTGGCCGAAGATGTCAGCGAGTTGCTGCGTCGTCTTGAGGCTGGCCCGTATGCCACTATCGTGCGTCAAGCGCGGCGTGCTTTCGAGCAGAGTCATGACCCGTTCCATCTCGATGCAGCACTTGATCGGGCCTATTATGATGGCCTCGCGCAACGCGCTCATTCACTTGAAAGTTGTGCCGGCCCAGGTTTTCGCGGTTTGATGGGCAATCTGATCGATCGCATCAATCTGGTCTGGTTGTTGCGCTACCGTTTCAATTACAACTTGCCTCCCGCTCAGGTGTATTTTTTGTTGGTGGGGTCGCGTTACAGCCTGACCGGTGCGCGTTTGCGCGAACTCGCCGCATTGGGCAGTCCGGAAGCGGTGTTGGCCGAATTACCGCTTGAATGGCGGACGCGCCTCTCTGGCGTACCCGATATTCCCGGGGTTTTCTCCACGATGGATCACATCGCGGCAGAACATGCGGTGAAAGTTCTGCGCACCGATGCGCCGGCGATTACCCGCGCTTTCGCCTATCTGATCTTGCGCGAACGCGATTTACGCGCGGTGCGCGCCGTATTGCGTGGCCGCCATCTTGGCTTGCCCGTCGCCGACATCCGGTTGGCGCTGCAGCGCACACCGCAAGAGGTCATGTGATGCGCTTATTTGACGAGGTTGGATAATGCTGCGCGCTGAACCCCTGGTGAAGATTCAACTGCTGATGCTGGCCTCGGAAGCGCCTGATGCAGCGTTGGAACTGGCCCGCTTTGGGGTGTTCAACCCGGGTACCTTCAATGATCAATCCGGCTCGCTGGCCGCATTGCCTGATCTGTTGCCGGATTCACCCGCAGCGCTTTACCGGGAAGCCTGGCTGGAAGCGGAATCCCGCCTATCCAAACTGCTTGAACAGTGTGGCGATAGCCGCGCCATCGAATTTCCAAGCGATGCCGCCGCGCCTTCGCTGATCGATCTGCAGGAACTCAATGGCTGGCTGAAAGAAGTCTGGACAGCCTGTCTTGCGTGTCATGAAAGTGACGAGCGTCTGCAGGATGAAAAGAAGCATCTCGATGCGCTGGAAGAAACCCTGAGCAAGCTGGAGCGATTGAATGTTGATCTGGCGCAACTGTTGCACAGCAACAGCCTGCTTAGCGTGAACATCGGCAGCTTGCCGGCGAATGGACTCAAGCGCGTTTCGGAAGCGTTGTCGATGACCAGCACGCTGGTGTCGCAGTTCGATCATATTGGAGATCAGATTTTTGCCGTCATCGCCGGTCCGCGCACCCGCCAGGATGAGGTGCGTGGCTTGCTGGCGCAGGCTGGCTGGCGTGAATTGGCAGTCCCGGAAGAACTCCGCACACATCCGCAGGAAGCGCGCAATTGGCTGGAAAGCGAACGCAAACAGCTGGAAGAACAGTCTGGCGTGGAATGCAAGGTCATCGGCGTGTTGCGCGACCAGTTTGGACCGCGTCTACAGGAAGCGCGCTTGCGCGTCGCACTGGCACGGCCGTTGGCGGAAGCCGCGCTGGTTGGTGTGCGCGGCAAGGGCGGACTCGCCGCCTTGGCCGGTTGGGTGCCGCGACGTCAAGTGCACGCCTTGCGCACGCTACTGGATAATCGCTTCCGGGGTCGTTACCTGCTCGATGTGCGTGAACCCTCGCCGCATGAAGCCGCAGATGTACCTTCTCTGGTTCGCTATCCCGCTTGGTTGCAACCCTTCGTGCCACTGGTGAAGAGCTACGGCGTGCCGCGCTATGGCGAATTTGATCCAGCGTTGCCGTTTGCGCTGACTTACCTGCTGTTGTTCGGTGCCATGTTTGGCGATATCGGACATGGCGGCGTGATCTTGCTGCTGTCCCTGTTGTTTGCGCGCAAGCTAGGGCGAATGGCATTGGTCGGCGCTGCGGCAGGCGTGGTTTCGATGTTGTTCGGTGTGTTGTACGGCAGCATCTTCGGTTATGAGGACATCCTCGAGCCGGTCTGGTTGTCACCATTGCACAATCCGGTCTATGTGTTGAGCGTTGCGGTCGGTTTCGGTGTTGGTTTCATCGTCTTCACCTTGCTGGTCAACGCGCGAAATAAATGGGTTGCCGGACATCGGGCGGAAGCAATTTTTGATTCCACAGGGATTGCCGGGCTGGTCTTTTATCTGGGCGCTGCGGCCGGTCTCGCCAGCGTCGCGGGTGCATCAATCGTCGCCGGAATTCCCCAGAACACAGCCTGGATGGTCGCCATCGTCGGCATCATCGTTATCGCCGGGTTCAAGTGGTATGAAGCCACAGGCGGTCTTGGTGAACGCATCCTGGTCACTGCGATCGAGACATTGGAAACCGGCATCAATCTGTTCTCCAACACGCTTTCCTTCATGCGGGTGGCAGCGTTCAGCCTGAATCACGTGGCGCTGGCGCTGGCGATCTTCACGTTGGCCGCTGGCCTTTCCGTTGCCGGACACTGGTTCACCATCGCACTGGGCAACGTGGTGATCATCGTGCTGGAAGGTGGCATCGTCGCCATCCAGGCGCTGCGTTTGATGTATTACGAAGGCTTCTCGCGCTTCTTCAGCGGGGACGGTGTCGAGTTCGTACCATTACGGCTGGAAACTCAGGCCGGCAAGCATTGATTCAGATGTTCGTATTTTTTATGTCAAGGAGATGGAAATGAGCTGGCTGATCGCATTGATGGGGTTGTCCGTAGTGGCGACCATAGGCGCAGGTTTTTGGCTGGAAATGAAACCGCGCCAGTTGCCCACCCCAGCCTGGCTCAAAGGCGGCATGCTGGCCAATCTGGCTTTGTTTGCCACCGGCATGGCGGGTGCCATGCTTCTGGGTGTTGGCGATGTCATGGCTGCTGAACCGGCAGTTGCCGCTGGTGAGATTTCTCTCGGTCAAGGTCTGGCGCTGCTGGGCGTTGGTTTGCCGACCGGTCTGGCTGCTATTGGTGCCGCCATCGCGTTGGGACCGATCGGTTCCGCTTCGTTGGCGGTGATCGCCGAAAAGCCGGAAATGTTCGGCCGTACGCTGATTTATATGGGCCTGGCGGAAGGTATCGCGATTTACGGTCTGGTCATGTCCATCCTGCTGCTGGGCAAGTTGTAAGCAGATAAGCGGATCAGGACGATGGAAGCCGCAACAGGTAGCGCAACAGGTGGCGCGCGTCTGGTTGTGATCGGCAGCGCCGGGCTGGCTGATGGTTTCAGCCTGATCGGCGCCGAGATTCACTCCGATGCTGACTCCGCAGCTGTGGAGAATATTCTGGCTCAGCTGGTCAAGAGCGGCGATGAAGCGCTGGTGTTGCTGGAATCGCACCTTGCCCACGCTGGCGGCCATTGGCTGGATCGGTTGCGCAATGAAGGCGGTCGCATTGTCGTTACTGAATTGCCGCCGTTATCCGCCCCTTACGATTACGCGCCCGCTGTCGATGACGTGGTGCGTGCCGTGCTGGGGCCGGAAGCTTTGAAGTAGTCGCTTGCAGGCAATAAATACGGATACCCGAATATGGACAACGATTCGCAAGTCACCCAACTGGAATCAGCGCTGATTCGTCAGGCTGAGACCTTGGCGCGAGAACAGCGCCATAACGCCGATGTGCTGCGCGCGCGCATCCTGGCCGAGTCAACCGACAAGCTGAAACTGGCGGAAGATCGGGAAGTACTGGCCGCCAAGGCGGAGGCCGAACGCCGGGTGCGGCGGCAATCACAAGCGGCGGAAACCCGTCTCGCTTCTGAACTCGACCGTTTGCGCTGGGCTTTGACCGAAGCCACGTTGTCCGGCGTCAGGCTGGCGTTCCAGGAGTTGGTCGATGATGACGCGGCTTATCTCGATGTGCTCGAACAATGGTTGGCGGCGGCAGCGCAAGCGCTACCGATGGGAGATCTGATCGTGGAAGTGCGGCGCGATGATGGCAAGCGAATCGCTGCTGTCTGGAATCAACTCAGCAGCCGCGCGGCGCCCGGCCGCAAGTTGACATTGCGCAGCCATAACCATCCCAGCGAAGGCGGTATGCGGATTTTGATGGCCGATAACCGTGCGCAGATGGACCAGACATTTGAAGCCCGTCAATCGCGGCTTGCCGATGAACTGGCGCGCGTCGCGATGGAACGGCTGTTCGCCAGCGCTCCCGACCTGGGCACTTTGGTACATGGCTAACAAGCGGCAAGACAACTAGGAACAGCGATGGGCAAAATTCTTGAAATCAACGGTCCCCTGGTCAAGCTGGAGTTGCCGGAAACGGTACTTGGCGAGCAGGTTCGGGTGGGGCGACTGGGTCTGGTCGGTGAAGTCATTGGCCGCGACGGCAATACCGCTCTTGCGCAACTCTATGAAGATACCGCCGGCTTGCGCCCCGGCGAGGAAGCCACCGGACTCGGTTGGCCGCTGTCAGTCGAACTCGGCCCCGGCCTTCTGGGGGCAATTTTCGATGGCGTGCAACGCCCGCTGGAAGCGGTCTGGCAACAAAGCGGTGACCGCATGGCGCGCGGTGTCGCGGTGCCTTCCCTGCCACGCGACAAACGCTGGCATTTCGTGCCCGATCCGCATCGACGCGCCGGCACCGCACTGGCGGGTGGCGATGTGCTGGGCACGGTGCAGGAAACCGAATCGATTCTGCACCGCATCCTGACGCCGCCATTGATTCATGGCGAGTTGCTCGAACTGGCACCGGAAGGCGATTACACGATTGAAGAAATCCTGGGCCGGGTGCGCAAGTTCGACGACACCATCGAAAAGTTACACTTGTTCCATCGCTGGCCGGTGCGCACGCCGCGCCCATTCCGCAAGCGTGATCATGCGATTGCACCCTTGATTACCGGGCAGCGCATCCTGGATACCTTTTATCCGCTGCTGAAAGGCGGCAAGGCGGCGATTCCCGGCCCGTTCGGCGCCGGCAAGACCATGTTGCAACAGCAGATTGCCCGCTGGTGCAATGCTGAAATCGTGATTTATGTGGGTTGCGGCGAACGCGGCAACGAACTCACCGACGTGCTCGAATTCATGCCGGAACTGAAAGACCCGCACACCGGCCGGCCGCTGATGGAACGCACGCTGCTGGTCGCCAATACCTCCAACATGCCGGTGGTTGCGCGGGAAGCCTCGGTCTATGTCGGCATCACGCTGGCCGAGTATTTCCGCGATCAGGGTCTCGACGTGGTGATGGTCGCCGACTCCACCAGCCGTTGGGCGGAAGCGCTGCGCGAAGTCGCCGGTCGTCTCGGTCAGATGCCGGTGGAAGAAGGCTATCCGGCCTATCTCGGTTCTCGTTTGGCGGCGTTCTATGAACGCGCCGGCCGGGTCGAAACCATGGCCGGCCATCATGGTTCGGTGACGTTGATCGGCGCGGTGTCCCCGCCCGGCGGCGACTTTTCCGAGCCGGTCACCAGCCACACCAAGGAAATCATCCAGACTTTCTGGGCGCTGTCGAAAGAACTCGCCGATGCGCGTCACTATCCTTCGGTCGATTGGCTGGAAAGCTTTTCCGGCTACATCGGTTCCGCCGCCAAATGGTGGGCGGAGAACGTCGATCCGAACTGGGAAAGGGAACGCGCCGAAGCGCTCGATCTGCTCTCCGCGTCGGAAGAGTTGCAACGCATCGTCAACCTGGTCGGTGTCGAGGCGCTGTCGAGCGAGCAACGCTGGACGCTGGAGGCCGCCGGGCTGATCAAGGAAGGCCTGCTGCAACAGTCGGCGATTGATGAAATCGACAGTTTCGCGTCGCCGGAAAAACAATACGCCTTGCTTTCCGGGCTGCTCGAAATCTTCCGCCAGGGCATGAAGCTGGTGAAGTTGGGCGCACCCGCCCGCCGCTTGATCCAGATGCCGCTGCTGTCCCAGGCGCGACGCTGGAAGAGCCAGCACACCTCGGAAGATATCGCGGCGCTGAAAGCGAAGATCGCCCAGATTCCGGGCGAGTTCGAAAAACTGATGCTGGAATACGAGCAGACGGCTTGAGTCAGACAAAACCACGGGCAACAGCATGAAAAACATCGAATTCCGCACTGCAACCTCCGCCCAGGGCGGCCTTATCGTGATGGGTGGCGTGCCCGGCGTGGCGGCCGGTTCCCGCGTCCAGTTGCGCGACCATGCCGGACGCCTGCGCTCCGGCTTGGTCATCCGCTCGGCGGATGACGCCGTGCTGGTGGAAGTCTTCGAAGGCACCGACGAGCTTGATCTGGAGCGGACCTGGGTGCGTTTTCTGGATGAGCCGTTCAAGCTGCCGGTGTCGCGCGACATACTCGGCCGCATCTTCAATGGCGCTGGATTGCCGCGCGATGGACGGCCGCCGATCATTTCCGCCGACCGCCGCGACGTCAACGGTGAGCCGCTGAATCCGGCGGCGCGTGCTTATCCGCGTGAATTCATCCAGACCGGCATTTCCGCCATCGACGGCATGAACTCGCTGACACGCGGTCAGAAATTGCCGATTTTCTCTGGCGGCGGTTTGCCGCATAACCGGGTTGCGGCTCAGATCGTGCGACAGGCCAAGTTGCTTGGAGAAGCCGCTTCCGAGTTCGTCGTGGTGTTCGCCGCCTTCGGCGCGTCGCATGCCGATGCGCGTTTCTTCGAGGAAAGTTTTGAAGAAAGCGGCGTGCTGAACAAGGTTGTGATGTTCCTGAATCTGGCCGACGAGCCGGTCATCGAACGTCTGTTGACGCCACGCGCGGCGCTGACTGCCGCCGAATATCTGGCCTTCGATCTGGACTATCACGTACTCGTGGTGATGACCGACATGACCGCCTATGCCGAGGCGCTGCGCGAAGTCGCTGTGCTGCGCGGCGACGTGCCGGCGCGCAAGGGCTATCCCGGCTACCTGTATTCCGACTTGGCGGAAATCTACGAACGCGCCGGCCGTATCAAGAACCGGCGCGGCTCGATCACGATGATTCCGGTGCTTTCGATGCCATCCGACGACATCACCCACCCGATTCCCGACCTGACCGGCTACATCACCGAAGGCCAGATCGTGCTCGGGCGCGAACTGTCCAACCAGGGCGTCTATCCGCCGGTCACCGTGCTGCCGTCGCTATCGCGCCTGATGAAGGATGGCGTCGGCAAGAACTTTACCCGCGAAGATCACCCGCACGTCGCCAGCCAATTGTTTGCCAGCTACGCCAAGGCGCTGGAAGTACGCGGTCTGGCGGCGATCATCGGCGCGGAAGAGTTGTCCGACGCCGACCGCCGTTACCTTGAATTCGCCAACGCCTTCGAACACAAGTTCATCGGCCAGGGCGAAGACGAAGATCGCAGCGTGTTTGAAACCCTCAACCTGGCCTGGGATCTGCTGTCGATGCTGCCGGCCGATGCGCTGATTCGGGTTTCGGAAGAGGAGTTGGCCAAGTATCACAAGGGGCAGGCGACCGTGGCTGCCGCGTGAGTTTGCGATGAAAAAACGCCTTTCTGTTCCGCCCACCAAGAGCGCGCTGCTGCAGGTCGGCCGCCAGGTCAAGTTCCTCGAACAGGGACGCCAGATGCTGGAGAAGAAGCGCGATCTGCTGACCCGTTTGGTTTACGAACGGCTGGCGCAATACCGCGAACTGCGAGCGCAGACCATCGCCGAACTGGCCGAGGCGTATCACTGGCTGGGCATCGTACAGATGCGCATGGGCGGCCAGATGCTACGCCAGGCTTCGGTCGGATTGAGGCAAGCGGTATCGATCCGGATCGTGTCGCGTTCCAGCGTCGGCGTCGAATATCCCAGCGTCACCGCAGAACCGTTGCCGCTGCAACCGGTCGGCCTGATGTGGACGGATGTCAGCTTCGATGAGGCGCGTCTGCGCCTGCGTGAACTCACCGTCACCCTGGCCCGCCTCGGCGAAGCTGAAAACGCGCTTTGGCGCCTGCTGGCCGCGAGCCGCAAAACCCAGAAACGGGTCAATGCGCTGAAATACAACATCATCCCGCGCTACACCGCCACGGTGCATCACATCCGCGCCGCACTGGAAGAGGACGAGCGCAACACGCTGTTCCAGATCAAGGTATTGCGGGCAAAGGCAGCTAAGGCAGCTAAAGCCGGGTAACTGCTGTCACGGGCGTAGTCAGGTTTTATCGGCTTCGACCAACCCGAGTTTCAAGCATGCGGCATGAAGTAAGTTGGCTACATCTGGGTTTTCCCGAAATGTGACACGTTTTGTGGATGTGAACAGGGTGACCACAATGGGTAGTGCACAGCCACATGACTCAGGGCCGTTAACTATTGATGCCGGCCGACCAAAAGCAGAAGTGCAGGTCCGGTAGTTCGGCAGTCTCGAGATTTCCAGAAGACGACATTCAGGGCCGCAAGAATCCATGGTCCGTTCCTGAGGTTTCTGAACGGGGAGGTGAAACTTGGAGAACTTGAAATTGGACATTTCGCGACGCTGCGTGTGCTTGGCTAAAAAAATTCGGCTGGGGGCGAGTGGGGGCTGCGAAATGGGTTTTTTCTACAGCGTCGTTGGGCAGCACTACTGAAAGGGAAACGATGAGTTCTGATTTCTCTGGCTTGAAACGACAACAACATCCTATGCCTGAGTTCGTTAGCCATGCACTGAATGAGCGAGGTCTGATGGGTGTCTACAAGGATCGTCCTGCGTATCAGCAAAACGATTACATCGGCTGGATCAGCAGGGCGAAGCG
>JFJP01041083.1_pt1 | contig 10228 bp, 3 predicted proteins | sample 431651 | NCBI WGS metagenome assembly JFJP01 (sample SAMN02602958, study PRJNA72255) | Microbial mat metagenome, whole genome shotgun sequencing project. | biome: fresh water; feature: sink hole; material: water; isolation source: purple microbial (photo- and chemosynthetic) mats found in... | reverse complement strand
GATATATCTCCAATGACATCCAGGGCACTGATTCGTGAACTATATGCAAATGCCCTGACAGTCCTTAATAATAACCAGAACATATTACCCATAAAAAATCTTGATACGGTCAGGATAGCGACTCTTGCAATTAACAGGAAAAAACCTTCATCTTTTGAGCAAGGAATTGCCAGATATTATCCTGCCGACAATTTCTTTTTTAATCCATCAGACACAACCAATCCGGCTGACTTGTTCTTAAAGCTTTCAGATTATGATATTGTTATTGCCGGAGTATTTGGACTGGATCAACGTCCTACCAGGGAGTTTGGAATTGGGCATGAGGTAAATGACTTCGTAACACAGTTAGTCAGCAACAACAGATCAATCATCACCTGGTTTGGAAATCCATACGGGATTGATAAGATTAAATCGCTCAGAAATGCAGACGGACTGGTTCTTGCTTACCAGGAAAATGAGTACACAGAAGATCTTTCAGCTCAACTTATTTTTGGAGGTATAGGATCAAAAGGAACACTTCCTGTGTCAATAAATGAAAAATGGCCTTCCGGTTATGGAATTATTACCCCGGGCAGTCTGCGTTTGCAATATGGCATCCCTGAGAGTGTAGGGATATCATCGGAATTTCTTGGAAAAAGAATAGATTCTCTTGTCAATGTGGGCCTCGAGGCGAAAGCCTACCCGGGCTGTGAAGTAATAATTGCCAGAAAAGGGATGGTCATTTTCCAAAAAAGCTATGGTTATCAGACTTACGATAAAAGGGTTATGATAAAAGACGACGACCTTTTTGATCTGGCATCTGTTACAAAGATATCATCATCCTTACCTGGTTTTATGCTGTTGGATACCGAAGGGAAATTTTCACCCGACAAAACGCTTGGAAGCTATTTGCCATATTACAAAGGTTCTGATAAAGGAGATATAATTATGAGAGATATATTTACTCATCAGTCAGGTCTAACCCCTTTTATACCTTTCTGGCAACAGACAATTAAAGAAAACGGAAAGTTCAAATGGCATACTTTAAGCAATGATTATTCCGAAAAATATCCGGTTATGGTGGCACACAACATTTATGTTCACAAGAATTTCCGGAAAAAGATGTTTTCTGAAATAAAGAAAAGTAAACTGGGTGAAAAAAAGTACACCTACTCTGATCTTACATTTATTATTACGCCGGAAATAATTGAAACAATAACCGGACAGAAATGGCATGAATATGTAACAACCAATGTTTATAAAAAGTTAGGCGCTTTTGATTTAAGTTTTAATCCCTATCTGAAATACCCTTTAAGCAGGATCGTTCCCACTGAATATGATTCACTTTTCAGAAAACAGCAATTACAGGGGACCGTACATGACGAAACAGCGGGGATGTTAGGTGGAATATCGGGTCATGCAGGGCTCTTTGCCACAGCCAATGATCTGTTAAAGCTCATGGAGCTATATCGTCGAATGGGTGAATATGGAGGGGAACAGATTATTGGTCGTGACGTTTTGGAGGAATATACCAGGGTACAGTTTCCGGAAAACAATAACCGCAGGGGACTGGGATTTGACAAACCGCTTCTTAACAACTCTGAGCTGACACAGCGAGAATCGTACCCGACAAAAAGCGCGTCTCCATCGAGCTTCGGGCACTCTGGTTACACCGGCACTTTTGTTTGGGTTGATCCGGAGTATGAAGTATCCTATGTCTTTTTGTGCAACAGAGTATTTCCTACAAGGAATAACTCACTATTATATAATCTGAATATCAGGTCAGAAATACTCCAGGCTGTATACGATTCAATTCAGGAACAGTAAGATACAGGTTGTAATTTTATGGAAAGAAGAAAGTTCATACAAACCGGAAGTATTGCCGCTTTGGGTGCCACAACGTTTCCTCAGATTGCCGGAGCAGCTTTAAAACCGGAACATGGTGCTGAAGACGTTGAAAAGGTATATCTGATTTTCAAAACCCACCTGGATATTGGATTTACCAACCTGGCCGGTAAAGTCATTCAAACATACATGAATGATTTTATTCCACGATCCTTAGAACTTGCTGAGGCAACGCGGCAAAAAGACCCTTCTCATAGATTTGTTTGGACAACCGGCTCATGGCTCATACATTATATTCTGGAAAGATCCAACCCGGATATACGGAAACGCATGGAAAAAGCCATTCAAAACGGGGATATTACATGGCACGGGCTACCCTTTACCACACATTCTGAACTGGCTGATCCATCGTTGTTTGAATTAGGAATTCAGTTATCTGTTAACCTTGATAAACGGTTTGGGAAAAAAACAACTGGCGCAAAAATGACAGATGTCCCCGGACACTCAAGAGGTATCGTGCCAATAATGGCAAAGCACAATATTTCATTCTTACATATTGGTATAAACCCTGCCAGCACTCCGCCCAATGTCCCGCCCCTTTTCAGGTGGCAGGCTCCTGACGGTTCGGAGATAAACATCATGTATCAGAAGGACTACGGAAGTACGATGGTTATTCCGGGAACAAAAACAGCGGTGAATATATCTTTTACAGGAGATAATCACGGGCCCCAGAATCCTGAGCAAATCACTGATATTTATAAAACCCTGCAAAACCAGTTTCCAAATGCCCTGATAATTGCATCAAATCTTAGTGATGTAGCAAATGAGATTTCCGGTATCAAATCGTTGTTGCCGGTTGTTACAGGTGAATTAGGTGACACATGGATTCATGGCGTTGGAAGTGATCCTTTAAAAATTGCACAACTCCGTGAGATTTCGCGGTTTAGAAATGAACTGTTAAAAAAGAAAACTTTCCATTTCGGCGATTCTACCGACATCGCCTTTGGAATTCCACTTTTGATGGTGGCTGAACATACATGGGGTCTGGATGTTAAAACCTGGTTAAAAGACTGGGATATCTACAAACCTGAAGATTTTTCAGTGGCCCGCTCACAGCCTAAATATAAATTTATGGAGGAATCGTGGGCCGAAAAAAGGCAATATATACTGGATGGCATTGCCCGGCTTCCGCAACCGGAACTGGCAGAAAAAAGAATAACAGAATTAAAACCCCTGCCCCCGGATAAATCAGGTTTTACAAAACTGAATAAAGATGAACTTATCTTTGATACGCCATTTTTTAACTTTAGTATTGATCCTGTAGCCGGAGGTATTATTCAGCTTAGAGATAAAAAGTCGGGAATAGAATGGGCCGGCACTCGGCAACCATTATTCCAGTACGCTTACCAGACTTTTTCACAGGAAGATTATGAACGGTTTTTTGATCAGTACTTAACACAAAAAGTGGAATGGGCATTACGGGACTTTGGTAAGCCTGGTCAGGAAATTGCCGCTGCGGTTTCAAAAACCTGGCTGCCCGTAGTTAAGGATATTTATATGAATCAGGATCAGCGTGGAACTACACTTCTGATTGACCTGGTTGTGACCGACGGGAATAACCAGACAGTTGGAGGAAGCCCGGGCGCTCTTACTGTTGAATTATATTTCCCCAATGAACATAAAGAAATTCTGGCAACACTGAATTGGTTTAACAAACCGGCCCACAGACTGCCTGAAGCTTCGTGGTTTACATTTATACCCACTATTCAAAAGGGCAGCTGGATCCTTGATAAAATGGGGCAACCTGTTGATTTTAGAGATATAGTTAAGGATGGAAACAGAAAACTGCATGCAATTCATAATGATGTAAGATTAGAAGGCAGTGAACAGAAATGCATCATTGAATCACTTGACGCTCCGCTTGTAGCTCCGGGCGAAAGAAACCTGCTTAATTTTGACAACCGGCTGCCTGATGTTACAGACGGTGTACATTTTTGCCTCCATAACAATGTTTGGGGTACCAATTTTATGATGTGGTTTAGCGAGGATATGAAATTCCGCTTTAAAATGAAGATATCAGATTAGAATCGTCCTTTAAGCCAAATAAAGTCCCATGAAGAAATTAACCATAACAATTCTCCTGTTTTTTACATTGGGTGTTTATTGCTCCTTAGCCCAAACTCCTGATTTTAAGAAGTATAACCTTATCTGGACTACCCAAAGCCAAAACTCTTCTGAATCGATGCCCTGTGGTGGAGGCGACATTGGGCTGAATGAATGGGTTGATGTTTTTCGCCCGGTGGTGCATGTGGAAACCGAGAGTTCTAATCCTGTTACCGTTGAAGCTACTTACGAAACCTGGCGCAATGAGGATATGGAATGGACATTGCCCGGCCAGAATCCGCTATTTAAAGTTGAACCAAATTACCTTTCAAGGCACGATATCGTGTATCAGACTCCTGCTTATGAGGGTTTTGAAGGATTTCCCCTTGGAAACGGCGATTTGGGCGGAATGGTCTGGAACACCGTTAATGGTATTGAAATACAGATTAATAAGAACGACCTGTTTGACCAGTCGCACGAAGAATCGCGCTCAACCTTACGGGGCGGGGCCAGGTTGAATATCGATTTTGGCGCACCGGCGTTTGATTGGATTTACCTTGATGATTTCGACGGAAGGTTATCGCTTCAAAATGCAGAAGTAATCATGAATACAAAAACTCCATTTATGGAATGCAACATTGATTCCTGGGTGGCTCCCGGGAAAAATGTCTGGTGTTTTCAGTTAAAAAGCAAATGCTCAGACCTTCTGACAGACGGCACTAATATCCGGGTATCCCTTGAGCGCTGGGGCAGCCGCGCCTTTCCGGGTTGGTATGGGTATTTTTCTAAAGATACAAAGAGCGGACTGGGTAACACAAATACAGTGATTAAGGGGAATGACCTGGTTTTGGAGGAATCATTTCAGGGACTACATTTTTCAATAGCCTGCCGGATTGCAGGTGAAGAAACAGTTCCGGAAATTATCAGTTCGAATCGACTGGAAATGAAATCAACAAACAAACGTTCCGACCGCAATATTACGTTAATTGTGTCGATGGTCACTTCCAACGAATCTGAAAATCCCACAAAATCAGCCATTGAATTGCTCGATGATTTTCAATCACAAACCATTCAGAAGGAAAAAGAATTGCACAGCCATTGGTGGAGAAATTTCTGGGAACAATCATTTGTACATCTGGAGGATGATTACATTGAAAATATTTACTATCTGCGCCGTTATCTGATGGCAAGTTCTTCACGGGGTAAATTTCCGGTGGTTTTCAATGGCGGGTTATGGACATGGAACCACGATGTGCGTAACTGGGTAACTCCTCATCACTGGAACACGCAGGAACAATATTGGGGACTTGGTGCCCAAAACGATTGCGAACTGATGCTTCCATACCTGAATACTTATTTCAGTTTAATGCCCAAAGCTCAGGAACACGCTAAAAAACGGGGGGCCGAAGATGCTATTCTGTGGGCTGAACCACATGATTTTTTCGGAAATATGACTTTCTGGGAACGGGGAGATATGCTAAACAATTTTACTCCTGCCAGCCAGATCGCTGGTTTGTTTTGGGAATATTTTCAATATACTTATGACACAGTATTTCTTGAGCAAAAGGCCTACCCTTTCATGAAAAAGGCGGCAGAATTTTATGTGCAGAAACTTCAATGGGACAGCCTGAAGAATGAATACTTCATTTTTCCATCTCAGCCTTATGAAAACCCACGTTCTAACAATCTGCGGAATCCGATTACAGACAGGAACGTAATTATTTCGAATTTTACCAATTGCATAAATGCAGCAATGATTCTTCAAACTGATGATAAAAAAATCGAAGAATGGGAGCATATTTTAAACCACCTTTGGCCAATTCCTTACAGTGATGTTCCAGGGACAGGTGAAGTAATTGAACATGCATGGTATCCCGACGGTACAATTTTCCCAAAAATTGAAGAACGTGGGCCATGGTTAAGCCACATGAGTGCAAGCACATCAGCTGTTTTTCCTGCCAACCTCGTTGGGCTTGATTTAATCAATACCCGCGAGTATAACGCAATGGTCAACATGATTCGCCATCGTTCGCCTTCTGTCAATGCCATTTCTCCCGAGCCGATTGTTGCAGCAAGGCTTGGCATGGGAAACGAAGTGTTAAACATGATGCAGAACGGAATCCGTCGCTTACAGCATTTTCCGCAGGGATTGTTCTACAACATAGACCATTGGTACAACCTCTCTGTTTACATGGATTCGTTAAAAAAACCAGATATCACGGCACAACGCGATTATATTAATGATGAGCGGTCGCATTACCCGAACAAGTTGCCTGCAAAACCTTTTATTCAGTGCGGCCTCGAACCACAAAGTATTTATGGTGCAGCAATAAATGAAATGCTGCTGCAAAGTAACGAAGGAAAAATAAGGGTTTTTCCTGCCATTCCCGAAAACTGGGCTACAAGCTTTAAATTGCTTGCACGAGGGGCTTTTGTCGTTTCTTCCGAAATCAGAGAAGATGGCACTATTCCGGGCGTTTTTATAGAAAGCAGGAAAGGAAATATATGCCGCATAGTAAATCCCTGGTCCGGTTCAGAAGTTACGGTATTGAGTATAAGTGAACCCGGAAGGAAAATCAGACATAAAACAGATGAAAAAAATGTCGTTACATTTAATACATTACCTGGGCATAACTATCTGATTGTTCCCAAAGGGAAAGAGGAACTGTTGAAACAAACGGTTTATGAAAGCAGCCCAAATAAATCGCCAAAAATATTTTATGAAGCAGTTTTAGGGAAAATCCGTAATTTTTAAAACTATAAAATCTTGACAGATGAAAACTAAACTAAACCAGGCACTCCGGGCAGTTTTGATAATTGTTGTTTTTGTTTCCTGCAATCAAACAGTCAAAAAGAACTTTTTGCCGGCCACACAAAAATCCAATGCGCTTACTGAATGGGAAAGTCTTCGTTTTGGCGCATTTGTCCATTTTAATGACAATACCTGTTTGGTCCGTGAATTTTCGAAAAACACCGACCCTGCTATATTTAATCCGGTCAATCTCGATTTCGATTCGATGATGGCTACTTTCCATGAAGCTGGTGTAAAATATGCGGTACTTACTACCCGCCACACTTCAGGTTTTTGTTTGTGGGACAGTAAAGCCACACAATTTGATGTGGCAAACAGTCCTTTCAAAAAAGATGTGGTAAAATTATTCGTGGATGCCTGCCGCAAACACGAAATCAAACCTTGTTTTTATTACTGTTTGTGGGGACACCCTGACTGGAATCCGGCAAACTGGAATCCAACGATTAAAGCTGAATTGGAGAAAACCTCCCCAAAACAAATGATTCTGTCCCAACTGGAAGAGCTATCTGAAAACTATGGCGACATTTATGCTTTTTGGCTCGATATGCAGTGCTGGGCAGATACAACGCTTACACCACAGGAATCATACGATTTGCTGAAAAGTAAGAACCCAAAAACATTTGTCCATTTCAACCAGCATGTTCAGGATGGTTCTGAAATCAGATACTTCCCTACCGATATCATCAATGGTGAAGAGAGGATTCCGCCGGTTGCAGGCCACAACCCAAACCGGGAAATCGACGGCCAGAATTATTACCTGCCTTTTGAATACGAAATTACTTCACAACGATGCGATTCGCTTACACTGGGCAATGGATTGATGAAAGGTTCGGTCTGGTTCACCTATCCGGAAAGTCAGTTCTATCCTGTCGATAGCCTTTACCATTACATCAAACAGTGTTTCGACCGCGGAGGCAGTAATATTCTGCTTTCGACCGCACCCGATAAAACCGGTGATTATCGTCAGTCCGATCGCGACAGCATAATTAATCTGGGCAAATTAATTTGGGGGAAAGAATAGTTTTTATGAACAAAAAGCTGTTTGATCAAGGTTATTTTGGGATGGTCAATTTAAACACCTTGCTAACTCTAATAATTCAGTAACATGAGAATCCGTATTTCAATATTCACCTTACTTCTTTGCATAGCATTGTTTTTAAATTATGCCTGCAAACAAAAGAAATCTAGCTCTTCAAATAATCTTGAAGAACAATTTCTTAATCCTCCAAACGAAGTAAAGCCTTTTGTATGGTGGCATTGGATGGGTTCCAACTTTTCAAAGGAAGGAATCACCAAAGATTTGGAAGCCATGAAGGAATCAGGCATTGGAGGGGCAACTATTTTTAATCTTGCTTCGGCGGTTCAGGAATCGCACTATCCCACTTTAAATAATCCGTGGCCGGAGCAAACTTACCGAAGCCCGGCTTACTGGGAAGCGCTTAAACATGCCGCTGCGGAAGCCGACCGGTTGGGACTGAAAATTGGACTTCACAACACCGTTGGCTATTCTACAACCGGTGGCCCATGGATTGACGAAGAACGAAGCATGCAGCGTTTGGTTTGGAGCGACACAACTGTTACAGGTGGCAAACAGCTTTCGATAAGTCTGAAAAAACCTGTTCTGGTTGCCGACGAAGGATGGGGAAAAACGGGACGGACAATTTCTTTTTATAAAGATATTGTTGTGCTGGCTGTTCCTTCCTTAAAAAAGGAAATTTCCCTGAATGAAGTAGTCAATCTGACTGCGTATTTTGATCCGCTAAAAGGATTAAACTGGAAAGCACCAACCGGAAAATGGACTATTTACCGAATTGGACACTCATCGACCGGGCGACCCCCACACCCCATTCCCGATGATCTGCTGGGTAAAGTACTGGAAGTGGACAAAATGAGTGTCGAACAAAATATTTTTCACTGGGATAATATTTTGAATCCTGTAAAGGAACATTTGGGTGAATACGTTGGAAAATCTTTTGAACACATGCTCATCGACAGTTATGAGGCAGGTAACCAAAACTGGACACCTGCATTTCGCGACGAGTTTATCAGAAGAAAAGGGTACGACCCCATTCCGTGGCTGGCCTCTTTTAGCCTGACCGTTGGAACAGAAAATGAAAGTAAAGACCGCCGGATGGTAGAAAGCGAAGAACAGACGGCCAGGTTTGACTGGGATTACCGCGATGTCATCAGTAAGTTGTTTTTTGAGAACGGATGGAAAACAGGGAAGGAGAAATTGGCTGAGGCAAATATGAAACTTCAGTTTGAACCCTACGGCGGACCGTTTAATACACCACAGGGAGTGGCTTTATCCGACCTGCCAATGGCTGAATTCTGGACTGCAGGGATCGGAGGAATTGATCCGGCTGTTCCAGCGGCATCAAGAGCTTCAGGAAAAACAGTTGTTGGGGCGGAAGCTTTTACCGGACGGCCCGAAGTGAGTCAGTTTACTGAAGATCCTGCTTTTCTTAAATCGTCAGCTGATAAAGTTTTTGCGCAGGGAATTAACAGATTGATTCTGCACCACTGGGTTCATCAACCATTTGACGACACATACCAGCCAGGCATGGGTATGGGATGGTGGGGAACTCATTTCGGAAGATACCAAACCTGGTTCGAACCCGGTAAAGCATTTTTTACTTACCTGGCCCGCTGTCAGGCAATGCTTCAATACGGTCAGCAAGAGGCTGATTATCTTTGTGTTGATAATTTACAGGGATTCTCTGATTTGATTTCAACACAGGAATTTATCGAAAATAATATTATTGTGGAGAATGGAAAATTGAGTATGCCTTCGGGCCGAAAATATTCGTTTATCGTTTTCAGCAATAGTCTGATGTTGCCTGAAACAGCCAATAAAATAAAAGAATTGGTTGCTGCCGGTGCAACGGTAGTTTCGCCAAAACCTGTAAAATCGCCAAGCCTGAAAAACCATCCTGAATGTGATTCCGAATTGAAAAATATAGCAGATGAAGTTTGGGGCGGCGCTGTCCAAAACAGTTTTGGAGCTGGATTCATCTTCACAAAGTTGGAAGATGCTATTGAAAAGTCAGGAATGGCACCTGATTTTATCTTTGAAGACGTTACTGACACAAACAATATAAAAATAGCCCATCGCACTTCTCCTGAAGCTGATATCTATTTTGTGGCTAATCTTGCTGAAAACAGGCAAAACTTTGCGGTCTCATTTCGAATAACAGGAAAACAACCTGAACTGTGGCAGGCAGAAAATGGAAGTATCAAAAATGCTCCGGTATGGGAAGAAAAAGACGGACGTACAAAAGTTGAACTAAATATGAAAGGGTCCCAGTCTGTTTTTGTGGTTTTCAGAAAACCGGGATCAAAAGCTGACCACCAGGTTTCTGTTAATGTTTCTGATTTAACTTCCAACTGGTACGTGAAGTCGGATGAAAATGGAAATTCTGTGATTTGCAGTCAGGAACCGCTTGAAGCTAAGGTAATCTATATTTCAGGAAAAGAAAAAACTATTAA
>JFJP01006086.1_pt1 | contig 10228 bp, 7 predicted proteins | sample 431651 | NCBI WGS metagenome assembly JFJP01 (sample SAMN02602958, study PRJNA72255) | Microbial mat metagenome, whole genome shotgun sequencing project. | biome: fresh water; feature: sink hole; material: water; isolation source: purple microbial (photo- and chemosynthetic) mats found in... | reverse complement strand
TTGATCAGCTTGGAGATTTCTTTCTTCTTGAGCGCTTTGTTGATGTTCGAGTAAGGCAAACCCTTGGGCAGAATTTCAGACAACAAGGCACGCCCGGCGGTGGTTTCCCACAACTTGGTGGACGGTACCAAGACACCGGTTTCCTTGTCTTTGGTGTATTCGGTCAGGCGGACGTTGATACGCGCGCTCATCTCGACTTCACCGGCATCGAACGCACGCTGAACTTCACCGACATCGGCAAAGATCAGCCCTTCGCCCTTGCCGTTGATACGGTCACGGGTGGTGTAGTAAAGACCCAGCACCACGTCTTGCGACGGCACAATGGACGGTTCGCCATTGGACGGGAACAGCACGTTGTTGGAGGCCAGCATCAGGGTGCGGCACTCCATTTGCGCTTCAACTGACAGCGGCACGTGAACCGCCATCTGGTCACCGTCAAAGTCGGCATTGAAGGCTGCGCAGACCAACGGGTGCAGCTGAATGGCCTTGCCTTCAATCAGGATCGGCTCAAACGCCTGGATGCCCAGGCGGTGCAGCGTAGGCGCTCGGTTGAGCATCACAGGGTGCTCTTTGATGACCTCTTCCAGAATATCCCACACCACCGGCGTGCCGGTTTCGACTTCTTTTTTGGCCGCCTTGATGGTGGTGGCAATGCCCATCGCTTCCAGGCGGGCGAAGATGAAAGGCTTGAACAACTCCAAAGCCATCAGCTTGGGCAAACCGCACTGGTGCAACTTAAGTGTGGGACCAACCACAATCACCGAGCGGCCGGAATAGTCCACCCGCTTGCCCAGCAAGTTCTGACGGAAGCGACCACTCTTGCCTTTGATCATATCGGCCAGCGATTTGAGGGCACGCTTGTTGGCGCCGGTCATGGCCTTGCCGCGACGACCGTTGTCAAGAAGTGAGTCAACCGCTTCCTGCAACATGCGCTTTTCATTACGCGCAATGATCTCAGGCGCCTTCAATTCGAGTAAACGGCGCAAACGGCTGTTGCGGTTGATGACGCGGCGATACAAGTCGTTCAGGTCAGAGGTGGCAAAACGCCCACCATCCAAGGGCACCAGCGGCCTCAGGTCCGGTGGCAGCACCGGCAGCACGTCCAGTACCATCCACTCAGGCTTGATACCTGACTTTTTAAAAGCTTCAAGCAGTTTGAGACGCTTGGTGTTCTTTTTGATTTTGAGTTCTGAGCCGCTGGGGTCATTGCGCAGCTTTTCGATTTCGCTTTCAATATCGAGGTTTTGCAGCAACTCCTTGACACCTTCTGCGCCCATCTTGGCCTGAAACTCGTCACCGTATTCCTTGAACTTGGCATCAAAGTCGTCTTCCGACATGATGCTGAATTTTTTCAGCGGTGTCATGCCGGGGTCGGTCACCACATAGGCTTCAAAGTAGAGCACACGCTCAATGTCACGCAGGGTCATGTCCAGCACCAGACCCAGACGGCTCGGCAGGGACTTCAGGAACCAGATGTGGGCGCAGGGGGCAGCCAGGTCGATGTGACCCATGCGTTCACGGCGCACCTTGGTCTGCGTGACTTCAACACCGCATTTCTCGCAGATAACACCTCGGTGCTTGAGTCGCTTGTACTTGCCGCACAGGCATTCATAGTCTTTGATGGGGCCAAAAATCTTGGCACAGAACAGACCGTCACGCTCTGGCTTGAAGGTACGATAGTTGATGGTCTCGGGCTTTTTTACTTCACCGAAAGACCAGGAGCGAATCTTTTCGGGCGATGCCATGCCAATCTTGATGGCATCAAAATGCTCGTCGGGCGTGAATTGCTTGAACAGGTCGAGTAATGATTTCATGACACAAATTCCTTAATCAGTTGAGGACAGAGCAAATCTGCTGCGCAAATCTTGGTCTGTCCCGCAAGGTCTTCCATTGAGTTGGAGACAGCGTCAACTTGCTGCGCAAGTCTGGGTCTGCCCCGCAAAGTCTGACGATTAGCCACGTTCCAGCTCGATGTCCAGACCGAGTGAGCGAATCTCCTTGACCAGCACGTTGAACGATTCAGGCATGCCCGCCTCGATCGAGTGCTCACCCTTGACGATGCTTTCATAGACCTTGGTGCGGCCCTGCACGTCATCTGACTTGACGGTAAGCATTTCCTGCAGGGTGTAAGAGGCACCATACGCTTCCAGCGCCCACACCTCCATCTCACCAAAACGTTGGCCACCAAACTGGGCCTTGCCGCCCAGCGGTTGCTGCGTGACCAGGCTGTAGGGGCCGGTGGAGCGGGCGTGCATTTTGTCATCAACCAGATGGTGCAATTTGAGGTAGTGCATGTAGCCGACCGTGGTGGGACGCTCGAAACGGTCCCCGGTTCGACCGTCGTAAAGGTAGGCCTGGGTACGGGTTTCGGTCAAACCCTTGATTTTGGCAATTTCATCCGGAAAAGCCAGCTTGAGCATGGCTCGGATTTCGACCTCGGACGCACCATCAAACACCGGCGTTGCAAATGGCATGCCCGTGCTCAGATTGCCAGCCATTTCCAGCAACTGGTCGTCACTGAGCTGGTTCAGGTCTTCCTTGCGACCGGTGGTGTTGTAAATTTCTTCGAGGAACGTGCGCAACTCGGCGATGCGCGACTCGCCTTGCAACATGTCGCCAATACGCTGGCCAATGCCTTTGCCGGCCCAACCCAGATGCACTTCCAGCACCTGGCCGACGTTCATCCGTGAGGGTACGCCCAACGGATTGAGCACGATGTCACAGGGGGTGCCATCGGCCATGTGCGGCATATCTTCCACCGGGACGATTTTCGAGACGACACCTTTGTTGCCATGACGGCCTGCCATTTTGTCGCCTGGCTGCAGGTGACGTTTGACGGCCACATACACCTTGACCATTTTCAGTACGCCCGCCGGCAAATCGTCGCCTTGCGTGAGCTTCTTGCGTTTCTCTTCAAAAGCCAGGTCAAAGCTATGGCGTGTTTGCTCGTTGGAGTTCTTGATGCTCTCCAGCTGCGCCGACACATCGTCGTCAGCGGGCCGGATATCGAACCAGTGATAACGATCCACTGATGCCAGATAAGCCTTGTCAATTTTGCTGCCCTTGGGCAATTTCTGCGGACCGCCATTGGCGGTCTTGCCAATCAACAGCTTCTCGATTCGGTCAAACGCATCGTTTTCCACAATGCGCAACTGATCATTCAAATCCAGACGGAAGCGCTTGAGTTCGTCGTCGATGATCTGCTGGGCACGACGGTCGCGGACAATACCTTCCCGTGTGAATACCTGGACATCGATGACCGTACCTTGCGAACCCTGATCCACACGCAAGGAGGTGTCTTTGACATCGCTGGCTTTTTCGCCAAAGATGGCGCGCAGCAGCTTTTCCTCCGGGGTCAGTGTGGTCTCACCCTTGGGGGTGACCTTGCCGACCAGCACATCACCGGGCTGAACTTCGGCACCCACATAAATAATGCCCGACTCGTCCAGGCGATTGAGCTGCTGCTCACTCAGGTTGGGGATGTCACGGGTGATTTCTTCGGCGCCGAGCTTGGTATCGCGCGCCATCACCACCAACTCTTCGATGTGAATCGAGGTGTAACGATCTTCGGCCACGACACGTTCGCTGATCAGAATCGAGTCCTCAAAGTTGTAGCCGTTCCAGGTCATGAACCCAATCAACATGTTCTGTCCCAGCGCCAACTCACCCAGATCCGTGGAGGCACCATCGGCAATCACATCGCCTTTGGCCAACTTGTCACCCTTTTTGACAATCGGGCGCTGATGAATATTGGTGTTCTGGTTGGAGCGCTGGTATTTGATGAGGTTGTAGATATCCACACCCACTTCGCCGGCTTGCGCCTCGGCATCGTTGACCCGTACCACCACACGGGTGGCATCCACATAATCCACCACACCACCACGGGTTGCGGTCACCACGGTGCCGGAGTCAATCGCGGCCACCCGCTCGATGCCGGTGCCGACCATGGGCTTCTCAGGACGCAGCACGGGTACCGCCTGGCGTGACATGTTGGCGCCCATCAAAGCGCGATTCGCATCATCATGCTCCAGGAACGGGACTAACGAAGCCGCCACCGACACGATCTGAGCGGGCGAGACATCCATGTACTGCACACGCTCGGCACCCACCATGATGGATTCACCGGCTTCCCGCGCAGAGATCAACTCGCCAGTCAAACGGCCTTCCTTGTCCAGCACTGCATTGGCCTGGGCGATGACATACTTGCCTTCTTCAATTGCTGACAAATAGTCAATGTCCATGGTGACCTTGGCATCGACCACACGACGGTAAGGGGTCTCGATAAACCCGTATTCGTTCAGGCGCGCGTACAAGGCCAGGGAGTTGATCAGGCCAATGTTCGGACCCTCGGGCGTTTCAATCGGGCAGACACGGCCATAGTGAGTCACATGCACGTCACGCACTTCAAAACCGGCTCGCTCACGCGTCAAACCCCCTGGGCCCAGCGCAGAGACGCGGCGCTTGTGCGTGATCTCGGACAGCGGATTGGTTTGATCCATAAACTGGCTCAGCTGTGACGCGCCAAAGAACTCCTTCAGTGCCGCAGAGATCGGCTTGCTATTGATCAGGTCATGCGGCATCAGTGGTTCTTGCTCAGCCTGACCCAAACGTTCCTTGACGGCCTTTTCGATACGTGCCAGACCCATACGGTACTGGTTCTCGGCCAACTCGCCAACACACCGCACCCGGCGGTTGCCAAGGTGATCAATATCGTCAACATCACCATGACCGTTACGCAGGTCCACCAGAATCTTGACCACGGCCAGAATATCTTCATTGGTCAACACCATCGGACCGGTGGACTCGGCACGGCCCATTTTGGCGTTGAATTTCATGCGCCCGACGCGCGACAGATCGTAGGTGTCGGGGTTGTAGAACAAACGCTGAAACAGTGCCTGCACCGCGTCTTCGGTGGGCGGCTCGCCGGGGCGCATCATGCGGTAGATGGCAACCCGTGCGGCAAACTCGTCGGTGGTTTCATCGGTGCGCAAAGTCTGGGAAATGTAGGCACCCTGGTCGAGCTCATTGGTATAGATGCAAGCCAGGTCCTGCACGCCAGCACTGCGGAGCTTCTTGAGCAAAACTTCAGTCAACTCTTCGTTGGCCTTGGCCAAGATTTCGCCGGTGTCGGAATCAACGACATTACGTGCCACAACGCGACCGACCAGAAAGTCTTCCGGCACCGAAATATGCGTTGTTTCGGTCTGCTCCATCTCGCGGGTATGACGGGCGGTAATGCGCTTGTCCTTGACCACCACCACTTTGCCGGTCTTGTCGGTGATATCAAAGCGCGCCACTTCACCGCGCAGGCGTTCGGCGACAAACTCCATTTGCGCGCCGCTGTCCATCAGACGGAAATTGTCATTGACAAAAAAGTTGGCCAGGATCGACTCGTGGTTCAAGCCAATGGCTTTGAGCAGAATCGTTACCGGCATCTTGCGGCGGCGGTCCACCCGGAAGTACAGGATGTCCTTGGGGTCAAACTCAAAGTCAAGCCAGGAGCCACGGTAGGGGATGATTCGCGCCGAAAACAGCAATTTGCCCGAACTGTGGGTCTTACCCTTGTCATGCTCGAAAAACACGCCGGGTGAACGGTGCAACTGCGACACAATGACACGCTCGGTACCATTGATCACAAACGAGCCCTTGTCGGTCATCAGGGGCACCTCGCCCATATAGACCTCCTGCTCCTTGACCTCTTTGACCACCTTGTTTTGCGTGGTGGAGGATTCGCGGTCATAAATGATCAGTTGCACCTTGGCCCGAACCGCAGAAGCAAACGTCAGCCCACGAGTCTGGCATTCACGCACATCAAAGGCAGGTTTTGCCAGGTTGTACTCCAAGTACTTCATCTCCACAAATCCATTGTGCGAAACAATGGGAAAAGCGGAATCAAAGGCAGCTTGCAAACCTTCAGTAGTGCGCTTTTTGGGTGCTATATCCGCTTGAAGAAAGGCCGTGTAGGCATCTTTCTGCATCTGCAACAGGTACGGTATTTCCAGCACACTGTCACGATTACCAAAATTTTTACGAATCCGCTTGCGTTCGGTATATGAATAAGCCATGAGATCTCCGGGCAACTGATGAACTTTTGGGTAGTCCTGGACGACTTAATTTCTTGGCGATTGGCCGCTACCAATCTATGGCGGACAGTCGCACCTTGCATGCGACCCGAACCAAGGCATCTTCTACTGTCGGGATGAGAAGACACTGAAAAACGATCAACTGATCGGCTTTTCGGTATATTCTTCAGAAATACTAAAGGCTGGAGGCCAATGACAGCACTCCAGCCCTGCACCAGCGCTCAATTACTTGAGTTCAGCCTTGGCACCTGCATCGAGCAGCTTCTTGAGGGCTGCGTCAGCATCAGCCTTGGACACAGCTTCCTTGACGTTCTTCGGAGCGCCATCCACCAAGTCCTTGGCTTCCTTGAGACCCAGACCCGTGATCTCGCGCACGGCCTTGATGACCGACACCTTCTGGGCACCCGCTTCCAGAAGAACCACATTGAACTCGGTCTTTTCTTCAACCACGGCCGCAGCGGCACCACCACCTGCGGCAGGGGCCGACATCGCGGCCGCGCTGACACCAAATTTCTCCTCGATGGCTTTCACCAGGTCGTTGAGTTCCATAACCGTCATGCTGTCAAGCGCGGTCAAAAATGCGTCTTTATCGAATGCCATTTTGATTTCCTACAGTTGGTTGGGGACAGAGCGTCGCTTTGCTCAGGATAGCCCCACAAGTTTCTACATTGGTTTCTATCTGCTGCCAGCGTTTATGCGGCAACTGCTTCAGCCGGGGCCTCTGGTGCTGCCTCAGAAACGCCAGCACCTCGTTTTTCCGCGATCGCGGCCAGCACACGGGCGGTACGCGAAATTGGGGACTGCATCAAGCCCAGCAACTGAGCCAGCAATACTTCCTTGGTAGGAATATTTGCCAGTTGCTTGACGCCATTGACATCCAGAACCTTTCCACCGTATGCGCCACCGCGAATCACCAATTTGTCGTTGGTTTTGGCGAAGTCAGCCACCACTTTCGCGGCAGCCACAGCATCTTCAGAAAAGCCATAGATCAGCGGACCCGTCATCAGGTCGGACACCACCGCAAAGCCACTGCCGGCCACAGCGCGGCGAGCCAGCGTGTTTTTCAACACACTCAGACTCACGCCGCTGCTGCGCGCTGACGAGCGCAATTTGGTCATGTCGGCTACCTTGATGCCACGGTATTCCGCCATCACGAGCGTTTGAGCTTTAGCGGCGAGGCCAGTCACATCATTGATGACCGCTTCTTTCTCACTGCGATTGAGACTCAAGGTCTACTCCTTCAAAATGTGTCCTTTGGCGGCAACCAGTTCACAGCCTCCAGACACGCCACATTGCAGCGACCAACTGTTTGTAAACTCTTTCATTCACTTGCAGCGGGATCGCCATCTGCGTTGGCTGTTCAATTAAGCACAATCCTGTTAGACAGTTTGCACACCAACGGTCTTTGATGGCCTGCTTGCTCCTTAGGAGCCACGCAGCCCACCACATCAGGCACCCTTTGTCAGGGCACCAGAACTCTTTCGTATCAGGCAGAAATCGTTTGCATATCCACCCGAACACCGATGCCCATGGTGCTAGAAACAGCCACCTTGCGCAGGTACAAACCCTTGCTCGTGGCGGGTTTGGCTTTGACCAAAGCATCCACCAAGGCAGCCAGATTGCCCTTCAGTTTGTCATTGTCAAACGAGCGACGGCCAATCGTGCCATGAACGATTCCCGCCTTGTCCACGCGGAACTGGACCTGTCCAGCCTTGGCGTTACGCACTGCAGTGGCCACATCAGGTGTCACCGTACCCACTTTGGGGTTGGGCATCAAGCCACGGGGGCCGAGAATCTGACCCAAAGTGCCGACGACACGCATCGCATCAGGAGCGGCGATGACCACATCAAAGGGCATATTGCCAGCCTTGACCATCGCAGCCAGATCGTCCATACCGACGATGTCAGCGCCCGCCGCTTTGGCTTCTTCAGCCTTGGCACCTTGAGCGAACACCGCCACGCGCTTGGTTTTGCCGGTACCATTTGGCAGCACCACTGCACCGCGCACCACCTGGTCTGATTTCTTGGCATCGATGCCAAGCTGAACGGCCACGTCGATGGATTCATCAAACTTGGCTGTTGCACACTCTTTGACCAGGCCAAGCGCATCACCAATGGTGTACAACTTGCCGCTGTCAACTTTGCCTTGCGCAGCTTTTTGTTTTTTAGTCAGATTTGCCATTTAAACACCCTCCACATTCACGCCCATGGAGCGAGCAGAACCGGCAATTGTGCGAACTGCTGCATCCATATCGGCGGCAGTCAGGTCTTTCATCTTCATTTTGGCGATTTCTTCGAGCTGGGCGCGGGTGATCTTGCCAACCTTCGTCTTGAGCGCGTTAGCTGAACCTTTGTCAATCTTGACCGCTTTTTTGATCAGAATGGACGACGGCGGCGACTTGATAACGAACGTAAAACTCTTGTCAGCAAAAGCAGTAATGACCACTGGCAGCGGCAAACCCGGCTCAACACCCTGAGTTTGCGCATTAAATGCCTTGCAGAACTCCATGATGTTCAGACCACGCTGACCTAATGCCGGGCCAATCGGGGGGGACGGATTGGCCTTGCCTGCTGGAACTTGCAGCTTGACAAAACCGACGATTTTTTTCGCCATATTTCACTCCTATCGGGTACTTGCGCCGGCGCACAATGAGTGCGAAACAGCTCCCCGTCATTGACGACCCACTAAAAAAACCTGGCACCGAGTCGGAAAGTGCCAAGCCAACCAATCAGCACCTTCAGGTTTTTTCGACCTGTGAGAACTCAAGCTCCACCGGGGTAGAACGACCAAAAATGGTAACGGCCACACGCACCTTGCTTTTGTCGTAGTTGACCTCTTCGACCGACCCGTTGAAGTCAGCAAATGGACCTTCCTTGACCCGCACAAATTCGCCCACCACAAACTCAACCTTGTGCCGGGGCTTTTCAGTGCCTTCCTGCATCTGGCTGACAATCTTCATGACCTCAGCCTCAGAAATAGGCGACGGACGGGTCTTGCCGCCACCGACAAAGCCAGTCACCTTATTGGTGTGCTTGACCAAATGCCAGGTATCGTCATCCATGACCATCTCAACCAACACATAGCCTGGAAAGAACTTGCGCTCTGTCGTTTTCTTTTGACCGTTCTTGATTTCAACCACTTCTTCCATGGGAACCAGAATGCGGCCAAACTTTGCCTGCATACCGGCACGGTTGATGCGTTCGGCGATATTGCGCTCAACAGCTTTTTCCATGCCAGAGTAAGCATGCACCACATACCAGCGCAAGTCAGGGTTGCTCGGCGCCATCGCCAGCGTCTGCGCAGCAGTTGGGATAGCGGCCGGTGACGTGGTTTCTACGACATCATTCATCAATTTTTCCATCCCAGAATCAGGTCATAAAAAACCCACTCAAGCGTTTTGTCAGTGAGCCACAAAAATAAAGCCATGATCAGCACAAAGCCAAAAACGTAAGCCGTCATTTGAATAGCCTCGCGCCGGGCGGGCCACACAACCTTTTTCACCTCGCGCACCGCGTCCTGCCCGAAAGCAGTCAGTGACTTGCCCGTCTCAGACATCAGGAAAATGACAACCGCAACCGCTAAACCAGCCAGCAAGCCCAGCCATTGAAACAGTGGCCCCTGTTTGCTCAAGACGTAGTAGGCGACCAAGGAAGCCACAACCATCGCCGCAGCGGCAGCCAACTTTGCCTTGTCGGCAGATGAGTTAACTGTTTGAACTTGTGTAGTGGCCATTGTGAATTGATCTTGCGCTTGTTAACTAACCGTTGTGTCTGCGACTCCGAGACGCATAAGCCCGCTATTTTCATAGCGGGCCATTTTTGCTTTTGCCAAGTTAATTGGCAGGGGCAGTAGGAATCGAACCTACAACCTTCGGTTTTGGAGACCGACGCTCTGCCAATTGAGCTATACCCCTATCTAATCCCTAACCCAATTGTCGACAGAACCGGCTCATCATGTGTGTGCCGCAGGTATTACCGTCAAACATGTTGTTATGCAATCACCTTGGCAACCACACCGGCACCCACCGTCTTGCCACCTTCACGGATCGCAAAACGCAGGCCTTCTTCCATGGCGATCGGGGCAATCAGCTTGACCGTGATCGACACGTTGTCACCGGGCATGACCATTTCCTTGCCTTCTGGCA
>JFJP01041427.1_pt1 | contig 10229 bp, 4 predicted proteins | sample 431651 | NCBI WGS metagenome assembly JFJP01 (sample SAMN02602958, study PRJNA72255) | Microbial mat metagenome, whole genome shotgun sequencing project. | biome: fresh water; feature: sink hole; material: water; isolation source: purple microbial (photo- and chemosynthetic) mats found in... | reverse complement strand
CATTAAATAGAAAATGTAGCTTAATATTGGTTAAAGCGTCGACCTGTCACGTCGAAGACTGCGGGTTCAAATCCCGTCTTTTTCGGAAAACTTTTTACAACATACAAACAGGCTTATATTTTCAGTTTATTATTTTTTATTGGTTCGAGTAAAATAAAGCTTTTTAACTTATAATAAACCGTCAAAATAGCTAATCCTAGAGCGGATTCTGACGCAGCTATTGTTAAAACAAATAAAACATATACAAGACCAAATACATCATCCAAGTATATAGAAAAAATAATAAAATTTAAATTGATTGACAATAGAAGTAGCTCGATACACATAATAGCAACTAAAATATTTTTTCTATTTAAAACTAATCCTAAAATACCAGTGCAAAAAATAAATACTGTTAATTTTAAAAAGTAACTTAGACTTAATATTAACATACGAATTTTTAATGTTTTAGGTATAAAACTATATTTCATAACTAAAAATTGTTACCAGAGAAGTGTAATGGTTACATATCAGTCTCATGATCTGAAGATAGTAGGTTCAATTCCTATGTCTGGTAGTAAGAAAAACTAAAATTAGTTTTTCTTATAATTCCAAAAACGTGAGAAATCGAAAAACCTGTGTATTAGAGCCTTATTCCACAAGGGTTATTTCAACGAGTTTTGTCGTACTAAGAGGGTAGTAAGGAATAAAAAATTCGTTTTTCATCTCATTTTTATGCTAAACCGTATAAGACTCCCACTTTAGACTAAGCTACTACGAATTTATTGCCGTGCTCCTATAAAAGTCCACTTATGGTTACACGTATTAATAGGAATATTTTGGAGTTATCAAATACATTAAATTTTTAATTTTGAAGATCAGCTTTAAAAAGTAAACGAACTTTTATCTTCCGAACTCTTTAGAAAAAGATTTTCTTGTTAAAAAAGCTACTGGGCATAGATCAACAATATTACCAGATAATTCAGATAAAAATATTTTATCAATGTAAGTTCCAATTTCACTATTTGTTCCACGACTAAAAACCCCCAAATCTTCAACACCTGCAATTTCAAAAGCAAACCTGACACATCTAGTGCAATGAATACATCTAGTCATAACTGTTTTAACAATCGGTCCTAAATCCTTATCTGTAACTACTCTTTTAAATTTATAAAACCGTTTTTTTGTTACACCAAAAAACAAAGATTGTTCTTGTAAATCACATTCACCTCCTTGATCACAAATAGGACAATCCACAGGATGATTTAATAAAAGAAACTCTAAAACATTTTCTCGAGCTTTTTTTAATAAAACGCTGTCATAATAGACTTTATTATTCATCAAGCACAATTTTGCATTAATACCACACGAAACCACAGGTTTAGGAGAATTTTCCAATTCAACTAAACATGCTCTACAATTACCTGCTATTGAAAGACCATTATGATAACAAAAAAAAGGGATTGAAATTCCGTTTTTTATTAAAAAATTTATTAAGGTTAATTTATTATCAATATTTTTAATTTGATTTCCGTTATTTATTTTTATCATAATTAATTTAATATACTTATATTTATTCACAAAAAAGCTGCTTGAAGTTTTTAAATAGTCTTTATAGCATAAGAGTTTAAATCAATAAGTGTTTTTTATAACAATATTTGCGAAGAACTTTGATTTAGATAACTCCTAGAAAGTTGGGAAAATGAGGTTTGACTTTTAAATGATTTTCGAATAGGATTAGTTATTAGAAAAATAACTCCAACTAGAGCAAGAAACAGTATAATTCCTGCAACTAAAACTTGCAATACATATTGAGTATATAAAAGTTGACCGTAAATTTCTAAATCTGTCAATGAATCTAAAACACTATACCAATTAAAATAATTGTTGGAAGTAAAATTATTAGTGTAAGGATTCTCATTGAAGTTTTTAGAGATTATATAAAACAACTCAAATAAAAAACATCCGTTTATAAAAACTCCAAAAGGAAAATATATAAGAATGTTTTTAGAAAAATCTTTTAATTTTGTTTCTAGCATCATTAAAACAAATAATAGTAAAACTGCAATCGCACCTACATAAATTATAATAAGAATTAACCCTAAAAACTCAAGCTCCAATAAAAAAAGAACAATAGAGGTTAAAAAAAAACTTAAGATTAAAAATAATAATGCAAAAAATGTGTTTTGAATTAAAACAACACAGAGCGAACTCACACATAATAAAGTTAAAAAAAAATACGACAATACATTGATCATTTTTACAATTTTAACTGCTAAAAAATTACGAGCTTCCCACTAGTATTAGTATTTATAAATTTCTTAGCTTACATTTTACTCTTGAGTTCGTAAATGATTTCAGGTAAAATTTATAAATTCAAAAAATGAAAAAAAGGGATTAAACCTTTAATTTTCACAATATTCCAGCGACACGTTCCCGTACCACTACCTTGTTACGACTTCATCCAAATTATTAATATCTCAATAGAAAAAACTTTTTAAAAATTCAATCTTCAAGTAAAACTAATTTTCTGCATGTGACGGGCGGTGTGTACAAGGCCAATTTACATGTTCACCGCAACGTGCTGATTTGCGATTACTAGTGATTCCAACTTCATGTAAACGAGTTGCAGTTTACAATTCGAACTGAGGAAACTTTTAAAAGATTTACTAAAAATTTTTGTAACTTACTGTAGTTTCCATTGTAGCATGTGTGTAGCCCAAATCTATAAGGGTCACATTGACTTGACTTAGTTCTTACCTTCTTTTAATTTATCATTAACAGTATCTTATAAAGCAATTTAATAAATAAGATTGTTTATTAAAATAGTAAATTGTTATTTTAAAGATAAGAGTTGCGCTCGTTAAAGGACTAAACCAAACATCTCACGACACGAGCTGAAGACAGTCGTGCAACACCTGTAAAAAGTAAAAACTTATTTAAAAACAAACTTTTAAGAAAATTTGTTGAAAATAAACAAATCAGTAACTTTTCATGTCAAAGATTGGTAAGATTTTGCGGGGATTATCGCATTAAACCACATACCCCACCACTAGTTTTAGGCCCCCGTCAATTCCTTTGAGTTCCAACCTTGCGATCGTACTTCTCAGGCAGAATGCTTATCGTGTTAACTTAAAAATCTAAAGCAACTTAAAACAAAGTATATAAACAATTTTTATTATAAAATAAAACTTTTTTATATTACCATTAGATTACAGCATTCATAATTTACAGTGTAGACTACCAGGGTTTCTAATCCTGTTTGCTACCTACACTTTCGTTCCTCAACGTCAGTTTTTGCTAGAGAATCGTCTTCACTAAGGGCATTCCTTTATTTATAGTTAAATTTTACCTTTACAAATAAAATTATATTCTCCTGCATTAAAACTCAAGTAAAGCAGTATTTTTATGCATTTCAAAAGTTGAGCTTTAGTTTTTTACAAAAAACTTACTTTACAGTCTACGAACCTTTTACGCCCAGTCATGATGAATAACGCTTGTCCCTCTCGTTTTACCGCGGCTGCTGGCACGAGTATTAGCCGGGACTACTTCTTTTAATAATGTCATTATCCATATCAAATGGAAGAACTTTACAACTAATATTAGTCTTCTTCATTCTTATAGTATTGCTGGATCAAACTTTCGTTCATTGTCCAATATTCCTTACTGCTGGCTAAAAAATTAGCCTGGACCTTATTTCAGTTCCAGTGTGGTTGTTCATCCTCTAAGACCAACTAAAGATCACAGGCTTGGTAAGCTGTTAAAATTACCAACTACCTAATCTTGTATAGACCTATCTTTTAGCAGAATATTTAGGTTTTATAAAAGTAAATTTTCATTTACTCTTACTTCTAAATAACTTTTATCAATTATCTAAAAATTTTTACTTAAAAATTTTAAGTAGTTCTGTTTTAAACTAAAAGGTAACATTCTAAACGATTACTCACCCGGACGCTACAAAAACTTATATTCTTGTTTAACTTGCATGTATAAAGCATACTATTAGCGTTCATTCTGAGCAAGGATCAAACTCATAAAATTTTAATTAGAATTTTATTTAATTAAATATATCTAATTTTTCTGAATTGAAATCTAAATTTAAAAAGTTAGAACAATAAAGATTTTACTTATTTTGGATTTTTACTTTTTTGAAACTTTTTACCATTAGTACTTATTAGCTAAAAATTTTACAATTCTAATACATTAAGCCTATCTTAAGTAATAATCTATTACTTGGTTTAAAAACTATTTTCAAGATTAATTTCTCAGCTTTAGATGCTTTCAGCGATTATTTATTACGAATGTAGCTACTCGACAATGCAAATGGTTTAACAATCGATACACCATGGATTCACTTTTTCCGGTCCTCTCGTACTAGGATTTACTTCTTTCAATTTTTTACATTTATGGTAGATAGGGACCAAACTGTTTCACAACGTTCTAAACTCAGATCATGTACCGCCTTTCTTGGCGAACAGCCAAACCCTTGGAACCGATTACAGCTCCAGGATGCGATAATGTTATGGGTCGAGCGAATGTTACCATTCAACCCTCCAATTCAAAACCGTACGTGAACGTCTCCATTCATACGGCTCCTCTCAAGTATTAACTAATTGTTTACTAATACCGCTAAAAGGCGAGCTTCTTCTGATTTTACCAGTTTGTGTTGATAATGTCGGACTAGACCAATTTCATTAGTTTTAGTGTGGCAATAGATTTTGTACTGCAGGTCATATAAGAACGTTTGAATATTATTCCAAGGAATCGTACTCCAGTTTTTATATTTCATAAATTACACCTAACAACAAAAAAGTTATTTATAATCCCTAACAGATCTAACCACTTACTTAAGTTTGCACGTCAGCATATACACTGCATTACTAGTGCCATTAGCGTCTTGCAAAATCCTTCTACATATAAGCTTATAGTAGGTCCCACCAAAATAAATTATTGGAGCCTATACATAGTTACTTCGTTCCAATTCTTCCATCAAGATATAAGCCTCTCTCCTGCTATGCACCGGAACATCAATCCCTAGCCTTCTCTGTTGTATGTTCTGGCTTAAGATTTGTTCATCCCTCTATTTAGGGCCCTGGGCATCTTTCGACTTCATATCATGACCCAAAGTTCCTCGTGACGGCACTTTAATACACAGATTCGCTTTCGCTAGACTTGCTTATATTATTCTCATAAATAACTTCGGCGATATGTACCTCGTTATAAACTTTTAGCCCTGCTTCCAAAACACATACTACCTAAAATATATGTTTTGTAGGGGAGTCCACGTAATAACTCATGGTGGTTATGATCAGTACCCATCGGGATAGGATACGTGGGTATACCCACCTGAAAAAATTAGTTGTCAATATTCTTCTTCATTAATTACAGTTAATAAAAGGGTGAATATCACAGCTTTACGACAGTATTTATCTCTGTCTTTACACTAACGAATCGCACCCAACATCGAGGTGCCAAACCACCCCGTCGATAGGGTCTCTAGGGAGTGATTAGCCTGTTATCCCCGGCGTACCTTTTATTCGTTGAGCGGTGATCTTTTCCATTCAGAATCACCGGATCACTATAACCGACTTTCGTCCTTGTTCGATTTGTCAATCTTACAATCAGGCAAATATATTACTATTATGCTTACAAATTGTTATTTTAATTCAAATTTACCTTATGTACGCCTCCGTTACTTTTTAGGAGGCGACCGCCCCAGTCAAACTAACAACTATACAATGTCTAATAAATAAGTGATAAAAATTTTTGAGTGTGGTATTTCAAAATTTGTTGCACTACAGAATTCGCTTGCGCAAACCTATATATTACTCTAAAGCAATCAACTTACCACATATGCTACACACAAAAAATTTTAACACAATATATAGTTATAGTAAAGGTGCACGGGGTCTTTCCGTCTAGCCATAAATATTCCGCATCTTCACGGAAAGTTCAATTTCACTAAGTTTGCGCTGGAGACAGCGGGGCAGGCGTTACGCCATTCATGCAGGACACCAATTAAATGCCAAGGAATTTCGCTACCTTAGGACCGTCAGAGTTACAGCCGCCGTTTACTGGGAGTTATAGAAAAAGCTAGGAACTTTTTCTTTTTCTCTTGCAGCACTGGGCAGGCGTCAGTTTCAATACATCTTCTTACGAATTAGCAGAAACCTGTGTTTTTATTAAACAGTCGCTGCCCCCGATTATATGATAACTATATGAAATTTCTTTCTTACAGTCACTCCTTATTCCGAAGTTACGGAGTCATTTTGCCGAGTTCCTTCAACGCAATTCTCTCAAGCACCTTAATTTTCTAAACTAGTTCACCTGTGTCGGTTTTAGTACGGTTATTAATTTTGTTTAGCTATTTCTTGAAAGTATTAAAAAACTTAAATTTGACCATAAAATAAAAATGATCTTCATACTTTGTCACTAAAACAAATAAAAAGAGTGATATTTTTATAGAATTTCTTCTTAAAAAATGACTTTTTTCTCATCAGGATAAACTTTCGTTTATACCCTTAGAGACCGATTAATTCCAAAAAAATTTATTTTTATTTTAGAAACCTAGAACTTTAGGTGACAATGTTTACTTTACATTGTTTATCGTTACTCATACCAATATTATCACTTCTGATATTTCTAACTTATGTAATCATAAGTTTTCTTTAATTTACAGAACGTTCTGCTACTATAATTTTTATATTATTTATTGTTTCGGTAAATAATTTAAGTCCTTATACATTTTCAATGCAAAAAAACTCTATCATTGAGCTGTTACGCTTTCTTTTAAGGATAGCTGCTTCTAAGCTTACCTGCTGATTGTTAACATTTTTTAACACTTTTTACACTTAATTATTTTTAAGGACCTTAACAAATAATCTGGGCTGTTTCCCTCTAAACTATGAATCTTAGAACTCATAGTTTGTCTATTTGGAATCATTTTTTTTTATTCTTAGTTTCATTAAAATCAGTAAGATTTTCATCCCCATAATTTATTGAGAGCTTTACAAAAAAAAAAGAAAAAATTCCAAATGCTCTACTAAAATAGATTTCGCAGAAAACCAGCTATCTCTAAGTTTGATTAGCCTTTCACTCCTAATCACAAATCATCTCAGTATTTTGCCACATACACGAGTTCGGTCCTTCATTAAATCGAAACTTAAAATTCAACCTGTTCATGATTAGATCACTTAGTTTCGGGTTTTACTTTAAAGACTAGAATGCATTTTAGTTAATACTTAAATTTTTTTCGCCTACATAGATTAAATATATTTAAGCTCGCCACTAAAGTAAACTTATTGGTCCAATCGGGATAGGTAGGTTCTCTCGAACTTTCCCCCCCTCACAACCGTGCATGCGATTTTCACCGCACACGGCTGAAGCAGATTATGTTCCTCCAGGAAGTAAACTTCTAGGATTTTTGGTATATGTAATATTTTCATGACAAGTTGCATGCAAAGGGGCTATGTTACTCAGAGAATATTGACCTCCATCTTTTCGTGAAATAATATGATGCAGATGGATGTCTTCTCCCCCAAATAAAGCTTGATTACACACAGGGCATCTAAAACTATACTTCTTATAAATTGCTTTTCGGAATTTCTCAGCATCAACAATTAGGGATCGAGACACGTAATACTCCTCGTCCGTATAAGGGTTGATATTATTCTTTAAAGAATTTACCTTTATTTGCTTTGCCTGAGTTATGTCAAATAATAGAATCTCTTTCGAGACCCCTATATTCCAAGAACGTTTATCAGATTGGAAAATATATCGACTATATATCCATTTCTTTGTTCTAGTCGGATGTTTCTTTCGAGCCCATCTCCACCAGGATTGGTAGACATAGTGACCGATCGATTGAAAAATTTCCTGAGAATGGTATGAACTTCTATAATAGTTTGACCAACCCCTAAGGATTGGATTCAAGTCTTTAATCAAAGCTCCTATCGGTTTGTTCGACACGAACTCAGCTTTTATTTTCGCTTTCACACGTTTTATAGCCTCCTTAGTAGGTTTAACTACCAGGATTTTCTTATTGTCACTCGACTTATTTTTCTTGAGGTTTCTATCGAAAAGGCATATTCTCCAACCAAGGAAGTCAAATCCATCTTTTTCAAGATCGACTATTCGGGACTTCTTTTCAGAAATCTCTAGACCTCTTTCATTTAAGAACAGTTTCACTTTCGGTATATTCTCAAGAATAATTCGATCCCGGTTGGGACTTGTTACAATAAAATCATCCGCGTACCTTACGCACCAACTACCAATTATTTTTCTACCCTCTTTACTATTAGGGGAGGGTAAACCATCACGGATAGCGTTCTCTAACCCATTTAATGTAATATTACACAATAAAGGTGACAGGATACTTCCTTGCGGGGTTCCCATCACGGGAGTTGTGGTAACTCCTTTATCTATGATCGGCGCTCTTAACCATTTCGACGTATATTCGTTTCCTCTAGCATATAGTAAAACTTTTAATTCTTTTTCCAAAAATTCATGAGAAATCCTGTCAAAGCATTTGCTAATATCAACGTCCCACAACCACGTCGGTGATTGCGGTTTGTCTAAAATAGTTCGTATCCTTTGAATAGCATCCGAAGGCGAACGAAATTTCCTGAAACCAAAGGAATAGGTATCACTTATTTCTTCCACAATCGGATCTAAGCAAAAGAGGATTAAAGCTTGTAAAGCTCTATCAATCATATTAGGAATACCAAGAGGTCTCAATTCTCCCGGGGTCGATTTGGGAATCCACACCCTTCGAACCGGACCTGTTTGGTAAGATCCTGATTTTTCAACTAAGATTTCTCGTAGTTGTTTTATGGCCCGGAATTTCTTATAAGGACTATCCCAGACTATATCATCAAAACCAGGGGTCTTTTTACCCTCATTCACAGTAATTCTTCTAACTGCTACAGCACGAGCTTCAAAAGACATAACAAGTTGTCTCTGTATACAGTGAATTTTTTCCCAATCTTTATTCCTATACGCCACCACCAATTCACTTTGTGATTTATTGACAAAGGCGTAAATTTTACGCCAGTTTAAATCGTTCCAATTATTTTTCGAATTCATATTAACTTAATTGTACGGCTCTATATAAAATTTTAAATAATTATTAATAATTTTATGTCAATCATAAAGGATTGTTGGCCTATTCTACCGTAGGTAAGTCTGCACCTTTTCAGGTCAAGTCATAATGGCATTACCAAGGACTCTATCAAGGCGGTTACAGCCTTGCATTTGCTTTTTACCTATTCTTTTACCCTCTGACCGATAGTAACGATTGCTCGTTACTCTCTCCATATAGCTATGTTGAGGACATAGGGCTTACCACGTTCATTACTCTCCATACTTGTTTTATCCTTAGCCCCCGACTTTACTCCGACAATCATATAGTGTTACTAGTTAAAGAGCACAAAGCTTTAACTCTGATTGCATAACTCAGTTAGAATGGATAACGGGCTGAGTTCACCTTTTACGAAGCTTCAAACGTCGATTCACATTACATTAGGCATAGATAATCATTCTAGCTCCCGCTTCTCGCGTTATTCGAGATTTGGGCTACATTGTTCCTTGAGCTTCCCACCCCCAGATTACTCCAGACGCAGGTCAAGGTAGAATACCAACGTAACACAGTTGGTTCCGGATCTCACGGAAATGGAAGGCAACACTTCGGTACGCTATTACTTTTTAAGCTTTAACTGCTTAACAACATTAAATTTCAATTTTTTTAACCTTTCCTTCACAGTACTTTTACTCTGTCAATCATCAAACCTTATAGATTTTGAGGATGGTTCCCCAATGTTTAAACAGCACACGACTTGTACCATTTTACTTTTTTAAATTTTATAACATTTACTTAACAGGGCTACTTTTATCAAGTTTCCTTCTTTGGCTATTTATTATAGCAACTGTTATAAAATTTCAATCTTTTGTTGGTTTCGATCGCCTCTACTACCAATATCTCGGTTGATTTCTATTCGATTTAGTTACTAAGATGATTCAATTCACTAAATTTTATATATTTAAAAAACTTAAATATATACTTCATTCATATAAAGTTTCATTTTTGAAATTGGATAATAAAGTTTTCTTTATATTTCGTTTTAACTGCCGTCCAACTCTATCTATTTTGATGTTTAGGTATTCATTTAATGTTTTAATAGCTTCAAAGACCAAAATAAGGCGGCGAATTGAAGGATTTGAACCTACGACTTCTAGGATCACAACCTAACACT
>JFJP01020654.1_pt1 | contig 10229 bp, 10 predicted proteins | sample 431651 | NCBI WGS metagenome assembly JFJP01 (sample SAMN02602958, study PRJNA72255) | Microbial mat metagenome, whole genome shotgun sequencing project. | biome: fresh water; feature: sink hole; material: water; isolation source: purple microbial (photo- and chemosynthetic) mats found in... | reverse complement strand
CTGGCACCACATTTAGCCTCCGACGGAAATTCAACCTCGACTATTCAGGGGATTTCGATGATTTCGTGGCGACTGCTGTAGAAGATGGGTCAAAGTGCCCTGCTCACCACGGCCCTGATCGTGGCTCTCATCGTTTCGCTGGCCACAGCCGCCTGCATCGGTCTCAACCGGATGCTGCAGCAGACCGGCCAGGAGGTGGACGAACATCTGACCGAACTGGTCGCTGGCAATCTGACGCAGGGCGCCAAGCGCGAGCGCGAGCAGTGATGCAGATCCAGGTCGCGGCCCTGGCAGCCTCACCGTCGGCACTGCCCGCCCTGCTTGCTGACCGTGACGAGGCGTTGAAGCAGCAGACCTTGGTCCCCATCGTCACGGGGACGCTGGAGCTGGGGCGCTCGGTCGAGCTCCAGATCGATAGGCTGTCGCAGTCACTGGCCGACAGCCTGGCGATCGCCAGTCACCTGCATGCCCGATCCGGGGAGTGGTCAGCAGTGGGCGAGCCTGTAGCCTGGGAGACCTGCTGGACGCCCTGGAAGAGCGGCATAGGGCGGTCAAAAATGCGCGAAAGTCCACAGGTAAGGCAGTAACAAGTCTGGCCCCAGGACCTGCCTCCGAGCAGCGGTGGGCGGATATCACGGGCGAAGCGCATCCGCCCGTGGATTCGGAACGAAACCGCGCTGCGACAAAGGCAGCAGGGGCGGAGCCCCTGAACAGATAGTTCACGGATTCAGTGACTTGTACTGGTCGATCCAGGCCGGCAGTTCCTCGTAATAGCCATGCCACGAGAGGTGCGCGGGATCGGCGGGGCATACCAGGGTGATCTCGTCATCATCGACGATGGTGATGCCGAGCGGCTTCCCGCATACCGGGCAGTCGATGAGTTTGGCCTGCTCGCGGCTGGCATCGCCACTGACCAGGTCACCGATGTGGCCGAGGATGCGATCGTAGTTGTAGGGCATGGTCGTTACGGGGGACGATCATGCCAACGGCAGCAGGATGCGAAAGCGTGCTCCGCCCAGCGGCGCAAGGTCGACGGTCAGGGTACCGCCATGCAGCTGGACGATGGCGAAGGATACGGCGAGGCCGAGGCCGGTGCCGTGCTCCTTGGTGGTGTGGAACGGCGTGAAGATCAGCTGGCGCGATTCGGGCGGAACCCCCGGCCCGTCGTCATCGACCAGGATCGCAAGACCCTGCGGAGCCGCTTCCACCGCCACCGAGACACGACCGGCGCCAGGATGGGTCTCGGCGGCGGCCTCGACGGCGTTGCGCATGAGGTTCAGCAGCACCTGCTTCAACTGGGCGCCATCGACCTGTACCGCTCCCCGCCCCTGCCAGTGGTCCTCGACGGTGAGATCGACGCCGGACAACGTGGCATCGGCGGAGACGATCTCTGCAACGGCGCGGATCAGCGCGACCGGGTCGTGGGAGCGACGCTCCAGCCGGCGCTGCCGGGTGAACTCCAGCAGTCCGGTGACCGTCCGGTTGAGGTCGCGCACGCCCTCGACGATGAGCTGGGCGAAGCGCCGCCGCTTGTCGCCCTCGGGCAGGTCGCGCACCAGCAGGCTGGCGAAACCCTCTATACCGTTGAGCGGATTGCGGATCTCGTGCGCCACGCCGGCGGCCATCTCGCCCAGCTGCTTGAGCCGGTCGGCGCGCTCGGCCCGCTCGGCGAGGCTGCGGATCTCGGTGACGTCGTCGAACACCTCGACCGCACCAGTGAGCGTGCCGGCCTGGTCGCGCAGGGCGCTGGCGCGGGCATCGAGCACCCGCCCCTGCTGCACCCGCTCGGCGCGCAGCGGTCCAGCCTCGCCGGCGAGGATGCGCAGAGCAGGGCTGGTCGGAGCCCGCGCGACCCACTCGGCGCCAAGCGCCAGTCCGGGCAGGGCGGCGCAGGCGGCGGGATTGGCGGTCAAGACGCGACCGTCGAGGCCGACGGCGACGACGCCGGCGGCGACCCCGGCCATGACCGCTGCCAACCGGGCATTGGCCTCGGACAGCTCGGCCTGCTTGGCCACCAGGATCTGCTCGAGCCGCGCGACCTGCCCAGCCAGCGCCCCGGTCGTCTCATCGAAGAGACGCAGGGCGGCAGCGAGGTCGAGCGGCGGCTCAGCTCGTGCGGTCGATGAAGCGGGCGGCTGGTCGTTCATCGCTTCCGGCGTAGGCACGGGTGCCTTCGCCGCCAGTGCGCAGTTCCGCCGCTGCGGAGCGCAGCAGACGGTCGCGGGCGGCGGTCAGGGCGGACTCGGCGTCCCGGCGGGCGGCCTCGGCCTGCCCGGCCAGGGCGTTCAGGACCGCCGCATCGGCGCCTGGTGGGGTGGCCTCGGCGATCAACGCACCGGCCTCGTCGAGGAGGGATGAGGCCTGCTCGATCTCGTCGCGCTCCAGCGCCGCCTGGGCGCGAGCATACACGTCGAGGAGGCGGACGGCGCCCGCAGGGGTCATGGCTTGGCCGCCGGAAGGTCGGCGACTAGGGCGGAGACGACGTTCACCAGTTCGCTGCCGGGGAAGCTGCCGGGGAATGAATCGGCAGCGGCGCGGGCACGCGCCGCCTGGTCGGAACGGGTGGCGGCATCGCCAGGCATCCGGGCGAGCTCAGCAAGGAAGAATATCTGCAGCCAGGCGGCCCGGGGCCGCAGGTGCTCGGGCAGCTCGGGCGGCAGGGCAGCGACCTCGGCCAGACCCTCGTCGAGCCAGCGCCCACGATCGCCGGCGTGATCCTCCAGCGCCAGGTCGCGCAGGCATTCGGCGATGGCGATGCGGTTCTCGGCCGACAGCGGCGAGACCTGCGCCGATTGGCGTGCTGCACTGGCCGGATCGAGCACGTCGCGGTCGGTGCGATGGGTGCGGCCGAGCCAGTCGCCAAGCGCCGAACGCAGTTCGGCCAAGGCCCTGTCGCGGTCGGCGCGAGGCCGCTCCAACCCAGCGCCAAGATCGGCGGCGGCGACCGGCCGCACACCGGATGCGGCGCGCAGGATGGCCTGGATGCGCTCCTCGCGCTGGCGCTGGGCGCGATCGAGATCGCGCAGCAGGCGGTCTTCGCTGGTCATCGCCGTCGCATCCTGCTGCACTGGCGCGAGCGGGGACGAACGCGGCAGCGGCGCCTGCGGACCGGCGCCTCCGTCGGCGGCGAGCGCGAGCGCGGCAAAGCAGCAGAGCACGAGGATCCTGCTCATTCCGCCACCTCGCCGCGGAAGGCCTGGATGGCCTCGACCAGCCGCCCCCGCGCGCGCAGATGCTCGCCGAGGACCTGCGCAGCGTATTCGCGATCACGGCCGCCGATCGTCGGATCACGGAGGAATCGGCGCAGCTCGGCCTCGCCACGGGCGTCGTCTCCCGCCAGCAGGAGGCTGCGCGCCATGCCCAGCTGGCTGGCATGGCGGAGCTCGGGGCTGGGCGCCTCATCGAGCACGCGACGGTAGGTGGCGGCGGCCTGGCGGGCGATGCTCGCCTGCTCGGTACGGTCGCGGCGGGCCTGCAGCCACTGCGCCCGGGCGATGTAGAAGAGGACGCGTGCGCGCACCGGGCCCGGGTAGCGTCCGAGCTTGCCGACCAGCTCACCAAGCAACTGGTCGAGTTGCTGGCGACCGGGCCGGTCGTCGGCGACGCGCTCGTCGCGCAGCAGATCGTAGAGGGCCTGCACCGCCTGGTCCTCGGCCTCGAGCTCGGCATAGCACTGGGCGATGCGCACCAGCAGATAGGGCGCGATCTCGCCCTGGGGGAAGTCCTGGCGGGCGCGGAGGAAGGCGAACAGCGCCCGGACGTGCTCGGGCTGGCTGCGCCGCAACCAACATTCACCGGCGCGGAAGGCGGCCTGGGCGTACATGCCGGGCGGAGCCTGGGGATCGCTGTCGCCGCCCGTCCAGCGTCGATGCAGCCGCTCGTAGCGCGGCCGGGCCTCATCGGTGCGGCCGAGGTTGAAGGCACATTCGGCCAACCAGAAGCTGGGCAGATCAGGCGCATCCTCGACGCTGCGACCGGTCGACTTGAGCCAGCCGGCGATCTGCACCTCGGCCTCGCGGAAGCGCGCTGCCGCCTCGGGCGGCACCTCGCTGGCCTCGCCACCTGGCAATCCGAGGGCCTGCACGCCGGCGGCGAAGAGGAGTTCGCCGATGGCCAGGCGGGCGGTCGCCACCTGGCTGGCGGCGCGCGGTTCATCGGCGTAGTCCTCGAGCAGGCGGTGCAGGTCGTCGACCGCCTCATCGAAGGCGCCAGGGTCGCTGCGATCATCGCCGATGCGCCGGGCGGCCTGCGCCGACAGCAGCAGCACGCGCGCTCCTTCGGGATCGCCAGGCTCGACCCGTGCGAGCCAGGCGCGGAAGGCAACCCGTGCGTCGGTGAAGGCGCCAAGCGCCACCATCGCCTCACCCGAACCGAGCGAGGCGCGCTGCACCCAGCGCGAGACGGCAGGGTCGGCCGAGCCGCCATAGCGGTCGATCAGATCGCCGAAACCGCGCAGGGCGGCGGCGTGGCGACGGGCAGCGGCATCCTGCGACGCCATCAGCCACATCGCCTCGGCTCCCGCTGGACCGCGTGGTCCGGCGGCGACGCGCTCCAGGGCGCGGCGCGCGCGGCGGTCACGGTCGGCGGCGTCGGAGGCCGTGGTCTCGACGATCAGGCGACGGGCTTTGCCCAGTCCCTCCTCACGCCAGCGCAGGCCAAGCTGTCCAAGCAGCCGGTCGAGCGCCTCGGGGTAGGGCAGGGCCTTGATCCGCAGGTGCACCTGGCGGCTGAGCGCCGCTGGACGCACCTCGTCGAGGGTCGCCCCTAGGAGCACGGCGAGTTCGCGCAGGATGGCGTCGGCGCTGACCGGTCCGAGAGCGGCCTCGACCAGCGCGCCGCCCGTGGCGGTGCGGCTGACGCGCAGATCATCTCCGAACTGCTTGCTGGAGACGGCCTCGCCCACCGCCGCCTCCTGGGCAGCGGGATGGTTCGGCTCAGCAGCGTCGCCTGCCGTCGCGCCGCCTGCCGCGCCGGCGGCGAGCGATACCCGGACCCGGTCGAGGGCGCGGCGCAGGGCCTGGACCTCGGCGCTGAGCTGCGGCCCGGCCGCAGCAGGCGTGCGCGCGTCGCTGCGTCCGGACCCCGGAGTCAGCTGCAGCACCCGCGGCTCCGGCGGCAGGCCCGGCATCGGAGCAGGTTCGTCGGCGGCGTGCAGGCCGGCAATGCACAGGACCATGACGAGGCGGCGCATCAGTGATGCCCTCCGGAGGCCGCGGCTGGCGCGTGCGCGGCGGCGGGCGTGTGGCCAGAGGACGTCTCCGCCGCGACAGGAGCCGCCGAGCCATCGCGGGCGAGCAGCCGTCCGAGCATGAGGTAGGCGTCGGCGATGGCCTGGCGGTTGCGCTCGAGACCCGGCACGGGGCGGCCCTCGGCATCGCGCTCCGCGGTCCAGCGCGCCTCGGCCGCGAGCAGGGCGTAGACCTGGCGGATGGCGCCAGCGTCGTCGCCCAGCCGGGTGAGGCAATCGGCGTGCTCGAGCGTCACCTGCGGATCGTCGCTGCCGCCGGCCGATTCCAGTGCGGCGCCATACTCGTCGGCCGCCCGGCGCCAAGCCTCACGCCGGCGGAAGTGCCTGGCCAGCGCGATGCCGATGTCGGCAGCGCGCTCGGGGTGCTTGCGCTTGAGCTCCTCCATCCAGCGGACGCCGCGCGCACTTTCGGCCTCGTCGCTCTCGGCGAGCTTGGCCAGGGCCAGGCGCAGGCGGTCGGCGACGCCATCTTCGACCGGATGCTCGATCTGGCGTGCGGCGCGCAACTCGGTCGACAGGTCGGCGACGCGGAGGGTCAGCAGGATCAGCGCCCCGGAGCAGACGCAGAGGAACAGGACTGCCGCGGCGAGCAGACGCTGCCCCCATCGCCATTCGCCGACGCCGACGGTGGGCACCGACACCACCGCCACCGGCTGGGCATGCAGGCTGGCGGTCGAGGCGGTGCGGCCGAGGACGCTGTTCACATCGACCGCATCGCGGGTCAGTTCGGGACCGGTCGGTGCGGCAGCCTCGGCCTGGATGCGGTCGATGTCAGCAGCCTTGCCGGCGATCGCCTCGGCGACCTCCTCGGCCTCGGGTGAGCCGGTCGCCTGCGCCAACTGCTTGACCAGGGCGTCGATGTCCGACTGCGCGATCACCGCTTCGCTATCGCTGCCCGGCGGGGCGGCTGCGCCCTGCTTGGCCACGATGGCGTCGATCTCGTCAGCGCTGAGCGCCTGCGTCGCGTCGGTCGCCTTGCCAGGTGCGCCCTGGACCGGGGCTGGCGCCGGCGGGATGGTGCGGCTCTGGCGCGGCGCTTCGGCGGATGCTGCTTCCTTCTTCTTTTCCGCCCCGAGCGAACTGGACGGTGCGCCGAGTTCGGACAGCAGGCGGTCGATGTCGTCTTGCGACAACGGACCCTCAGCTGTCGTCTGGCCCTTGCCGACGGTCGGGGACGCCTTGGAAGCCGACGATGGGAGGGCGGTCTCCGTGGCAGCGGTGGCGGCCGGCGCCTTCGACTTCGACCCCGGGGCCTTCGCCGTCGCCGGTACGACCTCGCTGCCGCTGCCGCCCGTGGTGACCTCCAGCTCGTTGAGCAGGCGATCGATATCCTTCTGGTCGAGGTGGGTGGGGGTGCCGGCTCCAGATGTGGCGCTCACCTTGCGGCTCTGCGGATCGAGATCGGCGAGCAGCTTGTCGATCTCGTTCTGGTCGAGATGCCCCCCTCCACCGGTGGACACGGCCGCGGTGGCCGGTTTCGGATCCGTGGAGACGGCCTCGGCGGCCTGCGCTATGAGTGCATCGATCGCGTCCTGGTCCAGCGCTTCGCCCTGAGCCGGTTTCGCTGGCGGTGGAGCCGCCGCGACGGGTTGGGGCGCAGGCGGGGCGGACGGTGCTGGTGCGGGCGCCCCATCAGCGCCAAGCGCATTCAGCATCTTGTCGATGTCGTCTTGCCCGAGATTGCCTCCTGCACCGGCTGCTGGCGCTGCCGGGGAGCTGGGCGGCGGGGACGCGGCGGGCTTCGCCCCGTCAGCGCCGAGCTCGCTCAGCATCTTGTCGATATCGTCCTGTCCGAGATTGCCGTCGGCCATCGTACCGGAGCCTTACGCAACTGGCGCGCCCAAATCCGGATCGGCCAGCAGACCGGCTCGCTCGGCCCCCCCGACTCCGGCTTCTCCCAGGGTCGCAGGTACGGTCCGAACCGACACGCCGGCGCGCTGCAGTCGCTGCTGCAAGGCCGGATCGAGCCCAGCGAACGGCCCCGCACCCGCTTCGACAGCACTCACCAACCAAGCGCCGGCACTGCGCCAATGGACCGCCTGCACGGTGCGTCCGATGACCAGTTCCTCGTCCCACAGCAACTCCGCCTGGTCATCGTAAGCGACTGCCGTATCGTTGGATACAATCGCTACGGTGGCGTGCTCCGATGCCATCAGGTCGATGTCGTGGGCAGCCATCCAGTCGCGCCGCCGACGCATGACGTGCCAGTCGACCCGGGCATCGAGCCACAGGCGCACACCCTGCTCATCAGTCTGCACCACCAGACGGCCGGCTGGAGCGGCCTGGACCAGTTCGCTGGCGGCAAGCCGGGCAAGCCGACCTGGAAGCCGGACGACCAGGGCGCGGACGGCAGCCAAGGCGCTTTCGGCGTCGCTCCAGGCCGATCCCTGATCCATGCGATGGCCGCCTCCAGCCCGTGCGATGGCCGCCCGTACGTCCTTGATCGCAACTGGCTTGGTGAAGAAGTCGACAGCCCCCGTGCGCAGTGCACGTACGGCGTCATCATAGGTCGCGTAGCCGCTGATCATGATGAACGGAGCACCGACCTGACCGACGAGATCCAAGCCATCGCCATCCGGCAGCTTCAGGTCGCTGATCGCCAGATCCGGCTTTCCGCCAGCGAGCAGCGCGCGCGCCTCGGCCAGGCTGGCCGCGGCGCAGACCGCGTGGCCGTCGCGCTCCAGGGCGCGGACCAGTGCGGTGCGGATGCTGTCCTCGTCCTCGATCAGCAGGATCTGCACGCCACCCATGCTAGCGGGTTCCCGTCCCAGCCCAATCATCCTTTGTCCGGCCGATGACTTCGGCGATTGCGTCGGTACCGGCCGCACGCTACCTCATGCACATGGCCACCTCGGTGAGTTCGCTGCTGGCGCTCGTACCCGACGCCGCGCAGCGCAAGCGTCTGGGTGGCATCGATCCCGGCGCCGGCTTGGTCATCCACTTGTGCAGCAACGCCAGCGAAGCTGATCGGCTGGCGCATCGCATCGCACCCGACGTGCTGCTCGCGGGCCGCGGGGCCGGACCGACTTGGCTGGTCCAGGCGCGCACCCGCGATCCGGACGCGTTCCGCATCCTGTGTTCCGATACGGGCAAGCTCACTGACGCCCTGGAAGCGGTCAACCGTGGCGATGCTGACGCCGTGCTGCGCGAACCATTCGACGCCCATGACGTCGTCGCCCTGTTCCACCACGGTTGCGAACAGGCTCTGCTGCGTCGCCATACCCGCTCACTGGTTGATGAACTGGCTGTACGGAACGCCGAACTGCTCGGCTTCAACGAACGGCTCGAGGATCTCGTCGCTGAACGCACGCGCCACCTGGTCGATGCGCAGGACCGCCTGCAGGAGTCCCAGCGGCAGATGGTCCAGTTGGAGACGCAATCGACCGTCAACCACCTGCTGCGCGGGCTGGCCCATGAATTCAACAATCCGCTAGCCGCGATCTACGGCTATTCGCAGCGCCTGCGCCGGCAACTCGCCGCCGATGCGGAATCATCCCGCCGGCTGGACGTCATCCTGCAGGAGGTTGAGCATTGCCGCACCGTGGTGCAGCAACTCCGCCAACTGGCCACCCCGCTGTCCGAGCAGGCCGTGCGGGTGGAGCCGTTGGCCGCATTGCGCGATGGTGCGTCCCGCATGGCTGCCGGCGGACGGACCGCCCCGGCGATCCGCGATGCCAGCGACCAGCCAGACGTCATCGCCGCCCCCCGGGCCCTGGCCAAGGTCTTCGAACAGGTGCTGGCGAATGCCGCCGATGCCGGAGCCACCCACGTCGAACTGCACGGTGAGATCCTCGCCGATCGTGTCCGCCTCCAGGTGTTCAATGACGGTGAGACGCCAGACGAGGCGACCGTGGAGAATGCCGTACGACCGTTCTTCACCACCAGGGCTGGCGAGGACCGTCGCGGCCTCGGCCTCTCGACCGCCGCCGCTCTGCTGCGCGAACAGGACGGCACCATCGAACTGGCCCGCCGAGAAGATGGACCCGGGGCGGTGGTGGTCATCGCCCTGCCGGCTGCCGACCCGGAGGCGCGGCGCAGCTCCAGCGGACTGCTGCCGGCGATCACCATGCCGGTTTCAGGTGGTCTGCCGCAGGTTCCCACCACCCTGATCATCGACGACGAACCGATGATCGCGGAGATCCTGGTCGACGCCTTGCGCGAAGCCGGCTGCAACACTGCCACCGCCGGCAGCATCGCCGAGGGCATGGCTGAGATGACCCGGCTGGATGTCCGCGCCCTGGTCGTCGACTTGAACCTGCCGGATGGCAGCGGCCTCGACTTCGCCCGACGGGCCCTGGCGCTGAAACCGGCGCTCGCCGGCCATATTGCCCTTGCCACCGGCGACAGCGACCGCAGCAACCTCGACCGACTCGTCGCCGAGCATGGCTTCCCGGTGCTGGCCAAGCCGTTCCGCCTCGACGAAGTGCGCCTGCTGGCTGAGCGCATCAAGTAGCAGGCCCAGCGTCAAGGCGCTGAAACGACAGCGCCCCACGCAGCCGGGGCCGCGTGGGGCGCACGATGGACGGAAGCCTACTTGAAACAACTTAGGCCGGGGCTCCGTCGCGCAGCGATGGGGCTGCCGCCGAGCGGCGGAAGCCCATCCGCCCGCGGTTTCGGAACGAAACCGAGCTGCGACACAGGCAGCGGGGACAGGCCCGCAGGGCCGCAGGGGCGGAGCCCCTGCGCAGTTGCGCCTACTTGAAGTTGGCTGCTGCGAAGTCCCAGTTCACCAGGTTGTCGAGGAAGGTCTCGAGGAACTTCTGGCGCAGGTTCTTGAAGGTCGGGTAGTAGGCGTGCTCCCACACGTCGGCGGTGATGATCGGCACGGCCGCGCCCTTCACCGGGGTGTCGGCGTTGCCCGTCTTCACCACCTTCAGCTTGCCGCCGTCGTTGACCAGCCAGACCCAGCCGCTGCCGAACTGGGTCATGCCGCCGTTGATGAACTCCTTGCGGAAGTTGTCGTAGCTGCCGAAGTCGCGGT
>JFJP01002445.1_pt1 | contig 10229 bp, 13 predicted proteins | sample 431651 | NCBI WGS metagenome assembly JFJP01 (sample SAMN02602958, study PRJNA72255) | Microbial mat metagenome, whole genome shotgun sequencing project. | biome: fresh water; feature: sink hole; material: water; isolation source: purple microbial (photo- and chemosynthetic) mats found in... | reverse complement strand
CTGGCGCAACTACTGGCGGCGGCAAAAACACGCATCGAAGGCGAAATTCGCGGCACGCACCTGAATCTGCAAGGTGGCTTGAGCCGCTTGTCGGCGCAGGAAGAAATGGCGCTGCAACTGGAGCGTTACGCCGGTCTGGCCTGGCGGGCTTACGAATTGGGCGAGGCGGATTTGTACGAGGCGCTGAACGCGCGCAAAAGCGCGCATGACGCTCGCCGTGAGACGGCCACTTCGCGCCTCGATGTGCGGGAGTCGGCCGCCCGACTACTGCTGGATGGGCACCAACTCTGGTTGTCCGAATCCGGCCATGCAGCGCATTGAGCCTCAAAGATGAAATTACCCATGAGAATTCAATGAGGCGATGGAAATCCGCGTTTTATTCTGCGGCAGTCCTGCTGCTGGCCGGCTGCGCGAGCAATCTGTCAGCGGTCGGCGATGATCAATCAGACTTTGCGGGCACGCTGATTCTGGAATGGGTACAACCACAGGCGATTGAAATCCAACTGGATGGTGAGACCTACGCCGGCGCCTGGACCAACCGGCTCTGCACAACAGATGTCTGCCGAGGCAAATTCCGCAATATACGGAAGATTTACCGCCGCCATATTCACCACGGCGAGGCCGATCTGACCGCAACAAACGGTGCGCGCATGCACTGCGAATGGGTCAGCTATTTACCGGAAGTCGATGGCCAGTGCCGCACGCAAGACGGCCGTCTGTACAGATTACGGGAGGGCAACAGCGCATCCGTCTCCAGCGTATCGAGTCGGCCAGCAGCAGCCGGTCAGACATTCTCTGAAGCAGTCACGCAAAGGCGTACTCGGCTCTGAAACCTGCCGGATGAACTACGGAAGCGACTCGGCCTCAACGTCCATTGGGGGCCTCAGCCACCAACGACCGGAAAAGAAAGTTCACCGGTCGTAGCCCTGAATACCAGATCACTTTTTTCGTAGTCGTACTCCGGCACCGACTGGGCCAGCGGAGCGCCCGGCATCGCGGCGTCATCCTCCCAGGCTTTGGTGGAATTAACCCTGCCGAATAATGCCAACATCCATGCGGCGAAATACCAGCTTTATCTCCCATCCAAAGATGAGTTGCGCGCCCAAGTTGAGGAATCGTTGAGATGTCAGGATGCCTTACACAAGAATCGGGATCATAAAGCGACTGTCCATGAACACCACGGTGGAATTTATTGAGGTGGATTTACACGCCAACGAGAAAAAGCTCATCCTGGAATTGGCCGGGTTTTGGGTGACGGATGAAACGAGCTTGGCAGATATCAAGAACGGCAGGAAGAAATGGATCCGCTTCAAGCCGCATGTGGTGCCCGAGATCATTGGCGAACTGTCGTATCACTACAACCGGTGCAGGAGTGCCGCCAAATCGGAATTCCTGGACGGGCTGATCGGGCATCTTGAAAGCGTTCTTTTAGACAGCCGGAGATAGTCGCCCATGCGGCCATCTCTCACTTGCCCGTGAAATTCAGAATGGCCTGAAGCATTTCCTGCGCACCTGCTTTGAGCCTTCGGACCCGCTGTTTGCCGGCGTGATGCAGCGCTTTACCGAAGACGAAGCGCGCTGGATGAAGGGGCGATACATCCAGGTCGGGTTGTCGTTTCGAACCGGCACTCACGGCAAGACATTCTTCGCTGACTTCGAAACCGAGACCCCCGGCCACATTCATTAGGAAGCTGCGTGGCAACAGCTGACCAGCAACTGCATCCTGGGCAGGCGCGGAATCCGTAGCGGCACGCAAAGATGCAATCGGCGCTGCCAGGTTCTGCGATTTTTTCTGCTCAACAAAACCGATCTTGCCCGGCGACTGATGACCGGTCAGCCATGAAAGGCCGGGAGGTCAGGATAAAACATGGCCGCCATTCAAAACGGTCGGAACGGATGACAGCCCAGGGGAGCATCCATGTTTATTGCGGCTGCGTGATTTACCGCGCGAACATCTTTCAACTTGATCGGGGTGATCGTCTATTCCGTGCTGCCCTTGCCGAGTGGCGGATACGCCGCGCCGGACTGGGCGCTGGGCAGTCTGTTCGGGTTGGGCGGGCTGGCGGGGATGTATTTGGGGGCGGCCACCCAAAAGCACGTTCCCCAGCGCGTACTCAAAATCGGCTTGGGCGTTTTGTTAATGGGACTGGGCGGAATGTATTTGTCCTGAATGCGTCGGTTGGGCCCGCACCGCGCGCGTTGTCGGATCAGCCCACAAGCTGTGCTCACCTGTGGCGCAGTTTAAGGAACTGCGCCAATACATCCGTTTCATCCACACCTGACTGACTGAACAGCATTCGGGCATCCGAGAACGGACTGATGTTGGCTGAGCTCCTGACCCGGCATCCGGGCATGACCAGGCGAACAGCACAGTGTCTGATCGCGAAGATGATCGGAAACGGCCAAGTGACCGCGCGGGGTGAAGGCAGAGCCCGCCGCTATTTCAGCGCTGGCGCCGACGTTGGCCCGTTGCCGGCGACGTAAACCCGTCGAAATGTGGAGGCAGATAATGGCGGCGCTACCCACCTGCCTCGGCTAATGAACAATCGAACAATCCGGGTTTATCCAACTGGGCGATGAAGGCGCCAAGCCAAAGCGGATTCGCAGGTACAAGCCGATTAGCCGGTAAACTGGTGCCTATTGGATACCACTGGGAACCAAGATGATCGCTGCTGAAACTATCCGATCCGCCGTAGACCGTCTGGTCGTCGCCGCCAGTTCGCCGGCCCGCGTGATCCTGTTCGGCTCCTATGCGCGCGGCACGGCGACAGCAGACTCCGACCTGGACCTGATGGTCATCGAGAAGGAACTGCCGGACAAGGCGGCGGAATACCTTCGCCTGCGCCGCGCCATCGGCGGCATCGGCATCGGCGTGGATGTATTGGTCTACTCGGAAGAAGAAGCCCTGCTACGCGGCCAGGTTCCCGGCACGTTGTTGTACTGGGCGTTCAAGGAAGGCCAGGTGCTGCATGACAACCTCGCTTGACGAAGCCCGCCGCTTTCACTGGCGGCCGACGACCTGGCCGCCTTCCGGGCATTGGCAACCTTGCCCCACATCCGGCCAGCTATCGCTTTCTTCCATGCCCAACAAGCCATCGAGAAAAGTCTGAAGGCCGTACTCACTCTTCGCCCGTGGTGAGGAATTCCGCAAGACTCACGACCTTTACGAACGGGCAGACCACTTGGCAAAAGCCGGTTTCACGCTTCCCTGCGACGCCGACGAGTTGGCGCAAATCAACCCTTATGCGGTGAAATTCCGCTACGGCGACGAAATCATCCAGATCATGAGCCGTGAAGAAATGGACACAATAACCATGAGGATGTTGAGTTGGGCGGAGACGACCGTCGGCAGGTTGTAACCCTGACAGATCTAGGTACAGAAACCGTTATCTGTCCCCTATTGCCGTGATAACGGGAAAAACCCGCCACCACCTGCTCGAAGTGCACATGGCGTCGATCCATCGCAGCGCCGCACCCCAGTTCATGCGACCGTTGGTGAAGATTATCTCGATGTAGTTCTTTGCCCAGCTATCGACGCGCTGATTGCACAGGCGGTCACGCTGCCGGTCTGCATTGCGCTGAGCCTGCCAGGTTCCATCACGCCACTGGCCTTTACCGAACAGCGATGCCTGCAATGCGGCCTGTGCGCCAATGTCTGTCCGGAAAAAGCGGTAACTTTGACCCCGCTTGCTGGTTTCCTGTGCGGCACGTCAGGCGCCTAGGGTGGTCGCGGTCGCAGAGCCGTTCGCCTGCACCGAATGCGGCAAGCCGTTCGCCACCCGCGCCATGATGAACGCAGCCATGCCGTGATGGCCGGTGTACCAGGTTAAGGCGAGGCGACAAGCGCCGTAAATTGCGCACCGGGGTGCTTGGGCATACAGTTTGCAATCTCGACTGACCATGAGATTGCCGCAATCCTGGTGCGTGGCAATGACAATGATGCCGATGCGGCAACTAAAATCAGAATCAAGCGAGCTTGAGCTTGGTTTTTTGGGCAAATTTGCCAGGCCAAATTTGCCCAGGATCGCATGCATTGCAGGAGGTCATTCCGATGGCTGAGCAAGACGACATAATCTGTACGCACATTGAGCACTGCCCTTTCAGATCGGCACAAACACCGCGCTACAACCGTGTGCTGGCAAAGAGTGCATACGCCTTGATTCTTGCCGGCGGGCGCGGCAGTCGGTTGATGCAACTGACCGACTGGCGGGCAAAACCGGCGATTTCATTCGGCGGCAAACTTCGCATCATCGATTTCCCGCTCAGCAATTGCATCAACTCGGGCGTGCGACGTATCGGCGTGGTGACTCAGTACATGGCGCACGGCCTGATTCACCACATCCAGCGCGGCTGGAACTTTCTTGACGATCAGTTCGATGAATTCGTCGACATCCTGCCTGCTCGACGCGCTGACCAGGATGGATGGTATTCAGGCACGGCAAACGCCGTGTTCCAGAACCTGGAACTGATTCAGATCAGCGAGCCGGAATATGTCCTGATTCTTGGCGGCGACCATATTTACAAGATGGACTACAGCGTCTTGCTTGCCGACCATGCGGCAAAGGGCGCCGACCTCACCATCGCCTGCATCGATGTGCCGCTGGAGAACGCCAGACACTTCGGCGTCATGGCGGTAGACAAAGCTTGGCGGGTGACTGATTTTCGGGAAAAGCCGAAAAACCCCGACCCGATCCCCGGCAAGCCGGATCATGCCTTGGTGAGCATGGGTATTTATGTGTTCAACGCGCGTTTTCTGTATGCGCAGCTCAAGCTCGATGACGATGACCCCGATTCCAGCCACGACTTTGGCAAGGACATCATCCCCAAGCTGGTGCATAGCCAGCGCGTATTCGCGCATCGATTTGCCAATAGCTGCGTCAACATGGTGGCCGATGTGCCGTATTGGCGCGATGTCGGCACCGTCGATGCCTATTGGGAAGCCAATATGGATCTGGTTCAGGTAACGCCCGACCTCAATCTGTATGACGATAGTTGGCCAATCCGAACGCATCAGGCGCAATTGCCACCGGCAAAGTTCGTTTTCAATGATGACGGTTTTCGTGGCCACGCCATGGATTCGATGATATCGAGCGGCTGCATCATCAGCGGCGCAACCATTGAACGATCATTGTTGATGCTGAAGGTTAGGGTTAAAGAGCACAGCCTGATTCAGGACTCTGTCATTCTGCCCAACGTCGAAATAGGTCGCGACGTCATCCTCAAGCGTGTCGTGGTGGACAAGTATTGCATCATTCCCGATGGCTTCAGGGCGGGCGTTGATCCGCTGCTGGATCAGCAGCGTTTTCACGTCACCGAGCGTGGCATTACGCTGATAACACCGGAAATGCTTGGGCAGATGGTTCGCCAAGCGCGATAGAAGGATAGAAGGCAAACACTCCAGGCGCGAGCGGGTGGAAGAGCGGCGATCGCCGGCGAACCGGCTTCACTGCGCGGTTGCGCCTTGTCGGAGGCTGATTGGCGGTAAGCGACTGTCCATGAATAGTCAGACCTTTGAATCCATATCTGCTAGTTGGCTCAGCACTTCAGGACTTGTTTGGGCAGTTGCGATCATGGGCTTGGCTGCGCCCAGTGGTTGCGACGTCTTTGCTCCCACTCATGCATTGTGCGTACCGTGATCTCCAACAATGCGGCGAAGCGTGCCCGGGATAAACCCGATTTCATGAGAGTCAATATTTTCAATATTCAGTAGTGGTTTTCGATTCGCCTTGATGCTTAGCCGAACAATACTGTTTATGTACAATGCCGTCACTAACAGTACTGAATTGCGTCATGAACAATACCGTTACCACTTCAGAAATCAAACGCCGAGGCATGGCGGCCATTGAAGATGGCTTGTCGCGCGGCCCACTGCACATCCTCAAGCGCAATCGCCCCGCCGCTGTTGTGTTGTCCGAGGAGGAGTATCAGCGCCTGCTGCATGGCCGAGTGACCACACCAGCCGGCGTGAGCGCGGTGCAGTGGTTGTTGAACCAGCCTGCCGCTGGCAAGCGCAGCAAGGCCGAGATGGATACCGACGTTCAGGCGGAACGTGATGCCTGGGGTGATACTTGATTGCCTTCTTCGATGCCAACGCGCTGATCTATCGCATTGAGGGCTCGGCTCCCTTCGCTAGCCAGGTGAATGCAGCCTTGACCGAGGCTGCTAAGGCGCATCCCGATTTGGGGGCCGCTGTCAGCCGCTTGTCGTGGCTGGAGTGCAGAATTCGCCCGATGCGGCTGGATGAACACGCTACCTTGGCGGCTTTTGATGCCTTCTTCGCGCGGCCTGACCTGATCTGGGTGGAACTGACGCGCGACGTGGTGGAGTTGGCTACGGTTATTCGCGCCCGGCACGGCCTGCGCACGCCGGATGCCTTGCAGGCGGCTTCGTGTTTGCAGTTGGGGGCTGAGCATCTGTTCTTTACCGGTGACGACAAGTTTCAGCATGTTGCCGGGTTGAATGTCAGGTTGTTGGCGTGATGCTGACGGCGCGGCACCGTTAACGACCAACCCAGACCAATCCGGGCAGGCTGACTGACAGATTGTGCGGTTACCTTGCATACGGCGGAAGGCGCGATAAAGCTGCTTTTCCGCCCTACGACTTTTCGTCGACCATCACGCGTGTTTTGACAATCCTGCCATCGTCGCCGGCCCGGGTTTGTTCGACGGCGAGGTGATGCACCGTTTCGCGGTAGCCCGCGTGAGGTGCCGATCTGCCGGATTGTCAGTCATCCTCATCCCGGCTCGGGCTTGTCGGCTTTGCGACAACACTGCGCGCCGCCAAGCCACTGAAATAACAATGCTTTACCCCTGGCATGCGGCTTGCGAAGGAGTAGTTGTCTTTCACTGTTATCCGCACCCCGCCCATGGCCGAGATCATCAAACGCAGCAAGGCGCTTGCCGTCAATCCGCTGAAAGTCAGTCAGCCGGTGGGCGCGTCGCTGGCCTTCCTCGGCATCAACCGGGCGGTGCCGATGTTGCATGGCTCGCAGGGCTGCACGGCGTTCGGCAAGGTATTCTTCGTCCGCCATTTCCGCGAACCGATTCCGTTGCAGACCACGGCGATGGATCAGGTTTCCACGGTGATGAACGCTGACGACAACGTGATTCAGGGGTTGGCGACCATCGCCGAGAAGAACCAGCCGGCGCTGATCGGCCTGCCGACCACCGGGCTGTCGGAAACCCAGGGCACTGATATTCACGGTCTGGTGCGCCAGTTTCGCGCCAAGCATCCCGAATTCGACGCCATTCCGGTGATCGCGGTGAACACGCCGGATTTCACCGGCTGCATGGAATCCGGTTACGCGCTGGCGGTAAAGGCGATGATCGATGTGCTGGTGCCGGTGGGAGCGGCTTTAGCCGCGAATGGCAGCGGCGCCATCGAATCCATCGCGGCTGAAGCCGCTCCCACAAGGCAAGTCAACGTGCTGGCCGGTTCGCTGCTGACGCCGGGCGATCTGGAGCACATCAAGGAGCTGATTGAACTGTTCGGCCTGCGTCCAGTGCTGTTGCCTGATCTGTCGGACTCGCTTGATGGACATCTGACTGATCAGGAATCCAGCCCGCTCACCATCGGCGGCACCCCGGTCGGCGAGATCAGGACGCTGGGTGAAGCCGCTGCGACGCTGGTCATCGGCGCTTCACTGAACCCCGCTGCCGATCTGCTGAAGACGCGCACCGGCGTGCCCGACTACCGTTTCGACACGCTGATGGGCATCGAAGCCGTCGATGGCTTCATCGCCGCACTGGCCGAAATCAGCGGCCAGCTGGTGCCGGAGAAAATTGAACGTCAGCGCGCGCAGTTGCAGGACGCGATGGTCGACACCCATTTCATGCTCGGCTTCGCCCGCGTCGCCATTGCCGGCGATCCCGACCTGCTGTTTGCGCTGGCCGATCTGATGGCCGGCATGGGCTGCGAAGTCACCGCCGCCGTAGCGCCGGCAAAAGCTGCAATTCTGGAAAAGGTACCGGCGGTGCAGGTCAAGCTGGGCGATCTGGAAGACCTGGAACTGGCCGCGCGCGAGCACGGCGTCGATCTGGTGATCTGCAATTCGCACGGCGGTGAAGCTGCAAAACGTCTCGGCGTGCCCTTGCTGCGCGCCGGTTTCCCGCAATACGACTTGATCGGCGGCTATCAGAAATTGTGGGTCGGCTATCGCGGCACGCGGCAGACGCTGTTCGACCTCGCCAATCTGCTGGTGGAACACGGCCATCACGAAGTGCCGGCGTACCGCTCCATTTATGCCAGCCGTCCGGGGGATGCCGCGCATGCGACACCTGAAACTCGTCCACTCCACTGAAAAGGCATTCGCGATGCGTGACAAAAGCAGCGTAAAGATCGCCTTCGCCAGTTCCGACCGGCGCGTTGTCGATCAGCACTTCGGCGCCGCCGAGGCGTTCTGTATCTACAGCCTGGCGGAGGATGACGCGCGCTTGATTGAAGTGGCCGAATTCCACGACAGCGATGTCGCGATGGACGGCCACGAAGGCAAGCTGGCGAGCAAGATTGCGTTGCTGGAAGGCTGCGCGGCGGTGTACTGCAACGCGGTTGGCGCGTCGGCGATCAAGCAGTTGCTGGCCGCCGGCATCCAGCCGATGAAAGTTGAGGAGGGCACGCCGTTGGATGAACTGCTGTGCGGCCTGAATCAGGATTTGAAGACTTCGCCGCCGGCCTGGCTGACCAAGCGTTTGCAGAACAAGGACGCCGACCGTTTCAGCGCGATGGAAGCCGAAGGGTGGAGCGAATGAACACATACCCTGTAGGTGCGAATTTATTCGCACATCGGCGCGAAACGATGCGAATAAATTCGCACCTACGGAGGTTCCGATGAGCGTTGAAGCCCGCGTCCGCGTCGTTTCCGCCGCCGATGGCATGGTCTGGGTCAGTTCCAGCGAATCATCCGGCTGCTCCGCCTGCCAATCGCAAAGCCGTTGCGGCATTTCTGGCCTTGGCAAGTATCTGTCGCACCAGCGTGCGGCTTTACCGATTCAACACCCAGGCGCGTGCGTCGGCGACGAACTGCTGGTCTGTGTCGATGAAGCCGAACTGCTGCGCGCCGGGGCCTTTGCTTACCTGCTGCCCGCCATGCTCGCGGTGATTGCCGCCGCGCTGGCCGATGCGCTGGGCGCTGGCGATTTGGCAACAGTATTCGCCGCCCTGCTCGGCTTTATCACCGGCCTGATCGTCGCCCGTTTTCTCGCGCCCACCCCGCGCATCCGAACGTCCCCCATCACCCCAATTTCTGGAGAACCCTCATGAGCGAAACCGCAGTTATCGAAACCCCGCACGATCCCATCATGGAGACCGATTTCATCAAGGAAATGGTCAAGCAGATGCGCGCGCTGGACAGCTACGGCACCTACGACGGCTGGACCGTCGAACGCATCCTGTCGCCCTACATCGTGACCAAGGAAATGCGCCGCCAGATCCCGGTCATCGGCGACCCGGACGAAGAAACCCTGTCGCGCGTAAAGGCCTTTTACAACGGCATCTCGGCCTTGATCGAGAAGGAATGCGGCCTGATGGCGGTGCCGATGGTCAACCTGTCGCACGAAGGTTTCGGCCGCGCAATCATCACCGTCGGCAAGCTGGTGGTGATGGACCGCACCGTGCGCGACATCCACCGCTACGGCTACGACAGCTACTCGAAGATGAAGGATGAAGCCGACAAATTCCTCTCCGTCGCGCTCGGGATGATCGGCAAATACCCGGAAGTCGCGGGGCTGTAAGGAGCCGGAAATGACCGACGACGAACTGAAAAACCTCGACCGCGAGGTGAAGAAACTCAAGCGCATATCAACTGAATGGGCGGGGCAATTGCACGATCTGGTGGAAGACAAACTGCCGGCCGGCTATCTGGAAATTCCGGGTATTGCGCAGTCCACCTATGACGCGTGCAAAGCCTGGGCGGATGCCAACGCCCGCTTGCAAGCCGCGCAGAAGGAATCCACCAACAAGGAAACCGCGTGATGGACGCCTATACCGCACTCACCCGGGGCGGCGCGCCCTACACCCCGACCTTCATCACCGACCTCAATCAAAAAACCTGTATCGGCTGCGGCCGCTGCTACAAGGTCTGCCCGCGCGATGTGTTTGAGCTGGTGGAACGCGACGAGGACGAAATCGATGAAGACATGGATGACGATCAGATGAGCGTGATGTCGCTGAAGAACATGCTCGACTGCATCGGCTGCGGCTCCTGCGCCCGTGTCTGCCCAAAAAGCTGCCAT
>JFJP01041648.1_pt1 | contig 10230 bp, 9 predicted proteins | sample 431651 | NCBI WGS metagenome assembly JFJP01 (sample SAMN02602958, study PRJNA72255) | Microbial mat metagenome, whole genome shotgun sequencing project. | biome: fresh water; feature: sink hole; material: water; isolation source: purple microbial (photo- and chemosynthetic) mats found in... | reverse complement strand
ATTGACTGGGCAAACCTGCAATCGCCTGCATCTGGAAACATTAATCTTGGTGGAACTTTTGATGTTTATGCACAGGTTTATGAACCCGGAGTGACCGATGCTGTCGGACAGGGTTCAGGCATTGCTTGCTGGATTGGTTACAGTACTTCAAACACCAATCCTAACACCTGGACTAACTGGGTAGCTGCAACCTATAATTCAGATAATGGCAACAATGATGAATACAAGGCCAACATTGGCGCTGTAATTACCCCGGCAGGAACGTATTATTATGCAAGTCGTTTTCAGCTTGGCGTTGCTGCTTTTGTTTATGGGGGCTACAACAGTGGTTTCTGGGATGGAACAACCAATGTTTCAGGCACCTTAACCATTAATCCACCTCCGCAGATAGACTGGGCGAATCTACAATCTCCTGCAAGTGGTAATATTAATACAGGTGGTACTTTTAATGTTTACGCACAGGTATATGAGGCAGACCTCACCAACCCTGTGGGCCAGGGAGCTGGAATCAATGCCTGGATTGGCTATCACACAGCAAATACCGATCCTTTAACCTGGACAAACTGGATTGTTGCATCTTACAATACCGATGCAGGCAACAACGACGAATACATGGCCAATATAGCAACATCCCTGCCGGCAGGAACATATTATTATGCCAGCCGATTTAAATATGGACTCGCTGATTATGTTTATGGAGGATATAGTTCAGGAGGTGGCAACTTCTGGGATGGGACAAGCTATGTATCGGGTGTACTCACGATTACAACCCCGGAACCAACAAATTATCCGACCCTTTTTGCGGCTGTCGCCAATTCAAGCAGTCAGATTACAATAACATGGACTGATGCAACTGGCGGACAAACACCTGACGCTTATCTTGTAAAAGCTGCGGTTGACCCGACCACACCTACAGCCCCTTCTGATGGAACAGCCGAAGGCGACGCTACACTGATAAAAAATATAGCACAAGGAACGCAGCAAGCTGTTTTTACAGGGCTAAATTCTTCTACAACTTACATTTTTGAGATTTGGCCGTATAAAGGTACCGGTTCGGCCATCAATTACAAAACCGATGGCACTGTGCCGGATGCCAATGCAACCACAGATGCTATATCTCTAAATACTGATTATTTCAGAAGTAAAACAAGTGGTAACTGGAATGTGGCTGGAACATGGGAATCATCTGCTGATGGGAATACATGGATTAATTCGACATTAACACCAACAACTTCTGCCAACACGGTAACAATTTTGAATGGACATGTGGTTACAGTTTCAGCAAGTGTTAGTGTTGATCAAGTTGTTATTAACTCAGGAGGGCAAATAACTGTTAATTCAGGCCAGACTTTAACAATTGCAAATGGGACTGCTGCTACTGATATGACAGTAAATGGGACTCTAAAAAGCTCAGGCACTCTTACAAATAGTGGTATTTTAAGTTTTGGAGATGGTGGAAAATATCAAGATAACCATACTACTAATGAGGCTCTACCATTGGCAGACTGGCATACAAATTCAACACTTGAAATGATCGGTTATACCACAAATACTAGTATTCCAGCAAATACAGCACAACATTTTGGCAACTTCGTTTGGAATTGTACTTCTCAATCTGCCAACTTTCAAATGGCTTCTTTTTCTGGCGACTTTAGAGTTACAGGATCGTTTAAAGTTTTATCAACTGGTAGCGGATCTTTAAGATATACAGCTAGCTCAAATAAGTCATTAACAGTCTCATCGTTAGTAATAGAGGGTGGTACGTTTGATTTATCATCAAGTAGTGGTATTGGTACTTTCATAATAACAGGTGATTTTATTATGAATGGAGGCACTTTGACTGAATCAGGATCAGCATCGGGAGTCATTCAGATGGGTGGGGCATCTGCACAGTATATAAATTATTCGGCAGGAACAGTTTCTAATACGGTACGCTTTACGATAGATGGTTCTGATGTCATACTAACTGGAAATACATTGATTTTACCAAATAATCTTACTATAAACGCTTCAAAGAAATTAACCATTGGATCAAGTAATTCACTCACCGTCACCGGCACCCTCACTAACAATGCCACCGCTACCGGTTTGGTTATCGAATCGGATGCCACCGGAACTGGTTCTCTTAAAGCTGAAAACAGTGTTGCCGCAACAGTTCAACGGTATATTTCGGCGTCAGATGATACACCCCGCCCATGGCACTTTGTGTCATCACCGGTTAGCGGTCAGACTTTTATTTCTGACGTTTTCAACTTTGTCCCTGAAACTGTTGCCACCGATTTCGATTTCTTCTATTACGGAGAATCAACGGAAGCCACTCAGCGATGGATTAACATCAGAAATGCAGATAATACTTCTTATGCCCTCTGGTCATCGGGTAATTTTGAAGTAGGCAAAGGCTATCTGGTAAATTACGATCTTTCTGCTTATGGAACAGATCATGTGTTTTCAGGTAGTTTAAATAATGGAACCCAAAGCATCCCACTTACCTACACCGAAGCTGGTGCAAAAGGCTGGAATCTCATCGGAAATCCTTATCCAGCTTCCATTGACTGGTCATCAGTTGACAGGTCTTCGCTTGCAGATAATTTCTACTATCTCTACGATCCTACTGAAAATTCTGGCGCAGGTGGTTATATTTACGATGATGGAACTACAGAAAACCCACGTAAGTATATTGCGCCCCAACAAGGTTTCTTTGTAAAAGTTTCGGCAAGTGGTTCTTTGCCTTTAAATAACAGCAAAACAGTTCATCAAACAACAAACTTTACCAAATCGGCTAATGAAGATTTGAGTGTATTTGCCCTGAAAATATCAAACGGCACCTATACTGATGAAACAAAAGTGTTGCTGAATCCGGAATCACAGTTAGTAAAAGACCGTCACGATGCATACAAACTTTATGGTTTCACTGCCGGGCTTCCGTACCTTTATACCCTTACTTCTGATGGCACAAAGGTGGCCTATAACTCCATTCCTGAGATAACATCAACAGATATTCGTCTGGGCGTTGTTATTCCGCAGGCAGGGCAATACACCATCAATCTTTCGGCTTACCAGGGATATTTTGAGTATGTAACACTCGTTCTTCAGGACTTGCTCACCGGAGCATCCCAGGATTTAAAACAAAACCCACAGTACACCTTTACCGGCGATCCCAACGGCGATGCCAACAGGTTCCTCATTAAGTTTGCCAATGTTGGCATCCAAAACCCGGCAGCCACCGATGCAGGAATTTATACTTACGGCAATATTTTAAACATAATCAATCCCGGCCAGGCCACCCTCGAAGTTTACAACATGGCAGGGCAGCGCATTTTTTCGGATGAAATCAACAGCAATGGTCTTTACCAAGCCACCATCGAAAACCGCATCGGCTATTATGTTGTAAGGCTTACAAATGCTACTCAGGTTAAAGTTTCAAAAGTATTTATCAAGTAATCAAAAACAATTAAAAGATATGAAAAAGATAGTCATCAAAGGATTTTTAGTAACGCTGTTTTTAATGGGATCAGCCATATTTATTTCGGCATTTGCACAGGAACCTGGTGCACCACCACCCCCACAAGAGCAAGGTCAGGGCGGCAACCAGCCTCCCGGCGGCGGCGCACCCATCGGCGAAGGCTTGCTAATCCTGAGTTTGCTTGGCGCAGGCTATGGTACCAAAAAGTGGCGCGAAGCAAAGCAAAAAGCATAAAACCTTACCTTCAGGTTTTAATACAAAAGCACCGGCAGGGTTTCATATCCTGCCGGGGCTAATGATGCAAACAGCGCGCATTGTAGCATTAAAAGGAGTTTTTTGTGCCGAACTAACATTTTATGCAAAATTTCCGTTAATACTATTTACTTTTGTTAAAAAAATAGCAATATGAAGAACCTGTTTATCCTTGCAATATTCCTGGCTTTAGCTTTAATTTCCAATGCACAGCAACAGGAAGTACCCTACACACTTGCCGACAGAGACCGAATGATTCAGGTAGAAGCCAAAGTTGACGCACTGTCAGCCCGCTTCGATCAGGTTGATAAGCGAATGGATCGTTTAGAAGACAAATGCGACACCTGGTTCACCCGAGGGTTTGGACTTGTACTGGTAACTATAATTGCCCTGTTTGGTTTTATTATCTTCGACCGGCGTACAACGCTTGCCCCAGTCAGGCGTGAACAGGAAAAGCTCCTGGAGGTTTTAAAAGAATTAGGTAAAGAAGATGTTAAAATCCGTGAAGCCTTGAAAAAAGTTGCTTTATGGTGATCTCTCAAACATCATAAGCCAGGTTAAAGATTACTTTAGCTCTGGCAGGATTCAAAACGCTGCAGGGGTTTGTGCTATCTGGATAGTTAATTTTGTTTGATTACAAATGCAAGAATTCACCACCACTGTCAGTCAATCTTCAAACGCAGCCTTTCAACGGTTGAAAACGCTGAAAGCGTTCTTCCAATTCCATTCACCAACCAATGTTGCAAAATGATTCAAATTCGGTTACTGTTTTTTCATCGAACAAAAACTATTTCAAATCACTGCAAAAAATTACCTTTGTCAATCAAATCTTAAAATTATGGTTTTCACGATTAAAAAAGGCATCGAAAAGAAACGACTTGATGAGGCATTGCTGAAAATTAAGCCAGTCAAAAAATTCAATGCAAAACTACATTTAGGAAAAGTAAAATGGCATGAAGATGCGCTTACTTATCAAAAACGACTGAGAGATGAGTGGGATTAGCATTTTATCCGATACAAATCCACTCATTTATTTGCTTGATGGCAATACAGAAGTCGCCAGCTTTTTAGATGGAAAACAGGTATGGATATCGGTAATTACTGAATTGGAATTATGCGGGAAAAAGGGTCTTAGTAATGAAGAAATGAACGAGATTAACTATTTATTGGATAGTTGTTTTATTGCAGAAATAAATCCGCAAATCAAAAATTCGGCAAAACACCTCATGCAACATTTCCCCATTAAGCTTCCCGATGCCATTATTGCAGCTACAGCCATGTATCTGGATTTGCCGTTGCTTACCGCAGATGAAGGTTTTAAAAAAGTACCTGACCTGAAATTGATTTTAATCGAAATTTAGTGTGCACTCGATGAAGCCCCCACAAGTTTGCGGACTGTTTAGCCTGTGGCTTTTTGATATTCAGAAAAGGAGTTTTTTGTACCGAACTGACATTTTATGCAAAACTTCCATTAATACTATTTCTTTTGTTTAAAAAATCACTAGTGACCGACTAAAATTGTTTATCCACGGGGAATATTTAAGGTGATCGTATCTCATTATTCTACAATACTTTATCGCCTACGGCGAATTCCGCGTAGCGGATAAAGTATTGTAGAAAAAGGATTACCCTCTATTTCTTAAATATCCGCCAGCTGGCGGATTAAAGATACCAAGTGTTTCAGGACGATTGAATAATTTTACACGGTCAATAATGTAAAAAAATAGCAACATGAAGAACCTGTTTATCCTTGTAGCATTCCTGGCTTTGGCTTTAATTTCCAATGCGCAGCAACAGGAAGTACCCTACACGCTTGCCGACAGAGACCGAATGATTCAGGTGGAAACCAAAGTTGACGCACTGTCAGCCCGCTTCGATCAGGTTGATAAGCGAATGGATCTTTTGGAAGACAAATTCGACACCTATTTTACATGGGGTTTTGGTCTTGTACTTGGAGCCATATTTGCCCTGTTTGGTTTTATTATCTTCCACCGGCGTACAACGCTTGCCCCTGTTAGGCGTGAACAGGAAAAGCTCCTGGAGGTTTTAAAAGAATTAGGTAAAGAAGATGTTAAAATCCGTGAAGCCTTGAAAAAAGTAGCTTTATGGTGATTTGTCACCCATCAAAAGGTAAGTTCTAAAAATTACTAAAACCCCGGCATGATTAAATCATTGTCGGGGTTTTTGCTATTACTTGTCTTTGTAATGACGTAAAAGGTGTTTCGATACATTCCCTTCCAAAAAACTCCCGAAAGGGTTTAATCTGATTAACCGTGCACGGTTAATATTACGATTTCCAAATCCCAATTCGCCAACTGGCGGATTTGGATTATCGGTTTAGCCATGAATATAACAATTTCCTTAGCCCAAACCTTCAGGTTTGGGATTAGAGAAATTTTTAAAGCAACGCAACCAGGGCGTTTACGCCCTTTTTCCCACTCAACACCAATTTTAATAAAGGTCGTAAACGACCTGGGGTTTTAAGGTTAACGAATTTTTTCTTCCCGGAGCTGAAGCACCGGGCTATGGATTCTTTATCAAAACACACATCAATATTGTTACTTCTCCTTGGCGCATCGCGATAATATTTTTTCGGAATAACCCTGATTTCCAAATCCCAATTCGCCAACTGGCGGATTGGGATTATTGGTTATGCCATGAATCTCCCATTTTCCGTAGCCCAAACCTTCAGGTTTGGGATTGGGATTATCGAAATCGTTAAAAAAAACAACCAGGGCGTTTACGCCCTTTTTCCCACTCAACACCAATTTTAATAAAGGTCGTAAACGACCTGGGGATTTAAGGTTAACGAAATTTTTCATCCCAGAGCTGAAGCACCGGGCTATGGATTTTTTATCAAAACACACATTAATATTGTTACTTCTCCTTGGCGCATCGCGATAATATTTTTTCGGAATAACCCTGATTTCCAAATCCCAATCCGCCAACTGGCGGATTGGGATTATTGGTTATGCCATGAATCTCCCATTTTACGTAGCCCAAACCTTCAGGTTTGGGATTGGGATTATCGAAATCGTTAAAAAAAACAAACAGGGCGTTTACGCCCTTTTTCCCACTCAACACCAATTTTAATAAAGGTCGTAAACGACCTGGGGTTTTAGGGTTAACGAATTTTTTCTTCCCGGAGCTGAAGCACCTGGCTATGGATTCTTTATCAAAACACACATCAATATTGTTACTTCTCCTGGGCGCATCGCGATAATATTTTTTCGGAATAACCCTGATTTCCAAATCCCAATTCGCCAGCGTTCGACTGAGCTCACGCCGAAGTCTGGCGGATTGGGATTATCGGAATTGGTTTTGCCCCAATTATATCGAAAATATTATCGGATTTGTTTGCCAGCATTCCTCATTTGTAAAAATTGTTAAAACATGGTTTCCTCAAATAAGTTAGTTTAATAACAAACGTTTGTGTTCAATAAATTTAAAAATTACCATTTATGAAAAGAATCGTTTTATCACTTAGCCTTGCAATTGCGATCATTTTTGCAGGAAGCGCTTACGCCCAAACTGTTGATCAAAAGTCGAAAGAAACAAAAACAGCAACTCAAACTCAGGTAAAAACCGAAGCTCAAAAAGCTGATCCAGCCCAGTTACAGCAACAAAAGGCACAGCAGAATCCGAAGAATAAGCCATTGAATCCGCAGGAAAAGGCTACAAAAGCAGTCGAACGAATTGGCCAGAAAGTAAAAGACCTTACTCCCGATCAGGTTAAAAAATTAACCGAGCTTCATGTGAAGAGTTATACTCAGATGGATAAAGACAAATTGGCTTTTAAAGACGATAAAGTTAAGACTCAGGAAGCCATGAAAGCCGAATCAAAAAAGTTGAATGATGGAATTAAAGGCATCCTTACTCCTGAACAAGTTAAGGCTTATACAGCAGCCAACGAAAAACAAAAAACCGACAGTAACGCAGCAAAAAAAGCCGATAAAAAACCTGTTCCTGCAACGGAAACAGCTCCTGTAAAAGAAGAAAAGAAATAGTTTTTCATTGTGGATTTTTTAATTGATTAATTGAAAAAGTGCAGCCATCTGGTTGCATTTTTTTTGCCTTCAGGGGAAGTTGCCAGTTGGCAGTTATGAGTCACCAGTCAGCAGTCACCAGTTGGCAGTAGCCAGCCGCCAGTTGGTTTTTGCAAGGTGCTGTGGCCTGATTGTATAGCATTATTCAGGTTGTTTTTTTGTAATATATCCATTTCTATTGGATTTGGGCTTTGTCTGGTACGGTTTTTATTCTCAGCCCGTTTTTCGTTAATACCGAAAAATTGCCTTTCATCTTATCAAAGTATTCTTCAATTATTTCAGATGCCATTTGTATTCTTTCCTTTCGGGGAACATCACTTAAGCGTAATAGCAATATTCCAAAATGCCGGAACTTCAAACGATAAGTCAATTCGCCAAAATCTTATTCCTCCGTTATCAATAAACATTGCCTATCCAATGCAATGTTTAATACTTCTGTATCCTTGATTCCTGAAAAATCCTCACAAATTGAAACTACTACAATTCCTTTTTGTCTCAAAATATTGATAATCCCAAAATCAACGCTTTCATCAGCTACCAGATTCATCTTACGAAGCTTTAGAGAAAATGGTTTCGTGCTTTATTGATTCTGCTGCAAAAAAGAGGCAGGCTGCAATATCGTCTTTTGTTATTTTTGGATAAGCTTCCAAAAGGTCGGAAATGCTGTCGCCGGTGGCTAATTTTTCCAATATCAAATCCACAGGTATCCGGGTATTCATTATTACCGGCTTCCCAAATAATACATCAGGATTTGATTCGATATGTAGTGTCCAGTCAATCATGTTTTTTTATTTCAAAATTATACTTTTTCCAGTAATCGAATTGTTTTTTTTGCAAAGCGCATTGACAAGTAGTCAGTCGCCAGTAGCCAATGCCGGTTTGCTGTTCACTATTATTAAATTTCTTCATTTTACATTTTACATTTTACATTTTACATTGGATATTGGACATTTTTCCATGATTCCATGATTCCAGGATTTTCTTCTTCCATTCTTCCATTCCTCCATTCCTCCATTGTCGAATTATCCAATTGTCACATTGCCTAATAGTCGAATCACCCCATTTTTCCGACCTTCCATTCTTCCATTGTCGAATTGTCGAATTGTCACATTCCCTAATAGTCGAATCACCCCATTTTTCCAACCTTCCATTCTTCCATTCCTCCATTCTTCCATTGTCGAATTGTCGAATTGTCAAATCATCGAATTATTCCACCTTCACTCGCACTCCTTCGGAATGTGCGCTAAACTCGGGGGCGTACATACATTGGATGGTGGTAATGCCGTTGGAGAAATCGCCCGTTTGGGAAGCAAGGAGCGTATATTCAAAAACGTAGGTGCCTTTGCGGAGATAATCAAAAAAGAAATTGGTGGCTGCATCGCGGGTGCTTTCGTAATAACCCAGCCCATCCTGGTATTTGTATCCCGAAAGTACATTTACAGGCTCAAAAGCCGAAGCACGCATATCTTTCAAATGGACAAATTCCATGTCGCGGTCAACGCGCAACTCAATCCTGACAACAACTTTATCACCTGTTTTTAATGATGTATTTTCGTTGATTGGCTCAAGCACCGGACCTGATGCTGAGTTTTTCTGAATGAACAGTTATCTTATCCAGATCTTCGAAATACTGCCAGTATAAAGCGCCCCAGGCAATTCCATCTTCAGGTTTGGTAACTATAACTTTTCCCATGGCTGGAGTTATTTCACCGCTTTCCCATGAGGTCTGGAAATAGCCTGTCCCTGCTTCGGTTTTACCGATTTTATCTTTACTCAAAGGCTGACCGCCGATTTCGATTTTTACCGGTTCGTCGCTGGCTAAAAGGTTGGTGCCACGTCCCAAAAGTGCATAAACCGCTTCAACAGTGGCGCGGTCGGTTTTCCAATCCTGGGTTTGTTTTTGTTTGAGCAGCCAGATTTTCATTTTTTCGACACTTTGCTGGTCGTTGGCAACTTCATCAAAAACCTCAATCATCGTGGCCTGAGTTTCGATGGGGGAGTCGTACCAGAAATATCCCTGATCCTGCCGCCAGTACATGCCCATTTCTTTGTTGGTGAGGGAGCGTTCCTTTAAAGATTTTACAATGAGTGCGGCAGTGGTTTTGTCGTTGTAACGATGGAGCGTCACGGCAATGAAGCCCTGCAACTGCAAACCCTGCTGTTTCCAGTATGTTGCAGCCTGCGATTTGTAAAAATTAAAAGCTGTTTCGCACGAAGGATTCATCATGATTTTTTTAGAAAAACTGCGGGCATAGAGGTATTGGATGTGTGTGGCCGAAAGATGGTTTTCGTCCATTTTATCAGCATGATGTTTTTTTAGTTCTTTGAAATCATCGAGGATGCGGTCGTCTAAATAACGGGTGGCTTTAATCATCATGTCGTTGATGCGGTTGTCGGCGATGGCATCAATAACGCCCAGATGGTCGAGTTTTCCGAGGCCTTCAACAATTTGTTGCGTCATATATCGGC
>JFJP01024757.1_pt1 | contig 10230 bp, 9 predicted proteins | sample 431651 | NCBI WGS metagenome assembly JFJP01 (sample SAMN02602958, study PRJNA72255) | Microbial mat metagenome, whole genome shotgun sequencing project. | biome: fresh water; feature: sink hole; material: water; isolation source: purple microbial (photo- and chemosynthetic) mats found in... | reverse complement strand
CCGGGGGAGTAAGGAGCCCACTATTATAGTCACTATCTTTAGTACCTACGTTCTTGTCTTTCTTCATGACCGTCAGCATGATCTTGTCCGAGATGCTCGGCCAGCAGCAGCGGTTCACGCGCTTGATTATTTCGAATGGCGCCACGCAGCAGAAGATGACCAGCAGGATTTTCAAGAAAGTCGGCAAATCGATGACCTGCAACCCGAGCACTTCGCGGAAGAAGATGCAGGAGATCACGTAGGCAACTAGTGAAATCAGGTTTGCCGAGATGATCCACTTGTTCAGCCGATCCACCAGCGTGACGATGTTGACAAGCTCTGTGCCGACCAGTGCGCTGAAAGAGATCGTCACCACTTTCAAGAAGGACTCTTCGAACATGAGCACCGCCATCAAGAAAACGCACACCGACTGGAACAGGCTCTTCCAAAAGATCATCAGAAAGTTTCCCCATTTGAGGTGCTTGCTCTTCTGGCACACGATGTAGAGCTTCGGGTAAGTCAGCGCGTGGTACCTTGTGACGTCTTCCACAGTGGCCTAGTTAGAACCAGCTACGAGGAAGATGACTGGCAGCACCAGGTACACGATCGAATAGGCTACGATGAGAATCGCGTTGTAGAAGGAAACCGTCACGTTGTAGAAGTAGAGACTGAAGTGGAACTGGATCATCGCTATCAGCAGGCCTCGGTGGATCACGAATAGCGTCACGTAGGCAGTGCTCAGCGTCGCTCGCCTGCCGTGCCAAAAGAGCAGGTCTTTGATGTACTTGAACTTCAAGATCGAAAAGTCCGAGCTCATCGCAGCCTGCAAACCTTCTTTTCCTTCGATGCCAACTCCGACATCTGCTTGCTGAATCATCGAAACGTCGTTTCCTCCGTCACCTTGGAGTAAATTTTAGCTACCGATCGAGCAGACTTGTCCTTTGATGATTTTCTGCACGCTCTTGACGATTTGTGCCTTTTGGGTCGGCGAGCACCTGCAAAACATGATGGCGTTTAGGTGCTTGACAGCATTGAAGAAAGATCTCTCGTAGCCTTTGTCGTAGATATTTGCAAGGATGTTTCCTTGGATGACCAAGACGTCTTGCTTTGTGTAAAGTGAAGCGATCTGTGACTCAATTTTCCTGACATCTTCTTCGAGCATGTCGAAGAAATTCTCGTGTTTGTGTTTCAGTCCTGTAGACTTCGCGATGCACTTGGCTGTCTCGACCTTGTCACCTGTCAAGACCCAGACCTTGATGCCTCCTTCTCTGAGCGCCTCGATGGTTTCTCTGATGGAGTCTTGGAGCAGATCCTCCACGCCTGAGACGCCGACAAACCTCATGTTGGCTTCCAGTTCTGAGATGACCTTGTCTTCGTCTTCTTCTGTGTTTTCGATGTTGCTGGTGACCTTGAGGTATTTTCTCTTCCATTCGTTGTACTCTTTCTCTTCGACATTTTTGTAGCAGAATGCCAGTGTTCTGAGACCTTCCCTGGCGAGGTTGTCAGCCTCTTCCACCACGACGTCTGCGTTTCGTTCGACTTTATCCCTGATGACCGTGTCAGCTCCTTTCAAAAAGTAGATCAGCTTGCCGGTAGATTTGAGTCTGAGCAGAATGCCCATCCTCTTCCGAGCACTGGAGAACGGGAAGTTCTCCTCGATGGTGTATTCGTGCAGCTCTGTGGGAGTGAAGGGGTCTTTGATGACCATCTTTTCTCTTTCTCGAGACTCCATGAAGAACCCCATTTTTTCCGCGAACTCGACGAGCGCGATTTCGTCTGGCGAGGAGCTCTGGAGGAAGCGCTTGCCTTCGTTGTCGAAGCACGGCTGCACGTTGTTGCAGAGGATCAGCGAGTACATGAGCATGCTCAGGTCTTGGATCTTCTTGTTGATCTTGCTGCCGAGAATGGCGCTGCTGGTTTTGATGATCGACTGCAGCTCGGAGAAATCTTCTTCGGTGAACTGGAGCAAGCCTGTGGTCACCTTCTTGAAGATCATCTCGTTCTGGGTGAGCGTGCCTGTCTTGTCCGAGAGCAGGAAGTTGATCCTGCCGAGGTCTTCGGTCATCTGAGTGTTGCGGCAGATCGTTCCCTCGATCATCTTGTCTTTGTTGATTCTGTAGGCGTAGATGAGTTTGACGATGTCGAGATTGGTGCGGAGGCTTTGGGGGATGATGCAGCAGAGCAGGACGAGGAACTGGATCCACTGCACGTACCACTGGCCTTTGAAGCTGTTGTTGATGACGAGCAGGAGGGAGGCCAGGACGCAGAAGATGAAGAGGAACTTGGAGAGGTTGTTGATTTCGAAGTCGCAGATCGGGAACTTGATGCGCGCAGCGTTCGCGTTCATCTGGATCCGGGTGTCTTTGCCGACGTAGCAGACGAGGCCGTAGAAGTCGCCTGAGGCCACGGTCGTGCTGCTCCAGGCTGTGTTGGAGAGTCGCAGCGGTTCGAGTGTTTGCTTGGCGCCTTTGTTCGTGAACTTCGCGCGGAACTCGTAGATCTTGTTCGAAGGAGGTGGGACTTCGAGGGCGAAGGTGAGGTTCGCGATGTTGCCGCCTTCGTTCATGTAGGACTGCACGGACTTGATGCTCTCTCTAGTCTTCCAGTCTGTTTCGCCGTCAAGCTGGTCTGTTTTTAGGTAGACTGCGCCGTTGGGCTGCCTGGTGGCCAGGACAACAACGTCTGCGGGGAGTCGCTGTCCCTTTTCGAGCAGGATGACGTCTCCTGGAGCGATCTGCTGGCTTTGTTTGGGGGTCATGTTTCCAGTGGAAAAGTCGAGCGACATGTAGACTTCTTCGTTGTAGCGTTTGTCTCTTTTGTAGCGCTTGAAGTCGTCCCAGCCTTCTTTGAGCATGGTGAGCGCGATGACGAAGGCGAGGGGTCCGATGTAGGTGACCAGAAAGCCGACCTTGAACATATCGATGAACTGGGTGACGCAGAGGAAGAGGAAGTAGAGGTTGAAGAAGAAGCTGAACTGGTTGTAGAGGATGATGGGCACGAAGGACAGCCAGCTGTACTTCTTGTTGTTCAGGAAGTTCTTCTTGCCCATGAAGGGGACCGTCAAGCCACCTTCCTGTATCGTGAAGCCGATCTTGCGCTTCTTCCAGCACAACACGCCTTCCACGTCGTTCTGGTCAGGCTGAGTCTACGTCGGTCAGCCGCTCTTGCTGCTGCGCTTTCTGCAGCGCTGGGTCTTCTTTTGGACTGTCGGACTCTGTTTTGGACATGGGTTTGGGGTTTGGGGTAAAATCTCCACGAAAAAGTGCAGGCAGCAATTAATCAGTGGAAGTGTCGGAGGCTGCTGCGGGCTGGCTGAGAGCATCGGGACCGACGGAAGCCTCGAGTACGTTTATTTAGGCGACGGAACTTTAGGTTTATGGTGTTGTATAGAGTCTTGGAGGACGGAGACTTATCGCTTTTTCGTCTTGAAGCTTTCTTCGAGAGTCGGGAACTCTTTCTCGTCGAGGAGTTTGTCTTTGACGGTGGGTTTGGGTTTGGATGGTGCTTGTTTGTGGCTGGCTTGGGAGTGCTTGGGGTCGGGTCTCTGGCCAGCGAGGTTGACGAAGCGGTTGAAGGCGATCTCGTCGCCTTCGAGGTTGGGGTTGTGGGCCAGGGCGCCTCTGGCCAGGGCCTCGAACTGGATTGCCGGGTCCAGCAGGCTGCTGGCGGCGTCTCCACGCTTGGGAGGCTGCTGCTGGGGCTGGTAGGAGAAGTCTGCGACCTTCCTCGGCAGCGGCAGGTCTTGAGGCGCTGGGTTGCGTCTGCGGCCGTGGCCTTGGTTGGGCAGCGGCAAAGCTCCGGGCATCTGGCCGGGTTTGGGGAAAGGCAGACCCGTCATCTGCGTGGGCATCAAGTGAGGGGGGTACCAGCCTGGGTAGGGGTGGAACATCTTGATGATGTTCTCGGGCTGCTGGTCGACGCCTTTCTCGTCGTCTTCGATGACCTGCTGCATGAGGTCGACGATGGTCTGGTCGCGGTCCAGGTACTTGGACAGCGGGAAGTAGTCCTTCTTGTTGGGCGAGATGGCCAGGTTCTTCGCGAAGTACTTGCCTTCACCGTTCCAGATGTCCATGTCGAAGCTCATGTAGGGGCCTTGGATGTTGCCGACCTTGTCCTTGTAGTACCAGACGCGCGCGAAGATGGTGCACTGCATCAGGAATGAGAAGATCTTGTAGCGGTTCGCGCAGTACTTCTCCACAGAGTTCTGGTTGATGCCGTTCACGCTGCAAGTGTCGATCGTTGGCCGCATCTTCGAGTTCAGCATCTCGTACACAAGCGTTGCCAGCGCTTTGTCGATCACTGCGTACTTCTCCTGGAAGTCGCGTCGGTCCTTCTCGGTCTTCTCGTCCAGCTCGCGACTGTCCTGCACCACCGATGGAGGAGGGCCCAAGATCAGGTCCAGCTGTTCCTTGTCTTCCGCCGGATGCCGACTCGAGACTATCGCAGGGTCTTCACCGGGACGTGGACGGGTGACCTGCTGGGACACCGTCTGGAATGAATCGTCGCTTTTGTGAGTCGAGCCTTTTCCGTCTGCGAACATCCCAAGGATGCCGCTGTTCGTGCTGAAGTGTATCGGCTCGGACATGCCGACAGTTTGCACGCCATGCACAAAGGTGGCCTGCTTGTTATCTTTTTTGGAGAAGTCGTTCTTCTGGTTGTTCTGCATGGCCATTTCTCTCCTCCGCTCTCGCAGTTCTTCCTCGTAGAAGTTGGCGCTGATCAGTTCTTCCTGGTAGGCTTTTTTCTTCTCGGTTTCCTCTTCTTCTTCCTGCTTGAGCTGCTTCCAGATCGAGGTGATGTCTTGCACTTTGTCTGCAGGGATGCTGCCCGAGTCGTTGCTGGCACCGGACTGTCTGCGCAAGTCTGCGGATGGTTTCTGCTTGGGCAGGTACTCTTCGTCGTCTTCGAAGTCGTCGATGAAGTTGCTCTTCCTGTCCTTGAACCTGCGCTCGAGCTCTTGGTCGAAGTCTTCGTAGTCTTCTTCTTCGCTTTCGTCGTCGTAGGTGATTTTTTGGTTCCGGCCACGGTTGTCGTTCTGTTTGGCGTAGTTACTGGAGTCTTTGGAGCCTTTGTGGCCCTTGAAGTCCAGGTCTGCAGGCTCGGCCCACTCGGGCAAGCTGTCGAACTCCTCGTCGCCCCAGGCTGGGATATCTTCATTTTCGTTTTTGTCGCGACCGTGCGCGCCTTTCTTATCGTTTTTGGCGGCGGGTTTGAGGAGCTCCGCCTCGTCGTCTTCGAAGCCTTCAAACCGCACGAAGTCTTTGCGCTTCGAGTTCTTGTCTCTGGTGCTGTGGTCGTAGTCGTCTCGTTTATCGTATCCGCGTTCGTTGTCTCCGGCAGATTCGACGAATCGGTCTTCCTTCGACTCCTGCGTGTCTCCAATCGGTTTTTTCAGTTCCTCAGTAAAAACTAGGTCGTATTTGGTGATCAGCTGGTCCAGCAGGTCGCGCTTGATGGTAGCGTTCGGTGCAAGCCTGAGCAGCTCTTCTCTGCTGTACTGTTTACGGTCTTTGTGGATGTACTGGTAGTCGTAGTCTCTGCTGTCGTAGCGGCCGGTGTAGCGCTTCTTCGTCTTCGAGTACCCGGTAGACCCGCCTCTCGACCACTCCTCTTCGGGCTTGCGCCGCTTTTCGCCGAAGTTGATCCTTCCTCCTCTCTTGCTGTCCGATTTCCGACCTCGGTCCATCGCAATCAGATTATAGTTGGCCTTTGCTGCTCACCAAATCAAGACTTTTCGAGTCAAAATTTAGTCACGCTTTCTTCTGATTAGATATGTTCCGAGGTTATTAGGTGGCTGGATTGATTCGGCTGTTTAAAGGAGAATCAGCGGTATTAAGGTTCCAAAAAGTAAGTGCTACATACCGTACGCGTACTGCTGGAGCACTGCAGCGAGCGCAGCCAGCGGTCCTGATTATCCTCCAGATCCTCGGGTCCATGTTCTCGTTCAAGAAGCACTCAAAAAATCGGCCCGCAAAAATGGAGACTAGCGAGTAAGCTTACCTATCCTCTCGAGACTGCTCCAGCCGCAGTCCTTGCAGCCTGGTGCGCAGCGCTCGGAGCACGCACTAAAGCGATCCTCACTCCGGTGACGCTTCATCCGAGCAGTTCTGCTCTGTGTTCGGTAATATAATAAATAATTTGATTTGTTAATTAGTACTTGATGTGGTTTTCGATGTTGCGCAGGACTCCGTAGTGCTCTTTGGAGGAAGACCTGTGCTCTCGGCTGTTTTCCGTCCGGCGGTTGCTGTTCAGGCGGGAAGGGCTGCTTACGAGAGACTACCCTTTGTCGCTCACGGTGCGGTTTAGTTTGTGCGACAGACTTTGGAGCGCGAGCAGTCTCTGGGCTATGGAGCCGAGGTCGATGTTCGCGTTTTCTTTCGTCAACACGTTGATCACAAGGTCAAGCCCGTTCTTGAGACTTTCAGAGTAGCCTTTGACGTTCTCCAGCTTCTCTTCGGCTTGCGCTGCGGTTGGATGCTTTTGGACTTTGGAAGCAGACCGCTTGTTGTCTGAGTTTTTGAACTCGTCGTACTCGTCCGAGTTTTTGAGGAGCTCGTTCTCCAGCTCGATGTTGCGCTGGTTGAGCATTTCTATCTCGGACTGCAGGTTGATGATGGTCTCGTCTCGGTTGTTGAGTCTGGCCGTCATCGCGATCATGATGTCTCGCTGTCGCAGCAGCAAGCCTTTGTACTTGTCGAGTTCTGTCTGGTTTTCGAGCACGTCCTTGTTGTCGAACTCCGAGAAGTTCATCGCGCTTTCGTTTTGGGTTTGGTTTGAGTTGTCCATGATGCGTTCGAGGTCGGTGTTCATGCTCTTGGCCTGCAGGTTCTTTAGCTCGTCTTCGTACTTGCGCAGCAGGACCTGCGGGTCGTACTCGATCTCGCCGTTGACCAGGGGCGTGTTTTTTATGGTCTTCGCTCTGGCTGCAAACTTCAGCGTGGAGATCTAGTCAGCTGGCTGCTACGCTCTCGGTGAAGGACTCGATGGCTGGCGAGATGTTCGCGATCATGGTCGTTTTGCAGTTTCCTCCAAGGGAGTCTTCAAGCAGTCTAGTGAGCTTGGAGTTGCGGTACGGGACATGGCTTCTGTTCGCTTTGCTGGAGAGAGCAGAGATGACGTTTCCGAGTGCAGCCAGCGACTGGTTGATCTTCTTGCATTCTTCCAGTCGCTGGCCTGTGGCGCCTGTGACGCGGATGCGCTCCGATCCGGCCAGGTCCACGAAGTTGAGCTTTCCGATGCTGTGCGTCGTGACGCCGTCTTTCTTCTCGGTTCTCTCGATGGTGACGATGAAGATGGCGTGACTACGAGAAGACATTTCGTTCATCTTGGTCGAGGCTGTCGGCCGGGATTGCGCTCCTCGCTTCATCATCTTCAGGATTTGCTCCGAGCTGCTCACCGGCCACTCAGAGAGGCCGTCCACGAAGATTCCGCGCTTCTTGTCTTCGCGGATCATCAGAGACTGCTTCTCCTTCGACAGCAGGTCGGTGATGATTTCGTTGTAAATCTGCAGGTAGGAAACCTTGATAGACTTGATGCCCTGCGGTCAAGAGCTGCTACCGATATGCCGCGTTCGCTTATCTGTTTGAAGATGTCTTGGATCGACTGCGGGATGATTCCCAGACAATCGACTGAGCCTTCCATCGTAAACGTCTTGCCTGTCCCGGTCTGGCCGTAGGCAATTATCGTCGAGTTGTAGCCCTGCGTAAAACAAGCGAACCTTGAGCGTAAAGTCTATGGCTTTTTTCGCAGCCACTTCGTAGACTTCTTCCTGCTTGGACTTCTCGTTGAAGATCGCATCGTAGGTGAATTGGTGGATTTGGTAGTATTTCGGATTTTGGAGCTGCTCTCTGATCTCGTCGAAGCCTATCGCTTCGAAGTTCATGTGTTCGTAAATGTGCAGAGTCTTGTTGGATGACTTCACGTCAACCTGGTCAGAAGAATCTACAATAGAAAAGGTGCTGCCGTTGAGTATTTCGCGCGGCAGCAAAGGCCTGACTCGCACGAAAACCTTGAAACTGCCGTCGTCCTGCGACTCTGAGTCCTCTTCATACTTTCTCATTTAAATTCCGAATCTGCCAACGAGCGCTCATCTATTTGAAAGAACAATTAACAACTGAAACTGATCTCAAAGCCTTTTTAGTTTAATTAGGCTTTTCGCACTAAACAGCCTAAAGTCCCGCACTCTGCAAATTATTCAAAAAGGCAATATGATAAAAACTGGAGAAGAAAAAAAGCAGAAAAGCTGGAGAAAAGAAGATTTCATATTGTCCAAACCACTTGGTTCTGGAAGATTCGGAACTGTGTTCAAAGGAGTCGAGAAAGCATCCAAAATCCCAGTGGCGATTAAGGAAATGAAGAAGAAGTTCATCCAAAAACACAATTTCATCCATCAGCTGCGGAGAGAAGTCGAAATCCAGTACAGGCTGAATCATCCAAACATCCTCAAACTCTACGGATACTTCCACGACATTAACTCTGTCTACATGGTCCAAGAGCTGGCTGAAGGCGGCTGCCTCTATGACCACCTTCAGGTCAAAGGCAAGCTGGAGCTTGAGGAGATTCGAAGGCTTGGCTTCCAATTGGTGTCTGCGCTCTATTACCTGCAGGAGCGGAAAGTCATCCACCGCGACATCAAGCTCGAAAACATCCTGCTGGACAAAAACAACAACCCCAAACTGTCGGACTTCGGCTGGGCAGTGCACGCGCCTTTGCAGCCACGCTCAAGTTTTTGCGGCACAATTCTCTACTTATCTCCCGAAATGGTCCAAAAAGAAAAGTACTCCTTCAAAGTCGACGTGTGGAGCCTGGGAGTCTTGCTGTTCGAGGTCAGAGCTGGTACTCCTCCTTTTTATGGTCAGAATAACCTGGAAACCTTCGAGCTGATTAAAACAAAACCGACGACCAAAGCAGAAATCGAACCGCTAATCCAGGACGAGAACCTATCAGACCTGCTTGTGAACGTACGCCTCGCTGATCCAGATGCTCCAGAAAGAACCGAGCCTCAGGTTCGACGCGCTCAAGTGCCTCAACCACAAATTCTTCGACTCAGTCAGGACACCGGACCTCAGGTTCAAAGAGCTGCTCGAAGCAGAGCAGTAAACGAGCGACTGGCCGGCAGGAGGGACCAACGGCCACAAAAAAGCACAGTCTGGGAGAACTACCACCTTCGCACTTTTAAGTATACCGAGCAACTTAATAAAGAGACCGCACAAAAGCCCTGAGTCTGTGGAAGTACGCTATCTCGTCTTTCATGTACGAGCCGTTGTGGCCTGCGCCTTCGATGACGAACTGCTGAGCTCTCGCTTACTCTTTCCTTTTTTGCCGCGCCAGTCGCTTTGTCGAAGAGCTGGTAGTTCATCACCGGAGGCACGAGCTCGTCTTTGTCGGCGATGATGAAGAGGATCGGACAGGTGACCTTGTCTATGATGTCGATGCTTCTCCAGTGGTTGCGCAGGATCAGGCTTTTGAAAGCTGAGACGTATGGGAAGATCTTGTCGACCATGCCGTCGATTGAGGTGAAGGTGTTCTCCAGGATCAAACCTGGCTCAGCTGGCCGTACCTCGCACCTTGTAGCCTCCAGTGGCCAGCGCGTACGTGGCGACAGCTCCGCCGAGCGACCTGCCGAAGACCAAGATGTTGTCTGGGTCGATGGTGTCGGTCCGCTGCGTCACGAAGTCCATGATGGCGATTGAGTCGAGCTGGATGCCTTCTTCGGTCGGTTCTCCTTCCGAGTCAGAGTAGCCTCTGTAGGCCACTATCAAGAAGTTGCAGCTGAGTTCTTTGTACAGGAGCTGGATGAAGTCGAGCCTCGTGCCGATGTCTGTTCAGGGGAGAGTTACTGCCTGCGTTTTCGTGGAAGAAAACGACTGTCTGGGCGGCACGCGGGTTTGGTTGCAGCACCAGCCAGCCTCGCAGGTTGATGCCGTCTTTCGCAGTTATCACCACGTCTTCGAATGGCAGCTTTCTTCTTTAGACACGACTACCTGTCTGATGGGCTTCTCCAGCCTCGCGGGTTGTCTTCGCTGCTGCGAGCGAGTTGGCCTGCGACTTCTTTAGACTGGTCTACCTGGCAAGTACAGCATGTGGTTCTGAGCGTAGAAAAGTATGACCAGTACGGTGGTCAGCAGTGCCAAGCCCCAGAAGACCGTCTTTCCGATGAAGCTTTCCGGCATCCAGAATGTTAGCATACCCATCATTTCACAATTATTCTATTCTGCAGCATCTAGCTTGTAAATTTTCCCTTGCCTCCGA
>JFJP01046545.1_pt1 | contig 10231 bp, 5 predicted proteins | sample 431651 | NCBI WGS metagenome assembly JFJP01 (sample SAMN02602958, study PRJNA72255) | Microbial mat metagenome, whole genome shotgun sequencing project. | biome: fresh water; feature: sink hole; material: water; isolation source: purple microbial (photo- and chemosynthetic) mats found in... | reverse complement strand
AGGACGGTTATAAGCGCATTAACTGGATGATGCCCTATGAAGTTACCAGTTATTCGCAGACTACGACCAAGACAACGGTGAACTATAATGCCGATTGTCGAGAGCATTTTCTGAGTCCACAAGATTTTATTGAAATAGAAGGTGTTTTGTATCCCATTGATACGGTTACTGCGACATACACGACGTTGACTATATCGTTTTATGGGTTGCCTTCAATGGTCGGAGTGGATTCGTTTGAGATATTCAAGCCGTTCAATGCGAATAACGAGCAGTTTGTTGATTTCACGACATCAAGGTTCAAGTTGTACCTTGTGGATGGTTCTTCAGAAATGATCTGGAGATTCGATGGAATTGCAGATACGAACAATAAGTATTATTTACAGCCGCATTTGATAAAGGCTGTAACTGGTGAGCGTACTATCATGGGAGCACGCTCGATTTCGGCTTTCAATGAACGTCTGTATTTTGCCGGTATCTTGGAAGAAGAATACTTTCAGAGTGTTCTGATTCCGCAGTCGTATTTGAGACGAGTTCGCTGGACAGAAGTTCTTGATCATACCTCGTGTCCGGCAGCGAACTATCAGGACTTGACGCGAACGGCTGGAGTGATCAGAAAGATTCTCGGAATGGGTAACTTGATCATGGCGTATTTGAATGACGGATTCTATTATGGTCGTCAGACAAACTTGGTAGCTATACCATTCGCGTTCACGTATATTGAGTCAGCAAATATCAGTGCTGTTGGTATGAAGGCTGTTTCGACGTACTTCGATGGTCAGATTTTTATGGGTATCGATAACTTGTATCAGATATCATCTGATATTCAGATTTCGACATTGGGTGATGCTGTGGCAGAGTCCTTGAAGGATTCAATGGGTGTCAGTCACATGACCAGTGTTCAGATCGATACACAGAACTCCCGCATAATCGTTGCGACCAGCATGGATGACTTGTATAATGACTGTTTGTGGATGCTTAATTATCGATCAAAGGCGTGGTCACGGAATGTATCGCTTAACTTTGCAGCTCCGTCGTTTGTAGCCAATAATAACTACTTGTACTATGGGCAGGTTCCGGTTAATGATGATTATGCGACGTCACCTTTGGCGTATGTTTCGTATGCTGAGTTGTTACAGAGTTCTGTATCGAAGGCGTTTTTCTGCTTTATAAACGGCTACTTTATGAAATACGAGCCGGGGTTCAGTCGAAATGAGCTTGTTATTGGTGGCGCTCAGAATACTATTGAGAATCCTTGTGAGCTTATTACACCGGACTTTGATTTCAACGAGCCTGATGCTGACAAGACGGCACTTCGATTGAGTCTCAAGATTACCGAGGTCAATCCGGCGATTAGAACAAGTGACATTTACTTTGAAGTTTGGGGCAGTAAGACCAGAGGTTCTACATGGAAGCATCTTGGTCGAATGCGTATCAAGCCAAACCGCGATGAAGATGCAGTCAACTTCAGATTCATGGGCAGTACACTGAGGTTCAAGTTACGTCATGGGTATACCAATGATGGGACTTCAACGGATACGCTGCCGTTTACGGTGTCTGAGGTTGTGCTGCGTATTAGGGAACGGTCGATCGAAACACAGCGGAGCAACGCTCGGGAGGCGTAATGCACATCGAAGATAACATCTTGATGACGTATAATGATGTCTTAAAGAAGGCTCCCAAGTGGCTTCAGTTGATGGACCTTGAGACATTGCCCGATTTTACAGACTGGATTGTCCGAGATAAGGTTACAATACTGGCATTCGAAGAAGGATACATATTTTTGGACGAATATTTACCAAAAGTCCGAGTTACGATGCATCCGTGCTTTACTAGCAGGGCTATTCCGACGCTTGAAGTGCTTCAAAGTCTGGTCGATGAGACGTTTAGAATCTGTGACATTCATCGATTACAGATTCGTGTAACAGAAGTTGCTGGACGGATGATTCGGAATAGATTGAAACAACTGAGTTTTGTCAAGGAGGCTCTGTTGCAAAATTATACTCTTGATAGGACTGTTATTCCTAACCGATTGATCTCAGCGGAAATCTGGTCTATACTCAAGTAGAACTTGAAAGGAGTAAACCATGGGTAAGGATAAATATAATAAAGTCGGTAAAGCATCCGACGTTACGACCCTTAATGCAGGTGAACAGGGCTTGCGGGATAGTTCCCTTGCAGGTGTTTCGGCACTAAATAACAACTACGCAAATACAATTACCAGCATGGGTTCCGATCAAATGAAGGGGCTTCTGGGAAATCTTGGAACCGCGGCAAGTCAGTTTGGGACAATCAATCAGGGCTTCAATGGTCCGACAATGAATAGTCTTTTTCAGAATCTTCAGGGTGCTACCGGTGGATTCGGAGCAGTTGGTCAGGGGATAACAGGGGCTGCAAATGCCTTCAATAATATCGACGTTGGCGGTTATGCCAGTGCTGCAAACAGATACGACCCTGCTGCTGCGAACAATGCTTTGTTAAGCCAGATGCCCAATTATAATTCGTTTGCCCAGAATGCGGCTCAAAGTGCTCTTTCCGGTACGAATCAGAGTGCTCGGGACTTGGCAGGTATGGCTACCAGTGATGCCATGCGTGCAAGCGCAGCTCAGTTAGCCTCAGCTGGCTTGCTTGGTTCGGGTGCAGGAAACCAGTCTCTGATGGAAGCTGCCTTGAAACCTCAGCAAGAACTCCAAACCAGCTTGGCTCAGATGAACAGTCAGTATCAGGGAAATGTTCTCGGATCGTTGATGAACGCTGGAACGAATATGTTTGGACAGAGCTACGAAACTCAGAATCAGAATCAGTTGAGCGCTGCCCAGCAGGAAATCGACCGACAGAAACTCATTGCTCAGGCGGGGCTTCAGGGAGCAACCAGTCAACTCGACGTGCAGAACTCCAATGTCAATGCCCAGCAGGGTGCGTATCAGTCGTATCAGCAAAATCTCATGAATCAGCTTCAGGGTGCGAATATGGGTATGTCGGCTAATCAGAGTGTCTATGACAGTAATATGAACAGTCTTATGTCTCAGTTACAGGGTTATCAAGCACAGGGAATGAATCTTCAGAATCTTGCAAATGCGACTCAGCAGAACTACTATACTCCACAGTATGCTAAACAAGCTGGTGCTCTGGACTACATCAATGCTGGAGCTGGTCTTGCTTCCGGTATCGGTAGCCTGATCCACGGTTAATAAAGGAGACCTCTTATGGCACAACAGATACAAGGCGGTGGCGTAACATTCGATGAAGGGCAGAGTCTGCGCGAGTTCGGGCGAAATATGTCCGATGCTGGAGCACAGCTCGCCCGTACAATGATGCTCAAGAAAGAGCTTTCTCTTAAAACCGCTGAACAAGCTCGGGTAGCGTTCTTTGATAACGCTCAGAGAACCGGAATGCCTCCCCAGCAATACGCCGATACTGTTGGTAAACAAGAATACATGAATCTGGTTAAAGCCCAGCAGGATGCATTCGAATCCAGTAGTGTCTTTGACAAGTTCATCACGACCAAAAAAGAAAAAGCCGCGATGGAAGGTCAGTATAACACCTATCGAGATTATAATAACCTCACGGAAGAAGCTCAACTTCGAAGTAGCTCCAACTGGCTGGCAAAGAACAATCCGGGTGGTGAAGGACAAAGTACCGGTCAGACTGGTGGAATGACTCAAACCGGTGGAAATGCCCCCCAAACTGCAACTGGAGCTACAGGTACTGGTATGCAGCAGCAAAGTGGTGCTGTTCAGCAGACTGATCCGTCACAAGAACTTAAATATCCTTATATGCCCGGTGGGAGAGACGTCCCTCCTCCGATGGCTAATGCAGATGTCAAGTACCCGCATATGCCCGGTGGTCGTGAGAACCCTCCTCCGATGTTTAGTGGTGCGTCAAGCGCTCCGGGAGTAAATAACTCACCGGCTGGTGTAGTTAGTCCAGTTGGTGGTGCTGAAAATAACCAGATTGATTTCTCAAACTGGAAGTCAATCGAAGAGAATCTTGCGAAGTTTGACTCAAGCAGAGCATACGGTAGAGAAGTAAAGTTACCTCCAGAGGAAGCTTCAAGACGAGCGTCTTTTGATGCTTTGTATAAAGCTGTCCCTCAGACGGGAGTTCCTAGTAAGGTGTGGCAAATCAGCGTCCTGTAACTGATCAAGCTCCAAAACCTGTTGCAACGAACGAGCAGATTCAGGCGGCTCCTGCTGGAATGCCCAGAGAAGCCATGCTTGGTGCTGGTATCATTCAACCGGCTTCGAAACCCGGAAGCTCCGTTATTAATGGCGTCGATTATTCGAAGTCTGGTGCTGTACAGGCTCCGATACCTGCAACTACGGGTACTTTCGTTGGCAAAGGCGGTAGCTTCGGTGGTGCTGGTGCGACTGGTACGTGGGGTGACTTTAAGGTAGATGTTTCGAAACTCTCGACGACTGATCAGACTGAAATCGCAAAACAGCAACAAGCTGGGGTGTTCGATGTAAAGAAGCTTTCGTTCTCTGCACAGCAAGCCTATTCATTTCAGAAAGACAAAGAAGACCTTGAAGTTGCCTCTCGGATGAACGGTGCTGGTGCGGATACCAAGACAGCCTCGACGCTGAACAACATCGTGTCGAACAGGGGTATCTATAAAGCTGAGGACGCTGATAACAGAACTATGGCTAGGGAAATCTCTGCCATTAGCAACAAAGACGAAGTTGCTGAGTTGATGTACGAAAAGGCTTCTAAGGTACTCGCTCCTGATGGATCAATCAAACCCGATGTAAAAGTCGCAAAAGGTCCTGCTGGTGGTATGGGTGAAAAAACTCTTACTGCGAATATCGAAAAATCCAAGGAACTCGGTACAACTGCCAACGAAAAAGCAACTGACATCATGGACAAAGTCAGCTCTGGTGGTAGAGTATCTGATAAAGACTGGTCAACCTTCCAAGCTACATTGAGAGCCTATAATGGTAGCTATGATAAGGCTCTCAAGAACATGGAACCTGAAGTTGCTCGGGCAATCGCTGCTGCAAATGTAGCCAGTGTCATGAGCATGGATTCTGTCAGGCTCCAAGCCGGTGGCATGACCAGCATGTCAGATCGCAAAGCTGCTCAGGAAGTTCTCGAAAACAACCTCAAACTCGGCAAGATGCAGTTACAAGCTCGAGCTACCGGTGACGACAACTTCTCGAACATGTTGAAAATCTATTCCGAGAAACAGGATGCCTATATTAAAGAGTATGATCTGGCTTCTAAGGGTGGTACAAGAACTCCCGCAGAGACTTACTTAGCCGATCCGACTTTAATAGTCAAAAATAACGCTCTTTCTATGTTTAGTGGAATGCTTATGGCTACACAGTTTGGTATTGCAGAAGACCCGCCGATTCTTAGCCTTGAAAAGTCTGGCATGTGGAGCTGGTTGCCTTGGTCTAAGCCGAACAAGGTCGTCACGACTCCGTTCAGTCAAACACAGGGTCAAAGTGATTCCAACAAGAATCGTCAAGCTGCAACATCGGGAAGTTCAAGGGTAGACGCATATTCTGATAAGATTCGTTAAAGGACACTTGTATGATAAACAAACTCTCTGACCTGTATGCTGATAGGGACTTTCAGACGATGACCTACTCCGAACAGCAACAAGTGAAGCGTATGTTTTTTGATCGGAAAGTAGCAACTGACTCGGAGTTCAAATCATTCACCCCTGATGAACAAGAACAGGTGTTCTATTCTATCATGGATACAGCACCTGCTTTTGAAGATTTGGGGGGCATTTCAATCACCCCGGAAGAACGGGTCAGGTTCGTGAACAAGCAAGAAGACCCTAACGATCCGATGAATGTTTACAAGAAGTCTATCTGGTTGCATGATCGTGCAGTCATGGGTGATAAGACTGCGTTTGACGAGATCAATGGTCTCGTTATAGGTCAAACTGCGATGAATCAATCCTTGATTGCTCAAGCAGCGATGGGTATTGGAGATATGCTCGATGGTGAAGATGGTCCGAGTCCTATGGCACAGGACAAAGCCAAAGTAGACAAGATCGCTGACTATCTGAAAGCCTCCTTGAGCAAAGATAACTCTGATCGCATCGGAGTCAGTCAGTTTGCAACGACCCTCGGAGTCGGACTTGCTGAAGGTCTTGCCATGAATGTCTTCTTGGTTGGAAGTGCCGGATCAAAGACAGCTTTACTCACGAAGGGCGTCTATGAAGGTATCGAGAAGATGGCTGCTGCTACTGCTCCCGGCGTGGCTAAAAATATGCTCAAGACTATCGTTCCTGAAGCCGCAGAGTGGACAATGCAGGGTCTTGCTGAAGTAGCACGTTCACTTCCGACAATGCTCAACGATGGCTCGATTCAAGGTAATAAAGCCGTTCTGGAGAACATGGTTCTTAACTTTGGTGAAGGTGTTGTGTTCGACATGGGCTTGTATGTTGCGGGAAAAGCCTTCACGCGAGTAGCCAAGCCAATGGTCAATATGTGGCATAAGACCAAGTTACAGAACATGGAAGACATCAATAAACTTGGTAGCATGGAAGAGTTGCTTCAGCCGGAGAACTTTCATAAGTTGCTCAATAGCCTCAATGGAACTGCACCTGACAAGGCGATTCTTGATCAGTTCGGGATCAACTCCGAGGAGATAACCGATAATGTCTTGAAATCTTTGACGAATCTCACCTCGAAGAATGTCGGCAATATCAATACCAAAGAAGGCTTTACTGCCTATGCGATGCTACTTCAGCATGATGTTGATTTCAAAGACGGAAAAATACTCATTTCTCAGTTCGATCAGCCGAAGTTCGAAGCGACGACTTTACGCGAGGCTAATAGCTACTTGAGTAACTATTCGAAGAACTTGACGTTTGCTAAATGGTCACAGGATGTTGTCTCAGCATCAAGAGCTGCGTATCCTGAAGTGAACATTAAACTCGCAGGTCGTACTCAGGTCAAGACTGATGCCTTACCGACAGAACGCCTAATGGAATCCTTGAAACCAAACATGTACGGCAAGATCGAACCGAAAAATGTCCGAGTTGTAGCCGAACAAACCCTGAAACGTGCCGGTGTTACGGATGCTAAGGTTGAAATAGAAATTGTCGCTGATATGAAGACTCTTGAACGCAGAGTTGAAAAATACGCGGGTAACAAGATATTCGTTCCGAAAGCACTGACGACTCAGGAAGACTCTATCAAGTATGCGAACTACTTGCATAGCCGCGTGACGAAGTTTGGTGAGCTTTACTCGGCAGACATGACCAAGATGCCGACCATGAAAGTCTTTCGCCAAGGCATGATCGACAGCAAAAACCTCACCCCTGAGAACCTGACCAACGTAGTCAAGGGACTTCAGGGTAAACTCAGCATTGACGGGAGCAATTACCATCTTGAGCTTCCGGGAAATGCCCCCCAAATATTCCATAACATCACAGAGGCTTCGAAGTTTGTAACTGATTATCGGATCAAAACTCTTGGTATCAACGAAGACGACCTCAGGGAACACTTGTTCCGTTCTGGTCGGAAGCTCGAGGCTCCGAAGGCAACTCTCGGTAATATTGATCAGTATACGGTTCGTGGTGTTTTAGGGCATGATGTTGAAGCTACAGGCGCGACCTTAGAGGAGTTAATTTCGAATCATCCTGAGTATATGCCGAAGTTACCTGAGTATTTGACTCCGCAGATGTCCTTTATCGGCGAAGGCCCTAATCAGACAGTGGCATTTCTCGGTGACATGGCTTCAGGTGCTGAACGTAATATGCGTCAGATGCTCGATGTGTATGATGCTCAGGGTGCAAAGGCTATGCGTCACTTGGAGCATGTCGTTTCGAAAGACAAGTTTGGTGAACTTCAAGCTGAAATGATGCAGACGATGAACAATCGCATCGTCATGGAAGTGCCTGAATTGGGCTTTAGAAAGACTTTTGCTTCAGTTGAGAAAGCCAAGCAATTTATGGACAATGATCTCAAGCAGTTTCGCAATATCGAGCGTATTGCCAATGAGCGAAATATTGCGGTCAAAGTCGGTAATAGAGGTGAGTTGATCGCTGTCAGACCTGACGGTTCAATGACGATAGTCAACGACATGGATGGTTTGAGGAAGTTCATCGCAGATTCACCGGATTCGTCCGGAGCAAAAGAATGGATAAGCTTCGGTGACAAGATGTTCGATGACGAGTTTAATGCTCAGTTGCAGGAAATTGTCGCTAAAGACCTCGATGTGCCTGACCCTAAGCGCCGTAAACTTGACCCCGAGTTTCATAGACTGTATCAAGTCGCGGAATCATTTATTATTCCGATGAATGATACTCTCGAAGGCATCGTTAAGACAGCAGGAAAAACATCCTTCAGTGAAGCACAGATCAAGCAGATTGTCTCTGAAAGTAACGGCAAGATCAAACCTGAGCAACTTCAGGGTGTCTCGTTGTCGAAGATTCGTATTGCGCTTAACACAGCAGCGAGTCTTGAAGCGTCTCAAGGTCGTAAAGCAGAAATTGCCATGAACTTGTTTGCACGTATCAAGGGCAAGCAACTCGATGCGAATACCTCAAGAATTGCCATGATCCTGCTTGAGCAGTCTGAGGCAAATTGGGCTAAGTCAGCCAAGAGTCTCAACTTCGATCTCACACCTGATCATGTACGGCTATTGAAAAATACCAAGACATTCTTGGATCACTATAGCACGCTGTTTGGTGTTGACTCGACAAAGATGCTCACGAACTATGCACCGAAACTACGTGATGCCTTGAAGGAACTCATCAATAATCCGGCAAAGCATGCTCAGTACATCAAGATGACCAAGCAACAGATCATTAACGAAGTTTTTGGCGCTGATCCGGCGGCATTGAAGACAGTGAACTTTTTTGCAAAGCACACCAGAATCGAGTCGTTTCTGACTGAAGGCAACGACACGAACCTGATCAGGTCTTTGAAGTTCTACGTTGATCAAGGATTGCACGAAAAATACTCTGCGCCGATCATCGAGACTGCAAAAACTTGGATGAAAAATATCGACAAACTCGAAGGTATTTCACCTGAACAAACCGAAATGATCTCTGGTTGGTTTAAGACTATCTCGGGTGAAGGTCTCAAGGGGAATGATCTCTTGATTGATTCGATGTCTACCGGCATTACCAAGCAGATAGCTCGATTCATGTACCATCAGTCGAAAAAGTCCACGAATGCTCTTGGAGACATGAGTAAAGTCGGAAGCTTTTATGAGGCTCTCGGAGACGAGTTCGCGTCCAGAGGTTCATTGGATATTCTGAACGAGCAAGTTACTTATGCGACTCTTGGTATGCGACCGTTACGTGGACTGTATAACATGATGCAGTTCAATAACACGATCGGTATTTTTGGTCGTCACGCGAACGAAGCTATGGATGAAATAATGGAGGGTGGAGTTTTCAACATGGCGAAGATGGAGAAGCATCTTCAGCATTACATGGAACGTGGATTGTTGACCAATAAGTTATTCTCGTCTGGGCATAATAACCCTCACGTGCAGGAAGGCATCAAGGAACTTTCCATGCGTAACCAGCAGAACTCTGAATACTGGACTCGTGTTGCGACCTTGCTGACGATTGAGAAAAACTTCAAAGAGACCTTGCCGTTTTATGTGAACGGTAAACTGACCAAAGAACAGTTCAAGAAGCACTCGAATATTGATTTTCTTGACGATGAAATCCAGAATCAGATCATGGACTTTATGGGTCAAGGTAAACCTGAATCAGCATTGCACCTGTATCAACAGGAAGGTGTTCGGATTTTAATGGGTGACTATGATGCGAGCAATTACCCGAGAGCATTCAAGGGTGCTTTAGGTAAACTCTATGGTCGCTTCGGTGTTTATCCGATGAACCAGATTGCGTTCTACAAGCGTATCGCAACCAGAGGTTCTGGTGCTGAAAAGCTCGCACGTATTGCTCGCTTTGGTATAGTAACGACTGCAACTTATGAAGCATTCAAAATGATGGGCGTCAACTATACTGGCTTTTTGGCAACTGATCCGTGGTCATTCACTGGTGGACCGCTATTCGGAGTTGCCCAGAATATGCTTCTTGCAAAGGACACTGGTCCTCAAGGTGCATTGGCACGACGAGAACTTTCCCAGAGTTGGCAGTTAGTCGTACCGTTCTCTGGGCAAGCTCGTAAAATGATGCAAGCATACGAATCAGCCAACGAGGGTTTGATTCAGAAGTCCATCGTCGAAATGATGTCAGGTACATATAGCCCTGACAGTTTGCTTACACCGATGTTTCAGTAGCTTCAGG
>JFJP01034139.1_pt1 | contig 10231 bp, 7 predicted proteins | sample 431651 | NCBI WGS metagenome assembly JFJP01 (sample SAMN02602958, study PRJNA72255) | Microbial mat metagenome, whole genome shotgun sequencing project. | biome: fresh water; feature: sink hole; material: water; isolation source: purple microbial (photo- and chemosynthetic) mats found in... | reverse complement strand
TGCCTACACCTCAAGTTTTGAGGTCAAAGTCCCCGCCTAAGAAAAGCTTAGAAAGGGCAAAAGTTTGTGTTGACAATGGGGTCCATCATAGAAGGTCCCGGCGGTGTCTACAATCAGTACGCGGGTTTCCATGAGACACTCCAGGACTTGGTGTACTATTTTGCTCAGACCAGCGAGCTCGTCCTTGACCCGGAGTTGCCCAGTTATGCCCTGATGCTGGCCCTGTTCGAGGTGGTGCCGGACATGCTCCAGGCAACCACCGACCTGCGGGCTTATTCCCGTTCGGGGACCGGGCGTCTGAACGCCGAAGCCAAACTGACGCTGTACTCGCGGGGCTGGCAGTTGGGCAACGCCGGCCGCCGGCTGGATGGCGAGGCTACCCGCGCGCTTCAGGCCACTTTGGCGGTGGGCCAGACGGCCAAAGGGCTCGCGGAGCTTGTCGAAACTCATATGCCCCGTCAGGCCGAGAACCTCCAGGCCGTCGAGGCTCTGGTGAACCAGGGGGCACTGGGAGAGGACTTCGTGCCGGCCGAGCTAGAGGCGACTTTACAAGCGCTGTTGGGCGACCTGATCCTTTTTCACCGGGCTACCCGCGAGTCGCTGCGTGACCTGCTAAACCAGCGGATTGCCCGGCTGGAAGGCGCCTTGTTCCTGTCGTTCGCCGAAAGCGGCGTGGGCTTGCTCGTGGGCGCCGGAGTGATGTTCTGGGTGGTGGCCAGCGTACGACGGCGCGCCCAACATCTCGACAAGGTTCTGGTGACCTTGGCCGGTGGCGACCTTCGGGAGAGCGTGCCCTCGAGTTTGACGCTGGCTTCCGACGAACTCGGAAGCGTGGCGCGATCGGTAAGTCAGGTTCATACCGACCTATCGGCTCAGGTCCACGCATTGGAGCAGACCGCAACCAACCTCTCGACCATTGGGATGAGTTTGGGCACCAACGCCGAGCAGTCGGCAGCTGCGATCGAACAGATGGCGGCAACCACCGGTCACGTGGCGCAGAATGCGCAAGGCCAAGCCCGGCAGACGTCGCACGCCGGTCAGGAAGTCGGAGGGTTGCTGAAGCGAATCGTCGAGTCGAGCGAGCGAGCCCTTTCGCTGGAAAAACGCTTTGTGGAATTTGAGCTCACTATGCAGGGAAGCCTGGTTGCCCTTCGCCGCACCGCCGAGCAATCCAAGCAGACCGACGCCCTCGCCCAAGCGCTCCTGGCCACGGGCCAGCGGGGTTCCGCCGATCTCGAGGCACTCCGGGCGTCGATCGCCGAGGTCGCCGCCAAAACGGGTGCCGTGCAGGAAATCGTGCAGATGATCCTGGACATCGCCGACCGTTCCAGTCTGCTGTCGATGAACGCCGCCATCGAAGCGGCCCACGCGGGCACGGCGGGCCGGGGTTTCGCCATCGTCGCCGAGGAAATCCGCCGGTTGGCGACCACCAGTGCGCAGCAGGCCCACACCATCGGCAACCTGCTGGCTACCATTCGCGCGGCGTCGGACCAAACGTTGGACCGCTCCCAGGCGGCGACGGCGAGCTTCCAGTCGCTTTTTGGCGATATCCAGCTGGTCCGCCAGGCCAACCAGGAGATGAGCGTGCAGGTTTCCGAGCAGGAAGCCAACGGGGGCGGTCTGGTTTCTGGTCTTGCCGAGGTGGCCGTCATCTACCGCGAGCTGGTCGAGTCGCTTTCTCTGCAGGCCGATGGCAGCCAGAAGGTGCGCGAAAGTCTTGAATTGCTGACCGACTCCAGCGTGGAGATCGACCATTCCATGCAGGAACAACGCCTCGGGATGGATCAGGCTTCCGAGGCGGTTGGCAACGTACGCGACATCACGCTGGAACTCAAAGCCGTGATTGACCAGGTTCGCCAGATTCTTTCGCGGTTCAAGACGGGCTGAGAGCCTGACGCACAGAAATCCGGTTTGGCCCAAAACAACTTCTGACGGGGGCCTCATGGAACCTTGACGAAGGGGGTTCACGCTCGTCCCAGGGGGACGAAATGAACCTTGTTATCATCGGAACTGGCTACGTGGGTCTGGTCACCGGCGCCTGCTTCGCGCGCATGGGGAACCGGGTCACCTGCGTCGACATCAATGCGGCGAAAGTTGCGACGCTGCAGCGGGGCGAAATCCCCATCTTCGAGCCAGGTTTGCAGGAACTGGTGCGCACCCACCTGGCCACCGGCGATCTGAGCTTCACCACCGACCTTTCGCAAGCGCTCAGCGACGCGCGCGTGGCCTTCCTGACGGTGGGGACCCCCACCGACGCCTCGGGCGGCAGTGACCTGTCGGCAGTGTACGCGGCGGCGCGTGCCATCGGCGAGGTTCTCGATCACCCGCTGGTGCTGGTCACCAAGTCCACGGTGCCGGTCGGAACGACCGAGCGGGTGGGTGCGTTGGTGCGCGACGAGCAGGAGTCGCGGGGCGTGGTCAGCCAGGTCAGCCTCGTGTCCAATCCAGAGTTTCTGAAAGAAGGCGCGGCCATCGAGGACTTCATGACCCCCGACCGGGTGGTGCTGGGCAGCGACGACCCCCACGCCCTGCTGGTGATGAAGGACCTCTACCGTCCCTTTCTGCGCAGCCACGAGCGGTTCATCGAGATGGACATCCGTTCGTCAGAGATGACCAAGTACGCGTCCAACGCCATGCTGGCCACCCGGATCAGCTTTATGAACGAAGTGGCCGCCATCTGCGACGGCGTAGGGGCCGACGTCAATCTGGTGCGGGTGGGAATGGGTTCGGATCCGCGCATCGGCTACTCTTTCCTGTACCCCGGTACCGGTTTTGGCGGTTCTTGTTTTCCCAAGGACCTGAGGGCTTTGGTACAGACGGCCGAGGCAGGCGGCCTGCAGCCGTCGCTCCTGAACGCGGTGGTCCAAGTGAACGAGGCGCAGAAACGCGTGCTGGTAGTTCAGGTGCTTCAGGAGTTCGGCCCTGACCTCAGCGGGCTCGTCTTTGCCGTGTGGGGTCTGGCGTTCAAGCCCGAAACCGACGACCTGCGCGAGGCGCCCAGCCTGGTGGTGATCCGTGAGTTGGTGGCCCGGGGAGCCAGAGTTCAGGTGTATGACCCCAAGGCCATGCCCAACGCACGAACCGAACTGGCCGACGTCGAGGACAGCCTGGACTGGGCCGACTCGAAGTATGCGGCCTTGAAAGGAGCGTCAGCCCTGCTCCTGGTCACCGAGTGGAAGGAGTTCCGGAGCCCCGATTTCGCCGAGATGGCGCGACTGTTGCGTCGACCTCTGATCTTTGACGGGCGTAACCAGTACAACCGCGCCATGGTCGCCAACGAAGGCTTTGTGTACCGCCAGGTGGGGGCCCCCGTGCTGGCGGCCGAACCGGTGTTCGTGTGAATCCGCAGAAGGCCCTTCGCCACGGCCCCTCCGGTTTGGAGCCGGTCAGTTCTTGATGAGGAAACGATGAAATGCCGGGCCGCCGCTCGACACAAGTCACACACCGCTCACAATAAGGCACAAGGGGCGGGGTATGAAACTGGCGTATTCTTGTGCCGGAGAAGGCTTCGGCCACGTGTCGCGAATGACGGTGCTCCTTCCGCATCTGGAGGCCGATCACGACGTGGACCTGTTTCTGCCCCGCTCCATCGTCGGCTTTCTCACCGGGCGGCTGGGCCCGCGGAAGGCCCTAACGATTCCTGGAATCCATTACGTGCAAAACGGAGACAAGGTGCTGCTGGCCGCCTCATTCTGGCAACTTTTGCCCGTATTGGCGCGTTTTCCGTTCACGGTGGCCCGCTTAGCGCGCCAGTTGAAAGCCAACAAAGTCCAAGCCGTGATTTCCGACTATGAGCCGCATCTGGCTTGGGCAGGGTTTCTGGCCGGTCTCCCGGTGTTCCAGATGAACCACCCGGGGGTGCTGACCCGGGTTTCTTGCCGCGGTTCGTGGTGGGGTTCCTGGGGTTCCCGCCTGATGGAAGGCCCCTGGACGCAGCGCGTACTGGTGTCCTTCTTCCAGGGCGACGTCGGGCCGCTTTTGCGCCCCTCGCTGGTGGGTAAGCCGTTGCGGCACGATGGCCCGCTGGTGGTGCACGTCAAGGCCGCGTACCGGGCACGGGCGTTGCAGGTCTTGTCGCGGTTTCCGGATCTGGACTACGAAATGTTTCCCACGCCGGGAAAGGACTTTGATGCGGCCCTGCTCCATTGCTGCGCCGTGGTGAGCCCGGCGGGTCACCAAGTGCTGGCCGAGGCTTTGGCTCTGGGCAAACCGGTGCTGGCATTGCCTCAGGACGGCCAGCCCGAGCAGGGACTCAACGCCCAGCAACTGGTTGCCACCGGCAAAGGGCGCGTCGGCTCGCTCGAGACCTTCGAAGCCGACCTGCGGGCTTTTCTGGCCGAGTTGGCCGTGTTGCGTTCGCGAAAGGCCGACCCCCGAGTCTTTTCCCTGAGCGATGGAACCCCGGCGCTGGTGCGGCGTTTTTCGAGGTTTCTGGCCGAGCGGGTGGTTTGTTGAGTCCCCGACTTCCCCGGGTAGCCGCCTACCGCGTGCAGGTTCAGCCCGAAGTGGCACATCAGCAGGACCCCCGGTTTTTGTCGCTGACCATCGACACCTCCGTCCTCATTGGCGGTCGCTGGTGGGGCGACTCGCGTGGCACCAAGGAGGGCCTGTCGCGCGACCGGGTCGCTCCCCTGGACCTCGACAACCCGCTGTTGGCCTCGTGGGCCGCTCACCTGGCGCCGGCCATGATCCGGGTGGGGGGCACGGAGGCCGACCGCATCCAGTACGGCTTCTGGCACGAGGAGGGGGCGGGAGAACCCCCGAAGACCAACGCTGGTTTTGTGCTGAAGGGCAAACTGTGGGAGCAGTTCAACGACTGGTCCGCCCGGGCGGGGTTTCAGGTGCTGTTCACGGTCTCGGCCGGCCCCGAAGCGCGGAATGCAGACGGGCAGTGGAACCCCGAAGGAGCCGAAAGGCTCATCCGCAAGACGGTGCGCAAGGGGTACCCCGTGGTGGCGTGGGAGTTTGGAAACGAAGTGAACGCCTACCCCTTTCTGTACGGCCTCAAGCGGTCGGTGACAGCGCGGCAATACCTGGCCGACTTCGCCGTGTTTGCCGATCTGGTGCGCCGCGAAGCTCCGGGAACCGCCACCGTGGGGCCTTCATCGGCCATCTGGCCGCTGATTGGCGAGCCCAACCCGCTCATCCCCGCACTCGGCCGCAGTCCCGTGGCGGCTTTTTTGGATGTACTGAGTTTCCACTACTACCCGCAGCAATCCAACCGAGGCAGGGTGGCCGTGAGGCGTGCCAAAGAAACCACGCTGCTGAACTCCCGGGTGCTCAACGGAGCGCTTCGGTGGGTTCGTCACGCCCGCAGGGCCTTGGCCCCGGGGGCGGCGGCTCGGGCGCCGCTGTGGATCACCGAGGCCGGCCACGCGCTGTACGGCGGCCAGGCCGGCATTTCCGACACGTGGCTCTCCACCCCTTGGTGGCTCGACCAACTGGGGTTGCTGTCGCACGCCGGGGTCGGTGCGGTCTTTCGTCAATCGTTGATCGGGGGAGACTACGGGTTGTTGGCCGGCGACTTCTCGCCACGGCCGGATTATTTTGCATCGCTGTTGTGGAAGTCGCGCATGGGGCCGCTGGTACATCGCCAGCCGCAGGTGACCGGTCCAGACAAACGGCTGAGGGCGTGGCACCACTCGTGGCCCGATGGGCGCACCTGCGTGTTGCTGGTGAACTTGCACCGGCACCGCTCGGCCCGCGTGGAGCTCAACCTTCCCTCGGTCCGCGTGGACCACCTTGGACCCGAGTATAGCCGCACCTCCCAACGCGCCCGATTGAACGGGATTCTGCTGGAAGGTGAGGCAGGTGTGGCGGCGATCCACGCCCGAGAAGGCGCAACACCCTTCACCGGAGCTCTGTATCTTCCTCCGCTCGGCTGCGCTTTTGTGGAGTGCACCCCATGCTGAGCCGCTGGATCGACAGTTGCCTGTCGGATGTGGCGTTGGAGACCTTTGCCAAACGGGCGGGTGCCCGGTTTTTTGTGGGCCTGTTGACTTTGAGCCTGCCCCTTCTCACCGGGTTGCTTTTTTTCAACGCGGTGATTTTTGTCCCAACGGCGATGTGGACCGAACTCGGCCTTCTTGCGGCGGTGGTGTCGGCCCTGTCGATGGTGCGCCGAAACGAGTTGCCCAAAGCCCTGGAAATCTATGCGTGGGTGTTGCCGCTGGGTTTTTCGTTCTATGCCTTTGCCACGGGGGCCGACTCGGACCAGTATCTGGCGTGGTGCCTGCTCAATCTCGCCCTTCAGGCGGTGGTCAACTCGTCGGCCAGGCCGCTGCTCATCGCCCTGGGGGTTGCCATTACCGGGGAAATCACCTTTGTTCTGGGTGTGTGGCTTCCGGCAAGTCTTCCGGCGCGAATGGAGGAGGTTCTGGGGCAATTGGTCCGATTCACGGTGGTGATGGGAGTCGGCACCGCCCTCCTATTGCGCCTGTTGAAAACCTACCGGACGGCCGCGTACCTGTACGACCGGTCACACCACGAACTCGAGTCGTTGGTCGACGAGCGCACTCGGGCCTTGACCGAGAGCCAGGAACGGTTGGAACGCGCGGGGGCTTCGCTGGCGGAGGGCGAAAAGCTGGCTTCCCTGGGCCGCATTGTTGCCGGAATCGCCCACGAGATGAATACCCCGCTGGGTGCGCTCCAAGCCTCAGCAGAGCACTTGGGCGCCCGCTCGGTGGACCTGTTGGCCGACTGGACGGGCCTGGTACCGCGCGCGGGAACCGAGTCCACCGCGCTGGTGCTCCAGCTCGTCCGCGAAGTCGAGCTCGACGTGGCCCGCTTGGACTCGCGGCGAATCCGCGAGTACCGCAAAGTCTTTGCACTGGAACTGGCCGGTCACGGATTGCCCAACGCCGAAGCCACCGCACGGATGTTGGCGGACTTTGGCCTCAAAACCCTGTCGGACGATTGGCTGATCCTGCTCAGGCATCCCGAGTCCGAGTGGCTCCTCGCTCGCCTCACCGAGGCGGTAGAATGGACGCGTTCGGCCTCGATTGTCACGGCTGCTTCGAAGCGGGTTGCCGATCAGGTGCTCGGCCTGCGCCGGTACTCGGTCAACCCCAAGCCGGGACGTCCGCTCACGCCAGTCGATTTGGGCCAGAACATCGAAACGGTGTTGCTGGTGTACCGCAGCCAGTTTCCCAAGACGGTCAAAATCCACCGCTCGTTTCCCAAGCTCGGGCCGTGGGTGCTGGGTGATTCTGACCGGCTGATGCAGGTGTGGAGCAACCTCCTGATGAACGCTGTGCAAGCCCTCAAGGGCGTGGGCAAAATCACCCTCGACGCGCGTGCCGGGGCAAAGTGGGCGACGGTTCACGTGACCGACAATGGGCCGGGCATTCCCTGGGAGCTGCAAGAACGGGTCTTGGAACCGTTTTTCAGCACCAAGCCCAACGGCGAGGGGATGGGCCTGGGCCTCAAGATCGTGCAGACCATCGTGGCCGAGCATGGCGGCACGCTGACCTTCGAGTCGCAACCGGGCCGCACGGCCTTCCGCGTCCGGCTCCCTGTAACTGGTGCGCCAAATGACTGACGGCTCAGGCGTCGGCTCTCGCCATTTTTCCGGCAAAGAGCTCCCGCAACACCCCCGGCTCGTTGGTGATCAACCCGGTGACCCCCTTGGCCACGAGCTTCAGCACCCGTTCGGGCTTGTTGACCGTCCACGCGTTCACCAGCATTCCTTTGGCACGCGCTTGGGCCACCAATTTTCGGCGGCAGGCCGACTGCTCGGGGTGGATGGCGAAAAGGGGGCCAAAGTCACTCTCGCTGGCCAAGGTTTTGCTGTGCACGCGCAGCACCGCGCTCTGCAACTGCGCCGTCCTCACACCGGGGACGAGCAGCCGCAACTGATGCAGCAGCACCGGATCGAACGACGACACCAACAGGCTGTTCAACACCCCGGGTTTGTGGCTTTCCACCCAGCCGTGCAACACGGCGGCGCTGGCCAGCACCAGATCGGAGTTCTGGTCTTTCCAGTCGCGAAAGTTTTTCCGGGACAGGTTCTGCTGGAGCCCACCCGACGCGGTTAGGGCGGGACTCTTGAGTTCCAGATTGAGCAGCAGGCTTCCACCAAAGGTGTTGAGCACGTCTTCGAGCCTCGGAATCGGTGTGAACCGAAACGCGGGCGAAAAAGAGAGCCCCGCGTCGAGCGTCGAAAGACTTTTCCACGAATGGCGCGATACCGGTCCTTTCTCGCCGGTGAGTTTTTTCATCGTGGCGTCGTGAAACACTACCGGGACGCCGTCTCGGCTGAGCTGCACGTCGAACTCCAGGGCATCGGCACCCATTTTCTGGGCAAGGTGGAACGACGGCATCGTGTTTTGCGGAGCGTAACGCATCGCTCCCCGGTGGGCGACAATCCACGGCCGCCCGGTGGGAAGCACGGACCAGGAAAGCTGGTTGAAGGCGGTCATGCGCGGATTTTCCGGGTTCTGAATGAGGATTTCGTGAGTTTCCGGTGAAGAATCGGTGCATAATTGAGGGAGGAGGCCGCCATGGGTTTCAGATGGGGAATGTTGGGCCTGATGGCGGCCGGTCTGTCCACGGGCTTGGCCGCCGAACCAGCGACCGGCGTTTGGGCGGTGTCCGGCAGAGAACCCGGGGCCACCGCTGGCTACACCGGCAAGGTCGAGATCGTGCCGTTTGGCGCCTATCATCAGATCACCTGGCAAACCACGCGCGGGGTCTGGGAAGGCTTCGGGCAGTTTGTCGACGGCACCTTCGTCTGCGCTTGGGGCGAGCCGGGCTGGTACGGTTTCACGCTGTTCGCACTTTCCGGTCCCGGGGAACTGCGCGGCGACCTGGCCAAACGCAACACCGACAACAAGGTCTTCACGGGCCAAAGCGAGATTCTCAACCGGGTGGGCGACCGCAAGCCCGGCGAGGACGAGTTCTCGGGCAGTTTTCGTGTCACCGGTGTGCAACGCGAAATCGGCGACGCGTCCATTGATTACGTGGGACTGATCCAGATCACCCCGAAAGACGGGTATTACCAACTGGAATGGTAGGCCATCGGCAAAGAGGGGTGGCAAGCTGAACGGCGTGTTTCTGCCGAATAGTCAGAGCGTGCTCGGCACCGAGACCCTGACCCGTGCCGCGCCGGGCAAGACCGCTACGGCGCCGAAGGCGCCCGTGCACGTTCAGGCGTGGTCTTCCGTTCGCTGCGGGCTCTCAAAAAGGGTGACGCCATCGAGATCAACCGCGTCGAGGCCGAAATGTGTTGGGGCGTGGGCAAGGTCTTTGCGCTCAAAGGCAACCAAGTGCAGGTGCAACCAGCCAATCCCGACTACCCGCCCGACAGTGAGTACGCCGCCGAGTCCTACGAGTGGATGCCGGTCAAGCAGGTCCGCCTTCCCCCGCCGCCCGCCAACCTGGAGTTTGCCGTGGGGTTCGGGCCAGGAACAATGGTACAAGGCCGCTCAGGTGCGAGCCCCGGTGCGGCAGAGTTTCCGCTCGTGGCAACCGGGAGACAAGCTGGAATACTTTTTCGACTATGTCTGGTACCCGGGCGTGGTGCGCGAAATCCGGGGGCCTTTCGTGCGTATCGAGGATCAGGACGACTCTTCGTGGGGCCGGTGGACCGTTCCCGAGGCCGTGCGCAACCGTTGAACTTCCGGTATGCTGACGGAATGGTTCCGTCCCTCCCCTCCCGCCTTGTTTTCCTTGCCCCCGGCGAGGTGGGCCTCGAGTCCGTTGAACGGCCGGCGCCGGACTCCGGTCAACTCGCTCTGCGCACGGTGGTCACCGCCATTTCGGCGGGCACCGAGGCTCTGCTGTGGCATGGGCTGTGGCCCGGCGATATGCCCCTCGACGGTGTGTGGGCGTGCGAGGCCGGGTCGGCCCGTTACCCCGTGGCCTACGGCTATGCGTCGGTGGGTGTGGTCGAAGCCGTAGGGGCTGGGGTTCCTTCGGACTGGCTCGGCCAGCTTGCCTTCACCTTTACCGGTCACCAAACGCATACGCTGGCCCAGGCCGACGAGGTGCTGCTGCTACCTCCGGGGCTCGCGGCCGAGGATGGGGTGTTTTTGGCGTCGATGGAGACCGCGCTGGCACTCGCGCAAGATGCTTCTCCAGCGATGGGTGAAACCGTGGGGGTCTGGGGTCTGGGTACCATTGGCATTTTGACCGCCGCGCTGCTCGGCCGTGGGTTCGCGGTGCAGGCGTGGGACGTCGCCGTGTTCCGGCGCGAACGGGCGCAGGCTTTCGGCGCCTTCGCCGTGCGGCA
>JFJP01041080.1_pt1 | contig 10233 bp, 9 predicted proteins | sample 431651 | NCBI WGS metagenome assembly JFJP01 (sample SAMN02602958, study PRJNA72255) | Microbial mat metagenome, whole genome shotgun sequencing project. | biome: fresh water; feature: sink hole; material: water; isolation source: purple microbial (photo- and chemosynthetic) mats found in... | reverse complement strand
AATGGCACTAAAGTTGTAGTTTTTGTTATATTATGTTAATATTTAACAAATTTTAATTAAAAAATGTTATATTTTTTGGAGATTAAAATGAGGGTGAGTGTATTTTGCTAATCTCTTATGGAAAATTATTTCAAATAGATACTGCTTTTTTCAACGGGTGGTAGTTTTGGCACTCTACAATCGCAATGATTTTTCATTTGTTTTCAGGATACAGCGTTTGCGCATGATTGTATTGCTGCTTGCCTAAAAAAATATGAAAATCACTCATTTTGGTAAAATAGAAAATAATGTAGGTGATAAAGTGATAAACTGGCTTTTAAGTATCTAATAATCAATAGTATAAATACCAAAAAACACCGTTTCTGCGTGATAAAGTCCATGATAAAGTGATAAACTTTTTTTTGACCCCGTGATAAAGTGGCAAAGCCCGTGACAAACTTTTTGGCATTTAACTATTTTACTATCAATTAGTTATGAGCTACTTTATCAGTTTATCACGCTGTAATTTCTGTAACAAAGTTATTTTGGGAATTTCTTCTATACAGCAAACCTACCAACTGCACCAAACAGCAAAATATTTTTTAAAAGACAATACTTCTTCGCCAACACACGAAGCCTGTATTAATCCTTTGCCAATTTCTCTAAGTTGTCAAGTTTGGGAAGTATCAAATTTTGTAAAAAATTAACTTGATTTTTTACAAAATCCAATGTGGTGCTTAGTTCCGCTATCCTCATATCTTTTTCATGTATCAAATCATTGTATGCTATATTAGCAACTTTATTTGCTGTCTCACTATAAAAATCTGAGATAGGGACGTTAAACAAGTTTGCAATAATCTTAAGATTAGAAGCACTAATAGTGTCATTTTCTATCATTTTATCATAGCCCTGCCGAGTCATTTCAAGAGAATCATAGACACTTTTTTTACTTAATCCTTTACTTTCTCTTATTGATTCAACTTTTTCACTTATTGTATTCATTTGATTATTAGCTAATTAATTTTTTTTATGAAAACGTTTAAAATAATAGCAACTATATTTGCTTTTAAATGCAAACTTTATTTACATTTGCATTATGTATTAAACACAACATACACAAAAGTATCAAAAAAATGTGCCAATAGCAAAAAACTTTTCTGAAAAAAGTAGATAGAGTTGCAAGGCTTTGAAATGAATTTTTTATTGTAGCAGAAAAATATCACCCACGAGGTTTGGAATAAAGTAGCACACTCAGGCACAGCTGTAGGGAAGTAGTCGACAACTTCTTATAGGATTCTTCAAAAATGCCTTCATTAGGCAGAAAACGCCAAAAATGAAGGCAGGAGAGTTATGTCCTTTGGGGTGTTTTTTTCATACAGTCATTGTAACTGTCAGCAAATAGGAATTTTCAAAAATGTAAATCATAAAATTGTTCAATAGAATTGTTCTTTGTTACAAGTTACAGAACAAGGGAATTTTCGCAAAAAAATCAAAAAAATATATTTTTAAATATTTTAAAATCAAACACTTATGCAAGAAATTAACAAAAACACCAGCATACTAAACTATGGTTCATTTGAATCCGTAGGAGCTACTTTTTCGTGGGAGTTGTGCTTTTTGAATGGCAGTATCAGAAAGGGATACAGCAAGCCCGCAGGACAAGCAGAGCCATTTCCTAACGACAAATTTGAGCTGTTAAAATCCTGCATCAGCCGTATTTGGGTGAAGAATGGCTATAATTCCAAACTTCAGCACATGAGCGTATATCGTCAGCGCAGTGATGACAGAAAAAAAGACATTCCTCTTTTTGCCCTATTGCCCAATGAATTTCGTCTTTCACAAGAGATGAAAGCCAAGCCCGACCAAGACACTGCGGAGCTGAGGGAGTTCTTAAAATCCTTGTATGCCTCCGCCCAAGAAATGTACCATATTAGCGATACCAATGACCCTTTTCAATTGGGAATTGCTTCGTCTAAACAAGCACCGACACAAAGAGCAGTGGTTAAAACCAAAAACTTTGACGAACTATACAAGGAAGCCAAAACGATAATATTCCGAACATGGAAGCAATTTGACCAGCACATTGACAGCCTACCCAAGTTTCTGACGCAGGGAGAACGAAACGCAATTATGACGGCTATTTATGGAAATACAGCCAATGAAAAATGGCAAAAGTGAGAAATTTTAATAAAAAATACCATCTTTTCCTTTGCCCTTAACCTTTTTATTTACATTCGTTCTTATGGTAAAAATAAACCGCAGCACTTATGCCCAAACCTGTAATATTTTTGGCTTTTGCCAACGACAAACAAGACAATGCCAAATACTTGCGAAACTTAGACGCTGAAAGAAAAGGGGTTAGAAATACGCTACTCGCCCTCGAAAAAGAGGACTATGTCGAGGTAGTAGAGAAAGTAGGCGCAAGTCTCAGCGAAATTTTTGACGTTTTCCAAGACAGTCGCTACCAAAACCGCATTGTGGGTTTTCATTATGGCGGTCATGCAGACGGCTATCATCTTTTATTGGAAACCTTATCATTCGTCGAAGACGCTGCTAATAGTTCAGGGAAAAATAATGTAGTTGGTGGCGAAGGCATTAGCAAACTCTTAGCAGACCAAAAAAGCCTCAAATTTGCTTTTTTCAATGGCTGCTCTACCAAAGCCTTTGCCGATGCCCTACAAAATGCACTCTCTGTAGTAATTAGTACCGAAAGTAGCATTGATGACAAAGTAGCTACAGACTTGGCAATCCGCTTTTACAAGGGCTTGGCGGAAAATCTGACTATTCCCAAAGCCTACCAACAGGCATTGGGCTTTCTCACTTCCCAATATGGCAGAGAAACCAGAGGACTGTACCGCAAAGAACTCACCGAAGTTCCCAAAGCCGCCCCTTGGACACTCTTGCTCAATCCCTTGCGCCGCAGCGAAGTTGCTAACTGGACACTGAAACCCTCTACGGAAGCGCAAAAAGAGGGAGAAGCCGCCGCCGAGCAAGTCAATCAGTTTTTGGCAGAGCCGCTTTACGAAGCACTTGCCCTGCACCAGCCCGAACTGCTGGAACGCAGCGAATGGAAAAACAAGGACTTGCGCCGTATCAAATTGGTGATTATCGAGTCTTTTCCTTATCCTATCAGCGTAAATTTGCGAAAACTTTTTTCCAATACAGTAGAAATTATGGCGTTTAGCGAGGCTCGTGTTCGCCAGCTTTTGCAAACCTACTACGATACCCGCAACTTTTTAGCCTTAGTTTTGCTTTCCGAACTTTGGGAAATTCAAGGCAGAAATGCAGGATTGATGATAGACGGTGGCGTAGTCGAGCAAATCAAAACTTTCCTAAGCCAAACGACCAATGCCCGACAAGAAAGTGCGTGGGAACTTTGCAAAAGTCTGTTGGGAGAAATAGAATTTGGCGGTGAAAACCTCTTTGTAAGTGAGTTAGCCGATTTGCTATCTGTGATGAAAGATGAAAATAGCCAATGGCACAAAGCCTCTCAATTTTTAGATGGGCAAGATTTCACGCTGAATGTAGGGGAAGCAAAAAAAGTAATTTTGGAAAGTGAAGAACACTTGGCAGTCATACTTAGGCACTTGGCTTTTTGGGTAAAATATAAACTGCAAGTAGTGAAAAATATTTTATTTCATAAAGTTCGCACCCAAGAGGCAACCTACCAGCACAGCATTTTGTTTTTCAATCACCAAAACGAAGCACTTTCGGAAGATGAACATCAAGAAGCTCAGTTTTTTACCGACTCCTGTTCGGTAATTTTGCACAAAAGCCAAACGCCAATTCCCAAACAGTTTCTCAATTTGAGTCCGTTTTTCATCGACATCAACTCTTTTCGGGGGGCGGTCAATGCACAACTGTATTACTATGCAGGGCAGGTATCGGCAGAAAAGCTGCAATACCAATCCATTGATAATCAGAGCCTCATAGAAATAGATAGGCACAATGAGTTTTTTGAAGTAAAAATGCTATTTGATATTTTTTGGAATAATTTTTTGGAGGGGTAGTATATGAAACAAAGTCCGTTTAAATTTTTGAGTGCCTACGCCAAAGAAGACCAAGCATTTTTCTTTGGGCGAGAAACAGAGATAAAAAATCTCTACGAATTGGTGTTGCAGTCCCGCCTGACCTTGCTTTACGGGGCTTCGGGAACGGGCAAAACGAGCCTCATTCGCTGCGGCTTGGCTAATCAGTTCCAAACACATGACTGGAAGGAACTTTACATTCGCCGCAAAAGCAACCTCATAGACTCCCTTTGGGCGGAGCTACAAAAAAATGCCATTACGCCCTTCACTGACTACAACGGAGATGGCACTCTCTCTGTGAGTGAGGCGATTGAGTCCTTGTTTTTGGATTATTTTACGCCAATTTACCTCATTTTTGACCAATTTGAGGAACTTTTCATCTTGGGAGATGCCCAAGAGCAAAGTGAGTTTATAGAAACCATCGCCGAACTGCTCAATAGTGGGCAAAACTGCCACCTCATTTTCAGCTTGCGAGAGGAATACTTGGGACACCTCTACGAATTGGAAAAGAAAATTCCGCAACTCCTGCAAAGCCGCTTGCGAGTAGAACTAATGAGCAGGGAAAACCTCCAAAAAGTAGTAAGCGGAACTGTGCAGTTCGTAGGCGTAGGCATAGAAAACACCGAGCAAACCATCAATAAAATCTTGGAAAATATAGGCGGCAAAAAAACGGGGAGCGTATCCCTGCCTTACCTGCAAGTGTATTTGGACAAACTCTATCGGACTGCCTATCAGCCTGAAAAACAGGTAGTTTTTACGGAAAAATTGGTAGCGGAAACGGGAGAAATCCAAGACGTATTAGATGACTTTCTGGCAAACCAAATCAAAGAAATAGACGAAAAGTGGGGCAAAAATGACCTAAGCCGCCGCCTACTCAATGAGTTCCTGACCACAGAAGGCACAAAACGCCCCTGCGAAATAGCAGAACTCAATGAAAGGTGCAAGGAACTCCTGCCCCCTGCCGAACTGCAAAACCTGCTCTTGGAACTTGTAAACAGGCGTATCCTCCAAAGCGAAGAAAACCGCTACGAACTCGCCCACGACAGCCTTGCCGCCGCCATAGACCGCAGACGCACCGCAGAGGAAAGGGCTTTGCTCGAAATAAGCCGAATGGTAAAGGAAGGACTGACCGCTTTCCAAAAAACAGGCGGGCTAATGAACGAGGAAAACCTGAAATATATTCAGAACCTCCTGCCAAAAATAAGCCTCAGCGAAGCAGAAAAGGACTTTTTGGCGAAAAGCAAGGCAAAAGTAAGGGCAAATAGACTACAAAGGCAGGTAGCCATCACATTTTTGATTATGCTAACGGTCTTTGCGATGGGGTTTGGGATATATGCTTTTGAGCAAAAAAATGAGGCGGATAGGGCTAAAGAAAAGGCTATCCAAAACGAAAGGCAAGCCCAAGAAAACCTTTCCAAATTTTTAGAGGAACAAAAAAATAAGAATAAATTGGAGGCGGCTAAACTTTTGGAAAATGCCCAAAGGGATATAGATGCCGAGTTTTGGGAAAAAGCTACTGAAAAATTGGACAGGGCAAGTGGTTTGGATACTTCGGATGCGGTACGGACTAAAATTATTTTTTTACGCAAGCAAATAAAAAAATGAAAAACTATCTTTTTTTGATACTCTTTTTTTCGCTTGGCATTGTGCAAAATGCGAAGGCACAAAGCTGTGATGAAATGCTCAAAGCGGCAAAAGCTGAAGAAGCCAAAGGCGAGTATTTTAGGGCATACCAAAAATATGAAGCCGCCCTAAACAACTGCGGCGAAGGACGCAAAGACGAGATTAAGAAACTCAAAGACAACGCTATTTTGGCTCTGCAAAACTTAAAAAATGAGGCAATTAGACAAAAAGAAAATGCCCTAAATGCCGAAGAAAAAGCTAAAGAAGCGCAAAAAACTACAGAAAAAGCTCTTGTGGAAGTGGAAAAACAGAAAAACACAGCCCAAAACGAAAAATTAAAGGCTGACTCTGCTCTTGTGGAAACTGGCAAGGCAAAAGAACTTGCCCAAAACAATTTAGACAAAGCAAATAAATTGGTCAATGCCTTTTATTTTTATGAAGGTAGGTTTGCATTGGCTTTGAAACGTGAAAGTGGCAATAACAAATTGTACTTTATTGATAAAAACGGAGATAAAGTAGAAAAATTAGGCGAATGGGATAAAATTGATATGTTTGATGAGAATTTTAATAAAAATGGGCTTGCAAAAGTTTGGAATAATAATACCGAATATTATTTAGATACACTTGGTAATTCTTATTCTATTGCCTACTCACTAAAAACCTTAAATGAAGATACAAAAGCATTAGATTTGACTGATGTAACTCTTAAAGAGTTTCCTTTAGAAATTTTAAATTATGAAAATTTAGAAGTACTACTTTTGGGAAGCAGCATGATAGGTGCAAAACAAATAGCTAACATACCAAAACAGATTGGTAAACTCAAAAAACTCAAGATTATACAATTAAATGCTTGTAATCTTAAAGAATTGCCTTCTGAAATAATTAATTTACCAAATTTATATTTATTAGATTTAAGAGGGAATGATTTAACAGCTTTACCATATGAAATGCAAAAAAATACTAAATTAAAAATACTAAAATTAGATGATTGTAGAATTAAATTATTACCAAATACAATAGAAAATTTGCAAAATTTAGAGTATTTAGGATTATGGAGTAATATGATTGAGGAGTTGCCAAACAGCATTTCTAATCTTAATAAACTTAACCAAATTACACTATCAGACAATGTAAGTCTAAATATTTCTAAAACTTTAAGCTTATTATCTAAATTTAATAAAAATATAGCTATAGTTCACCCTTTACATAATTACGAGAAATACATAAGTAAACGTAATACAATACTTGTCAGTCTTCCTTATATGGAACATATTCCTATTGAAGTAATTGAACTAAGTAATAACTTGGTTTATTTGGATATGACTGTAAATTTCACAGGTTCAATATCTGATAAAATTTGTACTTTAAAAAAACTAAATTTTTTGTCTTTTTTTAATACAAGAATACAATTTATGCCTGATTGTATAAAGGAACTTATTGAATTAAGATACTTGGATTTAAGAGGAAACTACTTTTCCAAAGAAGAACAAGAAAAAATCCGCAAACTCTTGCCTAATTGCGAGGTGGAGTTTTAGGTAGCTAAAAGAGAACGATAGTCAAGGTCTTTAGACTTTGACTACGTTTTACCTTGTCAATGGTCGGGCAAAGCAAAGACCTTGACAATGGTAAAAAGATAGCAAAGAAAAAATGGAACTTTGAAGCATTTTTAGGTGTAAAAAGAGTAAATTTGAATCTCTAAAAAATGAAAAAATATGGTCAATATAAACACAACAGTTCAGTTTGTTTTAGATTTTAAAACCTTACTTAGCTTAGTTTTGCAGCTCTCCAAAGAACATAGAGAGTTGTTAGTGAGTATTTTGCAACAGCAAAAGCAGTTAGAAAGTCATGTAGAAGAGCCTTTAAAAATACGGCAAACCAATGAAAAGGCGAAAGATATAACGGATATGCTTTCTGACACAGAACTCTTGCAACTTATCAAACAATTGGGCTAAAAATGTACCTCTTAGATACAAATATCTTGGTTTTGGCAATTCGCAACTCTCCGATTTGGCAACAAATACAAGAGGATTTATTCCTACGTTTTGGCAATACCCTCATTTCTATTGTCAGCGAGGGTGAATTATATTCCTTAGCCGACCAGTTTGGGTGGGGAACTCCTAAATGGCAAAATATCCAATCCTTATTGCAAAAAGTAACGATTGTTCCCATAGATACACCTACCTTAGTACAGGCTTATCGTGAAATAGATACATATAGCCAAAGCAAGCACCTTACTTTGACAAATCAAGAAGGATTCAGCGCAAAAAATATGGGCAAGAATGATTTGTGGATTGCTGCCACAGCCGCCACGATTGGCGCAACGCTAATTAGCACAGACAATGATTTTGCACATTTAAACAAAGTGTTTTTTGATTTTATGCTCGTTAAAATCTGATTTTTGTAACCATTTTAAACTCGGCAAGCTCTTGCCGAATTGTGAGGTGGAATTTTGAGTTTTTGCTCATTGTTTTGAAGGGGCTATTTGGGCAGGAGAAAGGTATGTAGCAAGTGGCGGAAAAGAAATAGCTTATTTATCTAATTTGGCTATGGGCTATCTCTACAATGGAGAGTACGAAAAAGCAAAAGCTATTTATGCCCAATACAAAAATGAAAAAGGAAAAATACAAGACGAAAATGGAAATGAGATAGAAAAAACAGGCAAAGAAATATTTTTAGAGGATTTGCGAGCCGTAGCAGCCGCAAAAGTACCTGCAAAGAAACCCGCAGAGGTGGAGAAAATGATAATGTTCTTGGAGGAGTAGCTGTAGTTCGGACTTCAGTCGGGGACACCCAGTCCGCACATTTACGTTATTGCATAGACTTTTCGCAAGGTGTCGTTTGTGGGACACAAACAACGGCAGTAACACAAAAATTGAAAAAACGCTTAGAAAGCGAAAACTTAGAAAACAAATAAACCTGTAATCACATGAAATACCTATTCATCATCATATTGCTACTATCTTCTACTCGCCTCTATGCCCAATGCGAGGCGTTTGATGGCTTGCTCAAAAAAGGAGATAACTACCTCAAACAGCCAAAGCCCAATTACCAAGAGGCTATCAATGCCTACGCCGCCGCTATCTTGGCTTGCTCTAACAGGGCAAAGGAAGCGCAAGCCCGAATAGTAAGCATGGTAAATGGTATCAACAAACTCAAAGACGAGGCGGAAAAGGCAAAAAAAGAAGTCCAAGCACAGCTTGACCAAATCCGCAAAAAAGACCAACTCCAACTCAGCACCTACGCCGACAACGTATCTGAGGCACTCGCTCGCTACGACATCAGCGAAGCTCGCAGAGAAATGGAAAAAATACGACAAACCCAAATCGCCCCCAAAGACCTGCTCACCCGCTTAGAAAAGCAGATAGCAGATACCGTACAAACCCTAATGCCCGACATGATAAAGGTAGAAGGCGGTACTTTCATGATGGGTGACGAAATCCAACACCAAGTAACGCTCAGTACCTACCAGATAGGCAAGTACGAAGTTACCCAAGCCCTCTGGCAAAAAGTCATGGGCAATAATCCTGCATACTTTAAGCCTCCTGCCCATCCCTCCTGCCCTACCTGCCCAGTAGAGCAAGTAAGTTGGAATGACATACAAGGTTTTATAGAAAAAATTAATGAAAAAACAGGTAAAAAATACCGACTCTCTACCGAAGCAGAGTGGGAATACGCCGCCAGAGGAGGAAACTTATCCCCCTTTGAAGGGGGCAAGGGGGATGTAAAAGCAGGGCATATCTACGCAGGCACTACCGAAGCCATAAACGACTACGCTTGGTTTAATGAAAATAGTGATGATAAAACGCACCCCGTAGGCACAAAAAAGCCCAATGAACTCGGTATCTATGACATGAGTGGCAATGTATGGGAGTGGTGCAGCGACTGGTATGATGCTTACCCTACTGACCCTCAGACCAATCCAAAAGGTGCAGAAACAGGCTCTAAACGAGTGTTTCGTGGTGGTAGTTGGTTCTACGACGCATCTCTCTTGCGTGTAGCGGATCGCAACGGCGGCAACCCTACGAATAGTGGTAGTAACCGCGTCATAGGGTTTCGTCTTGCCAGGATTGATTAAATTTTAGTATTTTTACCTTGACAAGGGTAAGAATAAGGTAGCCAAAAGAGAACGATAGTCAAGGTCTTGCGACGGGGTCGCCCCGACCATTGACTACGTTTTTATCTTTTTTGCCGTTGTCCGAGTCCCGTACCCAACAGTTTCCAACTGTTGGCGTAATATATTTATATTATCAGCACTTGGAAAGTGCTTGCCACTTTGCCCTTGTTTTTATCTTCCTTTTTAGGTGTGCTTCTTTGTAGGCAATCTGTGTTTTATGTGTATTTAATGTGTATTCTATCTATATTTAAGTCTTTCCTATTTTTTAGGATAGCTAAATCATCTTCTTTTAACCCTTTTCAAAGGCAAAAAAATTTGGTATAGAAGTGGCATGAAATTATTAGTCAATTTAACTTTTCCAGATTTGCCTTATTCCGAAAACCTCAATAAATAATCAGCCAAATCGCAGCCCTTAGCACGTTCTTCTTTATTGGCAACTTCTCTGAGTAGGTTGTTTACGCTGACCGCTATGCCTAAGTTGTGTTGCAT
>JFJP01041294.1_pt1 | contig 10234 bp, 12 predicted proteins | sample 431651 | NCBI WGS metagenome assembly JFJP01 (sample SAMN02602958, study PRJNA72255) | Microbial mat metagenome, whole genome shotgun sequencing project. | biome: fresh water; feature: sink hole; material: water; isolation source: purple microbial (photo- and chemosynthetic) mats found in... | reverse complement strand
GCTTTAATCCTGCGATCTGGACATAGTTTCAAACTGTGCATAGTGGCTGACTGGAGACACCCAGCACATATACCGAAGCTTAGAAGCGTCACCTGCTGCGCCGCACAACGAAATGTCAATCACAAAATCCGGATTGCCGGAATTTTACGAACTTGGAATCTTCGAAGACTCAAAACGCCCCCGAAGAGCCCGATGAGCCATTCGCCAGATTGAAAAATGGCGCCCTAACGCAGCCGTCCAATAGGGAGTCGTGCAGGATGGTCCGGGGCTCCAGGGGCTCGCCTGGGCGATTGCCGCTTTTACTAAGCCGGTTATCTATGTTGCCGGCAACCACGAGTTCTGGAGCCAGCGTCCCGGAAGAATGGTGGTTACCTGATATTGGCTATTCCCTCAAAATACCAGCTACCCCCCCGTCCCACCAAATATCCAGGGCATATCATGACCTCAACTTCCAGAAAGAACCACCCGGTGCTGACCCACATGCCACGTGATGTGGGGACGGCGCGAGCGCTACCCTTCAGCCGATAAGCGGGAACTGAACGGATCGTCAGTCACGCCCGTTATTGGTGAAGCGAAACAAGGCGGTCTTTCAGCTTCGACCAGCGCCGCTCTACCTGCCTGCCCTTGACTGCCATGGCTAGCGCCTTTTTCTGCCCCACCAGCACAACCAGCTGCTTGCCGCGCGTTATGCCGGTATAGATCAGGTTCCGTTTCAACATCATGTAGTGCTGCGTCGAAATGGGAATGACGACCACGGGATATTCCGAACCCTGCGACTTGTGGATCGTCGTTGCGTAACAGAGCACCAGTTCATCGAGTTCACCAAAAGGGTAGCTGACCACCCGAGCGTCAAACTCCACAGACAATTCCTCTTCACCGGGATCCATGCCGGTCACGAAGCCAATGTCGCCGTTATAGACATCGCGGTCGTAGTTGTTTTCGATCTGCATCACCTTGTCGCCGACGCTGAAGCGGTTGCCGAACTTGTCAATGCTGTGCTCGTCGGGGGGATTCAGCACCGCCTGCAGGGCCTGGTTGATGCCACGGGCGCCGGTGATCCCCCGGTTCATGGGGCACAGCACCTGGATATCGCGTACCGGATCGACGGCGAACTTCCTGGGCAGACGTGTTTGCACCAGATCCACCACGGTCTGCACGATGGCTTCCGGTTCGTCGGCGGTGACAAAGTAGAAATCCGATTCTTCACCCTTATCGGGCAGACTGGGATAGATGCCCCGGTTGATTTGGTGGGCACTGCGCACAATGCGTGACGATGCCGCCTGGCGAAATACTTCCGTGAGGCGGATGACCGGCACCGCACCGGAAGCGATGAGATCGGCGAGGAATTGCCCTGGGCCGACCGAGGGCAACTGGTCAACGTCACCCACGAGGATCATCGCCGTAGGCGTGTCCACCGCCTTGAGCAACTGGTTGGCCAGAGGCACGTCGATCATCGAACACTCGTCAGCCACCAGCAGGTCGCATCCGAGAGGATTGTCCTCGTTGCGTTTGAACTGCCCATTGAGCGGATTGACCTCCAGCAAACGATGGATGGTCTTCGCTTCGAGACCCGTCGATTCGGAGAGACGTTTGGCTGCTCGCCCCGTGGGCGCACACAGCAGGGGTTTTACGCCCTTGGCTGCCATGATGGTCAGGATGGACTTCACCAGGGTAGTCTTGCCTACCCCGGGTCCGCCGGTGATCACCAGGAGCTTCGACGTCAACGCCAGCCGGATGGCCGCCTTCTGTGAGTCGGCCAACTGGATAGTGAGCTTCTGCTCGACCCAGGGAATTGCCTTGTCGACATCAAAAGCCGGCAGGGTCGTCACGTCAGTCTTGAGCCTGCGGATCTGGGCGGCGATGGATTGCTCGGCAAAATACAGGGGCGCCAGAAACACGCAAGGCTGACCATCGACGGTATCGGGAAACAGCACTTCGTCGTAAATTTCCTGGCTGATGGCCGTTTCGATGATCGATTCCGGAATTTCAAGGAGTTTCACCGCCAGCGGCACCAGTTCGGCATAGGGCAGGCCGCAGTGGCCCTGGGCCGACGCTTCGGTCAGCGCATAGGAGATTCCGGCTTGAGCGCGCAGGGGGGAATCCTTGGCAATCCCGATCTTCTGCGCAATGGTATCTGCCGAGAGAAAGCCGATACCGCGAATGTCGGCCGCGAGCCGGTAAGGGTTTTCCTTGACGATCTCGATGGCATCCTGTCCATAGGTCTTGAAGATGCGCACGGCGCGGGAGGTGGATACGCCGTGGGCGTGCAGGAATACCATGATGCCGCGGATAATCTTTTGATCGGACCACCCAGAAGTGATCTTCCTGGCGCGGACTTCGCCAATCCCTGCAATCTCACGAAGCCGCTCGGGTGACTGTTCAATGATGTCGAAAACGGCTGCGCCGAAGGCATTGACCAGTTTGCCCGCATAGACGGGACCAATGCCCTTGACCATGCCGGAACCGAGGTAGCGCTCGATGCCCGTCAGCGTGGTTGGCGGGGAGATTTTGACGAAGACCGCCTTGAACTGCCGGCCATGCTCCCGATCTGTTACCCAGGCGCCGGAAGCGGAGGCGTATTCGCCGGGGGAAACAGCGGGGGTATGGCCGACCAGGGTGATCAGTTCTCGCTCACCTTTAACCTTCAGGCGCAGAACACAATAACCGTTCTGCTCGTTGTGGAAGGTGACGCGTTCAACCAGTCCGGCGAGGTGGTCAAATTCGGCGGGCGGATCAGCCATGGGATGATATTACCGAAGCGGGGGCCGTTCGGCGGCGTAACCTTCAGGTTGCGTACAGCCTGGCGTGCTTTTCGATCCCTTCCTGACACGTCACGCAGCGCACCTTGCCCAGATCGCGGCGTGCCTTGGGAATCGGTTCGTCGCAGTCGACGCAGTGCGTGCCATCAAAATCGGGGTGGGTTTCAGGCAGCGCCTTGCTGCGGGCCGCCTCCAGCGCATGCTCGGTGAACGACTGCTCAACCAAGCTTGCCCGGTCGGTTTCATCCGAAGTCTGGATGATGTCCTGAATGATCAATGTGCGCCTCCTGCCGCTTGGGCGAACGCGCGCTCGGAAGTGACCGGGAGGGCATTTCGTGAGCGCGCGGGCTGATTCATTATTTCTTCGCCTTGGCCTTCTTCTTGGGTGCCACCGCCGCCTTGAACGTTGCTCCTGCCGTGAATTTTGGCGTGGTTGTCGCGGCAATCTTGATCGCGGCGCCGGTGGCCGGATTGCGCCCCGCACGCGCAGCGCGCTTAACCGGCTTGAAGCTGCCAAAGCCAATCAGGGTGACGGTGTCGCCCTTGGCTACCGCTTTAACAATGGCGGCAATAGTGGCGGTCAGGACACGCTCAGCATCCGCCTTGGTGAGTTCAGCTTCTTTGGCAATGGCTTCGATGAGTTCTGCTTTGTTCATGTGTGGATTCCTTCAAGTGGCGCAGGTGGTAAGAAGTGATCATGATCCCGCATCATCGATGCCAGGCGGGGCGTTGGCTACCGGTGCTGCGGTTGACTGTGTTGAGATGGGCGTTCTGCTTGTTCCTGTTAATCCGGGCGTCAATTCAGATGTTGACGGCGGCGTAGTGCTGCTGCGTGCTGATTCTATGTCGAAGTGCCTTGGTTTGCCCGGCGGCAGTTCTGGCTTCATGTGTTGCTGATCGGCATACTCGATGCCACCTTGCCGACGTTCCTCATTGAGAAAGTGGCGCAGCGAGTATCGGCAATCCTTTCTGCGGTCAATTCGGGGGGGCATGGCGTTAGTCACCCGGCAGGTATCGATTGGATCACCAACGCAACCGACCGGACCTGCCGCGACCATCATGCCAAGCTGTCGAAACCGTCAACTGCGAGGGAATGCGTTGCCCGGGGGGTATCCTGGCGAACGATTCGCACCGGCGTCAGGATGTCAGCGCGTTAAGCCGTGATTTCAATTCGGCGACGTCGGCTTCGAGGGCTGCAACCCGTTGCTCCAGGTGATGGCTGCTTGAGTTTTCAGCCGATCGCTCGGTCGCTTCGCTGACCTCTTCTACCGCTACGTCACCACTGAACATGTGGGCGTAGCGTGATTCACGTCTGCCAGGCTCGCGGGGCAAGCGAACCACGAACGGGCCATCCTCGCGTTGCGCCAATTGATCCAGGGCGGCCTCAACCTCGGCCACATCGTGCAGGTCACACAAGCGACTGGCTCGGCTACGCAGTTCACCAGGAGTTTGCGGACCGCGCAAGAGCAGCTCGCACACGATGCCCAGTTCCGGGGGGGAGAACTTCAGGGCGCCGTATTCTGTGTTGCAGAAGCGGTGACGATACTTGGCAACCCGGCTGCCGTAACCACTATCTTCGCTGACCAAGTATTTCTTGTTAAGCCCATCCAGTGTTTGCTGTACCGTCGTCTCGTCAAGATTGAGCACGGGGACACGATTGCTTTTCTGATTGCAGGCGTTGCTGAGAGAATTCAGTGACAGTGGATACTGCTCGGGCGTGGTGATTTCCTTTTCAAGCAGGCAGCCAATGATGCGCGCTTCGTGCGGGGAAAGTTCGATGGTCATGGATTCATGCAGGACGGAAGCGGGTTGGATGCCACGCAGGCGCGCTGCCAAGTGCCGACATGGTCAGCAGGTTTGTGAGTTTGCGCATCCGGTGGAATCATGGGTAGAGGGGTGATTATCGCCCATAGAACCCTCCGGGTATTTTACTCGCCGTCGTAATCCCGACTACCCGTGATGCCGGTGCGGGGTGATGAATGCCGGTTTGTACGGCACCCTCCGTCGCGGCAACCTTGATCGTCCGATCGCTGGTTAATCAGATTGGCCGACGTACTGAGTTCTGCTTATTGAGCTCAATGTTCGAATCCCCCCCGATATGTCCTGGGCTACCGAGATCATCGCGATTTGGCAAATCATCCAGTGTGATTTGTTTCAGTCCGACAGACTGCGGCTTTCAATCAAGCTCAAGAGGAATATTTCGAACGATTGGCGAACGCCGGAAAGCATGAACGCCACCACGCACCAGTTGATGCACGAGCCTTGAAGCAGGCCTGGTTCGAATCAATGTTCGCATGGTCCGATGAACGAATTGAATACTACCAAGGCATATTCACTGTCAACGAAATAAGAGTAGTGACGTTAGTTGAAGTGGGTCGGCCACAAGCTGACCCAACTCACTTATGGAGGAATCAATGTCACACAATGACATCAAAAAGCTACTGACCACGCCGGGATTGCAAGCCATCGGCTCAGGTTTGGTCGACGTTGAGGCGGGGATGACCCTGAATGACCTGCAAGCGATTCTTGAGTCCGTAAAACCAGATCCAGCGAGCGGCCACATCATGCTCAATAGCATTCCGATGCCATACCGTGCGCAGTTCGCCCAGGATTCATGGGGAAGCACCTATTCCTGCGTGGCCGATGCCGAAGGGATCCTGCGGTTTGCACATTATGTGTGTGACTGGGAGATCTGGAAAAGCATCCGTCTGCGGAAAGGTATCGTCTGGCAACCGCGGTTCACTGTGGCGCAGGGTGGTTGGAATTACAGCGACAAAGCCCTGGATGACATCGAGCGTGAGCAGACCGCACATATTCAACGCGAACGTGATGCCTATCAGGCGGTCCAGGATGTGGCGACCATCACGCGGCTGATCGAACCGGAAGACAAGAAAGGCTGGGGAAAATAATGGACATGGATCTTTATAAAGCCATTCTGGCGAAACACTGTAAGGGCACGGCGCCGGCCGTCCGTGAACACGATGACTATGGTCCCGTGCAATCGGATACGGAACCGGCCATGACGACCGACGCCCTCAATAGCGCTATCGAGAAAATAATCCCCAAGAATCTGGATGACCTTGTTCGCCGGAATCGTGAGTTCTGCACGATCCGCCTGTCCGCGCCAAGCGAGATTGAATCCCTCGGAAGAACCGTGATTGCGGATGCCTCGGATATCAGGGATGTGATCAGCAGCTGGACACTCGTTTGCCTTGATCGCGCGGTGAAAGCCGGTGGCCCGATTCACATCCTGAGCGGCATGTCGAAATCCGGGCGGTGCGCGTGGTCGACGTCACCGGTAAGGGCTCTCGATCGCGGAACACAGCTCGTTGTGACGCAATCGGGATCAATCTATCGGCTTGACGGCAAGCCGCTCGATGGTGAGCCCGGCATGCTCGGTCTGATGCACTTGGCTGTGATGCTGAATCAATGGGGCTGGGGCCGGATACTCGGCATTCCAGCGTTCTTCTATTGAGCTGACCATGATCCTTTTCGACGGCGATCCTCACGGTTACTTTAAAAATGTCCTGCCGTCTATTCAATCTGAAACAGAGGGGGTTGCGGCAGTCATCTTCCTTGGCGACATCGAAACGCAGCGGCGGTTTGAAGATGAGATCTGCTTTTTCAGTTTTCGCCATGAACCGCCGTCTCGCCAGCGCCGACTTTCCCGGCACAACAGGCGGGCACTACCAATCAATTGATTTATCCTGCGAAATCAAGCAGACACGCGAATCACCCGCGCGCGCCAACTCCAGTACCTTCATGCCGATTTCAGATTTCTCCGCCTGAATCGATAGCAGCATCTCGATAGCCTCGTCGAACCGACCAAGTTCGCGCAGGATTTCCGCCAGCGTAAAAATGTCAGGCTGTTCTTGCGCAGAATGAAGATCGTAAAGCCGGAGCAGGTTGTCCCGTATTTTCTCGGCAGGAATATCCGACCAATGCAAATTTGTCGCCCTCTCCGATTGCTCACCGCGCCCTCGGTCATTTCCCAACCAACGCAGTTGATTGCGCAGGAATATTTCCCGCTCTATCGTCAGTGCCGCGGTATCGGCAAGCATCGTCCAGAGATCGGCATTATTGGGATACTCGATAGCCGATGCATTCTTCCAGTCCTCCGGAACGCATTTCCAGACTTCCATCTTCTTGATTTCATGCGCATCAAGCATGCGAAGCTTTCGCAGCAACCAAAGCTTAAAAGGGCTACGCCATTCCTCTTCGCGCGCTGGACTGTCGGGCAGCATCCCGATTTCCTCCGCATCCTCACGCCAGAACAACTGCTTGCACAGCGGGCAACGACCAAACGACGAAATGCTCGATGGCGCCAGAAAGGCAGAAACATATCCATCCGACCATCGTTTCATACCCATGAAGTTCATGGACGCGAAACCACAGTGCGTGACATAGCCGCCGCATTTCGGACAAACGTAGATCGATGGATTGGCAAAGCGGGTCATGGGGTTGGTTCCAGCCACTCTAGCGGCTCAAGCCAGAGATTCTCGGCATCACGCAGTGAAATGTTTTCACAGGAGCGACTTATCTTCGGAAGTGCAGAGGTAAAAAGTTTTTGCGGCATATTTTCGAGGAGGCAACCACATTCAAGTATCCAGCGCCTTCTTCCTCTGACGTATCGCTAGGACTGACCTTCAAGCGCTTCTGCGCATCGCTCGCCATTTGTTCCTGCCTTGCCACAACCTCACCGACTCATCGTCGCCCAATGAAATCAGTAGCTGGATTGCACGATAAAGAAGCCCCCCATGAGGGGCGTGGCGGGTTCAGGCAACCAATATCGCCCTACAAAATTTGTTGGCACTGTTTCAGCTCCCCGTTTACTTAATTCGCAGATGCGTTCCCCGCTTGATCCACTGCCGCTCTGTCAAGCAGGTAGAAGAGTGGCTCAATTGAGGAATCTACGGGCGGCAATGGATGTGGGTTACCTGATATGGCCATTACCTAAAAATACCAGATACCCTCGCCGTCGCCAAATATCTAGGGCATATATAATTTCTCATTTCTGGAATCCGATACCGAGTCCCACTAAAACATTTGTTGGCACTGCTTCAGTTCTTCGGTTACTTCATCCGCAGTTGAGTTCCCTGCTTGATCCACTGCCACCCTGTCAATGGTTGCCTGCTTGCAGGTAGAGATATTGTCTTGCCGCCGGCAACAAGAGATACTGTTCCGCTACTATTCTCAATCAGGGAATCCAAAGAACAAGTCATACATGGTTCATTACTATGTAATAGTCATTTATGTGGTTATGCACCACACGGGTGTTCGGATTGAATAGTCATTCAGGTCAAAGCCGATGTACGGTGTCTTGCCGGCGGACACCGCCTTGATCTCGTCGGTCGGGAATCCTAGCAGCAATTGCAGTGGATCAATTTCTATCGTGTTCGAAAAAGATGGCTAAGATTGCGCATCCTGCATCCGCCAAGGACTCTAACGCCAATGCAGCAGCAGCCAACAATATTGAAGGCAAGGTCTGAACTTAGGACGCGCAGTGCTGACTGATGAACAAGCCGAGTTGCGCGCGCGGCAACTCGAAGCCAATCCCAATTTCCGTGTCCTACGCAAGCTGGTTCCACAGTTAGACTTTGCCAAGCCCGATGGCCGATCGCTCGCCAAGGGTGTCGTCGTCGATACGGAGACGACTGGGTTGAATCAGAACTCGGACAAGATCATGGAAATTGGTCTGGTTGTATTCGAATACGACCCGGAGACCGGTCAGGCCTACCGGGTCCTGGAGTCTTTCGGTGCTCTGGAAGATCCCGGCATTCCGATTACGCCAGAAATCACAGAAATCACCGGCATCACCAACGAGATGGTCGCTGGCAAGCGGATCGATGATGCCCGGATCGCCGAACTGGTATCTGGCGCATCCATCGTCATCGCCCATAACTCGAAATTTGACCGCCCGTTCCTTGAGCAGCGTTTCCCGGTATTCGAGGAGTTGCCGTGGGGCTGTTCGTTTGCCCAGGTCGATTGGGATGGCGAGGGATTGGGCGCACGCAAACTCGACTACATCGCCTTTCAGTTCGGATTCTTCTTTGATGCTCACCGCGCTGAAACGGATTGCCAGGCACTGCTGACCATTCTTCAGCAGGAGTTGCCCAAGTCGAAGGTCAAGGTGCTGAAGTCCATGCTTGAGCAGTTGCCGCAGAAGGACTGGACGGTCTATCCCATGTCCGACTACGCCAGCAAGGATTTGCTCAAAGCCCGATCGTATTACTGGGATGCAGCGCGCAAAGTTTGGCATCCTACCTTGACCGGCACCGAGGTGATCACAGGGGAAGTCGCCTGGCTGAAGGAGGCGATTTACGGCGGTCGCAACGTCAACCTCGAATTCGAGGTACGGGATGCACAATTGCGCTACTCCAGGCGTCCTGGCAAGAAGGTCATCAAGGAAATCTGACCGGTGCAGCCTGAGGATCTGGAATTGCTGGTTACACGGGAGATGCCGTTTGGCAAGCACAAGGGCACAGTGATTGCCGACCTGCCCGGAAACTACCTGAACTGGTTCGCTCGTGAGGGTTTCCCGAAGGGTGAGATTGGTCGTCTACTGGCGTTAATGCAAGAAATGGATCACAACGGTTTGCGTCCGTTGCTCAATCCTCTACGGAAAAATCACTCATGAGCGACAGTGACCGCATGCGCATCGACAAGTGGTTGTGGGTGGCACGTTTCTTCAAGACGCGCAGCCTGGCAGCCACGGCCATTGCCAGTCACAAAATCAAGTGCAGCGGCGAGCATGTCAAACCGGCACGCCAACTCAAAGTTGGAGACGAACTCGAGATCACCATCGGCCAGACAGAATTTGTCGTCATCGTTCAGGGCATGGCTGAACAGCGCCGACCCGCCCCCGAAGCTCGTCTGCTCTATCAGGAAACCCCGGAAAGTGAAGCCAGGCGATTGCGGGAACTGGAGATGAGAAAACTGGCACCCGTACCCGGATCGGACCTCAAGGGACGCCCGACTAAACGTGAAGGCCGGCTGATCAGAGGGATCCGGGGATAATCCGAGAAATGCCCATCGACAATCAAATCGAACCCCCGCAGTCCTTCATGGCGATGTACATCACACCAGGGAGGGATCAACCCAATGCCCCGCAAGAGGTTGTCCTCGCCCGTTACGAGCAGTGCGAAGATATAGCCACCCTCCTCGCCGAACAGGCACAGACCGTCGCCTTCAAGGAAAACCTCTCCAAAAACGTGGTCCTTGAGCGTTGTCATCGCGGTTTGCTCGATGGTGCCTCGGATTTCAACGAGAATGAAGCCCGGTGGGTAACCTACCGGCTGGCGGAGCTGCTTGGATGGGAGCCGCCCAGCTTTGAGTAAAGGGATTGGTTGGGTTCACCGCAGGACAGATCCTTGACGCCGGTATACTCTGCCACCATGGGCTTCCCCTCCCCCGCCGCTGATTACACCGAAGATCGGCTCAGTCTCGACGGGCATCTCATCGAGCACCGGGAAGCG
>JFJP01006084.1_pt1 | contig 10234 bp, 8 predicted proteins | sample 431651 | NCBI WGS metagenome assembly JFJP01 (sample SAMN02602958, study PRJNA72255) | Microbial mat metagenome, whole genome shotgun sequencing project. | biome: fresh water; feature: sink hole; material: water; isolation source: purple microbial (photo- and chemosynthetic) mats found in... | reverse complement strand
GCGGGTTGGTCAGCATGCCCGCGCGGGTGGTGGCGCCCACCAGGGTAAAGGGCTGCAGGTCCAGCTTGATCGAGCGCGCCGCCGGGCCTTCACCAATCATGATGTCGATCTTGTAGTCTTCCAGCGCCGGGTACAAGATTTCTTCCACCACCGGGCTCAGGCGGTGAATCTCGTCGATGAACAGCACATCGTTCTTTTCCAGATTGGTCAGCAGCGCCGCCAGGTCCTTGGGCTTTTCCAGCACCGGGCCGCTGGTCTGGCGCAGGTTCACACCTAGCTCATGCGCAATGATGTGGCTCAGTGTGGTTTTGCCCAGCCCGGGCGGGCCAAACAGCAGCACATGGTCTAGCGCCTCTTGTCGCTTTTTGGCCGCACCGATGAAGATGTCGAGTTGCTCGCGCGCCTTGGCCTGCCCGACATAGTCGGCCAGCAGCTTGGGGCGCAGCGCGCGCTCGATTGCTTCCTCATTGGGCGAGGCGGGGGCGCCAGACAGCACGCGCTGGGTGCTGGCGGCAGAAAAGTCGTCGGTTTGGATGCTCACATCGGGCTCACTCGCAGGTTCAAGCGTTGCACTATAGCGCTGCCCTGCCGCACTGGCCTGTGCACCGGCTGGGGGGCGGCTCAAGCCGTGCCCTGGCCATGCCGATAAGATGCCATGCCCTTCCCATTTTTTTGCGGGTTGCCTGCCAACCCCCCTGCTGCCATGAAACCACTCCTGCCCTTGCCCATGCGCCTGACCCCTGTTGCATCCCTGTGCCACTTGCGTGCCGCGACGTCGGCGCTGCCGGCTTTGCCATGGATGGGTGTCTGGCTGTGTGCGCTGGCTTTGTGCACGCTGCCGGTGGCGCGCGCTGCCGATGCGCCCGCTGCCAAGGCGGCTGACCATGCTGCAGCCCCAGCGGCCAAGGCCGCCGACCACGGGGCCGCACCCGCCGCCGCCAAGGCGCCAGCCACAGCGGCCAGCACAGCGGCGGCGCCGGCTTCGGCCGAGGGCGTGGTGGACCTGAAAAAGGCCATCCGCGCCAACATGCTCGACAAGAAGAACCTGACCCTGGTCATCACCGACAAGCCCGAGCCCAAGCCGGCACAAGCCAAGGCCAACGAGCATGCCGCCGCGCCCGCTGCGCACGGCGCGCCCGCACCAGCCAAGGCCAAACCCAAGCCGGTCGCGCATGCGCCAGCGCCCAACCCCAAGGCCAGCCGTGATGAGATCAAGGCCAAGGCGGCGGCAATGGCCGGCCATGGTGGCGCCGACGCCGGCGGCCACGGGGGGGAGGTGCATTGGTCGTATGAAGGCGAGGGCGGCCCGCAAAATTGGGGCAAGCTCAAACCCGAATTCAATGTGTGCGCCATTGGCAAGCGCCAGGCGCCCATCAACATTGAGGTCTCGGCCACCTTGCAAGGCCCGGCCGAGCCATTGCAGTTCAACTACAACCCGTCGGGCGGCAGCGTGGTCAACAACGGTCACACCATTCAGGTTGATCTGCAAGGCGACAACTCGCTCACGGTGCGCGGCACCACCTACCGGCTGTTGCAGTTTCACTTTCACACCCCGTCTGAAGAACAGATCAACTATCGCCCGGCCGCCATGGTGGCGCACCTGGTGCACAAGAGCGCCGACGACCAGTTGGCGGTGGTGGCGGTGTTGCTTGACCCCGGCCAGCCCAACCCGGTGATCAACACGGTCTGGACCTACATGCCGCTGGATGCCAACGACCGGGTGCGCCTGCCCCTTGAGAGCATTGACCTGAACGAGCTGCTGCCCAAAGACCAGCGCTACTACCAGTTCATCGGCTCACTGACCACGCCGCCTTGCACCGAAAACGTGCTGTGGAATGTGCTCAAGCAGCCGGTGGCGCTGAGCAAAGAGCAAATTCGGCTGTTTCAGCAGTTGTATCCGGCCAATGCACGCCCGGTGCAGGCCGTCAACGGGCGTCCGATTCGCAGTGCTCAGTAGTCGGCGCGCTGGGTTGCTGCACCGGCAGCCAGACCCGAAAGGTGGCGCCCCGGCCGGGGGCACTGGTCACGTCGATGCGGCCATGGTGCTGCGCCACGATGCCATGCGCCACCGACAGCCCCAGCCCGGCACCCTGGCCGGGCGCGTGCGTGGTGTAAAACGGCTCAAAGATATGCGCCTGCTCCTGTTCTGACATGCCTCGGCCGTTGTCGGCCACCTCGACCCAGACCAGGTCGCCCTGCTGGCCGGTGCGCACCGTGATCACGCCGGCGCCGTCCATGGCCTGTGCAGCGTTGATCAGCAGGTTCAGAAACACCTGGTTGAGCTGCGCCAGCACACACTGCACCAGCGGCAACTCGCCCCATTGCTTGTGCAGCTCGCAGCGCTGTTGCAATTGGCCCCAGAACACCCGCAGCGTGGCCTCCAGGCCCTGGTGCAGGTCTTCGTCGCGCCATTGCTGCGGCGCGTTCGGGCGGGCAAAGTCTTGCAGTGCGCGCACCGTCTGCTTGACACGGTCCAACCCCTCTTGCGACTCATCGAGCAGCGGCATCACATCCTCACGGATGTAGTCCCAGTCGATACCACGTTTGGCCAGCGTGACCGTGGCCCACAGCCCGTCCATCACACTCAGGTTGCGCTGGATCTGGTCGTAAGCGTCGGTGATATCGAGGCAGTGGCGCACATATTTGCGCAGCGTGGCCAGGTTGCTGGTCAGGTAGCCCAGCGGGTTGTTGATTTCATGTGCCACGCCGGCGGCCAGCAAGCCAATCGAGGCCAGCTTTTCAGACTGCACCAGTTGGCTTTGCGTCTGCGCCAGCCGGGCGTTGCTTTGCTTCAGCTCGGCTACCGACTGCTGCAAGGCCTGTGCACTTTGTTTGAGCTGAAAGTGGCTCTGCGCCAGCTCGGCCTGCGAGCGTGCGTGGCGCTGGTTAAGCTCAAGCACACTTTGGTTGAGCAACTCCAGTGCGTCGATGTCGTGCTCGGCCAGCAGGCGCAGCTCATTGCCCTGGCGCCACAGGCGCGCCTGCAGGCTGCGCGTTTGTCCCAGGTAGTTGCCAAAGGTCAGCAGGCCGTCATACACCCGGCCATCGGTGTTGGCAGGCGCATGCGTCAGCGCGGCAAAGTCAGGCTGGATGAACAGCCCGGCCACCAGCGTCACGCCGGCTTCGGGTGGTGCGGGCAGCAGCCGGGCAAAGCCGGCATTGCACCAAAGCACGCGCCCGACATCGTCCACCCGCGCCAGCACCAGGCTGTCCAGACTGCGCAGCGCAGCGTCGGGCCAGTCTTCAGCCATGGCGCGGCGGCAACATCTGGCTGGCCAGCGCGGCGGCGGCTTCAGCGTTGCTGCCGCTGGCGTCGGCGCCCAGCATGTCGCTGGCGCCACCGAACCGGTTGATGGCCAGCCCGCCCACCATCACCGCCGGGCGGGTGCTGCCCAATTGCGCGCTCAGCTCTTTGATGACCAGACGCGCGGTGCGAAGTTGCTGCGCAAACGACACCGACAGCCCGACCAGGTCGGGCCGGGTCTGGGCGATCTGGCTCACCAGTGCGCGTGTGGGCACGTTGGCGCCCAGGTAGTGCACCTGCCAGCCCGCCAGCGAAAACGCGTCCGACACCATTTGCAGCCCCACCGAGTGCTGATTGCCCTCGACGCAGGCCAGCAGCACGCATCGCCCAGCCGCCGGTGGTGGTGGCGTGCGCAGCAGTCCCACCGGCAGCAAGGCTTGCACAATGGCGGTGGCCAGGTGCTCCTGCGCCACAGAAACCTCGTTGCGCTGCCATTTTTCGCCAATGCAATAGAGCGCGGGCTGCACGATGTGCATCTCAACATCGACCAGGCTGTGGCCCGCATCCATGGCCTGCAACATCAGGGCCTGCGCCTGCTGCGCATCACCCTCCAGCAAGGCGGCTTCAAAGCTGGCCGCTTGTGGCCAGGCGTCGGGCCGGGGCAGGTCGGGCAGGTGTTGACCCAGGCTGGCCAGAAAGGCATCGCGGGCGGCTGCCAGCGTCTGCGCGACCTGCAGGCCAGCGGGTGCTGGCATGTGCTGGCGGTAGTAGTCGCCCAGCCAGTCCAGCGACTGCTCCAGGTGGTGCGACGGGATGGCGCGCGCACGCAGCACCGAATCCAGCCAGCGCAGGTAATCGACCATGGGCGCGAGCAGGCCAAACTCCAGCGCCGGGCGCAGGAATTCGAGGTGAAAGCCCAGATCGTCGTGACAGGCCTGGCGGCCGGTGTCGCCAAAGCGTGCGTACAGCGCGGCGTGTTCGCCATAAAAACGCTGTGTGACGGCCTGGACGGCAGCCTCTTGCAAGTCCAGAAATTGCCGCAGTGCGGCGGCGTCAAGTGTGGGCGGCAGCCCATCGGGCAAGCAGGTCAGGGTCATGGCAAGGCGCAGGCGGGGTCTTGGCTGGCATTGTTGCAGAGTCGCTGCGCCAGCCAACGGCTCAGCACATCGTCGGCTTGCGCCAGACCATCGACCACCTGGTAATGGTCGGCTTGCGTCAGCGCACTCACCTGCGACAGATTGCCCAGCGCCTGCCAGGCCTGGTGAAAAGCCAGCGACTGGCGTGCAAACTCGCTGCTTTCGCGCTCACCCCAGTGGATCGCCAACGGTGTGCGGCAGCGCCGCATCTGCCGCAGCGGGGACTGGCGTTCGATCAGCCCGGCGTCAAGCTGAATCAGTGGCTGCAAATAGCTGTAGCGCAGCGGTGCCAGATCGTACAAGCCACTGAGCATCAGGCCGGCGGCCAGCGGGTCAGGTGCAAGGCCATAGTCTTGCTCCCAATCAGTGAGCAGGCACATGGCTGCCAGTTGTGCGCCGGCTGAATGTCCGCCCACTGCCACGCGCATTGGGTCGCCGCCATAGTGGCTGATCTGGCGCAAGGTCCAGGCCACGGCGGCGCGCGCCTGGCGCGTGATCTCATCGATGCTGACCTGCGGGCACAGGGCGTAGTTCACGACCACCGTGGTGATGCCCAGCGGCAGCAAGCCCAGGGCCACGGTGCTGAAGTCGCGCGCCGACAGCGCACGCCAGTAGCCGCCATGCAAAAAAACGAACACCGGCGCACCCGGCTGCGCAGCGGCAAAGATGTCCAGCGTCTCGGCCCGGGTCGGGCCATAAGACACATCAAGCTGCACATCGAACCCGCCGTTCAGCAGTTGGGCGCGCGCGCTGGCCGCCTGCTCGGCGTAGCGGCGTGCCGGTGCCAGCGCATCGGGCAGGCCCAGCGCCGGGTTGTATTGGGCGTCAATCTGCGCCTGGGTGGCAAAGTCGCGGTACAGCGGGGTCATGGTCAAAAGATCAAATTACTATTATTAGTATAGCTGCCAGCGCTTTATTTATAAGCGCTAGAGGCCAATTTCATTCATGAAAAGCAGACGCCCGGACATCATCAGCCACCCGAGCTGCCCTTGTTCCGGCGGCCGGGTGGACGGGCGCTGGGCAGGGCTGCATCGTCCAGGCGTGGGCGCAGATTGATCCGGCCCGGTGCGTCGTAGGCATCGACGATGCGCGCCACCAGTGGATGGCGCACCACGTCGGCGCTGGTCAGGCGGCAAATGGCAATGCCTTCGACACCGACCAGCACGCGCTCGGCATCGATCAGTCCGCTGAGTTGATCGCTGGGCAGGTCAATCTGGCTGACGTCGCCGGTCACCACCGCCTTGCTGCCAAAGCCGATGCGTGTCAGAAACATCTTCATTTGCTCAGGCGTGGTGTTTTGCGCCTCGTCCAGGATCACAAAGGCGGTGTTCAGGGTGCGCCCGCGCATGAAGGCCAGTGGCGCAATCTCGATGGTCTGGCGCTCGAGCGCCTTTTGCACCGCATCAAAACCCATCAAGTCGTACAAGGCGTCGTACAGGGGGCGCAAATAGGGGTCGATCTTTTGCGCCAGGTCGCCAGGCAGATAGCCCAGGCGCTCGCCGGCTTCGACCGCCGGGCGCGTCAAGACAATGCGTTGCACACTGCTGCGCTGCAGCGCATCGACGGCCATGGCCACCGCCAGATAGGTCTTGCCGGTGCCGGCAGGGCCAATGCCCAGTGTGATGTCGTGGCGCACGATGCTGTCCAGATAATGCGCCTGATTGAGCGAGCGTGGCTTGAGTTCGGCGCGCCGGGTCTTGAGTAGGGGGCCGTCGGCACCGCCCACGTCGCCGTCGCCAGAGAGCATCAATTGCACGGTGCGCGGCTCAATCGGGCGTGCCGCCATTTCGTAGAGCGCCTGCAGTAGCTCCAGGGCGCGCTTGGCGTCAGCCTTCAGGCCATCGACCTTGAACTGCTCATGCCGGTGCGCAATGCGTACTTGCAGCGCCGCCTCGATGCTGCGCAGGTGCTCGTCCATCGGACCGCACAGATGGCCCAGGCGGGTATTGTTCTGGGGCGTAAAGATGTGGCGCAGGATCACGTTGATAATTCTCTCAAGAAGCAAGCTCTGAAAAAGTCACCCATGATAGGCAAAAAATGATCGGCAAACTCAGCGGCACGCTGGACCACAAGAATCCACCCGAAATCATCATCGACTGCCACGGTGTCGGCTACGAGGTGCAGGTGCCGATGAGTACCTATTACAACCTGCCCGAGCTTGGGGGCGCGGTCAGCCTGCTGACGCATTTTGTGGTGCGCGAGGACGCGCAGATTCTGTATGGCTTTGCCAGCGCCGCTGAGCGCGAGGCGTTTCGCCAGCTTATCAAGATCACCGGGGTCGGGCCACGCACGGCGCTGTCGGTGTTGTCAGGCATGAGTGTGGGCGAGTTGGCGCAGGCCATCACGCTGCAGCAGGCCGGGCGGCTGATCAAGGTGCCGGGCATCGGCAAGAAGACGGCCGAGCGCTTGCTGCTGGAGCTCAAGGGCAAGCTCGGGCCCGACCTGGGTGTGGTGGCCACGGTGGCCAGCGATGCGCAGGCCGACATTTTGCAAGCGCTGCTGGCGCTGGGCTACAGCGACCGCGAAGCTGCGGCCGCGCTGAAAGCACTGCCCGCAGAGGTCGGGGTGAGCGAGGGCATCAAGCTGGCGTTGAAAGCCCTGGCGGGTCGGTAGCCTCTCGGTCCATGGACGCATGGCTTTCATGTTTGACCCGATTGCGAACGCGTCTGACGCCCCGTCTTCGCCAGGCAAAGCTCCGCGACAATACCGGCCTTTGCGTTTTTCTTTGCCTTTTTGTCTGAACGCCATCTTTGATAGGAAACTCCTGATGAAACCAACTGCTTTGGGTGCTTTGCACCTTGGTCTGGCCGCTGCCCTTGCACTTCTGTCCGCTGCCTCTCACGGCGCCGACAAGGTCAAGGTCGGCATGCTCAGCACGCTGTCCGGCCCGGGCGCCGGCCTGGGGGTGGATATCCGGGACGGTTTCAACCTGGCACTGAAGCACTCTGGCGGAAAATTCGGTGGCCTGCCGGTGGAAGTGATCGTGGCCGACGACCAGGCCAGCCCGGATGCGGCCAAGCAGACGGCCGACCGCCTGATCAAGCGCGACCGGGTCGATTTCATGACCGGTGTGGTGTTTTCGAATGTGATGCTGGCGGTGGGGAAACCCATTTTTGACACCAAAACCTTCTACATCAGCGCCAATGCCGGCCCCAGCCAATATGCAGGCGCGCAATGCAACCCGTACTTTTTCAACGTGGCCTGGCAAAACGACAACCTGCATGAGGCCGTGGGCAAGACGGTGCAGGACAAGGGCTTCAAGAAAGTCGCGCTGCTGGCGCCCAATTACCCGGCCGGCAAGGACGCCCTGACAGGTTTCAAGCGGTTTTACAAAGGGCAGATCGTCTCGGAAGACTACACGCCACTGAGTCAACTGGACTACGGCACCGAGTTGGCCAAGATGCGCGCGTCGGGGGCCGATGCGGTGTACATCTTCTTGCCCGGTGGCCTGGGCGTGAACTTCATCAAACAGTTTGTGGGCGCCGGTCTGTCCAAGGACATGACGCTGTTTGGCCCCGGCTTTTCGGCCGATGAGGATGTGATCCGCGCCGTCGGCGACCCGATGCTGGGCATGTTCAACACCAGCCAGTGGGCGCACGACATGGACAACGCGGTCAACAAGCGCTTTGTGGCCGATTTCCAGAAGGAATATGGCCGTCTGCCCAGCCTGTATGCCTCGCAGGGTTACGATGCGGCCCGTCTGATGGACGCCGCCGTGCGCGACACCCGGGGCAAGCTTGACGACAAGGAGGCCGTGCGCAAGGCACTGCAGGCCGCCAGGTTTGATTCGGTGCGGGGGGCTTTTCGGTTCAACACCAACCACTACCCGATCCAGGACTACTATCTGCGCGTCATCACCAAAGACCCGCAAGGGCGTATCACCAATCGCACACTGGGCACGGTGTTCAAAAACCATGCCGATGCCTATGCTGCCGAGTGCAAGATGCCCTGACGCCGTGGTCACCAGGTCGGATCGCCGCACCAGCCCTGCGCAGGCTGGGGCCAGCCCTGGGGTGGCCCGCGCATGAGCGCCACGCTGTTTCTGGAGCAGTCGCTCAACGGGTTGCAGTTTGGCCTGATGCTGTTTTTGCTGGCAGCGGGCCTGACGCTGGTGTTTGGCATCATGGACATGATCAACCTGGCGCACGGCTCTTTGTACATGCTGGGCGCTTACCTGATCGCCACTGTGACCAGTGCCAGCGGCTCGTTCTGGCTTGGGCTGGCGCTGGGAATAGCCGCCACCGCTGCCATTGGCGCATTGCTGGAACTGACGGTGTTGCGCCGTCTGTACCAGCGTGACCATTTGTCGCAGGTGTTGGGTACTTTTGCGATTCTGCTGATCAGCAATGAATCGGTGCGCATGATCTGGGGTTCACAACCGATCGCGTTGAATCCGCCCCAGGCACTGGCCGGTCCGGTGGAGTTGTGGCCAGGCTTTCATTACCCGGCCTATCGCTTGTTCATCATCGGCGTTGGCCTGGCGGTTGCGCTGCTGCTGTACCTGCTGGTGACGCGCACGCGCTACGGCATGCAGGTGCGTGCAGGCGCGTCCAACCGCGAGATGGCATTGGCCATGGGGGTCGATGTGCGTCGCCTGTTTACTGCCGTGTTTGCCTTGGGCGCAGCGCTGTGTGCGCTGGCCGGCGGGCTGCTGGGGCCGCTGCTGGCGGTGCAGGTGGGCATGGGTGAGAGCATCCTGATTCTGGCCTTTGTGGTGATCGTGATCGGTGGCATTGGCTCGATTCGGGGGGCGCTGCTGGGCGCGCTGCTGGTGGGGGTGGTGGACACGGCGGGTCGGGCCCTGTTGCCCGCGCTGATGGCGCGTCTGTTGAGTTCCGAGGCGGCCGCCAGTGCCGGGGCGGCCCTGGCCTCGGTCTTGATCTATCTGCTCATGGCCTGCGTGCTGTTTTTGCGGCCACAGGGCCTGTTTCCGGCGCGCGCTTAAAGTTGCCATGCCGGTTTCGCGTTGTTTTGTTGTCATGCGCCCGGGTTGGGGTCTGCCCTGGTCGCAGCTTTTCAAAGAGGCTTACGATGAAGTTCCAAGGTAGTTCCAGTTATGTCGCCACGGCCGACCTGATGTTGTCGGTCAACGCCTCCATCACGCTGCAGCGTCCGCTGCTGGTCAAGGGCGAACCCGGCACCGGCAAAACCATGCTGGCCGAAGAAGTGGCACACGCATTGGAGATGCCGCTGCTGCAGTGGCACATCAAGTCCACCACCAAGGCGCAGCAAGGCCTGTACGAGTACGACGCCGTAAGCCGTCTGCGCGACTCGCAACTGTCTGACATTGACGGCGGCGAGCGCGTTAAAAACATTCACAACTACATCGTCAAGGGTGTGTTGTGGCAGGCGTTCACGGCAGAGCAGCCGGTGGCCCTGCTGATTGACGAGATCGACAAGGCCGACATCGAATTTCCGAACGACTTGCTGCGCGAGCTTGACCGCATGGAGTTCTACTGCTACGAAACCCGTGAACTAATCCGCGCCAGACATCGCCCGCTCGTGTTCATCACCTCGAACAACGAAAAAGAGTTGCCCGATGCCTTTTTGCGCCGCTGCTTTTTTCACTACATCAAGTTTCCCGACGCAGCCACCATGAAACAGATCGTCGATGTGCACTTTCCAGGCCTCAAGGCCGAGTTGCTGAGTGCGGCGATGAAGGTGTTTTTTGACGTGCGCAATCTGCCAGGCCTGAAGAAAAAGCCGTCCACCAGCGAGCTGCTTGACTGGCTCAAGCTCTTGATGGCGCAAGACATCCCGCCCTCTGTGCTGCACACCGAAGGCGACAAGGTCGCGGTGCCACCGCTGGTGGGAGCACTGCTGAAAAACGAGCAGGATGTGACCCTGTTTGAAA
>JFJP01024756.1_pt1 | contig 10235 bp, 9 predicted proteins | sample 431651 | NCBI WGS metagenome assembly JFJP01 (sample SAMN02602958, study PRJNA72255) | Microbial mat metagenome, whole genome shotgun sequencing project. | biome: fresh water; feature: sink hole; material: water; isolation source: purple microbial (photo- and chemosynthetic) mats found in... | reverse complement strand
CCCCAAACCCCAAACCCCAAACCCCAAACCCCAAACCCCAAACCCCAGGATAACTAGCGCTCAAACTCTCGTATAATCGTGGACGACAGGCCGATGGAAGACGCGCTTTTGTTCGACAAGGTCAGCCAACTCGACCAGCTGCAGCTTCCGACTTTCGTGGAACTCGCGCTGGACTACTTCCGAAGAAAAAGCTACTTCGACAGAGTCATCCCGACCCAGCCGACCCAGGCTTTCCTGCAGGCCTACGACTCGCGACTCGGCCTCGAAGAGCTGGCCAAGGTAGACCTCGAGCAACCAGGGAGTGCTCGAGCCGCTGTCCTACATGCTCGCCTTGAAAAGCAAGCGCTTTCGAGTCGTCCTTGCAGTCCTCACTGGCTACGAGTTCGGCCTCCACGAGGTAGTCTACCCTAGACCAGGACTTCTCTTTCGAGTTGGGGGCTTTCGTTGAGGTCCTGCACAACGCATCGTTGATGATCGACGACATCGAGGACAACTCTATCAAGAGACGCGGGCAAGACTGCTGCCACGTGCGTTTCGGTGTCCCAGTCGCCATTTCTTCAGGCAACTCGCTATACTTCCTTGCGATGAACTGGGTGCTGCGTCAGCCAGATGAAGCAGTCAGGAGCAAACTGCTCGAAGTCGCAGTCACGGAAATGACAAACCTGCACCTTGGACAAAACCAGGACATCGTCTGGAACAGAGACCTTGCCGGACCTGACTTCCAGTACTCCGAAGAAGGCTACCTGACTCTCTGCAGACACAAAACCGCAGGCCTGCTGCGCATCGTCGTCAACAGCTGCCTCGCCGCTTCCAAAGGTGGCGTCACAAGCGAGAAAGCGGCTAAACTGGTCGAGTTCTACAACGACCTCGGAGTCCTCTTCCAGGTCGTGGACGACATCCTCAACCTCGAAGTCAACGAAGTCTCCGAAAACAAAGAGATCCGAGGCGAGGACATCAGGGAAGGCAACAAGACTCTCGTGGTCATCCACGCACTTGCGCACGCGTCTGCAGCAGACGTCCAGAAGCTGCGTAGCATCCTGCAAAAGAAATCTTCCGACGCGTCGGAGATCCTGGCCGCCATAGACATTTGCGAGACGGCAGGCAGTCTCGCTTACGCCAAGAACTTTGCGGCTGACTTGAAGAAAAAGCTTGTCGCACAGGCAGACCTGCTGTTCGAACGGACCCACGCCGCAGGACTCATGAAACAGCTCGTCCAGATGGTCGCCGACAGGAAGAACTAGAGGCGATGAGCAGGGTTTCTGACAGATGCTTTCTAATTAACTTTTTGAAAAAATCTAGCCAATGAAATTAACCGTATCTTGTTCACTATTTAAGCAATGTACTGAATAAATTCCACAATAAAAACAATGGACAAGCAAATCATGATGAATTCAATGATTATCAGAAAAGACTTCCTAGAGAAGGCCCAGAACGAAAATCCAGAAGTAGACATGGAAACATTCGACAAAATCAAAGACTCATTCATCCAAGTGAACAACACAGACGAGTTCAAGAACCTGACACAGAGTTTCCTTGACATCGAGCTCTCACTCAAGCAGATCCAAGATGAGGTAGGCCAGTCTGACCGAAGCGCAAACGCATCGAAGAAGACAAGGTCAAGTACACGCAGGCCGAGAAAGACTTCCTGCTCAAGAAGACGCAGTGTGCTGAGAAAGTCCAGAAAATCTACAAAGAAATGAAGGACCTTTTCAAATACCGCAACAGCGAGGCTTCGCTTAAGAACATGGAGGAGTCGCTGGCCAAGCTCGACGACAAAGTCAACTGCAAGCCTTCGCTGGATGGCATCCGTGTTATCCGCCAGCAACTGGCACGACCGACTCGCTTCATCGAGACCATGAAGAGCGTCTTCGTCAGCAACACGATGAACGCACGCAACAGCATCAAAGCCGTGGTCTACAACCCATCCGCTCAAGCTACAGGCGAACTTGACAAAGATGTCGCCAAGTACAAGGTCCTCTACGAGCGACAGGTCGAGATGCTTAGCACAGTTAAGACCTACGAAACGACCTGCTTGCAGATCAAGGCAGAAGTCATCAAAATGAGCGACCTCATCAACAGACTCTGCGACTTCGTCGATAAGATCGACAACAACCTGGTCGACCAGATCATCCCCGAAGTGATCCGCAGACAGCGTTGGGAACAGATGTCGCAAGACTACCTGAAGAAGTACCGCGAGTGGGTCAACCTCGAAGACAACCACCGCGAAGAGTTCTTCAGCATGTTCAAGTTCAACGAGGTCCCCGAAGTCTTCGGCCAGCTGCTCCTCAGCGAGTACCAAATCCCGAACAACGAGTTCCTCCAAAACTCCGAGTACCAAAACCACCTCACAACCCTCAATGGGTTCTTCGATGAGTCCAAGAACTTCTACTCAGAATGGAGCCAATACCTCAAGGAAATCTGCAAGAGTACCCACGTCTCCATCCTCAGGAGAGAGAAAATCAAAATCGAGAAAGAAAATGAGACACTCGCCAAGCATCTCACCCAGGCGCGCGAAACCTGCATGGAAAAACAGGATGAAATCGACGCCATGAAAGCCGAACTCGACGACCTCATCAACAAGCACTCCGCGACCGGCAACTTCCTCATGGATGAAAAAACGAAGGCTGAAGACCTGAGGACCGAGATCGGAAGACTCAACGACCTTTGCTCGCTGCAAGAAAAGAGCATCAAAAATCTCAAGGCTGAGCGAGATGCTTTGACACTCGAGCTGCAGAAGGTGCGCGAAACCTCTCAAGCGGCTATTTCGGAACAGCAGAACAGACTGAACACAAACGACACCGAGCTTGGCGCCTTGGAGCGCGTGATCAGCGAGAAGAACCAGCAAATAGACTCCCTGAAACGCTCTCAAGACGCACTGCAGACCCAAGGAAATGACTTGAAGAGAGAACTAGACGCAACTAAAGCAAAGCTGAGCGAAATCGAGCGAAAGCTGGAAACGATCGTGGAAGTCAAAGACTCGCTCGTGAAGGAAAACACCAAACTCAAAGACGAACTCGCGAAGAAAAGCTAACTAATCTTAATTCCGGTCTATTATCAATTAGAATCATCATGTCGACGAAGATTATCACACGCCTCAACCGGATTCCTGATGCGTTCAAAAATGATAGACTCGAGCTCAAAGGTGTCCTCAGAATGGTCGTGCTGCACAAGACCAAGTCGAACTTCACGCGAGAGACCGAAGCCTTCATCCGCAGGTACCTTCCAGCGACGAAGTACAACAACCCGACATTCGACTTCCGCCGCGTGGTGGAAGACCAGTACGAGATGCCGGTGATCCAGCTGTTCGACAGAGAGCTGAAGCTGCGCGAGACGATCGAGACGGGCAGCCTGAGCGAGACGCAGATATTCGAGAAGGTGCGCAGTTTGGACGCGCGACTGGCCTCTGTTTAAGTTAGCTGACGGACGGAATTATTACTTCTTGCGCAGCAGCACCTTGCCTTCTTGGATGGTGTCGAACTCTTCGCGACGGACGAGGTTGTGGATCGCGCTGTGGATCGCTGCCATGTTCGAGTACCGGCCTTCAAGTTCTTCGAGCAGCCGGTCCATGCTGTACCGCGAGCCTGGGTTCACGCGTCGCTTGATCGCGTCTTCGAGCTTCAGCACCAGCTCGGGGTTCGAAGCAGAGCTGCCCAGCGCGATGCCGCCTTTGATCGCGTTCATCGTGGACACCTTGAACAGCCTGTGCGCCTCTTCCACGTCGTTCCGAGACGCCTCCTTCGACAAACGCATCTTCGCGATCGCCTCGGACAGGCGCACGATCGCCTCGAGCTGCCGGACAGTCACCGGGATGTGCGATTCTGGTCACCTGGGCCTACTCTTCTCCTGCTTGCAGCGTTTCACTTCCTTGCGGTCTTCCAGGTACATGTTCTGCAGCGTGATGGCTGCTTCTTCGTTCATGCGTGGACTGCAGTTCGTCTTGGCGTAGAGGATGTAGTTTTTGAGTTCGTCGAGGTTGAAACTTCGCTTGTTCTGCTGGTCGTGGACAGCTGCGCCTTTGGTGTGCAGTCCGATGATGTGTTTGGCGAGTCGCTTGTCCGCTTCTTCGTTGCGCTGGTCTCGGACGATGAAGATGCAGTCGAACCTGGAGAGGATGGTGGTCTGGAGGTCGATCTGGTCGCTGATTTTCTTCTGGTCGTCGTAGCGACCGAAGATGGGGTTGGCTGCGGCGAGGACGCTCGTGCGCGAGTTGAGGATCGTGGTGATGCCTGCCTTGGCCACCGAGATGGTCTGTTGCTCCATCGCTTCGTGGATCGCCACACGGTCTTGCGGTCGCATTTTGTCGAACTCGTCGATGCAGACCACGCCACCATCTGCAAGCACCAGCGCACCGCCTTCCAGCTGGAACTCGCCTGTGCTCGGGTCTTTAATTATCGATGCAGTCAAACCCGCAGCAGATGAACCCTTGCCAGAAGTGTAAACGCTGATCGGTGCCACGTTCTGCACGAACTTGAGGAACTGGGACTTGGCCGTGGACGGGTCTCCGAGCAGCAGGATGTTGATGTCTCCTCGCAGCTTGGACTTGTCTGGCAAAATCTTCGTCGAGCCGCTGAAGAGCAGACAGGCGAGCGCTTTCTTGATCTCTTCGTGGCCGAAGATGGACTCGCCGACGCTCTCCGCGATCTTCTTGTAGATGTCCGGCTCTTTCGCGTACTGCTGGAACCTGTGGATGTCTGCTGCGCTGAAGTTCGCTGCCATCCTGCGCGAACCGACTGCTTCGGTCTGGAAGCTCAGACAGACGATGTACGGCACCTTCGAAGCCAGCGTGCCTTTGTCCGAAGCGAAAGACCTACCTTCTTGAATGGTGTAGACGCCTGTGAGCGTCACTCTGGTGCCAGGAACCAGCCGGTCAACGAGGTAGCGCTCGCAGCAGACCTGGTAGGTGCGCGGGACTTCGCCGGTCGGGACCGAATCGGGACACTCTTGGATCTTGAGCACCTGGAAGTCGACGAACTCGGAGTAGTCTTCGAGGATGACGTAGGGGTCGCGCGGACAGTCCGAGCGTCCTCTGGGGTAAGCGTTGGTTACCCACTATCTTTGAGTTTCTCGCAGAAGAGCGGCAGGTTGAGTCCGTCGAAGCCGTACGACATGGTGTATACTTTTTCGTGGCCACACTGCCTGCAGCTGGCGACGATGCGCTTGCCACGGATGGTCGTCTTGCCTGAGTTGATGATGATGCCGTTGACGTTGATGATGCTGCCCAAGTGGCTGCTCTTCAGCAGTCTAAGCGGAGACGGGTTTTCTTTCGAGTGGATCTGCAGCTGGAACTGGGGCGGCTTCGGCAGGTCGGGGCAGAGGTTCAGGTCGCTCGAAACGTCCTGGTGAGAAGCGCGTACCTGGACTGCGCGCTCGAGGATCGGCAGCAGCGTGAGCGGCCGTGCGCGGATCTGGTCGGTCATGTCGTGGTCGAACTTGGTCATGTCGAGCAGGTCTACTTTCACCATGAACTTCTGGAGCGCAGCGTTCTTCGTCAGCTGGTTCTTGTACGAGTACTCGTCGTCCTGGCTCCACTCCTGCGTCAGGCCAGCCCACCTTCACGAACTTGGTGAACTTGCGCTGGATCTCGATGTTCTTCGCGCCTGCTCGGCCCGTGTCTTCCTCGCCAAGACCCTGGTCTGCGTACACAATGTAGTCGCCTTCAAATGCCATTCGTTTGTTATAAACTCTGCCGCCTTCTAAAAAATTGCCCGGGCTCCGTAATTAGGCCTCGAAGCCGGTCGACGCAGTTTAGATTCGATGCAGCCAGCTGCTCACCCGCACCCAAACAGCAACTCTCCAAGCCTCTACCAGCCGCTGGCCAGGCTGCAGGCCACGCGCGGCAACTCCTCGACCTGGCAGACACCAGCCAGCCTCTTTCCAGAAGCCAGACTCGCACCTGCGCAGGCAGAAACCCGCTCGTACTACTCAGAAAGAACTCTCGGCCTTGGGGTTTTGACCCCAAACCCCAAACCCCAAGCACTGCGTACATCCGAACAGTTGCGCTTTGGGATCGTCGGCGACACTGGCGCAAATCGCTCCGTGGAGCTGGGAAACGGCTTCGTGAACCTCTACGACCCGCAGTCTTCGTCGCACCGCAGAGTCGGGTCAGGCCTCGTCTCCCTGCCACAGTCTCCGCCGAACGGACTGAGATTCGAAGCGAGTCCAGAGCCAGAGCGGTCTACAGTCCGCCGAGGCAGCTTCCTGTCTGAACCGAGGAGTCGCAGGCCGAGCTGGTACTCGAACAAGAAAAACACCTACGACTGGGCAGAGCTCGACCCCCAAGAAATAAAAAAGGTCCAGGTGTTCCGAGGGTACTACGTCGTGCGCACCAAAGAAGATGAGAACGACGCAGACGGCTACCTGCTCTTCGGCGCAGACGGAAAACGCATCGGAGAAAAACCCTACACAGCCAAGAATCTCGACCAGCTCTTCGGATCGACTCACTTCGCCCAAGCGCAGAAAGAAGCCCAGCCTGCGACTTCTCTGACCGACGCGAACCCCAAACCCAGGCAGCCAGTAAACCAGGCGACCAGCCCTGCCTGGCCCTTGCCTGCAGCGACCGAAGCGACTGCCACGATCCGTGCCAAAGACTCGCCAGCGGTCGGCCAGCTCGTCGGCAGCGGAAGTCCTGTCTTCGGCGTGTCCAGCAACGGCCGTCCGGTCCTCGGATTCGACGAATCGGGCCTGCCGCTCGTGGGCTGGAACTCTGCAGGCACAGCAGTCTACGACGTCACCAAAGAAGGCTGGCACGTGCTAGACTTCGACGACGCAGGCCACTCGCTCCTCGGCTACTCCGGCCAGAAATCTCCAGTCTTCGGCCTGAGCCAGGCAGGCTACGTCGCGACCGAGCTGGACGACCAGCAGCGGCCAGTCTTCGCCTTCGACGCGAGCGGCCAGCCCCACTCCAGCGAAGACCTGCGCTTGATCGAGCAGCTGGCCTCGACCGCAACCCCGATCGCGAAAGACAGCTACGGAAACCCAGTCTTCGGCTACGACAGCAACGGCTACCCAATCCTGACCGTCTCCAAAGAAGGCCGGCCGGTCATCGGCTTCGACCACCGCAACAACCCGGTCCTGGCCGTAGACCGCGACCACGGCTTCGTCTACGCCATCGACCAGCAAGGTAAGCCTGTCTTCGGGTATGACGGTGCAGGTAATACCATCTATAAGGAAAGTCTTGCAGATGGCTCCAAGCAAATCGACAGATACTTTCCGAAAGGCAGGAAGCTACAAGATAAGAGTCTGAACTTGCTGCACGATGGACTCGGCAGACTTGTCAAGGCACAGAAATTTGATCGCTGTGCACCTGACAATGAGGGTCGAAAGTTCATTGTCGAAGACCGCAACGGAAACAAAGTCAGAAATCCTGATTCGCTACAGGACTCCAACCACAGACCCATAGTCAGTGATCGCGTGGTCGACCAAATCGGGAGAGAAGTCTCTCAGCAAGCCTTGGAGAAGCTGCAGCAGGAGACCAAGAAGCATTTGACTGATCGCTGGCGAGAGAAAGAAGTCCAGGTCGCTGCAAAGATTCAAGGTGCTGCAGAAGAGAGACCTCAGCAAGCAGACGGTCGAGAAGTGACACAATCTCGCGACCAAACTGCTAACCCAAAGAGTAAACCGCAGATCTCTGAACCAAAAGCTACTGAGTTTGACAACCCAGAATTGAAAGCGCCTTGGTTGCAGGCTCCTGACCAGACAGATCCTGCTGTTAAACCACATGGAGTCAGTGTGGAGGAAATCAAAGTACCTGAAGTGAAGGCTTCCAACCCCAAAGGGAATCAGTTGCCTGTTCCTGAGGTTGAAGTGCCTGAACCGAAGCTAGAAAAAGGTCATAATGCGCAGCAACAAGAAAACCAGAGTACTCTGACTGTCCAAGACAATACTGCGAAAGCCGATGTCAAAGACACTCTGCCAGATGCTGGTCGCCAGGAAGTGAATAGACCAGGCCAGCCTTCAACCAGCTCCACTGCGAAACTTCCAGAGAACCAAGGTGAAACTTTACCTACTGAGCAGGCCAAACAGGAAGACTTTGCAGCTCACGTACCTCAAGAGCAGACCAGCCTGCCAGCGAATGGGAATCGCACTCCGTTCCTTCTTGATGGGCTCTACCTGCTTCCAACTGGACTAGTCGTCGACGCAGCTTCCCAGCCGTGCGGATTCGTGTCAAGCGGAGTCTTCTTCGACCTGGACTCCAAACCCTTAGCCTGCATCTCTGCCTCTTCGAAGCTGCTTGACAGCCAAGGCAACACGATACTTGCAGACGGTTCGATCATCGCTTCAACAGGCATCAAGCTCGGACACTTCAAGCTGCCTCACGCTAGAGAAAAAGTAGTCCCAATGAGCGAGTCACTGCCTGTCATCGCAGATCCAGCTGGCCACAAAATAATCGGTTTCGACAAATCCAACAAACTGGTAATCGGTTCGAACGCAGCAGGCGACCCAATCTACGCGAAGCAAGGCCGAGACTCTCAGGGCAGACTAGTATCTGCGATAAACCTGGAAGGCGACGCGATACCCGACAAAGACCTGCACGAGATGGTTGAGCTTTCGAGACAAGACCACTTTCGAGATAAAGCTCATATCCAACTACAAAAGATAAAGAACAGTCTTGAACTCAAAGATCTCACCGCTGCGAACTTCGTGCAAGAGCTTGACCATCTGACTTCCAAAAGCGACCGTGCAGTCAGCAGCCACAAAATGCAGACTGTGCCAGTCCTTGAACAGAAGGAAGAAGAAGACGAAGACAGCCAAGAACTCAGCAGACTCAAAGTACCCAAGCGTAAAGCTTCGGACGAAGAGTCCGAAGATGAGCACAAAAGAGCAAAAAGCGACCTTGGAAGCATCAGGCAATTCTTGAACCTCGACACAGAAGCTGCAAACAACCAGAAGACTGGCAAACAGGAACCACAGAAGCCAGATCTTGCGAAGACAGATATTGCCAAGACCGACCGAGAAGACACAGAGTCAAAACAAGACCAGGAAAACCCTCAAACCAAACAACACCAAGACTCTAAAGACAAGAACCCCTCCGAACAAGCAGATCAAACCCTCGACCCTCCACTGCCAACTGAAGAAGACGATGCAAAGTCAGACAGTCTCAAGCAGCCGAGCGAGGAAGAAGACGAAGATGAGGACGAAGACGAAGAAGCACTCACGATGATCCGAAGACTGCGCGAGATGAAAGAGCAGCGAGACAGGACTCCTTCGCCAGAAACAAAACAGCTAGCCGAAGCAGCGCTCAGCAGTCTGGAGAACACGCAGACGACAGTCCTGCACTCGATCGAACAGCTAGACCAGCAGAAAGCGCTCTACCAAGCCACAGTAGAATCCACTCCCTCCAGTACGTGCTTCTCACCCAGCCGATAAGAACCGACTCAAAATCGCAATTTCCAAAAGAGAACCCATGCAAGTGCGAGCTCTGCCTGCCAGAGCCATCGACCTCGGACTGCAGATGAAGGTCGAACAGCGATACGACCCTGACCAAGTCCTGCAGCAACTCGAAGCTAAAAAAAAAGCGATCCAAGAACGCAAGCAAATAAGACGTGCAGAAGCCAAAGCTGAAAAGGAAAAGCTCAAGCTGCAGAAAGAAGAAGCCAAGAAACTCAAACTGCAGCAGAAAGAGCAGCGTAAGCTTCAGGAAGAACTTGACTCGCAGCAGCTGCTTGCAGAACAGGCACAGCCAGACCCAGAACCACAGCCCGAAAAGAAAAAGAAAAAGAAGAAAGTGGTACCTGACGAAGCAACGATCGAAACACAACTCGAACCAGACGCCCCAGAAAAACCCAAAAAGAAAAAGAAGAAAGTAGACCAGGCAGACGAACCCCAAACCCTGAATCAAGAACTGCTGCCGAAGAAGAAAAAGCTCAAGGAAGTCTTCGAAGGACAGCAGCCAGAAGACATCACCGCCGAACCCAAGAAGAAGAAAAAGAAAGTCGAGATTTCTGAAGTCCCTACCGAAGAACTGTCTGAACAGCCAGCGAAAAAAAAGAAGAAAAAAGCAGACTCCGAAGTTCAAGAACCGATCCCAGAAGAGCCTCAGCCGCCAAAGAAGAAAAAGAAGAAGGTTCTGGAAGAGCCAACAGCTCCAGCCACAGACCTAAACCCTGGCTCTGAGAAACGCAAGAAGAAGAAAATCGACCTGTCCGACATCAGCCGACTCGAGACCGAAGAGAACGAACAGCCAGTAAAGAAGAAAAAGAAAAAACTCGAGTCGCAGTCTGCAGTCCAAATCCCTT
>JFJP01041078.1_pt1 | contig 10236 bp, 9 predicted proteins | sample 431651 | NCBI WGS metagenome assembly JFJP01 (sample SAMN02602958, study PRJNA72255) | Microbial mat metagenome, whole genome shotgun sequencing project. | biome: fresh water; feature: sink hole; material: water; isolation source: purple microbial (photo- and chemosynthetic) mats found in... | reverse complement strand
AGAGCTAAACAAAGTACTAAAGAGTTTTTTTGAATTCCATCGAATGTAATTTAGTTTCAGAACGGTTGACCTAAAAGGATTTTAAATTGATTGCAATATAGTAAAACTGCTTGAAAATAAACTACCTCGCCGCAAGCGGACGAGGTATTGCAGCGAAAAGATTTTCTAATTTTTCGCTGCAACCTGCCCGACTGATGTCGTTCTGGCGGGGCAGCGGGGAATACGACCCAAGATCCCGACCTTCGGTACGGGATCCCCGCCTGACCGGACGGGCAGGAGTTCGACATAATAATTTTAATGCGTCTTCGACTTTAAAAATTATAGTCTCACTGATTAAAAATCCAAAAGAGTTGGTTCAGAAATAAAAATTTGATCCATGATCTATATCAAAAAACTCAACAATCAGTACCTTGTATTAGGTATAATACTGCTGATAATATTGGGAATTGAATATTTAGACTACATAACAGGTCAGGAAATTTCATTCTCAATTTTTTACCTGCTTCCCATTACGCTGCTTGAACTGTATAAAGGCACGTAAAAACCTGCAATTATCTTTGCATCAATCTTTTCAGCAATTATATGGGGGCTTTCAGAATTATTAACCAACCATACCTATTCCCATTTTCTTGTACCAGTTTGGAATTCATTTGTAAGATTGGTGATTTTTTTAATTGTTGGACTATTGCTTCTAATGTTAAAAAATAAACACAAAGTATTGTTAGCATCGATTCAGGAATTAGAAATTTTAAATAAAGAAGTAACCAAACAAAAAAATGAAATTGAGACCATTAACCAATTATTGGGAAACGAAAAAAACAGATCTGAAAGATTGTTAAGGAATCTCCTGCCAGTGAAAATTATAGAAAAACTGAAGGACTATAAAGGCTTAATTGCCAATCATTATGATCAATGTACGGTGATGTTCACAGATTTCAAAGATTTTTCAATTCTTGCTCAGGAGGTATCAACAGTAGAGCTAGTCACAGAATTGAATTATTATTTTTCGGCATTTGATGATATTGTAGACAAATATGGTATTGAAAAAATTAAAACTATTGGTGATTCATATATGTGTGTGGGAGGAATTCCTGTCCCAAAAGAAAAACATTCAGTTGATGTAATACTGGCAGCTATGGAGATTTCAGATTTTATGGAGCAGTATAAAAAAAGAGAATTGAAATAAACAAAAAATTCTTTGAAATAAGAATTGGAATACATACCGGACGTTTAATAGCAGGTATTGTTGGTAAGCATAAATTTTCGTATGATGTGTGGGGCGATACCGTTAATTATGCAAGCCGGCTCGAAACTGCCAGTATGCCCGGAATGATTAATATATCTGAAGAAACTTACGTACTTGTTAAAGATTACTTTGTTTGCACTTATAGAGGGAAGATAGCTGTCAAAAACAAAAGCGAAACCAATATGTATTTCGTTGAAAGGTTGAAGAAAGAGTTCTCTGCCGACGAATTGGGCCGTACTCCTAATGAAGTTTTGTATAGCTATATAAAAACCATATAGAAGAATTATTTTACATATCAAGATTGCGTGATGCATATCATTTTTTCTTTATTTTATATTGGATTCTGAGACTACAAAGTTGTAAACAGAAACAATATTTCTTTTAAAATGTAACGAAGCTTAAGTATCTTTATGAACAATATATGAATATCAATTGTCTTTAAATTGTTTAAATCGAACATTATTTTAATAAATAGGAAAAACAATGGAAATTAATATTTGGTTTTGGGTAATATTTAATGCCTTCGTATTACTGATGTTAGCATTGGATTTAGGAGTTTTCCATAAAAAACTTCATGTTGTGAGTGTAAAAGAAGCCCTTATATGGTCTGGTATTTGGATTTTTCTCGCATTATGCTTCAATGGATTTATTTATTTTATGTTCGGCGAAACAAAGGCTTTGGAATTTTTTACTGGTTATGTGATAGAAAAAGCATTAAGTGTCGATAATATTTTTGTATTTGTGCTCATATTTACCTATTTCCACATTCCTGCAATTTATCAGCATAAAGTATTATTTTGGGGTATTATTGGAGCATTGATAATGCGTGTAATTTTCATTTTTGCCGGTGTTGCGCTGTTAGAAAAATTCCATTGGACTATTTATATATTTGGAGCTTTTCTGATTTTTACCGGAATAAAAATGCTTTTTGATAAAGATAAAAAAATAGAGCCAGATAAAAACCCAGTCATCAAATTTTTCAAAAAAATAATTCCTACAACAAATGAATTGCATGGTGATAAATTTTTTATAAAACAAAATCAAAAAAATTATGCTACACCATTATTTATTGTTTTGATAATGATTGAAATAACTGATTTGATTTTCGCAGTTGACAGCATTCCGGCAATATTGGCGGTAACCCAGGATCATTTTATTGTTTATACCAGCAATGTTTTTGCAATATTAGGGTTGCGCTCCCTTTATTTTGCCTTGGCCAATATTATTGACAGGTTTAAATATTTGGCTGTAGGTTTGGCACTTATATTGGTTTTTGTCGGAACCAAAATGGTAATTATAGATTTTTACAAAATTCCAATAAATTTGTCATTACTTGTTATATTCTTAGTTCTTTTTACAAGTGTAATAGTTTCAATGATTAAAACCAGAAAAACGAATAATATTGACAAATTATGATACTATTAGCGACTGATTTTTGGAGCATTTTTGATGCTCATCATATTATAGAGTGGGGTGGCTTATTTTTAGTTTTAGCAATCATTTATATTGAAACGGGATTTTTTTTAGGTTTTGTCCTTCCTGGTGGGGATTATCTGCTTTTTGCCACTGGCATTTTCTGCGGAACACATTATCTGGATATTCCATTAATTTGGCTTGTTTTGTTGCTAATAGTTGCCGCTTTCCTTGGCGATCTCACAGGATATTTCAAGGGTAAATGGCTGGGCGGAAAGCTTTTTACCGATAATAAATCGCGTTTCTTTAAACTTGAATATCTTGAAAAAGGCAACAGGTTTTACAATAGATTTGGCATGTGGGCTTTTATTCTTGGGCGATTTATGCCAATAATACGTACATTGGTGCCAATGATAGCTGGCGCAACAGCGGTTCCGGTCAGAAAATTTTTGCTCTTCAATTTTTTAGGAGCAATTGCCTGGGTTGGAATATTAGTTCCGCTTGGATATTTTATTGGTGAAGCATATCCCGATGTGCTTGATTATTCTGTTTATATAATGATTGTGTTCGTTGGTATTGCATCATTCCCTATGTTAAAGATTATGTTTTATAAAAAAAAGGAATAGTCATAATCTTATGAAAAACATCTATTTGCTGTTTTGATATCGATTGAAATAACTGATTCAATATATAAAAATGATATTATGCCCGCAATATTAAAAGTGACCATAGACCATTTTATTGTTTATGCCTGCCATATTGCTTACAAATTCAGGATTATGTTCTCTTTGTTTTGTATTGGCAGATGCAGTTCATCGCTTCTGGATATTGAGTTATTTGCTTGCACTGGTTTTAATCTTTGTGGGAATAAAAATGCTCTATTTCGACTTTTATAAAATTACAATTGGATCGTAAATAGTATTTATTGTTGCTAAATAGCTTCATACAGCTTCTTTCATTAAAAATACCCAAAACATAATTTATTAGAAAATGAAAAAGATAACCACAGCAGAGCTAATCGAAAAAATTCAGGAAATCAGAGCATTTATAATTCAAAACAGGGAACACTTTCAAACCGAAATGCTTAGTATACACCCTAACTATGCATTTGCATCAAAAAATATGATTGACTATCTGTCGCTCCGGACTTTCGACATTCGGGTTAAACAGGGAAACTTGTCATTTTTAGGTTTGTCATCTTTCTCAAATGCAGAAAGATATGTACTTACAAACATCGATAATATTTTATACCATTTGAAAACTATTCAGGGTCAAAGCCTGGATGGATTGATAAGACCAGAAGAAAAAACCGAGAATTTTTTCACCACGCTCGAATTGCTTCATCAAAATACAAACAGGCTCTTTGGCGAAAGTAACAATCAAATTAACACCCGGATAATGGTTACACTGCCATCAGAAGCAGCCGGTGATGTAAAATATATAACTGATTTGTTAATGAACGGTATGGAAATAGCCCGTATTAATTGCAGTCACGATAATACTGAGGTATGGAAAAGCATGATCGGGGCTATCCATAAAGCCGAAAAAAGAACCGGAAAACATTGTAAAATATACATGGACTTGTCCGGGCCTAAAATTCGTTCAGAGAAAATACATATACTTAAAAAAAAGAACAAGAAAAAAGGCCAGCTGATATTGCATATTGATGATCGAATAAAATTATATTCTACTGAAGCTGAGCTAAAAGAAGCCATTAAAAAAAAGGTATCAAAAAAAACTTATGCTGCCCTGGTTTCGATGAGTATCCCAAATGTTGTAGAAAATCTTGAAATTGGGCACCATATATGGTTCGACGATGGTAAAATTGGAGGTATTATTGAGGAAATATTCAGCGAACATGCAACTGTTCGCATAACAAAAGCCCTTGTAAAAGGAACAAAACTAAAGGAAGAGAAAGGTATAAACCTTCCAGACACAGAATTGCAGTTGCCTTCGCTTACCGAAGAAGATATGAGTAATTTACCCTTTATAGCAAAAAATGCTGATATTGTTGGCTATTCATTTGTAAGAACCGCTCAGGATGTAAAACAACTGATGGATGCCCTGTCAAAGCTAAACTGCATGGATATCGGCATGGTGCTTAAAATTGAAAACAAAGAATCGTTTAATAATTTGCCCGATTTATTGCTTACAGCCATGAAATGGTCGAATATTGGTGTGATGATAGCGAGAGGTGACCTGGCGGTTGAGCTTGGAGTTGAAAGGATTTCGGAAGTTCAGGAACAAATATTATGGGTTTGTGAAGCAGCTCACGTTCCGGTAATTTGGGCTACACAAATACTCGAAAATCTGGCACAAACAGGTTTGGCTACCCGTGCCGAAATTACAGATGCAGCCATGTCGGTAAAAGCCGAATGTGTAATGCTTAATAAAGGCCCCAACATTATGGAAACCATAAAAACACTTTTAAATATTCTTCAACGTATGGAGGCGCATCAAAATAAAAAACAAGGCACGATGCGGCGGCTTTCTTTTGCAAATGAATTCTTTGTTAAAGGTGCAGAAAGGTTCATATAATTACCCTTAATTGTAAGTTATTTTAATTTCTTCCTAAAATCAGCTTATTCTATACTTTTGAAATTTTTATAAACCAATGATAGTTTTTTATGATTTATTAGAAATTTCATCCAAAGTTTTTTCAAATTGCATCAAATGATAGAGCATGTTGGAAAAGTACATCCGGGGGTAATTAGCTATTTGGGCGGTACCTTTACTTTTTATTGATATTGTTTCTTTTCCAATGTTAAAATTATGTTTTCAAAAAAAAAATAAAGCCATGACCATTATTTTCAAAACTGCCCAAAAAATAGTAAAAAGCAAAACATTCAATGTTTTCATATTTTTCCTCATTTTATCTTCTGCCATCATTATTGGCATTGAAACCTATCACCAAATAGCTCTTAAACATAGTGGTTTATTGATATTTCTCGATAATTTAATTGTAGCTTGTTTTGTCATTGAAATAGCTTTAAAAATAATTTCCTTTGAACGAAAACCCTGGAACTATTTTTTAGACCCCTGGAATGTTTTTGATTTCATTATTGTTGCCGTTTGCCTTATTCCCACAGTTGATACACACTTTTTTGCTGTTTTGCGAATATTAAGGGTTTTAAGAATTTTGCGGATGATAACCATTTTTCCAAAACTTCGTTTACTTATTGGAGCTTTGTTAAAAAGTATTCCCTCAATGAGTTACGTTATTCTGCTCATTGCAGTTTTATTTTATGTTTATGCAATAATTGGCGTTTTTGTTTTTGGAGCTTCTGATCCTACCAATTTTGGTGATTTGCACCACACTTTGGTTACACTTTTTAAAGTTCTAACGCTAGAAGGTTGGACAGATATTATGAACACTCATATTTATGGCCCGGTCTCGAATGGGAATATGCAAATCATATCTATTTGGCCTTTCATCTATTTTGCCAGTTTTATTTTAATTGGGGCTATGATAATTATGAACCTGTTTATTGGAGTAATTATGAACAGTATGCAGGAAAGCCAGAATGAATTAACGCAAGAGATTCAAAACATTAAATATAAAGATAAAAACTCCGATGAGCTGTATACACATATTGTGGCTAAACTAGATGAACTGCGCAATGAGATTAAAACCCTGAGTATAATGAAAAAAGAATAAAAGATAAAAAGGAGACAGTATAATATTCATTAGGTACAAGAGCAGCTTTCGATACAGTAACAAGCAGAAAGACAAATGGAATTATTACCGATAGAAAATATTCAAATAAATCGAAAAAAGACAGATGAAATTGACAACAAGATAAAGTCAATTTACAGACTAATTATTTATAGCCGGCACCACATAGACGATGACCTTTTAGACACCTATTTAACTGGAATGCACAATCTAAAAGAACTTCTTGCTATTAAAAATGCCCAAATGGAAGCACAAAGCGAAAAAGAAGCCGATGAATACTTGATAAACTTAAAAGCATCTCTTAACTTTGTTATTGAAGAAATAATCTTACATAATAATTTTGAAAAAGAAGTGCAACTATTTCAGTTACTTCGTTTGGTTTCACCAGAAACCAATACAATTCATCCCAATCGTTACAGGCAAACGCTTGTTCAGATAGGAGCCCATATCTGCCCTGAACCATCAATAGTTCCTCAGCTGGTTTCTGAATTATTTTATAAGATACAATCCATACCAAACCCAATAATAAGAGCTATCTATTTTCATCACGAGATAATTAGAATTCATCCTTTTATTGATGCAAATGGACGAGTTGCAAGATTAGCAAAAAACTGGATGTTGATGTACGATTTATATCCTCCCATATTTATTAATGATGCTCCTCAGAAAAAGGAATACATTACTACACTTGCAAATAGTTTCAGAGAACTTATGAAACATCCTGATAAATGGAATAATTTCACCGGACAGTTTTTTGAACAAGAACTTGATCGCTTATTAATAAATACCTCCTTGCTTTATGAAAGTATTAATCAGATTGGCATAAACAGGAAACAAAAATTAGCAGGATAAAGTAGAGTTTAAAAATAATGCATACAAAATAATTATGATTTTATCCTGCAACAATCATTAAAGAAGAAATGAAAAGACCGCAATTAATTCTGATTATTATAGCTTTTTAGAAATGGATGAGACGGAAGTATTTTAAATAGCTAAAAAAAATGATTCTTATTTTATAATAAATGACATCAATGAAAAAAAACTTAGACTTAGGAAATGCAATTATAATTGCATTAACATTTATTCTTTTTGCGATAGCACTTTTTGCAACTGGTTTTACAAAGGATTTATTACTTGAAGCTGGAGTTCTGCTGGTCTCAGTTAAAATAATATTAATGGGGGCTGCAAATAAAAATTCAAACGAAGAAATATCAAAGAAATTAGATGAAATAAATGAAAAACTAAAGGATTCCAATAATAAGTATTCAGAAAAATAATCTTGACATATTAACTTTAAACCGAAAAAATGAAAACTTTATTGTATTCTATTTCCATTCTATTCCTGACATTTTTCCTGAAAATATCAGTGAATGCGCAGGCCCTTATTGATTTTGAAACAGGTGCTGTATCTACAGGTTATAACGATGTTCGCATTCCGGGCGATGAGGGCACACTATTTTCATTAAAAGACGTTCTGATTCCTAAAACAGAATTTTTCTACCGGATTAGATTGAATTATACAATAAAATCAAGACATACACTTTCATTGTTATATGCTCCTCTCGAAACTAAATCAGAAGGCAGTGTGCCAAATGTTATAATCTTCAAAGGAGGTGCATTCCCTGTCAATACCCAGCTTACAGGTACTTATAAATTCAATTCATACAGGCTCACTTACCGGTATGATTTTGTACAAAAACCAAGATTTGAGTTTGGTCTGGGGTTCACAGCAAAAATCAGGGATGCTAAAATAGCGCTTTCTTCTCCTGGATTGGCTTCAGAGAAAACGAATGTAGGATTTGTACCCATTATTAATTTCATGCTTTTGTGGAAGATTGATGATAAGTTTGGTCTCCTTTTGGATGGCGATGCCCTCGCAGCGCCTCAAGGCAGAGCCGAAGATGTTCTGATTGCTGCAACTTATAAGTTATCCGACAACTTTAGATTACGGGCAGGATACCGTATTCTGGAAGGCGGCGCTGATAATGATGAAGTATACAATTTTGCATTATTCCATTATGCTTCTTTTGGTATATCATATACTTTTTTAAATCAGTGAGACAATGATTTTAAAAGTCGAAGACGCATTAAAAACATTAAGTCGAACTGATCCGTACCGAAGGTCGGGATCTTTGGTCGTATTCCCCGCTGCTTGCAGCGAGGGAGTTTATTAAAACAAAGTCAAATTAATTTTATAAGAATTGATTATGAATGCGAATTAAGAGTTGAAAAAAATACCACAAAGTGGCTAAATCTGAATATATGTGGGCGAAAGCCCACGGACTGATCAACTGACATACTCTAGCCACGAAGTGGTTGAACAACATAGTACGAAGTTTAGCCCGCTTCGGGGCTGTGATTTATCCGTTGATGCCCGCAAAGTTATAAATTGTTTAATTTCTTTGCAGAACATTGCTAAATACCTTTCAGTTCTCTGCGTTAAAATATAATTTTGCTAAATTAAAGACCTCGTTACTACATTTCTACATTATAGTTTATACAAATAGAATGATTGAATTATATTTTACCGGCAAACTTCACAATCCTTTCAAATGCCAGTTTTGAACTGATAATTGCCATCGGAAGCCCAGCGCCAGGAATAGTGGAGGCGCCTGCATAAAATACATTTTTAAATTCTTCATCAAAATTTGACGGACGAAATGCCCCAATCTGACTCATGCTATGCGATAAACCCAAACCACTGCCCCTATGCAGGTTGAATTGGTTTTGCCACTCAATGGGCGTATAAATGGTTTTTGATATAATTTCGGGTCCAATATTTTGATTGATTCTTTTCGAAAAATCTTCAATTATACTGTTTACAATGGTATCTTTATCGTCCCAATTGGGTTTGTGGTAAAGGTTTGGAACCGGACAAACAAAAAACAGGCTTTCACAACCTTCGGGTGCACAATCCAAATTGTGTTTCGATAGCACATTTACATAATAATAAGGCTTTTGCAGAGCATCAGGGTTTTGAAGCACATTGTTAGAATACTCCTCAAAGTTCGATCCCAGAAAATAATTGTGGTGGTTTACCTGTGGAAGCTTGGATTTTATCCCCAGATAAAAAGTCAGATAACCCATAGTCCAGTTCATTTTATCCAATTTTGCTTCGGAATATTTGGCCCGTTTAAAAACCTTACTTCTGAAAACTGCAGCATCGCCATTGATTAGAATAATATCTGCGCTCCATTTATTTCCTTGGTTATCAATCAGATAATCGAGTTTTTTACCATTACCCACATAATCAACAATTTCGGTATTGTAAGTAATTTTCACATTTTCCTTTTTCAGTTCATCTACAATTCCTTCAACAATTTTATACATTCCACCTTCAACATTGTAATATCCATCGTGCTGAAATTCAGTGTAAGAAAGCAAAGTGTAAATTGCCATTGTATCGAAGGGTGTCCTGCCCAGGAAAAAAGCGACAAGTGAAATTATCTGACGGGCTTCTTTCGATGTAAAGTTTTGTTTTACATGTGTCCAGAAACTTTTCATCAGCACAGGAATATGAATGGGGTTTACCCGCATTAGCGTTGTGATGTATGAAAACATCGAATCGAAATTATTCTTTATTACCAAATCAACAGTATCATGGAACAATGCACCTGACTTTTTCAGGTATTTGGTCATTTTTTTCTCAAAATCGGGTTCAATATCCTTGAACTGTTCTGCCAGCTTTTTTATATCCTTATACAAGTAAAATGTTTTGGGATTGTCGCTGAAATTTACTGTATACAATGGATCCAACTCAACATACTTGAAAGGCAAAGTAATGTTGCACTCTTTGGCAAACTCTTTAAACTCATACGACATACTGAAGAAACTAGGGCCTGTATCGAAAGTAAAACCATCTTTTTTAATCTGGTTTAACCGTCCTCCTGCCTGTTCATTT
>JFJP01028415.1_pt1 | contig 10236 bp, 11 predicted proteins | sample 431651 | NCBI WGS metagenome assembly JFJP01 (sample SAMN02602958, study PRJNA72255) | Microbial mat metagenome, whole genome shotgun sequencing project. | biome: fresh water; feature: sink hole; material: water; isolation source: purple microbial (photo- and chemosynthetic) mats found in... | reverse complement strand
TTTGATTTTTTTTTGTTTGTGGTTTTTGAAATTATTTGGATTTGATTTTATTTTGATTTTGAACAAAATTTAAAAAAATTTAAAAAAATAAAGCGTTTTTTTATAATCAAAATTAAAATTAAAAATTTTAGGTTTTTTAAAAAAAAATATAAATTCAAGCCATTTTTCTGGAATAAAACTACTAAAAATTTACTTTGATCACCTCTTTTATTTGTTTGAGGTCATATGAATCCTTTTCAAAAACATTAATTTGTTCCAAAATTTAACAAAAACAAATGAAACAATTTTAAAAAAACTATCAATAATTTAAATAATTCCTTTTATTTTTTTTATAATTTAAAAAAAATTCTGTTAATTTTTCAAAACTTTCAAACATGGGTAACAATACCTCACTCACATCCCTTTCCCAGACCGCTCCTCCGCTAAAACATCTCAAACCCCCAAAAAATTCTTCATCTGATACGGTGAATCCATCCAATCTTCCAATAGAACCTCCCAAAACCATTCAACAAAACGTTAATCCCCCAAATCCATCAAAAGAAGTCTTCGTTTGTCAAAAAGTCGTTGATTTTCAACAAGATTTTCTGAAGAGATTTAGGTTAAATCATCCTAATCTTCTCAAGACTTTAGGTTTTGATCTAAATGTAAATTATTTCGCCAGTGGAAATTTCCCAATGGGAGACTTTATTTATTTCGAATATGCCCCCAAATCTATTAAACAATTATTGGTTGATCGAAAACCCAATAAATTGTTATCAGATTATGATATGCGAGCTTTCTTTAGAGATATGATCAATGTCTTGAGTTTCTTCCAAGAAAATGATATTTCTCATGGAGATTTAGATTCTTCAACGATATTCTTTGATGAAGTGCATGAAATCTTCAAAATATATGATCAGGAGCTTCTTTCAGGGAGTAATTCTGGTTTTGTATTGACCAAAGAGCAGAAAAAATCAAGCTTGTTGGCTCCTGAGCTTATGATTGCGTTTATTTATCAGCCGAATCTGCTTTATTTGGAAGGAAATTACTTCAAAGCAGACGTTTTTTCTTTAGGAATGATGTTTTTAGAAGTAGGCTGCTTAAGAGATAGTTTAGAGATCTATGATTACAAGAACGTTTCAATAAATAAACAATTATTGAATGAACGTTTGGTCTTTATGAGTCAATATTATTCAATAGAAGTCATCCAAGTTCTGACATTAATGTTGGAATTTGATGAAAAAAAAAGACCAGATTTCTTACAATTAAGAAATATTTTATTGCAGGAAAACATTAAAGGTAATAATGCAAATATTAATCAGAATTATAGTAATAATGAGCTTTATGAACTGCCTCCTCCATATTATGAAAGGCCTCAAGAACCTGAATTTCAGCAAAATCAAATGAATGTTCCAAAACAAAAACCTGAAGAGATTGTTTATCAACAACAATATGTCGCAAGACAAAAAGATGAACAACTTGTTTATCAACAACATGCTTTTGCAGATGAACAAAATCAAATGTGTGTAAGAAAAAAAGCTGAAGAATCTTCTTATCAACAACAAGATTATTATAATCAAAAATCTCAATATCCTCCATTTTTCGAGAATAATTTGAATGAACAAGCTAAAATAGAAGAGCTGGCTTATCAAAAACAAATTTATTATTATAATAATAATGAAAAACAACAACTTCAGCCTCAAGTGGCGAGGCAGAGAAAGCACAAGGAAGAAGAAAATAATTATAAAAATATTGATAAAACACAACTTCAAGAAATTTATGTTCCTGCTCAATATGAACAAAAAGTTATGAAACAACAAAGAGCAGAAAACCAGATTCCACAGCCTCAAAAAATCTATTACACACAACAACAACTTCCCAATCAAGCTCACCCTCAACCCCAACCTCAACGTCAAATAGCTCCTGAACAACTCAAAAGTCCACAAAAAATGATCAAAAATTATTATGAAATGAACAAAAACCCACAGACAAATAATATGATGAGGGTTGAAGAATATGCATATGGTGAGCTTAAAAGAGTAGATCCAAATGAACGAACAACCTTTCAAGTTCACCTGGTACCAAACCAAGAAATCAAAGAAAATCAAAGATCAATTCAAATTCAACCGGAAATTATTCCACAACAAGTGATGAAACAAAGAACAAATGAGATGAATTTATATGATAATCCTGAACAATTCCAATCAAATGTTTATAATGCTGTTCCTAATCCTCCTCAAATCAGATATATAGAGCCAAATTACAATACCCAAGGAATTGCTTCTTTTGGTTTTAAGGATCAAACTGTTAAAAATCTCGCTGGTGTGGCTTTTCCATATAAAAATGTGAAAGAAGCAGAAAATGAGAAAAATAATCAATTTTCAGCTCAAAAAGAAAATTATAATAATGATGGAAAAATCGAGGATTTCGAAACAAAGGAGAGTTTAGAAAGATTAAGACTGGAAATCATGAATTCAAAAAAAATCATTGAGAATTATGAAAAAAACAAAAAAGGAACAGAAAAATTAACAAGAAAACCTTTTAACGAAATGGCCAGTTATGTGAATAAAGAAGAATCAATTAAAGAGAAAAGTGGTCAAAAAGCCAATAAAACAAATTTGAACACGATTAAAAATGCTCATAAAAATATTATTGATAGAAACAGGAAATTGGATGAGAGATTAGAAGAAGTCTTAAGAAAAAGTCAGGCAATAACAAAAAATTTAAAATAAAGGATTTTTTTTTTAATATTTTAATTTTTTTCACAAAAAAAAAATCAAAAGATAATTGAAAATTTCATTATAAATATTTAATTAATTTAAACAAAGAAAAATATAAAGAAATTTTTTGTTCTAATTTTAAATAATAATGCTTTTATAATTAAAATTCTGAAGTTTAAAGGATTCTTAATCCCAAACTTCTTATATTATATTTATAGATAAACTCATAATAGGAATCAGATATATAAATATAAAAAAACTTTCATTAAATTATATAATTATTTAATAAATTTGTTAAGACCTTCTATTTTTCCATCAAAAAAATGTTTTTAAATGATTGTAGTCAGTTCGGAAAAACAAGGAAGCCTTTTTCTAGAGCAAAAACATAAGTTTTCAATAAAAAGAATTAATTTTACTTTGTGAGAGGTTGAAATTTGTTAAAAAATTCTTGTAAATTAGTTGATTCGCAATACAATTGTGCCATTGTCTGTAAAATAACGGTTTCTGATTGAAAACCTTGCAATTTTCTATAGTTGATATTTGTTACTTGATAAGCTTCGATCAGAAATTTGTGAAATTCTGGTAAAAATTTGATTTCTGAATGCAAATATTGGCATCTATATCCATAAAAGCAATACCCTTTCATAAAATACTGTTGACAAGGTTTGGTCTTGTAATTGGTGTGCAAATGTTTTTTTTCTTTCAATTCGTCTTTGCCATGTGCAAAAGAACACTTTATAAACAATTCTTAATTGTTCAAACAAATTTAAAAAGTTTACATTATTCCCATATTTGCAACAGCCTTTCAATTGCCAATTTTTGCATAATTCAGTCTTTATTTTTCTTTGGTACTCTTCTTTATAGCGTCTGCGTTCTTCATAGCTGTTAAACACTTTCTTTTTCTTTTGTACACTACTCTATAGTAAAATCAAAAGACTCTCCATTTATATTTTTTTCGTATTCTTCAGAGGAATCGGAAGGTGAGGAGATTAAATTTGTTGATTTGTTGGATAATGATTCAAAGTATGGAAAGACGTCATTGTGTTTAGAAACTGAATTTATTTTATAATTAGAAAACAGAACAAATTACAAGAATATACTTTTTTCTAAGAGAGAGATCGATTGTGTTCTTGGAGACAACATATTTTTTTAAAAATTTAAAGAAAGAAAAATTATTTGACAATAAAAAATATTATTATTATTTTCAAACTTGAAAACCATTATAACTATATTTTATCTCATATCTTATCGAATGCTAATATTTATATTCGTAAAATTATTAAATTTTGAAACTATTTTTCTGAAAAAGTATCTAAATATCCTATGATAACCAAAAAATATGATGAATTATTTGAAATTAGTCTAAATAATTATTTTATTTTATAATTTTTAGACCATAAACACTGAATATTTTAGATTCTGTTTTTCAAAAATTTCATATATTTCTTGTTAAAATTCATATAATAATTGTCACAAATTAAATTTATTTTCTGAAAAAGTACAGTTTTTTAAAAGAGCAAGCTTAATTTCCTAAAATTTCAAAAATAAAAGTTCTTATAAAATATCTTAAGATTATTATAAAAAATCTTGAGAAAAAAAACAAAAATAAATGAATTTAATTTTAGAAAATTAATAATTTAAATCGTTTCTTCGTTATCAGTCTCATTCAAACAGTTTTTTTCTCTTTTATAATTAAAATTAGCATAATTTTGAGCTCCATTGCTTTCAACACTTTCTTTTGGACCACTTTCTAATTTATTTTCTGTTTTTGAACTCTCATTCAAAAGCTTTAAAGGACCTAATTGTTTTTTAAGCAGAAAATCCTCCCAAACCACTCCTTTAAAGAATTCATGTTTTTTTATTTGATTTAACGATATTCTTTCCAAAGGCTTTGTGTTAATTTAAAATTTAGTCAATAATAAAGTTTAAAATAATGAATATCTACATTTTTTTTCAAACATGCGTTTATAAGATTTTTTGCTTGTTTTGATATATACTTGGGAAAAATTGGTTCACTCTTAATAAAAAATTTAATAATTTGAAAAAAAATTTTAATAATAAACGATTGAAAACTTATTTTTTTTTAACTCTAGAAAAATCAAATAAAGAAAACTTTCTTTTTAATTTTAAAAAAATTAATTTTTTTTTTTACATCAATTTTTTACACTTAAATAAAGAAAAAAATACCTCTAAAATTTGTCTGAAAAGCTGATCTTTACTTTTATGATTAAAAGGAGGTCTTCCAGTGAGCATTTCATACAAAAGACATCCAAAACTCCAAACATCCACTGGATTTGAATGTCCATGATCTAATTCCATCATCAAAATAAAATTATTAATTTATTTACGAAGAAGTATTTCAGGTGCAACATATTGTGGTGTTCCACATAAGGTATAAGAATTTTCGCTTGATTTCGATAACCCGAAATCTGAAAGCTTAATATGTCCTTCTGAGTCCAATAGAATGTTTTCTGGTTTTAAATCTCTATAAACATTAATATTTTATTTTCTATGATTCTTTTTGATTAATGAAACACCTATAAACAATTTTGAGATCTTCATGAAGATAATCCAAAGCTAATAATATTTCTGCACAATAAAATCTAGCAGTTTCTTCATTAAACTTGACAAGTTTCTGTATATAATCGAAAATATCTCCCCCTTCCATATAATCCATTATAAGAAAGAACTTCTTTTTAGTTTGAAAAGAAAATGTTAGCTTAACAACAAAAGGATGCTCTCCCTTTTTCATGATGTTTTTCTCAACCATTTTTTCGAGAAAATGATCAAATATAAAAATTATACCATAAATTTTTAACTATTTGTTTTATTCATTTGATTTCCGATGAGATCATCATTTTTTTGGAGAACTTTCATCGCATATTTTTGTTTATCTTTTGTATTTATCACCAAGAAAACTCGACCAAAAGATCCTTCTCCAATAAGCTTCATTATAATTATAGTATTATAATTATTAAAATATAAATACTTTTTTTATCATGAAATCCTCAAGATCAACGAGGATCGGAGAAATTATATCATCAATCAAATAATCTGAGAAACTGCCCAAATTTTTGGTTTTAATGTTAATTTGAGGTTTCAAATTAACTTTAGGCCCCTTAATTCGAGAAAAGGGAACAGTTTCTTTTTTAAAAATTAAAGATGATTTTTTCAGTTCATCTTTGTTGGAAATAGAAAACAAGGTCAAACAACAAGAAAATAAAGAATCAATCATAAAGAGAAAACAAATATTTTTTTAATGAGTAGGTGATAAATTTAAATATTAATTATTCTTAGATTTCTTTTATCAAAAAAAATTAGCAAATTATGCTTGTTGATACGATCATCCTTTGAATTCGAAAAATTGTCATTAATTTTTGCGCAAAAAAAAGTTTTAAATTTTAAAAATCTTAATAATCAAAGAATAAAATGCTTTTTTACTTAAAAAAAAATTGATTTGATTTTCAAAATATTTTTTTTCGTAAACAAAAAAATTATTAAAAAAAATTTCAAAAAATTATTAAAGTTATAAATGCCTACATTTCTTTATTAGTTAGTTCTTTATCGTTTTCTTCATCAAATAAAATAATGTCATTCTGAACTTCATACAGCTTTAAATTTGATCCATGTTTACGAGAAGAAGAACATTGTAGAAAAGTGCTCTTTTTTATCTCTTTTCTCTCTCTTGTAGAACTCATCATATTCAATAATTTTCTATCGATTTGACTCTTTGGATTCTGTCTCATGATTAATTCAAAAGAGTTCAAAGCTTCTTTTGCTTTATTGTTTGGGCTTTTCGAAAAATTTACACTAAAATGCTGAAGTAAACTCTTTTCCATATAATTTTTATCTTCAAGATCCAATCCAATGATAGGCTTCGGGACAGATTCAAATAAATTATTTTGGTTTTTATTTAATAACAACAGTTTTAAAAGGTCGATTTCTACCAGTTTCTTCATTATATAAGAAATATCCAAAACCTGATCAATTTGGTTCAATCCTTTTTTTAACATTTTTTTGGCTTTTAGTGATGAAGGATTATTAAAGCAATTCATAAAGTATCTTGAATAGCTTATTTGAACTTTTTCGGTTGGGGAGCGCAAATAACTTTTGTTTTCATTTGATTTTTTTTCATTTTTGATATTTTTTTTTGTCTCTTTAATTTCTGTGTTAGTTTTATTTTTTTTATTGAACTCTTTGGGGATTTCTAATTTGGTTTGATTTCTTTGACTTTTTAATGAAGTTGATTTTAATTTTAAATCATCATCTCCTTCTTTTTTCACTTTTTTCAAAATATTTTGGGCAGTTTGTTCAATTGAAAACGTGAAAATAGAATTGGCAAGGTTCAGTCGAAAATTTAGTTTAATAAATGGCAACACCAATAGATTAGAAAAAATCATAAGAGCTTTAATAATTCCTCCGATATCAGCCAAAACATTTTGAATTTTATCATATTTTCTTGTATAAATGGTTTTGATCTTATCAAGTTTCATATCGATTTGAACCATCATATTTGAACTGAAAGAAAGAACCTGTCTATTTGCTAAATAATTAGCAGATTCGACTACATCCAAGGTTTCAAATAAGAACCCTATATCTGTTATAAAATTAAAATGTCCAAATAACATCTCAATATAAGTCAATGTCGAAAAGCTAATGGGTGTATACAATTGTTTTCCATATGATGTTATAGGTTTTTCAAAATTATTCGGATCTATGGCTTCTGTATTAAAATAAATAGCAAAGTTTGCTGAATTTAAATAAGTTTGGATGTCTTCAGCTGGCCTACAAAGATTACGATTATTAGTTGTATTGATGCAAGGGTAAATGTTAATTAAAATGTTCTTATAATATTCCCCATCCCAAGTGCTTTTAAGCTCAGGTTTTATGTGAGAATCGTTCTTTATACAAAGTAAATCGGTAATATGATTTCTCTGATAGTAAGCTTTCAAATCATCTCTATCAGGAACATTTTCGAGCTGGCATTTACCTATCGGAATATTTTTTAATGAAATATTTCCGTTAGTTTTTATTCTTTGAACCACCTCTACTCTATATATAGAATCATCAATATAATGAGCAGAACCATTTCTTAAATCTTGTAGACCAAAAGCCATAAAAAAACCTAACTGATCTAGATTTAGATTGACTGGATCTGGAGTCACGATTTGGGAAAAAATCGATTGAGGATTGTTCCGATATATCATGTTATTGCCAAAATTCATAAATACTGCTAAATATATTCCAATGAGAATCCAAGAGGTCATTCGACCAATCAAGGTGGAATAATTTTGCTGCTTCTGAAATGTGATGCGATCACTGGGTTTCATTGAAAAAAAATCAATGACATTGAAAAATGATAAGATTTTTTTAAAAAAATTTTCGATGCAGATCATTATTTTTGTTTGTTTCACTTTAAATTAATATTTTGCTTTGCTTAAAACTTTCCATGATTAAGGGTTTAATTAAAATCCTTTTAAATTATTTTCAAAATGAAATTTCAAATGAAAATTTTTAAATCCAAATATATTAAATTTAAGTCTTTTTTTTGTTTGCTGAAATAAAATCGGTCAACAGTGATAGTTCTCACTGAAATGCTTTCATTTATCTTTGTTCTTTCTATTACTTCTACTCTATATATAGAATCATCAATATAATGATCAGAACTATTTCTTAAATCTTGGAGACCAAAAACCATAAAAAATGCAGCCTTATTTAGATTTATATTATCTGGATCTGGAATTTTAGAATATATGGATTGTGGATTGTTTTTGTATATCATACTATTGCCATAATTCATAAATACTGCAAAATATGTTCCTATGAGAACCCATGAGGCTATTCGACCTATAGCATTGCTCTTTTTGAAAAGTTATACGATCGCTCGGTTTCATTGCAAACAAATCGATGGCTTTAAGAAAAAATTAGGTTTTTTTTAGATAATTATCTTTACAAGACATTTTTTTAGTTTTTTTTACTAAAGATTTGAGAAAATTTTAAATGTTAAAAACAGAAAAAACAACATAAAATGATAAATTTATTTTTAGAATCTCGCTTAAAATGAAATGTCAGCCTTAGTTTCTTTATATTTATGATACTTAATGCCAATTATTATAGAGAGAGAGAAAAAACGATTTATAGAGGTCATATAAATCTCAATGAATTAAGAAAAAATATTTTTTACTGAAAATTTAACGACTTTTTTTATTTAATTATTTAATATTTCCATATAAAAAAAAAAAAATTAATAAAATAAAAACGCATTTAAAAAATAATTGATAAACCATACATATATGCTTTTTTAATTCAGAATACTTTCAAAAATTTTTTTTTTAATTTATTAAACAAAAATAATTTCAGGAAAAAAAAACTTTGTTTAATTCTGCAAATTTAAATGGGCCAGTGCGTTATGAAAGATTGCGGTTTCAGTTGTGACAAACTTTCATCTCCCCAAAAGAAAAATCTACAGATTTTTTTATCAGAAGTACAATTTTGTATTTTCCACAATAATTTATTTTAATTATTAATAGAGAATAAAGGATCGATATCATCCTGCTGTCAAAGAAATGCATACTGTTGAAAAATTTGATAAATTTCTCTCAGAAGAGGAGTTTGCAAAGTCTCAAAATGCTGTTAATACGAACTTTTCACTGCGAATTCCAAATAAAAAAGTAAATGGAAATCTTCCAAGTATTCTTACTTTTGAAAATTGTATTAATATAATTTCAAAAATTTGGAAGATTTTTCATTATTGGTGAAAAATGAAAAAAAACAATTCAATTTTGATAACTTAGACCTTATTTCCGACAAAAATTTAGCTTGTAAACAAAATTTCGCAATTATTTTTAGGTTTTAATCTTTTCTCTTCTAAAAAAAAGCTCTTTCCACAAAGGACATTCTTTATTCTTCTAAAGAACAAATCGTTTCAAAACAAAACTTAAATTCAATAAATTTAATCGAAACTTTTCAAAATTTCCCAAATCCTTCAAGAAGCATTCAAGAAATTTCGAGTTTGAAACAAATAATTGACTGTTTCGATAAAAACCAGAGTTTTTCTCAAAACGAAGATGATGAAAACCAGAATTTGCCTTTAAAAGGCTTCGAGAATAGAATGTTCAATACAGAAAATGTTGATGAGAATTTTGAAAATATTTTCGGTGATGGCAATAATTCCTTTGAAGATATGAGTGAAGAAAAAGAGGATTTTGAGAAAAAGTTTCCTGAGAATTTGATTGAAAAGACCAGTTTGCTGGAAAAAAAGTTTAAAACCAATCAGTTCAAATGATTTATGCGAAGCTTAAATTATTACATTATAATATATCTGAATTTTTTTTTTTTGCATTCTTTTTCTTTGTTGTAACAAGAGTTCTGGCCTTCTTTATATTTAATATATATATATATTATTAGAAATTTCAGGTTTTACAATATAAAATAATCTTATATATACAAAAATCTAATTTTTTTTCATAAACCCCTTTTTTGTTTGTTTGTTTCATAGTAAATATTTTTTTTTCAAAATATTTCACATAAAATGGAT
>JFJP01002685.1_pt1 | contig 10236 bp, 6 predicted proteins | sample 431651 | NCBI WGS metagenome assembly JFJP01 (sample SAMN02602958, study PRJNA72255) | Microbial mat metagenome, whole genome shotgun sequencing project. | biome: fresh water; feature: sink hole; material: water; isolation source: purple microbial (photo- and chemosynthetic) mats found in... | reverse complement strand
TCGAAGGCCCGGACGGGATCAATCCGGTGGTCTATGACTGGGACAGCGCCAGCGGCAAGGCGAAGCGAAAATCAGTTGAAGTAGCGAAGAAACTCCTGGCCGAGGCCGGCTGGCCAAACGGGCGCGATGCCAAGACTGGCGAACCGCTGGTGCTCAACCTCGATACCACGAGCGGCGGCATGGGCGACAAGTCGACACTCGACTGGCTGGCACGCCAGTTCGCCAAGCTCGATATCCAGCTGGTCGTGCGCGCGACCGATTACAACCGCTTTCAGGACAAGATCCGCAAGGGGGCCGTGCAGATATATTTCTTGGGCTGGAATGCTGATTATCCTGACCCGGAGAATTTCTTCTTCCTGCTCGCTGGCTCCGAGGGCAAAGTCGCCAGTGCTGGCGAGAACGCTGCCAACTATGTCAATCCCGAATTCGATCGACTGTTCGCCGAAATGAAGAACATGGAAAACGATGACGAGAACGGTCCCAAACGGCTGGCCATCATCGGTCGCATGAACCGCGTGTTGCAGCACGACGCGCCATGGATCTTCGGTTTTCACCCGAGGAGCTATACCCTACGTCATTCATGGGTCTATAACCGCAAGCCGACCGGCGTCGGCAACAACATCCTGAAGTATCAGCGCATCGATGTCGCCGAGCGCGAACGGCGGCGGCACGAGTGGAATAAGCCGGTGCTGTGGCCGCTGGCATTGCTGGCCGTGGTGCTGGCTTCGCTGATCGTGCCAGCCGTGATCAGCTACCGCCGCCGCGAACGCGGCACGGCGCGTTCATAGGAGAACACCGCCCATGCTCGCGTACATCCTGCGCCGACTGCTCTACGCCATCCCGATCCTGATCGGGGTGAATCTTATTACCTTTGCGCTGTTCTTCATCGTCAATTCGCCGGACGACATGGCGCGCATGCAGTTGGGCGGAAAGCGCGTCACGCCCGAAGCCGTAACCAAGTGGAAAGCCGAGCGCGGATATGACAAACCGCTGTTCGTCAACGCTGAGGCCACGGGCGCCGGGATGCTCACCGAGACCATCCTGTTCACCAAGTCGGCACGCCTGTTCGTCGGCGATTTCGGGCGTGCCGAGGATGGCCGCGACATCGCCAGGGAAATATCCACGCGCATGGGGCCGTCGCTGGCGATTGCTTTGCCGACTTTCATCCTCGGGCTGTTCGTGACGGTGAGCCTGGCACTGATGCTAGCCTTCTTCCGCGCCAGCTATCTCGATTTCTGGGGCGTCGTGCTGTGCGTGGCGCTGATGTCGATCTCCGGGCTGTTCTACATCATCGGTGGACAATACTTGATCAGCAAGCTGTGGCGACTGGTACCGATTTCGGGCTATAGCGCCGGGCTGGATGCATGGAAATTCCTCATCCTGCCGGTGGCCATCGGCGTGTTTTCGGGCATCGGTTCGTCGACCCGCTGGTATCGCACGATTTTCCTCGAGGAAATCAACAAGGACTATGTGCGACGGTTCTCTTTCGTCACGTACTGCGCAACGCCATGATTCCGATCCTGACCGGCGTGGTCGTCGTCATTCCGATGCTGTTTCTGGGCTCGCTATTGACCGAATCCTTCTTCGGGATTCCGGGTCTAGGCAGCTATACCATCGACGCCATTCAGGCGCAGGACTTCGCCGTCGTGCGCGCCATGGTCTTCATCGGCTCGGTGCTGTACATCGTCGGCCTGATCCTTACCGATATCTCCTATACGCTGGTCGATCCGCGGATACGTTTTGAGTGATTTGATGAACGACAACTTCTACCACAGAGACACAGAGGCACCGAGGAAACACAGAGAAATTCCTCGCGGTGTTCTCTGTGAAATCTCTGTGTCTCTGTGCCTCTGTGGTGGGTTTTCAGGTTCTATCAGATGACCTTTCTTCCCGTCCTTCTCTGGTCCGACCTGCTAATCTGGTTGCTGGTGTTGGTGGGCGTCGCGTTGGGGGCGCTGTCATCGCGCAATCCTCACTTGCGTGCAGCGTGGCGACGGGTCGGGCGCAGCCGGCCAGGGATGGCGGCGGCGACAGTGCTGCTGGTATTCATCCTGATCGGCCTTCTTGATTCTTTGCATTACCGACCAAGAATGGAGAATCGTGACGCTGACTTGCCGGCGGTCTATTCGGTCGACGTGCTGTCGATGCTCGATACGCTGGCGAAACCGTTGCGTACACGCGTCGAAAAAACCTACTCGGCGCCGCTGGCGACGCGTGCGTTTGCCAAGGAGACGGTCGAGCTGCGCGGTGCCGATGGCCGTGTCACATCGGTGCGCGAATTTCCGCGCCTCAAGTACGGCGGCACGCATCTCGGGAGCGACGAAACGCAACGTGATGGCGATGTGCTCAATAGCCTGCTGGCCGCAGAGGCTCGTGCTGCCTTGATCTTCGCCTGCATGGCTCTGGGAGTGGCGTATTTATTGGCTCGCAGAGGTGCATGCTCGTTGATCAAGGCATGGTGCCGTCTCTGGCATGGTGATACCGAATTCGCCTGGAATGCCGTATTGATCACGTTGGGTGTTCTGCTGCTGACGATTGCGCCGCTGTTGGCCTTGTGCGTCGATTACCACGTCTTCGGCACCGACAAGGTCGGGCAGGACGTGTTCTACCAGGTCCTCAAGAGCATACGCACGGCGCTGGTGATCGGGCTGGTGACGACGCTGGTGACGCTGCCTCTGGCCGTCGGCTTCGGCATTTTTGCCGGCTACTTTCGCGGCTGGGTCGATGACGTGATCCAGTATCTTTACACCACGCTCAGCTCGATTCCCGGCGTGCTGCTGATCGCCGCTGCCGTACTGATGATGCAGGTGATCATCGACACGCATCCGCAATGGTTTGCCACATCCGTCGAGCGCGCCGACATGCGCCTGCTGGCGCTGTGCTTCATCCTCGGGCTGACCAGCTGGACCGGCCTGTGCCGCCTGCTGCGCGGCGAGACGCTGAAACTGCGCGAATTGGAATACATCCAGGCCGCGCAAGCCTTTGGCGTCTCCGATCTGCGCATCATCCTGCGCCATATCCTGCCCAACCTGATGCACATCGTGATCATCGCGCTGGTCATGGATTTCTCTGGGCTGGTGCTGGCCGAAGCCGTGCTGTCCTATATCGGCATCGGCGTCGATCAGAGCATGATCAGCTTCGGCATGATGATCAACAATGCACGCATGGAGCTGGCTCGTGAGCCGATGGTGTGGTGGTCGCTGGCGTCGGCTTTCGTTTTCATGTTCGTGCTGGTGCTGGCTGCCAACCTGCTCGCCGATGCAGTGCGCGATGCCTTCGATCCACGAATGGTGGGGGCGTCATGAGCAAGGACAGGATTCTCAGTGTGCGTGGCCTGCGCATGGGCTTTGCCAACGGGTTTGGCAACACTAGCAGGGTGCTGGCCGCAGTCGACGGCATTGACTTTGATCTGCATGCCGGAGAAACGCTCGCATTGCTTGGCGAATCCGGCTGCGGCAAGTCGGCGACGGCCTTGTCGCTGTTGCGGCTGCTCCCGGCCGCCGGGCGCTTTCTCGGTGGTGAAGTGAATTTTGACGGCCAGAATCTCCTGCAATTGCCCGAGGCCGAAATGCGTGCGGTGCGCGGTGGCGGCATGGCGATGATCTTTCAGGAACCGGCGACCAGCCTCAACCCGGTACTGACCGTCGGCCGGCAGATCGGCGAAGTGCTTGAACGCCATCAGGCGATGACCGGTGCAGCGGCGCGTCAACGGGCGCTTGAGCTTCTCAACGCCGTTGGTATCGCCGATGCACAGCGCCGCCTTGACGAATACCCGTTTCAGCTTTCCGGCGGCATGAAGCAACGCGTGATGATCGCCGTCGCTCTGGCCGGTAATCCAAGACTGTTGATCGCCGACGAGCCGACGACGGCGCTCGACGTCACCATCCAGGCACAGATTCTCGACCTCCTGCGGCGTCTGCAGGCCGAGCGCGGCATGGGCATGCTGCTGATCACGCACGATCTGGGCGTCGTCTCGCAGATGGCGCATCGTATCGGCGTCATGTATGCCGGCGAAATCGTGGAGGAAGCGCCGCGCGAGGCTTTTTTCGCGTCGCCACGCCACCCATACACACAGAAACTGTTTGCCGCGTTGCCCGATTTGACGCGGCGTGGTGGCCGGCTGGAAACCATTACCGGGCAGGTGCCGTCGCTCTCGGCCATGCCGTCCGGCTGCCGCTTTGCCGAACGCTGCCCGCACGCATGGGAACGCTGCCGGGCCGAAGCGCCGGTGTGGCATGCGGCGGGAGAAAACCATCGTGTGCGCTGTCATCTGCTGGACGCGCCGGGCAGGGCGGTTGTCAGTGCGCCGAGAGTGGATGCGGCCAGGGTTACGCTTCTCACACCTCCCTCTTCACTCCTCGCCGTTCAGGATCTTCGCGTCCATTTTCCAATCCGTCGCGGCGTTTTGCAGCGTACGGTAGGGCACGTCAAGGCGGTTGATGGCGTGTCGCTGGAACTCGCGCGCGGCCGCACGCTGGCGCTCGTTGGCGAATCCGGCTGTGGCAAGACAACGGTTGGCAAGGCTATCCTGCAACTAATCAAGCCGACTAGCGGCCAAGTGCAGCTTGAGTGTCGCGAGCTGACCGGTTTCTCGCGCGGGGAGTTGCGTCCGTTGCGCCGCCGCATGCAGATGATTTTTCAGGATCCCTTTGCATCGCTCAATCCAAGGCTGCCTGTCGGCGAGATCGTCGGCGAGGGCATGAGTGCACTGGGCGTGGCGTCGAACAACAGTGAGCAGGAAGCGGCCATTGCCGCGCTGCTCAAGCAGGTCGGGCTCGATCCAGCGGCAACCGAGCGCTATCCGCACGAATTTTCCGGTGGCCAGCGGCAACGCATTGCCATTGCCCGTGCGCTGGCCGTGCAACCGGAACTGATCGTCTGCGACGAGCCAACGTCGGCGCTCGATGTGTCGGTGCAGGCACAGATCCTGAATCTGCTCAAGGCCCTGCAGGACGATCTTGGCCTGGCCTACCTCTTCATCACGCACAACTTCGCAGTGGTCGAATATCTGGCGCACGAAGTGGCGGTAATGTACCTCGGGCGTATCGTCGAGCGTGGCCAGGTTGACGAAGTCTTGTGTTCGCCGCAGCACCCTTACACGCAGGCGCTGCTCGCCGCCGTACCCAGCCCGCGCCTCAATGAACAGCCACCGTTCATCCGGCTGGCGGGTGAAACACCATCTCCAGCCAATCCGCCAGCGGGCTGTCACTTTCACCCGCGTTGCCCGCAGGCCAGCCCGTCATGTCGTACAATTGGTCCGGAAATAAGCCGCGTGACGGAGAGTCATGCAGTGGTTTGCCATCTTCATAAAGAGTCGCTAAGGTGAGCGTTTTCAGCTACTTGAGAGCCTTGTTTTTCGGGGCCTCCAACAGCATCGGTCGACGCATGACTGTATTCATCATCGCCTTCTGTGCGGCGATCATGCTGGGTATTACGGCGGTCCAATTGGTTTTTGAGTACCGCGAGATGCGCAAAGGGCTCGATAACGAGCTCGACACGATCAGTATATACGTGCAAAACATCTCCGAAAGCGTCTGGAATTTCGACGATATTCAAGTGCAACTGGCAATCGATGGCTTGAAGCGTTTGCCCAACATCGAGCGTGTCAGCGTCATTGCTGCAGATTCCACCCGGACCTGGGTGGCAGGCAATGAACCGCCAAAGAATAATCTGACGCGCAGTTTTGAGCTGCGCGTCGAAAAAAATGGCGAAAAGACTCCGATTGGCACGCTTTCAGTGGTTGCCCGCCTCGACGGACTTGAGCAGCAGATCATGGTCCGCGCTCGTTCCATTTTGCTTAGCAATGCATTGACCTACCTTTTTGCCGGACTGTTCATCCTGTTCCTGTTCCGAATTCAGGTGACGCGCCGGCTCGACACGCTGGTCAGCAAGGTCCAGGCCTTGGGTCCAAAGCTGTTTCCCGGAGAATCGGATGCGATTGTCGGTTCCCATGTCTTGCCGAGAAACCTCGACGAACTCGATGCTGTTGAATGGACCCTTGACAACACAGCCCTTGAACTCGAGCGTGCTGCGTTGGAGCGCGAGGCGACGCAGGCGTCACTGCGCAGCAATCACGAAGCGCTGCGCAGCATCCTGGCGACGACACAGGACGGCTTCTGGCGCGTTGATCATCAGGGGCTTGTTTTCGATGTCAACTCGGCGTATTGCCAGATGTCCGGGTATTCGCGTGACGAGTTGCTCGGGCGGGACGTGCGTGACCTCGACGCGTCAGGAGAATTCCTGCGTTATCAGCAAACCCTCATCGAGACCGGAAGCGAGCTATTTGAATCGGCGCATCGTCGCAAGGACGGATCGCTTTGGCAGGTAGAGATAAGCGCGACCTATTGCGACGTCGACGGTGGTCAGGTTTTTGTGTTTGTGCGCGACATCACCAGCCGAAAACAGGCGGAGGCGAGGCTTGTCGAAAGCGAGTCGCGCTTGCAAAGCTTGACTCACGCCATTCCGGATCTGGTCTGGTTGAAGGATCCCGAAGGTGTCTATCTTTCCTGCAATCAACGCTTTGAACGTCTTTTTGGTGCAGCCGAGACGGCAATTGTGGGCAAGACAGACCACGATTTTGTGAGCACGGAAATCGCTGATTTCTTTCGTAAGCACGACAAAATTGTCATGGCGAAGGGCGAACCTTGTGTCAGCGAAGAATGGGTCGTCTTTGCTGATGACGGTCACCGGGAGTTGGTTGAAATCACAAAAACGCCGATTTATGATTCCCGCCGCTGTTTGATGGGTGTGCTGGGGATAGGCCACGATATTACAGAGCGCAAGAAGGCTGAAGATGAGATCAGACAGCTGGCTTTCTATGACCCGCTGACGGGGCTGCCCAATCGACGGCTTCTGCTTGACCGGCTGCAGCGTGCGTTGGTGGCAAGCGCCCGCCATCAGCACGAAGGTGCCTTGCTATATATCGATCTGGACAATTTCAAGACGCTCAACGATACCCTCGGCCACGATATTGGAGACATTCTGTTGCAGCAAGTTGCCCAGCGCCTGGTCGCCTGTGTGCGTGACAGCGATACGGTGGCTCGTCTGGGCGGAGATGAATTCGTTGTGATGCTGGAAGACTTGAGTGAGAACTCGCTGGAAGCAGCCACTCAGGCTGAAGCCGTTGGAAACAAGATCATTGCGAGTCTTAACGTGAGCTTTCAGCTTGCCAGTCACGAACATCACAGCACTCCCAGCATCGGCGTTACCTTGTTCTCTGATAATCAGGAAACCGTTGATGAGTTGCTCAAACGCGCGGACCTGTCCATGTACCAGGCCAAGGCGGCGGGACGCAATACCTTGCGTTTTTACAATCCGGACATGCAGGCCGTGGTTTCGGTGCGCGCTGCGCTCGAAGCGGATTTGCGCGAAGCCGTGCTGAAAAACTGGTTTGTTCTCTATTTTCAAGCCCAGGTGGATGGCTCAGGGTGTTTGACTGGGTGCGAGGCATTGTTGCGCTGGCCGCATCCAGAGCGCGGCATGATTTCTCCGGCGGAGTTCATTCCGTTGGCCGAGGATACCGGTCTCATTCTCACTTTGGGCCGCTGGGTTCTCGAAACGGCGTGCAAGCAATTGACAGCCTGGTCCGTACAGCCTGCGATGGCACATCTCACGATTGCGGTGAACGTAAGTGCCCGTCAGTTCCGACATGACGATTTTGTCGATCAGGTACTGGAGGTTCTTGAACGCACGGGAGCCAATCCACTCAGGCTCAAACTGGAATTGACCGAAAGTTTGCTGGTCGACAATGTGGAAGGCGTCATTGCCAAGATGACCGTTCTGAAGGCAAGTGGCGTGGGCTTTTCACTGGACGACTTTGGTACTGGCTATTCCTCGCTGTCGTACCTTAAGCGGCTACCCCTGGATCAGCTGAAAATTGACCAGGGTTTCGTGCGGGATATTCTCGCCGATCCGAACGATGCTGCCATCGCCAAAATGGTCATCGCACTCGCGGAAAGCATGGGACTCTCGGTGATTGCTGAAGGCGTTGAAACCGAAGAGCAGAGGGACTTCCTGGCGCGTCAGGGGTGCCATGCCTATCAGGGCTACCTGTTTGGCCGCCCCGTGCCTTTGGAAGCGTTCGAGCGCGTTGTAAATCAGATCTGAGCTGACGGAAGGCTCAGGGGTTTTGGGCGAGCTGGATGGTTAACGTTTTGCCAGGCGTCAGGGCGTTGGGCGAGACTCGGTTCCAGCGCAGGATATCGTCTTTGGATACTTTGAACTGCTTAGCGATCGAGGTCAGCGTGTCACCGCGACGGATGGTGTAACGGGTGGTTTTCGGTGCCTGTTTGGCGGTAGCCTGTTGTACCTGCGAGCGGTTGCTTTTTTCGGGCTTCGTCTCGGCTCTTGTGGCCGTCTTGCTGGCGACTGTGATCATCAAGCGAGTGCCCGCAGCGATCTTGTCGCTACGTAAATGGTTGGTGCGCTTCAACTCAGCGACCGTTGTGCCGAAACGTTTGGCAATTGCCGGGAGTGTTTCGCCCTTGCGCACGGTATGCGAACGCTCGGCCGCACTTGGCGATGGGTCAGCGCTCGGGAGGCGTGGCTGCTCCGGCAGGGCGGCCATGCTGGCGTGTTCACCGTTTTCCTGATTGGCAACCAGCAGCGTATATCCAGGGCTAAGCTTGATGCGCCCGCTGATGCCGTTGGCCTCCTTGAGATTGGCTACCGTCATGCCGAAGCGCGGCGCTATTTTTTCAAGCTTGTCGCCCGGCCGCATGGTGTAGGACTGCCACGACGAAAGGGGCTTGTTGCTGCCTTCATGGGCTTCAAGGTTGTTCATGAAGGTGTCGATTTTATCGGCCGGGATGACCATCGGCGAATCGGATTTGATGACCGGCCGGTTATGCGCTGGATTGAGCGCAACAAACTCCTGAACCGGCATTTCTGCCAGCTTGGCCGCGAGTTTGACGTCGATATTTGCCGATTTCGTGATGGTGCCGAAGTAGGAGCGGTTGGGTATGTTCTGCAGGCCAAGTTCGGCTAGTTGTGCCGGATTGCGGAAGATGTTTTTCAGCGCCTGCAGTTTGGGCACATAGTTCTTGGTTTCGCCCGGCATGGTCAGGCTGAGATAGTCCGTGGGCAAGCCCTGGGCGCGGTTTTTGCTGATTGCCCGTCCGACTGCGCCTTCACCCCAGTTGTAGGAGGCCAGCGCCAGATGCCAGTCGCCATGCATTTCATAGATGGATTGCAGGTACTCAAGTGCAGCGGCTGTTGAAGCAACGATGTCACGCCGTTCATCCTTCCACCAGTCCTGGTCAAGGTTGAAACGCTTGCCGGTGGATGGAATGAACTGCCACAGACCGGACGCCTTGGAGCGCGAATAAGCCATCGGGTTGTAGGCGCTTTCAACCATCGGCAGCAAGGCAAGCTCCATTGGCATGCCTCGCTTTTCGATTTCCTCGACGATGAAGTGCAGGTAGCGGCTGCTGCGTTCAACCATGCGGCGCAAGTAGTCCGGCCGGTTCAGATACCACTGCTGGTGATAGAGAACGAGATCATTGTTGATATCCGGCATTGAAAAGCCATTGCGCAAGCGCTGGAATAAATCATCTGCTTCGCTGGTCAGATCGATAGCCAGGGGTAGCTGTGGTGGGGGAGCGATCTCAACGGAGGGTAGGGGCAGCGTTGCTGTAGGAGTCAGTTTTGAGCTGGTGCGAGGCTTGGATGATTGAAGGCTGTTCGCTGAGAGTTCATTCTCCGCTACACGCAAGCTTTGGGATTCGGGCGAGGGCGATTGTGATAACGAGGAGTCGGATTCCTTTGTTACCGTCGCACAGCCTGCCAGCAAGGAAACAATACAGACGAGGCGGGCTATCGAGAACAGTGCAGAAATGCTTCCTGGCTTCATCCATTAATCCTGTGCATACCCACCCTGTAGGTGGTGCGGCAGTCCCTCGCTGATCGGGATTGCCTGATCGAAATTTCTGAGTGCAACCGACTGATTATAGCCGAAGCCTGTAGCCAGAGCAGGGCTAAGCTGCGTGTTTCAGAGATGTACTTGCAAGCATGAATCTGCCAGGGAAAAAGAAAAAAGCCCAGTTTTTGGCTGGGCTTTTTTTGCTGTTGGCGGAGTGGACGGGACTCGAACCCGCGACCCCCGGCGTGACAGGCCGGTATTCTAACCAACTGAACTACCACTCCAATACTACTAAAACCTTGGCGTCCCCACGGGGATTCGAACCCCGGTACCTACCGTGAAAGGGTAGTGTCCTAGGCCTCTAGACGATGGGGACC
>JFJP01002444.1_pt1 | contig 10236 bp, 7 predicted proteins | sample 431651 | NCBI WGS metagenome assembly JFJP01 (sample SAMN02602958, study PRJNA72255) | Microbial mat metagenome, whole genome shotgun sequencing project. | biome: fresh water; feature: sink hole; material: water; isolation source: purple microbial (photo- and chemosynthetic) mats found in... | reverse complement strand
TCTGTTGGTTTTCAGCCGCCAACAGAACAAGGGCACTTCCGTCACCCTCACCATTCCACTCCCGCCCGACGGTCAGCCTGGCGATCAACCCGAGCGATTTCGGATCCTCGATGATGGCGGGGTCGATACCCACGCCGTCGTCCTGGACGATGAGTGTGAGCATGTTTTCACTTACGGACAGCTTCGCGGCAACCTGTCGGGCTTCCGCGTGGCGGGCCACGTTGGTGAGGGACTCCTGAAAAATCCGGAATGCGGTCGTGGTCACCTGAGCCGGAAGGCAACTGGGGATCTCACCGATCTCCACATCGCAACGGATGCGGGTGCGGTCGGAAAACTGTTCTGCCTCGCCGGTCACCGCGGTCGCCAGCCCGAGATTGTCGAGCGAACTGGGCCGCAAGCCTGCGGAGATGCGCTGCACCGAGTTGATGGTGGTATCGACCAGCTCGGAAGTTTCCACGAGCTTGTCGATGAGTGGATTCAAGGTGCGGTCCTCCCGGTCCGAGAGGCGGTCCTCGACCAGGCGCAGCTGCATCTGGATCCCGGTGAGCAGCTGCCCGAGCTCGTCATGAATTTCCCGGGAAATCTCGGCGCGGTCGTTTTCCCGCAGGGTCTGGACGTGGGAGGACAAGTTGCGGAATCGCTCGCGCTCGTGATCGAACCATTCCTCTCGTTGCTTCTCGGCACTCCGCCATTCGCTGTAAGCATGCCGCAGGACGAAAAACAGCAGGATCGCGATGGTGATGACGAAAACCAGTCCCTTGAGCGTCTGGATCAATGGAGTTTCACCGGAATCCATCGTCTTCTTGAGGAACCACAAGTCGAATCCGACCATCCAAACGCCGGCGAAGATGAAATAGATCAGCATGATGCGGACCTCGGGTAGCGGCTTGGGTGGGTAAGGACACACCTCCCCCTCCGCCAATGGCTGGGTGGACGGCGGGGCGGATGGAGGGGCGGATGGCTGATCCGGGCGATTCGTGAAGGGGGCTTTCACCTGAAGATTTACTATCGAATGAACTCGCGAAGGTCGAGCGGGGAATTGTGCCGGGTGCCCTGACGTGGTTTGGCTGGCAGATCGGGGAGGTCCCGCCCAAGCTCCAGAGCCAGATGATCAACGACCATGCAGCCCCGCCCCGCCTTGCTCCCTTGCAACGGGTGATGCTTCGCGATTCCCTGGCGGAAGGAAATGCGGGCCATCACGTGGAGCAGGTCGAGATCCGATTCGCGCCTGGCGAGTGGCGGAATCGCGTGGCCGCCTCCTGGGAGGAAACCGTCGCCCGCACCGAGGCGCTCCGGATCGCGTTTACCGTCGAAAACGGCGAGCCTGCCGGATTCCAATCCGCGGGAAGCCTGACCCGGTTGTGCCGGGTAGAAAATCCGCCCCCCGCGTGGCCAGCCTGGCTCACCACCGACCGTCACCGACCACTGCTCGCCGCGCACGAGGTCCCGTGGCGGGTCGTTTACTGGCCCACCACCGGCCGCTTCCTCTGGACCTTCCACCACGCGCTGCTCGACGGACGCTCCATCACGACGATTCTGCGGTCGTTCCTCGCAAGGCTGGCCGGAAACCCTGCGGAACCTCTCGCGCTGGCAGAATGGCATTCTCCGACCGCCGCCGCCCTCGCGCTGGCTGAACGGATGTTCCGCGAGGATTTTCCGCCACCGTCCCTGGAGGAACCGCTGCTCAACGAGGCGGACGAAGGCCCGGCGCGGCGATGCCTCGGCGATACTTTCCGGGCGCGGCTGGCGGCCACCGCACTCGCGCTGGAAGTCACCCCGGCGACCCTCCTCATCTGGGCCTGGGGCCAGGCACTGGCCGATGCATCCGGAACTGACGCGGTGATCGTCGAACAAGTCCGCTCGGGTGCGCCCCAGAAAGACACTGCGGGATTCACCATGCACACCCTGCCGGTCGCCATTCCCCGCGCTGCGGATGGAGACATCGGAACGGCGGTGCGAAAATTCCGGAAACACCTGCTCGATCTGCGAGCGATCGAAGGAGTTTCTCCGGCGGATTTCCCTCCCGGAGTCTTCCCGGACGTGGATCGAGCCGGAGGCAGCGTGATCATGATCGAACAAGCCACCCCGCAATACCTGCTGGAGACGGAAATGGTGGAATCCCTCATCCTTCACGAATGCAAGGGAGAAACCCTGATGGCCACCGCCCACATTCTTCCGGACCTGCGGCTGGAAGTCGAAGGACCGGGACGGCACGGCTTGCTGGAAGCCTGGGTGCGGGTGGTTACCTCTATTTCTTCTTTTTGAGCTCCAGGCCTTCTTTGACCTTGGACTCGATGTCCGCGTAGAGCGCGGCATCGCCCTTGAGAAGTTCCTTGGCGGCGTCGCGGCCCTGGGCCAGCTGGGTTCCATTGTAACTGAACCACGAGCCGCGCTTCTGGACGATTTCCATTTCCAGAGCGAGATCGAGCAAGGATCCGGTGGAGGAAATCCCCTCGTTATACATGATGTCGAACTCGGCCTCGGTGAAGGGTGCGGCAACTTTGTTTTTGACGACTTTGATCTTGGTGCGGTTGCCGGTGACCGTGCCGTCGGTGGATTTGATGGCTCCGATCCGGCGGATGTCCACGCGGACGGAGGAGAAGAACTTGAGCGCCCGGCCACCGGGAGTGGTCTCGGGGTTGCCGAACATCACGCCGATTTTTTCGCGGATCTGGTTGGTGAAAATACAGACCGTCTGTGCCTTGGAAATCAGGGCGGTGAGTTTCCGCATGGCGGCGCTCATGAGGCGGGCTTGGGCCCCCACGGTGGAGTCGCCGATTTCCCCGTCGAGTTCCTGCTTGGTGACCAGCGCGGCCACGGAGTCGAGCACGATGACGGCGATCGCGTTCGAGCGGACGAGGGCCTCGCAAATTTGCAGGGCTTCCTCACCGGACGAGGGTTGGGAAACCAGCAAATCATCAAGGTTCACGCCGAGCTTGCGGGCGTATTGCGGGTCGAGGGCGTGCTCCACGTCGATGAAGGCTGCGAGGCCGCCGCGTTTCTGGGCTTGGGCGATGACGGTGAGGGTGAGGGTGGTCTTTCCCGATGACTCCGGGCCGAACACCTCGACGATCCGGCCGCAAGGAAAGCCGCCGACGCCCAGGGCCCGGTCGATGAGAAGGTTGCCAGTCGGAATCACATCGACGTCGACGCAGCGATCATCGCCCAAACGCATGATGGCGGATTCTCCGAACTCCTTCTGGATGTGCGAGATCGCGAGATCCAGATTGCGCTTGCGGGCTTCGTTGAGTTTTTCAGTCGCGGATTCTTCGGATGTTTGTTTGGCGGCCATGGGAGTGTGTCGTGTTGCAAGATTCCTGATGGGTGCCTGCGGGATTGACAAGAAAAAAGATGTTCGCTCGAACAAAAAAGTGCTTGGGTCGAATTTCTGTCCGTGGACACGGTGGGGCCGGGTTTGAAAGATCCATGAAGCGCGCCACGCGGCCGCGCCGATCCGGGCCGCGGATCGCCCGCGTTTCCACACAAAACAAGGAAGCCAATATTCCGCTTCCGAGGCTGACTTACTTGACCCCGATCAGGAGTCGCGCCTTGGCGCCCGGGTCTTTGGCGGAATCCGCCGTCCAAATGATGGTGAAGCCTTCTGCGAGTGGCTGCTTCGTCGCGTTGGAGAGTGCGATGGATGAGTTGGGCGACGCCGTGAGCAGGATCTTTTTGCCCTTGTAGGAACTGAAGTCGATCATCACTCCGGTGATGCCTGGGCCATTGACCTCCTTGGAGCCCGCTTCCACCGGCTCGGATGCGGCAAATTTCGTCCGTTTGCCGTCCGTCCAGTTGAGCTGCAACTTGTCGTCCTTGGTTTTATCCTCAAGGGCCTTGGCTGCCTTTTTATCCGCTGCCGCAGTGGCGTCGGGATACGCATTGGGAATTTTCGTGACGATGGAGAACCGTGTCGGGTTTTTCAAGGCAGCAGGCTCGAGCAGGCGGCCGCCGAGCGAGACTCCGCCCTGTTCCTCGGAGACAAAAACCTCAAAGCCGATGCCGCCGGTCACATGGCCTTTGATGACGACGTCCTTCGGTTTGTCCGTCGCCGCCTGGGCGCTCTCCAGCGTTGCCGGGTTGATGGTTCGCGAGATGGTCTTCCCATCCGGCATCGTTTCCTCAATCTTGAATTCCACGGGAATGGACAGCTTTTGGTTGAGCGGCCCCTTGTCGCCGATTAGCCGGAGCAGGGCCTTGCCATCGCCAATGAACCCGAACTGGAAACTTCGGGTTTTCACTCCGACGAAATATCCCAGCCATTCTTTTTCGTCCATGGTCGGAAGTTCCGCCGACACTGGCGCCACCCCGATGATGCTCATGAACCCTGCTGCAAATACTCCAAGTTGGGAATTTTTCATAATCAGGTGCCAAAGCAACGCCAAAGGCCGCGCCCACGCCAGCGAAAAATGAGCGAGGATCTGCCTTAAAGATAGGTGATCAAGCCCTCCACCGTCTCCTCGTCCAACCTTCTCACCAGGGCGATCGTCAGCGCCAACATGTGTAAATAGTCGTTCAAATCGATGATCGCATTGTGCGAGTGGATGTAGCGTGCCGGCACTCCGAGCACGATGCTCGGAATCCCCTCGTTCGCGACATGGAAGGAGCCCGCGTCGGTGCCACCGCTGCGCCGCACCGTCACCTGGTGCGGGATTCCCTCCGCCTGCGCCGTCTCGATCGCCAGCCGCGCCAGCCGCGGATTGGTGATCGCCGACGGGTCGAACATCCGGATCTGCACCCCGCCGCCGAGCCGTCCCTGGCATTCCGAGCGACTGAACCCCGGCGCGTCATCCGCCGGCGGACCTTCCAGCACGATCGCCACATCCGGCTTCGCAAAATTCGCCGCAGTCTTCGCCCCGCGCAGCCCCACCTCCTCCTGCACCGTCCCGCACAGGATCAACCGGTTCGGGTGCGCGGACTGGGCCAAAATCTGCCCCGCCTGGATCGTGCCCGCCATGCCCACCCGGTTGTCGAACGCCTTCGCCATGAATAAATCCTCCCGGCCCAGTGGCGCGAATGCGGACACCGGCGCGATCGGATCGCCCAGGGAAATCCCGAAATTCTCCATCACGTCCCGCCGCGACTCCGCGCCCACGTCGATGAACAGCTGGTCCATCGACATCACCTGCCGCCGCTGCGCCTCCGGCAGGAAATGTGGCGGTCGCGAGGCGATCACCCCGAGCACCTTGTCCCCGCCGCGGTTCAGGATTTCCACCCGTTGCGAGAGCAAATTGTGCTCCCACCACCCGCCGATTCCGACAAACTGGATGAATCCGTCGTGCGTGATGTTCTGCACCATGAAGCCCACCTCGTCCAAGTGCCCGGCCACCAGCACGCGTGGTCCGTCGTTGCCCGTTTCACAAAAAACCGAGCCGTTCCGGTCCGCCGAGAGTTCGCCGCATTCCTCCAGTTCATCCACGAAAATCGCCCTCACCTCGTCCTCATGCCCGGAGACCGAGTGGGCTTCCGTCAATTCCTGCAACAATGAAACCGCTTTCGTTCGCATAGGGAAAATCGTGCGAAACGCCTCCGCCCGTTCCAAGCCCCATCTTTAAAACCGCGTCCTCACCGGGCCAATTTGGACCGGTTGAGGAGGATTCCGGTCCTTATTTCGCCGGCCACAAGACCATCGCTATTTTTTGTCGGCACCGGGCTCCGGCGCGCTGTCAGGAATGGGCGCGGTGGTGGCCGTGTCCGGCGGGATCGCCGAGAAATCTCCGGTGATGACTTCGGGAGCGTTCTTTTTCGCGCTCCAGTAGATCGTGGTCAGAGTTCCGGATTTCTTGTCCTTGACGGTGTAGCGTTTGTTCACGTCGTCCTCGGCGACCATTTCCATCGCGCCGGTGCTCACCATCATCGATGCTGTCGCCCGGGCGGGATTCTTTTGCGCATCCTCGGCGAATTTTTTCATCTTACCGCCGAACATGACGCCGGCGACGATGAAACCAATGATGACCAGGACGATGATGCCAGCGCATCCGATGCCGATCTTGGCACCGGTGCCGAGTCCCTTTTTCGGGGTTGGAGAGGACGATGGTGACAGGCTAGGTTGGGGTGTTTCCATAAGAGCGCATTGACTAGCAAGTCCACGCCGCGATGGCAAGCCGGGTTTGGTTGCAATTCCGTTTGCGTCGGCGCTTTCAAGCGGATTTCCGCTGATGGAGGGAAGGCACCATGCTCAGCCAGGTGGTGCCGAAGGCGATCAGGATGGCATAGGTGAGTGACGATGCGGACTCGCCCATCCCGACTTTTTGATTGGCGTGGGCGGCGACGTCGAGGGCGACATGGGCACCGAGACCGAGGATCGCGAGCATACAGCCAGCGAAGACGAACCTGCCCATGAGGGATTGGTTGGTGAAAATGAGGGTAGCCGGGATGGCGGCCACCATCATCGCTCCTCCGGCGACGGCGATTGGCATGAGGCTGGAGGCCATACCGCCGGTGAAAACCAGCAGTCCGCCGAGAAACAACGTGCCGACGGCGAGGCCCTCGATCTTCTCATCGCGGTCCAAGGACATGCGGGCGACGGGGTCCTTGAGGATGAGGAAATTCGCGAGTCCGTTAGAAAGCCAGGTGCCGAACAGGAACGCATAGTAAAGAACCACCACCGGGATCACCAGCAGCGGGTGGACGGCGGCGGCGAGTCCCTTGACAATCTTGAAGCCGAAGACCAAGCCGATGATGATGACCATGCGGTTCTTCTGGCTGAACTGCTGGATGAAGAAAACCCAGCGCAGGAACAAGCGGTAGAATGCGGACCGCGCGCGGAACGATTCCTTGAGACCTTCCTTGGCATAGCTCATCGCCGGGTCGAGCCGGAGGGCTTCCTTGAACAAATTTTCCGCTTCTTTCACCTGTCCGCGTTGGAGCGCGGCCCAGCCGGAGTTGGCGAATGAAAACGCGTTCTCGGGATCGCGGGCCAGGCGGCGGCGGCTCTCGGATTCCGACTCGTTGAGTTTTTTCTGAAGCCGCAACGTGTGGGCTAACAAGTTGGAGGCGGTGTCATCGTCCGGGTTCAGGGCGAGCGCCTGGCGGGCGGCTTGCTCGGCGTCGTTCCAGAGATGCATGCCGCAGAGGGCGATGGCTTTGGAATTCCACGAATACGGTTCTTCCGGGTCGAGGGCGATGGCGGAATCGGCGAGTGGCAGGGCTTCCTTTTCGCGGTCGAGCGACGAGAGGATGCGCGATTGGAGGGCGAGCGGAAACGGGTGGCCCGGCAGCAGACCGGTGGCCCGGCGGGCGTCTTCGAGGGCGAGTGGCTTCGCTCCTTCGATTTCCATCCGGTTCATGGCGAGCTCGATAAACGCCGACGGGTCGTCCGGATTTTGGGCGAGATGCGCGTGGAGGAGGGCGACGGCCTCGTCGTGGCGGCGGAAGTCGCGAAGCTGTTGGGCGCGTGTTAGGGAAGAGCTCATTTTTTCAATCCGAGGTGAACCAGCACGTCGTCGTAGAAGCCGCTTTGGTTGGCGTAGAGGGCGTGGTTTTTCGCGCTTTCGAACCACATGCGGGTGGACGGTTTCACGTCCTTGGCGGCCTTCGCGAGCATTTTTCCGCTGACGGGAACCAGCGAGCCCTTGCGCATGGCCTCGCCGAGGGCGGCCTCGGTGGCTTGTTCAAACACGGCGCGCATGTCGGCACCGGAGAAACCTTCGGTGCGCTTGGCGAGATCGGCGGGATCGAAATCGACGAGTGGTTTTCCCTTCGCGTGGATTTTGGCGATTTCCGCGCGGGCACCGGCATCGGGCGGGGGAACGAAGATGATGCGGTCGAAACGGCCGGGACGGAGGAAGGCGCCGTCGAGGTGCCACGGGGCGTTGGTGGCACCGAGGATGAGCAGGCCGTCGTTGTTCGCCTGGGCTCCGTCGAGTTCGCTGAGGAACTGGTTGATGAGGTTGCGACCGGCGGACTGCCGCATGTCGCGGCGGTCGGCGGCGAGTGCGTCGGTCTCGTCGAAGAACAACACGGCGGGCGCGGCCTTGCGGGCGAGTTCGAAGATCTTGTGCAGTTTCTGCTCGGACTCGCCGATGTACATGTCGAGCACCTGATGCAGGCCCACGGAGAAAAACGCGGCATCGATTTCCCCGGCGGTGGCGCGGGCCATGAGGGTTTTCCCGCAGCCGGGCGGGCCGTAGAGCAAGACGCCGCCGCCGGCTTTTTTGCCGTAGGCGGCGAAGAGGGCGGCGTTTTTGAGCGGGTGGATGATCTTCATCCGGATGTCGTCCTTGACCTTTTCCATGCCGCCGACGTCGTCGAATTTCATGTCCGCCTTGACGCGGAATTCGATGCTGAGATCGCGGGCGGCGACGGCGTCGAGGCCGTCGAACGGGAAATCATCGTCGTCCTCGGTTTCCTCGTGCGAGGCGCCGGTGGAGGTCATGGCGATGCGCTTGTTGCCGCCGGCTTTGAGGATGCTTTGGAGCAGTTCGTCATCGGCGAGCGAGCGGTCGAGATCGACGGCGGTGTCGTAAAACGCGCGGGCGGCTGCCGCATCGCCCTCGTCCAGGGCGATGCGGGAACGCAGCAACCAAGCGGGTGCGAAGTTCGGCTGCCTGTCGCAGAGCGATTCCAAGCGCACGGTTGCTTCGGAGGATTCGCCGCTGAGATCGAGCAGGCGGGCGATGCCCAAATGCGCATCCGCATGGCCCGGTTCCACGGCCAGCACGCGGTCAAAACAAGCGCGGGCCTCGGCGAGTTCGAACCGGTCCTCGTGCATTTTCCCCACGATGACCAGCAGCGGCACGTTGTGGGGCGTGGCGGCGAGGGCGGCTTTCAGGGCTTCGAATTCCATGAGGCAATCGAATTCGATTTGCTAGAATTTGGCAAGCCCGTTGGAGATCCTCAGTTCGCGACGATGTTGAAAATCTTGCCGGGGATGAAGATGATCTTGCGGACGGTCTTGCCTTCGAGGTGCTCGGCGACCTTGGCGCTGGCGAAGGCGGCGGTTTTGGCGGCTTCCTCGTCGGCGTCCTTGGAGATCATGAAACGGTCGCGGAGCTTGCCGTTCACTTGCACGACGAGCTCGATTTCGTTTCTAACGAGGGCTTCGGGATCGTAGGTTGGCCAGGAAGATTCGGAGAGAAGAGGGGCTTGGCGGTTGGAAACCGCCGCCACGTGGGCGTGGATTTCCTCGGTGAGGTGCGGGGCGAAGGGGTTGAGGACGGCGAGCAGTTGAATGAATTCCTTCAACGGCACGACCTCCGCCTGGGTGAAGGCGTTGGTGCAAATCATCATCTGCGAGATGGCGGTGTTGAAATTGAGTTTCTCGATGTCTTCGCCGACTTTTTTGATCGTCTCGTGGACGACGCGGAGCAGCGACTTGTCCGTGCAGGGGACGTCCTGGATTTTTGCGGAGACGTTCCATTGGCCGTCCTGCTCTTCGAAGGCAAGACGCCAGACGCGGGCAAGGAAGCGGGAAACACCTTCGACGCCTTTCATCTGCCACGGCTTCACTTGTTCGAGCGGGCCCATGAACATTTCGTAGAGGCGCAGCGCGTCGGCCCCGTATTCGGAAACGACGTCGTCCGGGTTGACCACGTTGCCGCGGGATTTGGACATTTTCGCCCCGTCTTCGCCGAGGATGAGGCCTTGGTTGACGAGTTTTTGAAAAGGTTCCGAGGTTCTAACGTGGCCGAGGTCGTGGAGGATCTTGTGCCAGAAACGGGCGTAGAGGAGATGGAGCACGGCGTGCTCGGTGCCGCCGACGTAGAGATCGACCATGCCGGGTTTTTCATCCGTCCAATAGGCTTCGGCTTCTTTGGAAATGAAGCGGTCGGTGTTTTTCGGATCGCAGTAGCGGAGATAATACCAGCACGAGCCGGCCCATTGCGGCATGGTGTTGGTCTCGCGGATCGAGCCGTCCGGCAGCTCGACCCAGGCGGTGGCTTTGGTGAGGATCGGCTCCGGCGTGCCGCTGGGTTTGTAGTCGTCCAGCGGAGGCGCGAGCAGCGGAAGCTCGGATTCGGGGATTGCTTGGTGGCGGCCGTCTTTCCAAATGATCGGGAACGGTTCGCCCCAGTAGCGCTGGCGCGAGAAGAGCCAGTCACGGAGCTTGAACTGGATGCGGCGCTGGCCGATGGCCTTTTCCTCCAGCCAGGCGATCATCCTGGCTTTGGCGTCGGCAGTGGAAAGGCCGTCGAGGAAGCCGGAGTTGATGGCGGTTCCGGTCTCGGTGAAGGCTTCTTCCAACGAAGAGGGCACAGAAGGGGGCACAGGCGAGACGCCTGTGCCCCTTTCTTGATG
>JFJP01041077.1_pt1 | contig 10237 bp, 5 predicted proteins | sample 431651 | NCBI WGS metagenome assembly JFJP01 (sample SAMN02602958, study PRJNA72255) | Microbial mat metagenome, whole genome shotgun sequencing project. | biome: fresh water; feature: sink hole; material: water; isolation source: purple microbial (photo- and chemosynthetic) mats found in... | reverse complement strand
GAATTTCAATTAGTATCGGAATATAAACCAACCGGAGACCAGCCGGAGGCTATACGCCAATTGGTGGATGGATTGAACAATGGCGACCAATACCAGACACTTTTGGGGGTAACGGGTTCGGGCAAAACTTTTACCGTTGCCAACGTTGTGCAACAGGTGCAACGCCCCACGTTGGTATTGAGCCACAACAAAACTTTGGCTGCGCAACTGTACAGCGAGTTTAAACAATTTTTCCCAAACAATTTGGTCGAATATTTTGTATCGTACTACGATTATTATCAGCCCGAAGCCTACTTGCCGGTTACGGATACCTATATCGAAAAAGATTTGAACATAAACGATGAAATCGAAAAACTGAGACTAAGTACCACATCTTCACTGCTTTCGGGCAGACGCGATATAATTGTGGTGTCGTCTGTTTCGTGTTTGTATGGTATTGGAAACCCAGAGGATTTTCACGAAAACATTATTAATGTGGAAGTTGGACAAAAAATTTCGCGCAATGTTTTGCTCCGTCATTTTGTGGATAGTTTGTATTCGCGCAATGAAGTTACCTTCGAACGCGGAAATTTTAGAGTTCGTGGCGACACCATTGATATTTATTTGGCGTATGGCGATATTGCCTACCGAATTGCTTTTTGGGGCGATGAAATTGAGGAACTTACATCGTTCGACCCGTTGAATGGTCACACGCTCGAACGGTTTGAAACGGTACGAATTTATCCCGCAAATATTTTTATGACCACAAAAGAACGTTTGCACAATGCCATTCACTCTATTCAAGACGATTTGTTTTTGCGCGTAAATCACTACAAAAGCATTGGCAAACACTTGGAGGCAAAGCGCATAGAAGACCGCGTAACTTACGACCTCGAAATGTTGCGCGAATTGGGCTACTGCTCTGGTGTAGAGAACTATTCGCGCTATTTCGACGGACGTGCCGAAGGCTCGCGCCCGTTTTGTTTGCTCGACTATTTTCCAAGCGATTTTATCACCATTGTTGACGAGAGCCACGTAACTTTGCCGCAGGTGCACGCCATGTACGGTGGCGATTTTTCGCGCAAAACGGTGCTGGTGGAGTATGGCTTCCGGCTTCCGGCTGCTATTGACAATCGCCCATTGAAGTTCGAAGAATTTGAATCGCTTACCAAACAGATAATTTATGTGAGTGCCACGCCCGCCGACTATGAATTGGAAAAATGCGGTGGTGTGGTTGCCGAACAGCTCATTCGCCCAACGGGTTTGTTAGACCCACAAATTGAAGTGCGCCCAAGCCTCAACCAAGTTGACGACCTGCTCAACGAAATAGATGAACGCACAAAAAAGAATGAGCGTGTGCTTGTTACCACGCTCACCAAGCGAATGGCGGAAGAATTGACACTTTTTATGGAAAAAGCCGGTGTAAAATGCCGCTATATTCACTCCGATGTGGATACATTGGACAGGGTAGAAATAATGGACGGTTTGCGCAACGGAGTTTTCGATGTATTGGTGGGAATCAACCTGTTGCGCGAAGGTTTAGACTTGCCTGAGGTATCGCTTGTGGCAATACTCGATGCCGACAAAGAGGGTTTTTTGCGTTCGCATCGTTCGCTTACGCAAACCATCGGACGGGCAGCCCGCAACATCAACGGCAAAGCAATAATGTATGCCGACAAAATTACGCGCTCCATGGCACGAACCATTGACGATACCAATCATCGAAGGGAGAAACAATTGGCTTACAATCAGGCAAATGCAGTTGTTCCGATGCAAATTATTAAAGCAAAAAAATCGGCACTCAAATCGTGGCAAGAAGTAGAAACGCACAAAAAAGAGAAATACTATGCTGAAAGTGAACAATATACCATAGCTGCCGACCCTGTGGTGCAGTATATGAGCCGTCCGGCACTCGAAAAAGCAATAGAAAACACCAAAAAGAGAATGGAACGTGTTGCCAAAGAACTCGATTTTATTGAAGCTGCACGTTTGCGAGATGAAATGTATGAACTGCAAAAATTGCTTTCAAAATCAACGAAATGAAATTCGATACATTCATAAAAATTTAAAACAGATGAAAAAGAACATTATTTTATTTTTTTTGATAGGAGTGTTGATGTTTGCCCTTTGGTTTATGGCAAAAGATTTTTTACGTTCCAAGCCTCAAAGCAGCGATATGGAGTCAAATCCGTTTGAGTACGATATTGATGAGTTTAAGCAGATAGCCGAAGACCAAATTTGCTATTCCGAAATGGCAAAAATAGATGTACATTTGTCAAATATATTTGCATTAACACTTGATAGTGAGGATAATATCTATGTAAGTGGCACCGATTCTATCCTTGTTTTTAGTTCTGGAGGGCAACTTTTGTTCTCCAAAAATGTAGGAGCAAAAGCAAAATGTTTGCATTTTAGCGAGTTTGATGGGGCTTTGTATGCAGGTTTTGACAATTATGTGGCACGTTTCGACAAAAAAATGCAAAAAACATCGCAGTGGCAAGTCATTGAGGGCAACGCAGTTATAACCTCAATAGCTACAAACGAAAACTTTGTGTATGTTGCCGATGCGGGCAACAAGCAAGTGTTGAAATACGACAAATCGGGCACAGTGCTTCAAACCATTAAAGCCGATGAGCCAGAACGACAAGTGAAGGGGTTTATAATTCCGAGTGGATATTTCGATTTGGCTTTTGATTCCAATGGCAGTTTGTGGGTGGTAAATCCGGGAATGCACCGTTTCGAAAACATTGGTAATGACGGCAAACTACGCTCGTCGTGGGAAAATTCGTCAATGGGACTCGATGGTTTTAGTGGCTGTTGCAATCCTTCGCACTTTGCTTTTTTGTCCGATGGTTCGTATGTAACAAGCGAAAAAGGGTTGGTGCGAATAAAAATTCACCAAGCCGATGGCAAATATAAGTGTGTGGTTGCTGCGCCCAAGCAGTTTGATGAGGGAACAGTAGGAATTGACATTGCGGTTGATTCGCAGCAACATATTGTGGTTTTAGACCCTAAACGCTTGCAGATTCGTATTTTTGCATCGAAATAAAAAAATCCCCAAAATTGAAATCAACATGAATAGACGACAATTTTTTACCCAACTCGGACGTAATACTCTTTTGGGTATTTTGGCAGCAACTATAGGTGTGCTACTCTACAACAAACAAATTGATTTTGAGCAGTGTAACCAACATTTTAACTGCAAAAAATGCAAAGACACTGATAAATGCAATTTGCCTGAAAAACAGTTAGTTGAAAAAAATACAAATCCCATCAAAACCCTTTAATTTATTTTGTAGAGGAGGCTTTTTTATTCCATTATTTCTGATTTTATGTAGCAAATATGTACTATTTTTGAGTATATATTGATAGACTCTTGCTAATTTAATACAAAACATTATGGAAAAAAAAGCAAAAATTTTTGTGCTGGATACCAATGTTATTCTGCACGATTACAAGGCAATATACAATTTTGAAGAAAACGATGTGGTGATACCTATTACTGTATTGGAGGAATTGGATAAGTTTAAAAAAGGGAGTGATTTGATAAATTTTCATGCCCGCGAATTTATGCGCGAACTCGATAAACTAACTGGTGATTACTTGCCCGAAGTAGGTATTTCGTTGGGCGACGACAAGGGCTTGTTGTTTATTGAAACCGGAAAAGTTTTTTCCGATGAAATGGAAAAATCATTTTCCGAACGCAGTCCCGACCACCGCATTTTGGCTGTTGCCAATTACATTCATCACCGAAGCAAAGACCGTACAGTAGTGCTTATTACTCAGGATATTAACCTGCGTATGAAAGCCAAAGCCTTGCAAATAAAGGCGCAAGATTACGAAACCGGTAAGGTTGAAAATATTGATAGTTTATACCATCAGATTGAAACACTGGAAGATGCAAGCGATGACTTGATTGCCGAAATTTACAGAAATCAGGACGGTGTGGAGGTGGAAAATTCTGTATTCCCTTTCAATGGATATGCCAATCGTTTTTATGTGTTGAAAGGGCAAAAAACAACGGCATTGGCTCATTATAACGGAGTTACAAAAAAGCTGCGCCGTGTAGATAAAAAACGGGCGTATGGAATTTTACCCCGAAATTCGGAGCAAACTTTTTCGTTAGATGCCTTGTTGAATCCAGATATCAAGCTAATAACCATGACAGGAAAGGCGGGAACCGGAAAAACGCTTTTGGCGCTTGCTGCGGCTTTGCATCAGAGAAACGAGTTTCAGCAAATTTTTTTAGCGCGTCCCATTGTACCACTTGCCAACCGCGATTTAGGTTTCCTCCCCGGCGACGAAAAGCAAAAAATAGGACCTTATATGCAACCTTTGTTCGACAATTTGTCTGTTATTAAGCATCAATTCAACCCCAGTAGTGCCGATTTTAAGCGCATTGAAGAGATGCAAAAAAACGAGGCTTTGCTTATTACTCCTTTGGCATATATCAGAGGGCGTAGTTTGAGCAATGTATTTTTTATTGTTGATGAGGCGCAAAATCTTACTCCTCACGAAATTAAAACCATCATTACCCGCGCAGGCGAAAATACGAAAATGGTGTTTACGGGTGATATTCAGCAGATTGACTCCCCGTATCTGGATACAAAATCGAATGGTTTGTCGTATCTTACCGATAGGATGAAGGGGCAGAGTATTTTTTCACACATCAATTTGGTAAAGGGCGAGCGGAGCTTTTTGGCAGATATTGCCAGCGACTTGTTGTAAAGAAAAAAAGCGGTGTAGAGTTTATCTGCACCGCTTTTTTTTGTGAAAATCAAATTTAATTTTGATTTGCAATCCACGCACGAGCCTCTTCTAAACTATTGAAATACTGCGAAACAAAATTAATTTGGGGGGCTTTTTGCATAATTTCATCTACGCTCATCTGGTTGAAAATATCATCAGATACAATCACCGCCATCCTTTTTACGCCCGATTGAATGGCACGAGGAAACCAATCTTCGTTCGACCATTTTTGTTCCTCTTCCCCAATTACTCCAAGTTTGCATACATCTGCAATCCAATTGCTCAAATTCATTTCAGCAGCAAGTTTAATTCCTGTGTTCAAACCAGTTTTCAGCTCATCTGCAAGAGTAAATGTTTTCCAGTGCATTTCTACTGAACGAAGCATTTCGTTGTAAACCACTCTCAGATACGAAGTTTCATTGTAAATCATAGTAATCGAATTAAGGTTTAATTTACTTTATTTGATCTTTGAGCATTTCTATTTCCTTGTCTTTGGCTTTTATCTGCTCATTTAGTATATTTATTTTGTCTTTAAATTGATTTACAGCCTTCTGCATATATTTTGTCCGCTCCTCAATTTGCTTGTCTGCTCTTTCTTTTTCTTCAAATTTTACTCTTTCCAATTCCTCTCGCGTTGCCATTAATTCTTCAACGTGCTGACGCAATTCTTCTTCAACGGTGATAATATTTGAATGAGCTTCTTTAGTTTCAAGTGCCTGTTTTTTAGCTTTTTCGAGGGCTTTTTTCAAAATTTGTTCATTCAATTCCATTTTTTCGCTCGATTTTTCAAGCTCAATGTTTTTGCGTTCCATTTCCTCTTGTGTGGCTTGCAATTCTTCAAGGTTTTGGCGTAGTTCCTCTTCGCTTGCACGCAACTCCTCTGCCAATTCATTGAGCTGGCGTTCTTTATGATTCGAAATCAGCATGGCATCATTCAAGGCTTCCACTTTTTGTTGCATTTCTACTCGCTGCAACTCCAATTCATTTTTCTGCTTCAAAAGCAAATCTTTTTGTTCTGTAGTTTGTGTAACATCAAAGGCAAGCATAATTATTTTGTACGGATTGCCATCTACATCGTTTATTGGGAAGTAGGTGGCATACAAGTAGCGCAGGTTTCCTTTGGCAGTAACCAACTTAAATTCTCCGTTTACCGAGTGTCCATTTCGTAGATTTATCCAAAAATCTTTGTAATCGTCGTTTTGCTTGTCTTCTATAGGTACAAGCAAACGGTGGTGTCGTCCAACCAATTCTGTATCAGTATATTCAAACAAATTGCAGAAAATATTGTTCACTCTATATATTACACCTTCGAGGTCAAATTCAATCAACGCATTGGTTTTATTTATCGCCTCCAACTGTCCGGCAATTTCGGCTTCCTGCACTTTACTTTCTGTAATATCGAAAAATAATGTCAGAATTTTTACCGTATTATCATCATCGTCAAGTACCGGAGCATACGTACCTTTCATGAAAATTGGTTTCGAATCGCGGCGAATAAATTTAAACACACCTTCGTGTACTTTCCCTTTTCTGAGCGATTCCCAAAATTCGGAATATTTATCCGATTTTCTGTATATTGGATCTATCAAAATGCGGTGGTTCATACCTTCAATATCGGTAGAAACATACCCAAACAATTCGCAGAAAATATCGTTTACATTTACAATTGTACCATCAAGTTCGAGTTCAATCATGGCGGCAGTACGGTTTATCGCCTCCATCTGACTACTCATAATGGCATCTTTGCGCGACATTTCGTCTTGCACCGAGCGCATTTCATCCAAATTCTGCCTTAATTCTTCTTCTTGAGACGAAAGTTCATCTGCAAGTTTATTCGCTTTATCGAGCAAAAGTTTGTTGTCGTCTTCGTTTCGTTTCTGAGTTGTAATGTCGTAGGCTATATAAACAATTTTAGTAATGTTTCCGTCTATGTCTTTCACGCTTGTAAAGGTACCTCTAAACCACACATCGTCTTTGCTTTTTGTAACGTGTTTGATGGTTCCTTCGTAGGGTAGCCCTTTGGCAATGCGCCTCCACGACTTTTGGAAACGTTCAAGTTCATCGTTGCTTATAAACGCAAATATTTCTTTTCCTTCAATATCTTTTCTCGAATAATCGAGGTTTCCGGCAAACATATCGTTGGCAGAAAGCAAAATACCTTCGGTATTAAATTCGGCTTTAATAACCGAGCGGTCTAAAGCCGTTATTTCGCCTTTGTAATCAAGGTTTTTCGATTTTTGTTCTTCAATATCAATTGCCAGATAAAGAATACGTTGCACGCCCCCCTCAATATTTCGAATAGGTGTATAGGTTGCCAAAAACCAACGGTGTCCGGTTTTTGTACGGTAGCGCATTTCGCGTTCAATATGGCGTCCTCCTGCTACTATTCGTTTCCATTCTTCTTCAAATTCAGCCCAATCGCTTTCCACAACAAAGGTAGATACGTGTGCTCCCTTAATTTCTTTCGATGTATATCCCATCAAATCCAAAAACTTGGTATTGGCATATTCCAATCGTCCTGCGGTTGTAAAATCGGCTCTGATAATCGAATGGTTTACCGAGTTTACAAATCCACTCGCTTCAGCTTCTTTACGGGCAGCCTCTTCTTGGGTTGACTGAAGCTCTTCCATATTTTGCCGCATTTCTTCTTCTTTTGCAGCAAGTTCTTCGGCTTGTATTTTGGTCTCTCTTAGTAGATTAGCTGTTTGCAAACTAATTTTTACACTCGAAATTGCCGATGCCACTGCCTCGCTTACTTTTATTGCAAATTCTTTGTGATGGTCTTCAAATTTGTGCATAGAAGCAATTTCGATTGCTCCGTATATTTCATCGTTTATTTTGAGTGGAGCGAGCAATAGGGCTGTTGGTTTGGCTTTTCCAAGTCCCGATGAAATTTCAAAATAATCTTTTGGAATCTCTTCTAAATAAATGGTTTCTCTTTCCAACACGCATCTTCCGGCAAGTCCTTCACCCATTTCAATCCGTTTGGTGATATACTTTCGTCTGTCGAATGCAAATGCTGCTTTTAGCTCAATAAAAAGGTCTTTTTTATTATTGTCGTTTATCACATACAAGGCAGCCTGTGCTGCATCGAGGTGGTCAACCAACGATTTTATTACTTTGTAGGCAAGTTCCTCAATGTTGTTTGAGTTTTGACGCAAAATATCGTTAAAGAATGCAATCCCTTGTGTAATCCAGTTCCGCTTTTTGTCTTCTGATTCTTGTTTTGAGCGTTCGAAGGCAATTTTTTGTAGTTCAACTTTCATTTTTACCAATGCCGAGCCTAATTCTCCGGTATTGTTAAACACATTTACTTCGGTATTGAAATTGCCTTTGCCCACTTCCGTTACAAAATTTCTGGTATTGTCCAGATTGATTGTCAGGTCGTTAATAGCCATGAGCATCTCGTGGCGTTCATCGTTAAAATCCAATGTAATTTTTTCGGGCAATTCGCCTTTACCGAGCTTAAGTATGTGATGTTTAAACAGATTGAATGGAACAGTAAAATTTCGCTCAACTTTAATGAGCACAAACAGCACAAGCAAAATAATCAGCAAATTGAACACAATCATGGCAATTTGTACCCGTTCGGAGGCTTTTTCGTTGTATGCCAATAAATAGGATTCAATATCTATTGTTCCGTGTTCAATTCTGTCGAATATTTGTCGCAGTTCTTTAATTTTGCCTTCTTCGAGCGAAAGACCAATATTTTTGTCCAAATCAATTAATTCATCGAAATTTTTTTGTGTTTTTTCGAGTACTTCGTACATACCCACCAAAATAGCTTGCTCTTTTGAGAGTGAAGCTATAGATACAGAATCGGTATTTGTTTTATACGTATTTCGCAAATAATTGCGAATTACGTTGATTTTTATGTTGAAGTTTTCGTAAAATTTTATGTCGCGTTTCGATATATAGTTGCTAATGTATGTCCAAAGCGTAGAAGTGTTCGATAGCAAAATGGGGTCGCTAAAATTGTCGGTAATGTATGTTTGGAGTTCGCTGTTTGTTTTTGCGAGAGTTCCAATAGTGCCATAATCGTTGTACCCTCTTGCCTTGAGCAAATCCAAAAGTTCGTTGAAATAGATGCTGTATATCTCAAGGTCGGAACTCATTGAAAGCATCAATTTATTGATTGTGTTGTTTTTAATAGATGTGCCCTCGCTGTCAATATCTTTATACAAAGCGTTGAGCTCATCAAAACTTTTGCGAAATTTTTCGGCATAAATGCTATTATTGGTAGAATAAAATTCTTCGCCCAAGTAGCTGTCGAGCAAAATATCGCGTTCAACAAGGCGGAGTTCCTTTGTTTTTTTTGATAGATTTTCGAGTTTTAATGTAAGGTCTGAATAGTACTCTAATCGGTTTAAAAGCAAATAGTTAACTGTTGATATGATAATAATCAAACCAACAATTAAAATTGATATAAGGAGTACTTTTGAACGTAATGTTCTTATTTTGGGTAACTTAATAGCCATTGACAATATATATTTTGGTCTAAGGTTTACACAAATTTAAAAAATATTCTCAGATAATTTGTCAAGAAAACCACTAATTATCGAAATTTTTAATGAAATTCACTGCTTTCACCAATTCTGGATTGCTTAACAACGATTGTTTCAGGGTTGTGGCATTTACCATTTGCTGCAAAAAGTGTTCATTTGTTTCAGATATACTTTCGGAAATATACGCCACAGCCAATTGATTTTCCGATTTTGCCATTTCAATAAAAATTCCTTTATTTTTCAGTATATCAAGGTCGGTATCTAAACTAAAAACAAAAATGCTTGCAGGAGAACTAATTGCATTGTCTGTGCTATCTACAATAATTACTTCTGTATCTTTTTCTGCCAAAAGTTCTTTCAACGCCGATTTGCCAACCGAAGGTGTTATCAGTGCTTTCTGTGGTTTTTGTTTGAACTTTTTTTCATAGATACGTAACACAGAATCAATTTTTTGACTGTTGAGCGGCTCTGTAATTATCTGAAACGGAGCCTGAGTATTGTCGCGAATTGATTTTTCGGAAATGGTAAATACCGGAATATCTTTGCTTTCGTTGCTGGTTCTGAATTGATTGAGAAACTCCCAAACATCTTCATTTTCACTTACATACAACAGCAGTGCAAACAGCTCATTGCTTTGTGCAAGAGTCATACATTCGGTAATGTTTTTTACATTCAGAATTTCGAACTTAGTATTTGATAACAAGGGGCTTACAACCTCAGCCAAAAGTCCACCGGAGTCGTAAACTGCCACTTTATTTTTTTTCGATAGTTTTAGCTCTGCATTGCTTTCGTTTTGCACTTGCACTGTGCCACTTTGCGGAGCAAAAGGCAAATATATATCGAACGTAGAGCCTTCGTTGCCCATGCTTTTTACATGAATTTCGCCGCCCAATTGCTGAGTCAATTGTTTGGCAAAGGCAAGTCCTAAACCTAAACCAATTACTTCGGTATTTACTTCGTTTGATATTTGATAAAAATCGGTAAAAAGTTGGCTTAGTTTTGTT
>JFJP01032510.1_pt1 | contig 10237 bp, 10 predicted proteins | sample 431651 | NCBI WGS metagenome assembly JFJP01 (sample SAMN02602958, study PRJNA72255) | Microbial mat metagenome, whole genome shotgun sequencing project. | biome: fresh water; feature: sink hole; material: water; isolation source: purple microbial (photo- and chemosynthetic) mats found in... | reverse complement strand
GGGATGTATTTTATGCCCCGCCACCGTGTACGCCTGTTGAGCATCCGATGTATATGAGCAGTCGTTGGTTGAGCATGAACGTGTTGAGTTTGGACGAAAAACGGGTGATGATTGAAAAAGGCGAGGAAACTTTGATTCAAGATTTGAAAAATTGGGGATTTGAGCCAATTCCCTGTAATTTCCGCAATTTTTATTCATTTGGGGGAAGTTTTCATTGTGCGACATTGGATGTGAGACGGCGAGGAACGTTGCAATCGTATTTCTAAGATTAACTGATTGATATAATTAAGTTTTGCAGGCGAGTATTTTCTTCCAACGTTTGAAGTCAACATATTGAATGAAACTCTTGACCTGTAAAACTTTTAATGATTCAGAGAACGCTTTTAATTATCGTGTTCGTTATTAATTATTTAAAATTGGTATCGGCATGACAAATTGCATCACTTGTTTTTCACCAGAATTGGATGTGGACAAAGAATAATCATCTTGTAAAATCTCAATTTTCAACATAGTCGGCGTATCGCATTGCGTTGATATCCTTAATTAATCTCAAAGAGCATTTGCATGATCTCACATTCGATCAAACCTTCTTACGATTACATGCCAAGTTTAGACGGTCTAAGAACCTGCGCCATCGCATTTGTCGTGTTTGGACATTTTGGTTTTGGGCATTTCATTCCGGGAGGATTTGGAGTCACTTTATTCTTTTTCATCAGTGGATTTCTGATCACAAGATTATTATTAGCCGAATTGCAGGACACCGGTTCAATATCTTTATATCACTTTTACTTGAGACGGGCATTGCGACTTTACCCTGCCTTGCTATTGATGGTTTTTTTATCAACGTTATTCTATTTTTCAATTGGTTATTCCGTCAGCCTCATTGAGTTAGCTTCTGCTTTATTTTACTTCGCCAATTACTACAGTATATTTGAAGGCTACACCCTGATTGAAAAAATACCTCACGCATTCAGCATCTTGTGGTCGCTTGCGGTTGAAGAACACTACTATCTATTTTTTCCGTTGCTATTCATTTCATTCTCGAAGCAAAAATGGCTATTTATTAAAATCGTTATCAGTCTGATTTTGCTCATTCTCGCGTGGCGTTTACTCTTGGTCTTACTTTGGAAAGTACCAGAAGCACGCACCTATTTCTCTACCGATACCAGAGCCGATTCAATCTTTTACGGTTGTACCCTGAGTATGATTCTTGCCACTTCGTTTGGGGAAAAATTTGTCGCGTTCTGTGCCCGTCCTAGCACGTTTTTCATGGGAATTATCATTTTACTGTTTTGTTTCATTTTTCGAGACCCCATTTTCAGAGAAACACTCCGTTATTCGCTCCAAGGCATCGCTTTTGTGATAGTCATTCCCGCGGTGTTATTTCACGAACGCTATCACCTTCTCAAAAATTTGTTACAACATCGTTGGTTCGTTTATGTGGGTAAACTAAGCTATTCATTATATTTGCAACATTGGTTTGCCATGATAGTTGCGGCTACTTTTACCAAACAATTTTCACCTTCGTGGTACCTCATCGTGCTGCCAATGACGCTATTTCTATCCGTTTTTTCTTATCATTACGTCGAAAAACCCATCCTCGGTTTACGCCGGCGTTTTGGTTCACATCGAAGTTAATCAGAAGTTCACCAACTGTTCAGACAGTTTTTTATAATCACTTTTAAAATCAACTGGTTAAAACAAATAAATACATTTTAGTTTGTCGTATATTACCCCTCATCCCATTGCTGACCATGATCAAAACTTGCTATATCTAGTCAATAGACTGAATATAGTATAGAATCGTCTGATAATAGAACTGCATTATCTGCTGCGATATTCTTTGGAAATATTTTTACCTTCTCCATTGAATATCGTTTAGAACTGCAATTGTAATCAAAAACTTGAGACTTATTAACAGGGAGGAAAGAATAGTGAAATTTCTGACTATTCTCTTGTTAGGATTTACCATTAACTTCTGTGCGCCCAAAGACAACCTGCTCGAACACATCAAGGCACGGGGTGAATTGCGTGTTGTCACTCGGCAGGCATTAACGACTTATTACGAAAATTCTCGTGGTAAAGCGGGGTTGGAGTATGATTTGGTCAAACGTTTTGCCGATACTTTGGGCGTGAAGTTACACATTGAAGTCACCAATGATTTCAAACAGATATTACAATTATTGAATCAACATCACGTCGATATTGCCGCTGCGGGGTTGATTATGGATGATGCGGAAAATTTAACTTCGTTGCGCTTTGGTCCAAGTTATCAACGAGTTAAGTTTCAACTGATTTACCGTGAAGGTGCTGCTCCCCCACCGCTTGACTTGGAGGAAATCGGTAGCAATAAAATTCAAGTGGTTGCGAACAGTCCCCATGCACGTTTTATGCGCCAGTTGCAAAAAAACACGCCACAATTAAGTTGGAAAGAAGTCACAAATAGCAGCACCAGTGATTTACTCACACAAGTGTGGCAACAAGAAATTCCTTATACGCTCGTCACTTCCAACGAAATGGAGCAGATGCAACGGTTTTATCCTGAACTTGAAGCTGGGCTGGAATTGCCAGAAATTCGGGAATTAGCGTGGATGTTTACCCGTTCGCCACAAGATGACAGTTTGTATCTCGCTGCCATCCAGTTTTTTCAAAATCTGCGTCAAACCGGCGAACTGGCGCAATTATTGGAACGTTATTATGGGCATGTGGATGTCGTTGATAATTTTGATTATGTCAATACACGGGTCTTTTATCGACACATTCGGGAACGGTTGCCCAGTTATCGTCTCTATTTTGAGCAGGTGGCGGCGCGACATCGGATGGATTGGCGGTTTTTGGCGGCGATGGCTTATGAAGAATCACAGTGGAAACCTAGCGCAGTTTCAGCAACCGGCGTGCGAGGCTTGATGCAACTGACGCAAAACGCTGCAAAAGAGGTAGGGGTGCAAAATCGAGAAGACCCATTTGAAAGCATTGAGGGCGGTGCTAAATATTTTACCAATATCAAGGCGCGCATTCATCCCAATGTTCCTGAACCGGATCGCACTTGGTTTGCCTTGGCTGCTTATAATGTGGGATTGCAGCATTTGGGGGATGCCATGTTAATTACCACGCAACAAAAAGACAATCCGCACCGTTGGGTCGATGTGAAGCAATATTTACCCTTATTGAGTTCGCCGACATTATGTGGACGGTTGCGTTGGGGCTGTGCGCGGGGCGAGGAGCCGGTGAATTTTGTGAAACGAGTTCGCCATTATTACGATATGTTGGCATTGATTGACGAAGAACAACCCGTGTTCGATTCCGCAAATTCGCTATCAGTGACCAGTCGTTATTTTTCCAAAGGGCGTGCTTCAAAGGCTTCCAGTCCGATGTTATAGCAGACAGTGACAACGGATAAAAATAATTTTAATCAATCGGTTGAACTGTTTTAAAACTTTAACTCCATTTCAATCCAAAGATAATTTAAAAAAACTGTCCATCATATTTTGTCGATGACTTCAATACAATGTGGAAATGAGAACGTTTTCATGCAAATAATCAGTATCCTACCGCAGAATTCGCCAGAGACATGGGTTGCTATGAAAACGACTCCCCACTGTCCACGAACATTGTATTGTATAATCAGAGAGTCATTCGATGGTTCGGCAAAGCGAGCTTCTGTGACAACCTCGCGAACTTCACTGTTTTTTCCTACCATCTTAAACTAAAGGAATAATATGGCTGATACACCACAACCCTTGCGACGTATTTTGCTAAAACTCAGTGGTGAGGCTTTGATGGGACAAGGTCAATATGGTATTGAACCACAGATTGTTTCACGCGTTGCCAATGATGTGAAAGCAATTGTTGGAGAAAATATTCAAGTAGGTATTGTGATTGGTGGCGGAAATATCTTTCGTGGCGCGGGGTTGGCGGAAAGTGGCATCGACCGTGTGACAGGGGATTATATGGGAATGTTGGCAACCGTGATGAATTGTCTAGCAATGCAAGATTTTTTAGGTAAAGTCGGGGTTCATGCCCGTGTGATGTCAGCCATTCGGATTGATGCCGTGTGCGAAGATTATACCCGGCGGCGAGCTATCAGTCACTTAGAACGAGGACGGGTGGTGCTCTTTGCAGCAGGCACAGGAAATCCCTTTTTTACTACCGATTCTGCGGCGAGTTTGCGGGCAATAGAAATTCAAGCGGCTTTAATGATTAAAGCAACTAAGGTCGATGGAGTTTATAGTGCTGATCCGGTGAAAAATCCAACCGCGACCCGCTTTACCCAGTTAAGTTATCAAGAGGTGATTGATCGTCGTTTGGAAGTCATGGATACCACCGCAGTCGTCTTGTGTCGAGATAATCAGATGCCGTTACGAGTGATTGATATGAATAAAGAAAATGCTTTGTTGCGTGCTGCGCGTGGCGAAGAAGAAGGCACCTTAGTCATCGCCAGTTGAGATTTTGAAATGACCTTACCCTCTCCAGTAATTGTGCGTTATTTGGGACAAGTGGGCTATTTATCCACCTATCAAGCCATGCAACAGATGACTGAAAATCGCACTGCGGAAACCATCGATGAGGTTTGGGTATTGGAGCATTTCTCGGTTTACACACTAGGCATGGCAGGCAAGCGTGAGCATCTGTTAAATCCCGGTGATATTCCTGTCCATTTTACCAACCGTGGCGGACAGGTGACTTATCACGGATTGGGACAATTGGTAATTTATGTGCTGTTAGATTTAACACGTCGTCATTGGGGAGTCAAACGGTTGGTTTATGCGTTAGAACAAACAGTTATTGACTATTTGGCAAGTTTGGAAATTGTAGCCCAGCGGCGTGATACGGCTCCGGGAGTCTATGTCGCAGAACGCAAAATTGCTGCCTTAGGATTGCGAGTACAACGTGGATGTTGCTATCATGGTTTCAGTTTGAATGTGGATATGGACTTGCACCCATTTGACCATATCAATCCTTGTGGTTATCCCGGGCTACAAGTAACGCAATTGGCTGATTTAACAACGATTAATGATTTATCCCAAGTGCAAGCTGATTTTCTCCCTTTTTTATGGCAAAATCTGTGCATCTTCCCGCAGCACGTCACCACCACTTTGTAGAATTTGACCGATTGACGACACAAAACAGGAAAATAGAGATTCTTGAGTTCAACATTCCCCAATTCTGCATTAATTCTCGGTATAAAAAATAATATCGAAAATATTCAAACAGTTATCAATTTAAGAAAAGCATGGATATTGCCATCAATTCCAATCACCACCCCATGTTGATTCAAAACCACCGTGATAGAAATTTTAGATTATTTAACTATTTGGAACGCACTCTCTCCAGATTTGCAAACGCAACTTCAATTAGAAATTTTTCAAGAAATTGATTCCACCAACCAATACGCGCTCAATTCGTCACATCCTTATCTCGCCTGCTTGGCAGAGTATCAGACGCAAGGACGCGGGCGGCAAGGCAAACGTTGGGTGTCACCTCTTGGTAGTGGCTTGTGTTTATCGCTGAAATATCGTTATCCTCAGCAACATGTTCCCTTGGTCGGCTTAAATCTTGCCCTTGCAATCACAGTGGCGAAAGTATTGCGTGGCTTGGGGGCAGACGAAGTGGGGGTGAAATGGCCAAATGATATTGGGTGGCGGCGGCGCAAATTAGCTGGATTATTGCTTGAAACTCGATTATCTTCAATTGGTTATGATGTCGTGCTGGGAATTGGCTTAAATATCACGATGCCAAAAGATGTAGAAATTGATCAGGCATGGACGGATTTACAAACGGTGATCGGACACTCAATTTCTCGCAACAGGGTCGCAAGTTTGCTCATTGAACAAGGGATGAAAGTGCTACAAAACTATCCAACAACCCATTTTACCGAATTTCTCGCGGAATGGGATGCGTTTGATTTATTAAAATCTAAGAAAATTCAAGTAATTATGCCAACAAATCGCTTGGTGGGCATCGCATCAGGGATTGATGATTCAGGTGCGTTGCGCTTACAGGTCGGAGAAACGCAACTACCTATTTATTATGGTGAAGCCAGTATTTGTGCCGCGGATACAGGGTAACATTAATTTACATCTGTGCCGAGTACAGCGGATCGGTGAGATCAAATGCGATATTTTTCAATAAATCTTTGTAAACTTCGACTTGACAAGCACTTTCTACAATGTCACCCGAAATTTTTTTCTCGTTTTCAGTGAATTCAACACCAACCAGAAATGCAGATTTCGACCTTTCCTACCATCTCAACCGGGTAACCTGTAAACAATATGCTCACTCGAATAATCGTGTCTTTTTTCAACATCTGATGAGATTCAAACGCCAACCCTCCCAAACTTACATTTTTCATCTGTTGGAAGTGATGCTGCGACGTTTCAAATTCCGATTCCGTTGCAGAACATACACTTATTGGGATTTCGGTGGGATGTCGATAAAATTTTCTACCTTCACTCATAGATCGTAACTCCTTTAGCGTAAAACAATGCAAATTCGCTAAAATTCAGCAATAACATGATGTTAGATTTGATTTACATAAGGTCAAAAGTTGAATGCAGCATCATATCATGGGCAATATCTTGGAGCATTCCCTTGTACACTTCAACTTGACATGCACTTTCTACCACTTGTTCCGATGAATCACTCACGCCATCTAGGAATTCTATTCCCACGTTAAATTGACCATTTTCTCCCGCTACGCACCACGCCACCCGCCCCACGACCTCAGTTTGTGGAGCCGCCTTTTTCAAATTTGGTTGCTGACTCAAAGAACAGTCCGCCTAAGCTAATGTTTTTAGTACATTGTAGCGTCGTTTGGGAAGTAGCAAGTTCGACTTCATCCACATTCCAAACTTCGATGGGTATCTCTGCATAATGCCTATAAAATTTCCTCGTTTCAGACATCATAACGCCTCCTCCATCTAAAAAAACTCATTTATTATTAAGTATGGCACATTTTATAAAATTGTGGGACCTTGGTTGAAAATAGTTTTTATGACAATTTTGCGCTACATACTGAATTCATATTGTAGTGCGTTTACTTTATTACAAGAAGAAAATCTGAATAAATTTCTCAAATGATGAGTAAATCTAACTTTCAGCCGCGTTGGCAAATTTCCATATCAATAAATAAAATCAATCCGTTGGAAAACGGGTAATGTCAAATTCGGTGAACCACACCATCGCCAACTTTTTTGAAGCCGAATAATAATCAGATCACGAGTGAATTCAACATTTTCAAGAAATTACAACGAACGAGCGGTTAAAACACCTTCGATAGCTGCAATTTCATCCAGAACGCTTTGTGGGATAGGATTCGATACATCGACCAAGGTGCAGGCAATATCGCCGCGTGAACGATTCAACATGTCTAAAATATTTAAATTCGCCTTGGCAATCGCACTGGAAATGCGTTCAATCATGTGGGGCACATTGGAATTGACCACCAACAGCCGATACGCGCCTTCGCTGCGAGACATGAACATTTCAGGAAAATTGACCGAATTTTTAATCGTGCCATCTTCCAAAAAATCACGCACTTGATCCGCGACCATCACCGCGCAATTTTCTTCAGCTTCTTCGGTCGATGCACCCAGATGTGGCAGGGCAAATACGTGTTCGTGTTTGATCAAACTTTGAGTAGGAAAATCAGTGAAATAGGATTTAACTTTACCTGTTTTGATCGCTTCACAGACGGCAACATCATCGACAATGCCATGCAGCCGGTCAGCACTGATCATGTTGCGCGTGTCATCGACTAAAGGCACATGGACAGAGACGAATTCACAGCGGGCAAGCACATCTTCGACACTGGAAGCCTGTTTCACGTTGGAAGATAATTGCCAAGCATTATTGACGGTGATGTGGGGATCAAAACCGATCACTTTCATGCCCAAGGCATCCGCGGCATTCGCGACTTTCACGCCAATCGCGCCCAACCCAATGATTCCTAAAGTACGCCCGGCGAGTTCGTAACCAACAAATTGTTTTTTACCGGCTTCAACTTGTTTGGAAATTTCTTCATCGCTACCGGTGAGATGACGGGTATAATCCCACGCGCTGAACAAATTACGCATACTGACCAGTAAGCAAGAAATTACCAATTCTTTCACCGCGTTGGCATTTGCACCGGGAGCGTTAAACACGGGAATACCGCGAGCACTCATTTTGGCAATGGGAATATTGTTGACTCCTGCGCCTGCCCGTCCGACTGCTTTTAATGTAGGGGGAATTTCCCAATTGTGCATTTTGAACGAACGCAGCAATACCGCGTCAGGATGTTGAATTTCCGAAGCAATTTCATAACGGTCGCGCGGTAGCCGTTCCAAACCACGCACTGAAATATTGTTGAGTGTCAGAATTTTAAACATGTAGCACCAAACCTTTGTGATATTTTTTTATGTATTGCAGGTGAGAACTGAATTCGGCGGCGGGGAAACTTAGATTGTTGTGGGTAATCATCGACGAGACTCGTCAAAATTTTGAAAATCTGAGGAGTCTGCGATGGCAACAAAGAGCAGGTAAGTATCAATAGACACAATAATAATTGATAATTAATGTGTGAATAATGATGCACTACCTTTTATCTTTGTAAAATCTAAGTTGTTTAACCTAAAAATTCAGACCATAATTCACTCAATAAGCGGCAATTATCAGGATTTTTAAGACGTAACTGTTTAATTTTAGGTCTCCTGAAGCCACTAACCATTTCTTAAGCAGCGTGTTTTTTCGCAAATTCCGCCATAAAACTGACCAAAGTATCGACTCCAGCTTCGGGCATGGCATTGTAAATACTGGCGCGCATTCCGCCCACTGAACGATGTCCTGCCAAGGTGCTTAAGCCTACTTTTTCTGCTTCACTCAAAAATACTTTTTCTAATTCAGCCTGGGTGGTGATAAAAGGGACATTCATCCACGAACGGAAATTGGGATCCACCGGATTGCGATAAAAACCATTGCTACCATCAATTGCAGCGTAAAGTTTGTCGGATTTGCGCTTGTTGATTTCCGCCATTTTTTCCAAACCACCCAAATCTTTCAACCACTTAAATACTAAACCGGCAATATACCATGCGTAGGTAGGTGGCGTGTTGTACATAGATGCATTATCAACATGAATTTTATAATCTAACATGGTTGGAATGCCAGGGATGGTTCTTCCCACCAAATCTTCACGGATAATCACCACAGTCAAACCCGCTGGACCAATATTTTTCTGCGCCCCGGCGTAAATGACTCCAAATTTCGACACATCAATGGGACGAGATAATAGTGTGGAAGACATGTCAACCACCAACGGCGTATCGCCCCAATCAGGTACGTCTTGGATTTCTAAACCATTAATCGTTTCATTCGGCGTGTAGTGCAAATAGGCGACGCGGGGATTGCGTTCCCAAGTCGATGGCGGCGCGATGGTGGTGTATTTGCTGGGTTTGCCATCAATTTTAACATGAACGGTGCAATATTTTTTGGCTTCTGCAATTGCTTTTTCTGACCATAAACCCGAATTAACATATTCCACTTCGTTATTGCCTTGCAACAAATTCAACGCAACCATTGCAAATTGAGTTGATGCGCCCCCTTGTAAAAACAATACTTTGTAATTGCTCGGTATGTTTAACAGTTCACGCAAATCGTGTTCGGCTGCCTCGGCAATGGCAACGTATTCTTTGCTGCGATGGCTCATTTCCATGACTGACAAACCTTTTCCTTGCCAATCAACCATTTCCGCCTGTGCTTGTTGCAACACGGATTCTGGTAATGCCGCGGGACCTGCGCTGAAATTATATACTCTTGACATATTACTTCCTTTGAGTGTCTGCTTGTCTGTGTTTGAGTTTAAAGTGAATCGAGAGAAGCTGTTTTAACGATGTTTATCGCTGTTGTTGCGAAAAAGTCTGATGTGGTCGAAATTCATTGATGCGATAATAATATCAAGTAATCCAAACATTTCCGCGAATCACTCGTCAATATCACTAAATTATACAATATTTTAATGATCAAGCCGTCGCCAGCAATTCGTATTATAGAAAAATTACGCTATTGTACGCGACAATGAATCAATTTACTTTGTTCACTGAATCATTGAATCATTTCGATGTCATACTCATGTCATAGAAAATCTCTATACTGAGGCACATGAATACGATACCTGAAACTCCTCATACCATTGCTTCTGCTTTGAATAGTCCTGCGGTTGCGCGCCGTCGTCAGTGGCGTATGTTTAAAGATAAAGTGG
>JFJP01002443.1_pt1 | contig 10238 bp, 12 predicted proteins | sample 431651 | NCBI WGS metagenome assembly JFJP01 (sample SAMN02602958, study PRJNA72255) | Microbial mat metagenome, whole genome shotgun sequencing project. | biome: fresh water; feature: sink hole; material: water; isolation source: purple microbial (photo- and chemosynthetic) mats found in... | reverse complement strand
GACTTCAACATGCAGGGTTCGTATGGGACATTGTTGCTCGTCACCACGCTCGGCGCGATGAGTCTCATCTCCATCGGTCTCTTGGTCGCCGCACACACTGCCAGTGAAGAGTTGGCGGGCGGCATGTTGAACATCGTGACGTGGCCGATGATGTTGCTCTCGGGTGCGTGGTTCTCCTTGGAAGGTGCCCAACCTTGGGTACAGAACATCGCCGAGATATTCCCCCTCACCCACATGATCTCCGCCACCCGCAGCATCATGAACGAAGGCGCGACCTTGGCTCAGGTGATGCCGGATGTTTGGGTTCTTTCATTGACCAGTGCAGTATTTTTGGCGATCGGGGCGTTTGTGTTCAAGTGGGAATGACGGTAGAACTTAATACGTCAAAGAAACTGAAAGTCCCACGCCATTATCTGCGCTGCTGTCGGTGAATCCCTGCATCACATAACCGCGTAAATAGAGGTCATCGCTCAGGCGATGACTCGTATAGATCGAGGCATCCTTTTGTTCGCTACCCGTTATAGAAGCTTGTTGTGCGTAGCGATAATCCACGCCGATGCTAGTCGCGTCGCTCAGGCTGTAGCTGGTGCCGATCGCTCCAAAAAATACGTTGTTCATCGGTGTCGTGGTCGAGCTGCCGACCACTTCGTAGCCGATGGAAAGACTGGGGGATAGGTCGCCAATCTGGGTGTAGGAATATAAATGTAGCGAATAATCATTCAGACCCGATCCGAAAGATTTGTTCGCGGTACCGAATTTGATGCGGCCTGTTAGACCCAAGCCGGTATCCGCATCATCATTCATATAAAGATCGTAGCTCGCCATGGTGACGATATCGCCTAACCCCGTTTGGGTGGTGCGGGTCTTTGTCGTAGTCGTGGTGGTGGTCGTCGTAGCGCGTCGACCACCAGTTCTACCGCTGACGGTGACATCACCTTCCCCTGTCACGATGAGATAAGGCACAGTCAATCTGAGTGACCAATCACCGGTCTCATAGATAGCGGTGACTGGGATGGACGTCGTGTTGGTGGTTGAGGTGGTGCCGTATTTGCCCGTACTGTAATCAAAGCCAGTACTCCATGTGAGATACGTCTCATCATCTGCGTGTGCGGCGGCCGAGACTAGTGAAGCAGCGAGCATCGCTGCGACCATCATCTGGATATTTTTACGTTTCATACCATTCTCCTTTTTATATCAGCGACCACGGCTGCCGCCTCTGTGTGCTGCGCCTCTACTATCCATGCGGGATGCATTGCGTTCTGCGCGTGCGCGATACCCTTGCCCATAACCACTGCGCGCATTGTCTTCGGAAGGAAGCGCAGATGACTTCTCATCCTTTAGATTCTCCGCGTTGTTCTGTGGAGATGGATTAGCTTGCTCGATCTGACGATGTAGTTTTGCGCGGTACGTCTCGTACTCTTGTGGTGTCATCGTGTGACTGGGCACCAGAGCGGAAGCATCCCGCACTTCCGCGCTGGCAGTCGAGACACCCAGTGTCAAGAGTAGCGACAGGGTGACGAGAAGGGATTTTGAATAGCGCATGTGATCCTCACTGATATCAAAAAGCCCGCAATGTCGTAAGAGTCAGTGCGGGCTGTTGCTAGCGGACTCAGCGTCCCTTGCCTTGTCCTGCGCCACCGCCTTGCGCGCCGCTGGTGCCGCGTTGTGAGCCTGAAGCAGAGCCGTCACGTGCCTTGACGCCTTTACCTTTGTTTCCATTACCGCCCGATGCACGCATCGCCGCACGTTGCTCCGGCGTCATTGCCGCTTGTTTCTCGGCGCGATAGGCTTCGCGTTGCTCTTGTGTCATGTTGGCGGTCTCAGCACGATGTTGCTCGCGCACTGTCGCTGGATCTTGTACGGGGGTGACAGGGGTGTCGGCTGCGAATGAAGCACCTGCAACGACCAAGCCCATTGCCAATAAAGTGTTAAGAAGCATTGATTTCGTTTTCATGATGATCTCCTAAGTATTGAGTGTTTGAACAAGATCAGGTTGCTTGCCTGACGAGTGCATAGTGCGCTTGAGGCGTTACCAAGGAATTTCCGGTCTGCGACAATTTGTAACGATGTGTTACTGAGAAGTATTTGAGATTCGCCATCGGGTATAGTTAACCCTATGGATGACAGACGAATATTGGTCGTGGATGACGATGCTGGACTGCGTGAGCTGTTGCAGGAGTATCTGTCTGCACAAGGCTACCAAGTCACTACGGTCGCTGATGGTGTGCGCATGGATGCGCATCTGGCGAACCAAGAGGCGGATATCGTCATTCTCGACCTGATGTTGCCGGGCGAGGATGGCTTGTCACTAGCACGCAGATTGCGCGCCAAAGGGAATTTGCCCATCCTCATGCTCTCTGCGCGGGGTGAGGATGTGGATCGCATCATCGGATTGGAGGTGGGGGCGGACGATTATCTGGCCAAGCCGTTCAATCCGCGTGAACTGCTGGCGCGCATCCGTGCTTTGTTAAGGCGCAATGAGAAGGCGAACAAGCCTGTCGAGACAGCCAAGCCAGAGGAACATCGTTTCGGCCCTTTCTTGCTTAATATGGATTCACGCGACCTGCATCAGGGCGGCGTGAACATCCCGTTGACGGCGGGCGAGTTCAATCTATTGTGTATCTTCGTCGAGCATCCGAATCGCGTTTTGAGTAGGGACAACATCATGGACATGTTGAAAGGATATGAACGTTCTCCGTTCGATCGCAGCATCGATGTTCGCGTGACTCGTCTGCGTCGCAAGGTTGAGAAGGATGCCAGTGCCCCTGAGTACATCCGCACCGTTTGGGGTGAAGGTTATTTGTTCGTGCCAGGGAGCTAGTCATGGCTAGCGAGAAAGCTTCCCGCTCATTGCTCCGCAGTACGGCCACGACGGTCGCCCTCGCACTCTTTCTGTTCCAGTTCATCCTGATCGCCGCAACAGTGAACTACGTCATGCTTCCCATGGCGAAGCGTTCTGCCGAAGATCTTTCTGCATTGCTGGTGTTGTCTGCGCAGACTTGGGTGGAATTGCCACCTGATACACGCAAAGATTTTGAATTGGAATTGATACGCAAGCATCAATTCATGTTGTTCGAAGATCTTCCACCGCTCCCACTTAGAGAGGATTTCTTTCCTTATCTGAATCTGTTGGATGCCGCCCTTTCCGTGAGGACGGGCGAAGCTATTTCAGTCAAGGTTACGCAGGTGGATACCACTTGGTTCTGGGCAGAGATACCTACCGGAGGCAGATGGATCCGGATCGGATTCCCTAAAGAGCGCATGAACATCAATCCGCCGAAGATGTTGTTGTGGGCATTGGTTACCATGGTCGTGCTGACATTGTTCACCGCATTCGTGCTGGCGCGACGCATCTCCGAACCGCTCTCTGAATTGTCATTGGCGGCAAAGCGTATCGGTGCGGGCGAGCTACCAGAATCGCTTCCGCATACACACATCGAAGAGCTATCGGGTCTAGCGCGTACCTTCAAGCAGATGGCGTTCCAAGTGCGCGAGCTGATGGCCAACCGCACCGTCATGCTTGCAGGTATCTCACACGACCTGCGCACTCCGCTGGCAAGGATGCGACTAGCGATCGAGATGTTGCCGCAAGAAACCGACCCAAAGCAGATCGCGCGCCTTCAGCATGACATCGAATATATGGATCGGCTCATTGGCGAGTTCCTTGTATTGAGTCGTGACATGCAAAAGGAGGCTGCCGAACAGATCGACATCACCGGTCTGTTGCAAGAGCTGGTGGAGGATATTAGAGAGCAGGGTGCGCAGATCGAATGGCAACCGCAGGGGCATATCTTGCGTTCGGTCGGACCAGTCTCGTTGCGTCGCGTCCTGAGCAATCTGCTTGGCAACGCCCATCGCTATGGAGCAGGTAGCCCCATCGATATCGTATTGGAAGCAAACGCGACATCTACGGTGGTGCGCATTCTGGATAGAGGGCCTGGCATCCCAGCAGCGGAATTGGAGAACGTGTTCCGTCCCTTCTATCGCTTGGAATCCTCGCGCAGCCATACTACCGGCGGTACGGGCCTAGGCCTAGCTATCACGCGCCAACTTTGTGATGCCAACGGATGGTTCGTTGAATTATTGCCACGCTCAGGCGGTGGTACTGAGGCGCGTTTGAGTATCTTCAAATAATCGCCGGCGTAAGCCAAATGACCCGAATGGTCTCATCGCACCCCCCAAAAGGGTGCATAGACAACCCTATGAAGCTATTGTTAGCCTCCCGCATGTTGGGCGCTTAGCTAGTTGCTCTACTTATATTTAGTTGATTCAGAATGAAAGTCTGTGAAAACAGACTTCTTGTTCTTTGTAGCGATTGGGCTAGTTGTCCATTTAAGGGGGAAAAAATGTCAAAGATCGTCATCATGGGGGCGGGTATAGCTGGGCATACCGCTGCGCGGTATCTGAACAAATGGTTGGGCAGGGAGCATGAAGTGATCGTCATATCACCCAATGCCAAATGGAATTGGATCCCATCCAACATCTGGGTGGGGGTAGGGCAGATGACAGAAGAGGAAGTCACTTTCGACTTGGCCGAACTCTATAACAAGATCGGTGTTCGTTTTCTACAAGCCAAGGCTTTGTCGGTGCATCCCGAGGGTAGTAGTGAGCGGACTCCACCGTTCGTCACCGTTGAACATACCCATGCTTCTAAAGCAGGGGAGCAAGAGGTCATCACCTATGACTATCTGATCAACGCTACTGGCCCCAAATTGAACTTTGGTGCTACAGAAGGTCTAGGGCCAGAACATGGGCATACCGTCTCTGTCTGTACAGCCTCGCATGCATTGGAAGCCAACAAGAAGCTGCAAGCTTCTATTGACGCCATGCGCGCAGGCAAACGCCAGAATATCGTGATAGGAACAGGCCATGGCATGTGTACCTGCCAAGGTGCGGCATTCGAATACATCTACAACGTGGATCACACTTTGCGCGAGGCAGGCGTGCGCGACAAGGCGAAGATCACTTGGATCAGTAACGAATATGAGTTGGGTGACTTCGGCATGGGCGGCGTCCATATCGAGCGTGGTGGTTACGTCACAAACGGCAAGGTGTTCGCTGAGTCATTGATGGTCGAGCGCGGTATCGAATGGATCACTCGTGCGCATGTGAAGAAAGTGGAATCAGGCAAGATCCATTACGAAGTATTGGATGGTAGCTTCCATGAACTCGATTTCGATTTCTCGATGTTGATACCACCCTTTGCAGGAGTCGGCCTGAAGGCTTTCGATAAAGCAGGTACGGACATCACCGCGCAGATGTTCGCGCCCAACGGCTTCATGAAAGTGGATGCGGATTACACGGCCCGCCCCTTTCTGGAATGGAGTGCAAAAGACTGGCCGCGTACCTATCAGACTCCTGCATACCGCAACATCTTCGCAGTGGGTATCGCTTTCGCACCACCCCATATGATCAGCAAGCCGATGCAGAGCGCCAATGGCACACCGATCAATCCAACCGCACCGCGTACTGGGATGCCTTCAGCCGCGATGGCGAAAGCCGTTGCTATGAGTATCCGCGACATGGTCAACGGTGCAGAGAAACCTACGCATACCGCATCGATGTCCGAGATGGGTGCAGCTTGTGTCGCATCGACTGGGTCGTCCTTCTTCACAGGTTCTGCTGCCACGATGACCGTGTACCCCGTGGTGCCGAACTTTGAACAATATCCTGAATATGGGCGTGACATCAGCCTGACGACAGGCGAGATCGGATTGGCTGGGCACTGGATGAAGTATCTGTTGCACCATGCATTCATCTACCAAGCCAAGATGAAACCTGGCTGGTCCATCATGCCCGACTAAACACTACTATACACACTAGATTCAGGAGCTACGACATGGGCAATATCACCAACAAAGAGCCGTACCAGCAGTCTTATTACCCACCAATGCCGACGGGATTCACCCGCTATATGCGGAAGTCGCTGATATGGCAGTTCATCCGCTTCATCGTCATCAATTTCAAGATACTGAAATTGATGATGAAGTCGCACCACTGATCTGACGCGGGACCTGCCTGCATTGGTAGGTCCATTTGGGCGGCTCAAGAGGAGCTACATCCTCAATGAATGTCACACTAGGATTCAGTTCGCAACAGGTTGGATTTGCAGCGAAAGTTCGATAGCATCTATTCACAGTCTCGATACTTGATTGGTTCCAATGTTTATCGCACTGAGTCAATTCACTGTAATGCCCGGCATGGGAGATGAAGTGCTCAATGCATTTTTGTCTCGTCCACATCTTGTGGACAACGCACCCGGCTACAAAAAGATGGAAGTGCTTAGGCCACAGAACAACCCTGATGAATTCTGGTTGATGACATGGTGGGTGGATGAGAGTTCCTATTCTGATTGGCACCATAGCCACGCGTATCGCGAATCGCACAATCTGATGCCCAAAGGTCTCAAGTTGGTTTCTGGGACGTCGAAGGTCACCTTCTTAGAAAAAGTCTGCGAATAGATCTACCCCATGAGCCACCGTTCGACACAATTTTCAGAAACGGACATTCAAGCGTTCTTGAAGATTCGTGAGGTAGCGATAGATCAAGTGTGCAAGCGCTTCTATGAAGTCTATCCTGACCTGCTTCCGACTTTTGGCGCAAGGGGTGTTGAAGCGACACGTGAAGACATAGGCTACACCCTGGACTTTCTGCGCCCTGCGCTTGAATTCGGCTATATCAAGCCATTTGTTGATTATCTATTCTGGCTCACTGAGGTGCTGACTACACGAGGTGTCTCAGCGCAGCATGTACTCACCATGCTCGACTGGCTTGCTGAGTGCTTTGAGACGGAAATGGGAAATGAGCAAGGAGCTACGATTGCTGCGCTCTTAAGGTCAGCAAAGGCAGATGTGATCTCAAAGAAGAGGGCCGCATCAGGAATCGATGAGCACATGCCAGAAGCTTGGCCTGAATATATCGATCTTGAGAAAGCCTTGTTGAAGGGCGACCTGCGAAGTGCGAAAGAAATCTTTGATAAGCGCACTGCTGAGGGCAATAGCTTGCTAGAGATCGAATTGCATCTGGTACAGCCGGCGCTCTATCAAGTGGGAAGAGATTGGCAGCAGAACAAAGTCACAGTCGCACAGGAGCATCTAGCTACCTCAACGGCCATAACCCTTATGGCACAGGAATTCACCCGAACCAAACGGGGCATTCCGAATGGTAAAAAAGTCATCTGTGCCTGTGTGAAAGGCAACAACCATGCGGTCGGGATCCGCATCGTTGCAGATGCTTTCGAGTTGAATGGTTGGGAAGTCCTGTTTCTAGGCAAGGATGTGTCATCACAAGATCTTATTGAAAGAACGCGCACATTCAAACCCCATTTGATCTGCCTGTCTGTGTCAATCGCAGAGCATTTGCAAGTAGCCAAATCAACCATCAAGAGTCTGCATATGGCTTTCGCTGAGAAAGTACCGGCGATCATGCTGGGTGGTTTGGCAGTGAATGCACATACTCCATTAGCTCAGGTAGTCGGTGCAGATCTGTTTGCACCCGATGCAAAGAAAGCATTAGAGGAATCAAAATAGCAATTTTGATTGTCATATGGACTGCCATTTACTGATCGAATCACTGCGTACCTTTAACTCGATCTCGTTCGCGAGGATCAGAGAAGATGGTGTTCTGTTGGACGCGTCAGCAGGTTTCCTTAAATTACTACCAGAGACGCAGCGCAATCTAGGTGCGACTAACGTCGCAAGATTTCTTTTACAGCCCACTTTTGAACAGCTGAAACAATCAGCCCTCGAACCGATCGTGGATGTCTTCACCGTAGGCAGTGTCTCTGGGCACACCGCTTCTATCAGGGGGACTTTTTATAGAGATGCAGAGCAATGGATATTGCTTGGGGAAGTTGATGTAGAAGAATTGAGCAATATCAACGCACAACTTTCCGGATTGAATTTTGAACTTGCGGAGACGCAGCGCGATCTTTCCAAATCGATCATTGAGCTCGACAAGCTCAAACAAGATGCAATCAATGAGTCACTCGCCGACTCCCTGACAGGACTCGGGAATCGCCGTAGCTTTGATCAAAACATCCTAAAGGAAATAGCTAGAGCGCGCCGAGGAGATGACGCGCTAAGCTTGGTCATGTGTGATTTAGATTTTTTCAAACAGGTTAATGACACATATGGTCACGACGTGGGCGACGAAGTACTCAAATCTTTTGCCAAACTCATCGCTAGCACAATCAGGCCGTTTGATATAGCTGCTAGATTCGGAGGGGAAGAGTTCATGATCCTCATGCCTGGCGCAGATATGATGCAGGCTATGTCTATCGCGGAAAGAATACGATACGCGTTAGAACACCTCAAATTGGATATACCCTCCAAAAGGATCACTGCTAGCTTCGGCGTAGCCACGCTGTCCTCAAGCGACAGTCCTGATTCGCTGCTTAAAAAAGCCGATCTAGCAATGTACCGCGCTAAAGTATCAGGAAGAAATAAGGTCGTTGGCGAATGAATTGCAAACGAATGAAAAATTTAGCTTAGTTTGTTGCAACTGCTAGTTCTAGCTAAGAAATGAATCGCTTCATGGCGTGTTCATCGAACGGCCATCCTAACTCCTCCCCCGTATCCTCCCGTTTCACCACAGGGATCCTCACGCCATACTTCTCAAGCAAGGCATCATCTTCTGCGATGTCGATGTGCTCAGCTTCCACACCGACAGCTTGGATCAATGCCCCTGCTTGTTCGCACAAGTGGCAGAAGGTGGTGCCGTATAGAAAGAGCTTCAAAGTTGCAGGCATAGTTGTTGGATCATTCGCTCTTCATCTGCGGGGATGATGCAGATAGGTTTTGAGCCTAGTGCCTCGACGTAGGTCGAGCTTGCTTTGTTCGCAGCCGCATCGAGTCTGATGCCCATGAAGGCGAGCGTGCTGCAGATCTTGTCGCGGATGATGGCGCTGTGCTCGCCGATGCCGCCAGTGAATATCAACGCATCAATGCCGCCGGCTTTGGCGGCGAGGTTGCCGATAGCACCACTCACCTGCCTACAGAAATATTCGACCGCCAATTTCGCGGCATCGCTCTTACTTGCGAGCAGGTCTTCCATCTCGCTGCTCTCGCCTTCAGAAAGGGCGAGCAAGCCCATCTGGTGGAATACGATGTCGCGCAAGGTGTCGATATCGTGGCGCTGTGCCAGTTCCAACATCACGCCGGGATCTAGGTCGCCACTACGCGTACCCATGACAATGCCGCCCGCAGGGGTGTAGCCCATGGTGGTTTCTTGTGACTTCAATTCGCGCATCAGACACAGACTCGCACCACTACCCAGATGTGCGACGACCACATTGCCATTCGCGGCGCTGCCAATCAGATCGGGCAACACAGACGCGACATGCGCATAGTTCAAACCGTGGAAGCCGTAGCGCCGCAATCCATACGATGGAGGGATGGGCAGACGCTTGGCGAGTTCCGGCATGGTGGAATGGAATGCGGTGTCGAAGCAGGCGATCTGCGGCACACCGAATCGTTCACGGCATAGTTCCAAACCCATCAAGTTGCCAGGCAGATGCAAAGGTGCGAGATGGGTGATGCTCTTCAGTCGTGCTAACTCGACATCGTCTACCACGCGCGCCGCATCGGTGATGTCGCCACCATGCACGAAACGATGCCCGACGAGGTCGGGCGTGCGCCCACCCAATTCGCGCATCAGCTCATCGTAAGCACTGCTGTGGTCGCGTAGATGCCCATAGCGGAAATCTCGCCGTGTGCCGTTCGCTTCGAATAGGCTGGCCTTGATGGATGACGAGCCACTGTTGATAGTGAGGATAGTTTTCATAAAATCGTTATTTGGATTTAGGAACTAGGATCGAGGGGCTTGGCTGAATGTCTCAGTCCTCGATCCTAGCTCCTCATTCCTAGAATGGCCACGTCCAGTTATCCACTTCCGGCAGATCGATACCCTGCTCATACGCATAGTTGCGGCACTCGATCTGTTTGTTCAGCATCTTCTCTTTCACGTGCGCACCAGCCACATGCAAGGCTGGGATGCGGTCGATGATGTCGATGACCAAGCTGAAGCGGTCGATCTGGTTCTGTATCGCCAACTCCAGCGGTGTGTTGATGCTGCCTTTCTCTTTGTAGCCGCGCACGTGGAAGTTCTTGTGGTTGTTGCGGCGATAAGCGAGGCGGTGGATGAGCCAAGGGTAGCCGTGGAAGTTGAACATCACGGGTTTGTCCAAGGTGAACAGACTGTCGAAGTCGCGGTCAGTCAGGCCGTGCGGGTGTTCGCTC
>JFJP01021731.1_pt1 | contig 10239 bp, 10 predicted proteins | sample 431651 | NCBI WGS metagenome assembly JFJP01 (sample SAMN02602958, study PRJNA72255) | Microbial mat metagenome, whole genome shotgun sequencing project. | biome: fresh water; feature: sink hole; material: water; isolation source: purple microbial (photo- and chemosynthetic) mats found in... | reverse complement strand
CTGAAAATTGCAGTTACAGCAATTTTGAATAGGGATTATCGTTTACTGTCTGTTGATCAAATTCGAAAATGCAATTTTTAGAGGTTCCCTTCATAAAACAACACGATTTTCGTTGGATGTACCTCATGGAATGCACGGACTTCAAGTTGCGTGTTGTAAGCTGAAACTATCTGAAAATGAATTTTCTGTTTCTTGTATAAGCACACCTACAGAAAACAGATTTCGAGCCTTTTTGAGATATACAGAGGCAAAATCGAAGATTTGCCTCAATATCATATCCTGTAATTCGATACATCAATACTGATACCCCCAAACATCACAGCCTGTGGCATGAAATGATGAATCACGATTATTCGCACTTCGCAATCGCCTACTCATGTGTTCCACTCTAAAAAAGTAATCATCAGTATAATTCATAGACAAAATGTTCCGTCAGAAGCCAGAGTGAACCGTTGGGATCGGCACTGACCTTTTCAATCGACAGACCTCGGAATGGGACGCCATCCCAACTGATAGATCCGGCGACAGTTCCCTGAATCAGAAAGAGTTCATCTAAACCAGCGATCCACATTCCGTTCCGACTGACTGCAATTGACTGCATGTCAGAAAAGGTAATTCCTGTGATGGCCTGTGGTTCTACACTATTGTCCCCATGAATTTTTGTGACACCGCTCTCGGTCAACACCGCAATTCCGCCATCCCCATCGGAACAGATGTCCCGAATCTGCGAACCGTTTATTCCGTCTACTGATGTAAACTGCGTTACTGTCATTGCAGAATCGATGTGGTAGACCACATTATCGGAACTGTATGCCCATATGCCATTTGAAAAATCTCCAATGATTTCCGAGAAAATGGTTGATCTCCAGATTGTATCGGACCTGCTGTCAGTTACTTTTGTAATTCCCCCTTCGTACAGAGCTATCCAGTATGAACCATTCCCGGGAGCCGAAATCCCCGCAATAGAACTTTTCAGAGGTGAATCAGGAACCAGTGCTCCCGTTCCACTTTTGAGCAAGTATCCGAATCCTCCTGATCCATTTCCGACCCATAGTTCCCGGCGTTCATTGAAACTCATGGACGTAAGGTTCGCAAACGGAAAAATGTCGTCAGAAAGATAGGATTCATTGTTCTGGCCAGTCTGAATTTTAAGAATCTCTGAACTGCCACCCCAGAATAGTGCGCTGTCGGTTCCGCAGAGTGTAATCAGAGGTAGTGCTGGGCGATCAAACTGATTCCAACGAACTTCTGCGATCACCGCTACCGTTTTCCCGCTGGTAATCGTGAACGAACCCGTCACCTCTTTTGACGAATCTGCAGACTTTGATATGATACCCCCATTTTTCATGGCGGGAAGCTTTTCAAATGAGAGAATCCAGCGCCCTTCACTTTGTATCGCATCGGCCAGTGGTCGGCTGATTCCCGTGCCGGCAAGATAGAGTTTACCGTTCAGTCCGGCGGTATCTTCAAGAGAGAGAGCCACTGATCCAAAAAGTTCTGCGGTGACCGTGTCATAGATCGTTTCACCGGTAAGTGTGATATTTTGCTCAAAATAGCCGGAACTATCTGTCAGAATCAAAATGGAAACGGATTTTTCTGTCGTGGTGAACGAATACATTCCGTTGGAATCGGTTTTCAAGGAATCAAGAACCGTGGGGATTGGTTCGCATGTGAGCATTTTTACCGTGGCATTTACAACCGGTTTTCCATGAATATCAACTGCTGAGGCAATAATTGTACTGTTGCCGATCTCTGTTCCACTGCTCACCTGAGGAGCACTGCATCCGGCAAATCCGAGTATGAAAGCCAAAAGGAAAAGTCTCATTGTGCACCATCCGTGTTTGTGCTGTCGTTCTGATTTGTACGGGGAAGAAGCTGGAAACCTAAATGATACACCCGATCCGGTGATTTGTCTTCTTCAGAAATCTGTAACAGTCGTTTCCGAAACTGCTGTATCTCTTTTTTCACTCGCGAAAATGATTCCTCTGACAGTGAAAGAATTAATGAACTAATATCCCGTTTTTCCGCAGGAGAATTGGTCAGATCATCGACAGAGAGAAGCAGTGATTCGCGATGAAAACGGTTCACGATGGTAGAGACAATTTCATCTCCAGTAGTGAGTATCGGGGTGGTGTGAGAATAGACGCCTTCATTTTCAGAGATATAGTCATTTTCGAGGAGGAACTGTACTGCCGCTGTGACATCTTTTTGCGAAACTTCCGGACAGATCTTTCTACTGAGAATCTGCGGATCTGCGGTTTGGTAGAGAACGATCATCTCCCGAAGAACCGGATAGAACCAGCGAGAAAGATAGTGAAGCATCGGTGCCGTGAGTTTGCCGGAACTGCGCTCAGCGCGAAGCTGTACCATCTGCGCAGTTAGTGCTTCGCGGGATCGATCGTCACGACACTGTTCAATCTGAACAAGAAGTGTCAGATAGGCGAGTTCTGATTTATTCAGGCCGACTCCTGCGGCAATAAGCGGCAGATACTTTTCGGACAGTTTCCGCTGGCGGGTGATTATTCGCTGAAGATAATTCGGACTGTCAATTCCGGCGGTTCTGCTGAATGATCGGTAGGAAAAACCGTAGCGAACCTCTTTTTGATATTCAAACCAGGCCGAGAGGAAATCTGGGTATTCAAGATAGTGAAAAATGCTCGGTTTTTTGCTCATCTGTTTTACCTTGCAATACAAATGTTCTCTAAATGGTAACGATTGATCCTCAAATATACAAGAATTTTGCTGTTAGTCAATCGTTATTATTCTTAATTTAGGTAACAATCTTCCTGTTACCTCGGTTTGGTAACAGAAACTGATTTTTCGGTGCTGTTTCTTCGGCATCGAGAATCGTTTCGCCGTATTATTCAGCGTAGAAAAGGGAAAAGCTCAAGAATGGGGAAATGTGGTTTCACAGGAGGTTGGTATGATTAGTATTGTTCAAAATACGCTATTCTTTGATGCGCCTTCAACGGTTGTTTACAATTTGATCGTGTACAATTTTGCCGGAAATATTGTGTTTAGAAAAAGGGTCAAAACGAATGGTGGAAGAACAATGATTCTGATTGGGGAGAAGCTTGCAAAAGGGGCGTATCTGATTTCGTTATCCGGTAAAACCTTTAGCACCCAATCGAGAGTAACGGTCGAGTAGCATCAACAACCCTTCTATGGGAAAAAACATCTAAAAGGATCGGAAATATGATATTGAAATTGAACTGCGAATGCCGTAAATCGGGGACTAATTTGGAAAATGGGCGATCACAACCTATGCGGTCACAGAGTGTTTTCAGTAAATAAAAGGAGACTGAGATGAAACTTCGATTTTGCTTTTTACCGCTTATTGCATTTTCGGTCTATGCAGATCTGCCCACGTTTTCCTATCAGGGAGTTGTCTCTGCCAACGGATCTGAAATCGTGGCAGATATTTCCTGTGCATCGCCAGCCCCGATCGACTGGGATGGTGATGGCGATTTGGACCTTCTCATGGGAGAATTCGGTCCGAACAGCTATCCTCCGGAAGCGGGAATTCGGCTCTTCATCAATACAAGAAAAGCAGGGGGAATTCCTGTGTTGACCGGAGGTGAACTTCTCGAAGCGGGAGGTGTGCCGATCGCACTGACCGCGGGCTGATGTATCGGTGTGTCAAATCCGCAGGTGGCGGATCTCAACAACGATGGCTTCAAGGATCTGGTAGTTGGTGAAGAGATGGGATATGTGAACCTCTTTTACCGAAACAGCGATGGTTCACTTCAGGCGGAAACACAGTTGCAAGCGGATGGAAAGGTTATTCAATTGACGAATAACTCTTCGCCACTGATTACAGACTGGGATAGTGATGGCGATTTGGATCTTCTTGTCGGCCAAAAAGGGGCAAGTGAATACAGTTCTGACATTAAAATTTTACTCAATACGGGAACGGCGAAATCTCCTCAGTTTTCTGCGTCAGGATCAGTTGCGGTTCAGGGGAAAACATCACCGTTTGAGTTTTATCGAGCTCAACTGGATTTTGTAGACCTTGATGGCGATGGTCTTCGCGATCTGCTTGTGGGGAACTGTGATGGAAGTTATACCGACGGGAATATCGTGTTTCTTAAAAACACCGGTACAAAAACCGCTCCGGCATTTTCTGAACTGAAAAATCTCGAAGCTGATGGAAAAGTGATTCGCATCGGCGACTTTGATCCTCGTGCTTCAAAAAAAGATTCGCGAGTCAGAATCTGTGATTGGGATGGTGACGGAGTTCTTGACATTCTTGGTGCCTGCGACCGAATCTTTTTCTTCAAGGGATCGAACGGAACCGTGGCAATCAACAAAGAAACCACGCATGTTCCCGCATCAATTTCGATTATGCAGAACGGATCGAAAACAAAAATCAGCGTAGAATCAACGGGTACTACCGGATTCGCCGAACTGATCACCCTTTCGGGGAAAAGAGTGAATCAAATCGGGCTGACGACTGAAAATGGTATGCTGACCGGCGAATTTTGTTCACCGGTGCCGGGAACCTATGTTGTTCGTTGTCAAAGTGGAATTTCTGATCATGTTACGAAATGGATTGTCAAATAACTTTTTTAAGGAGATACCTATGAAACAGGTAATTCGTTTTCTACTTGCCTTGCTGGCTTGGGCACCTGCTGTTTGGGCGGAAAAAACACTCGACTTTACGGTAACCGACACAAAAGGAACCGTTCATCATTTGCAAAGTTATCTCGATCAGGGGAAATATGTTCTGGTCGAATTTGGGTACCTGAATTGAGGATCATGTCCATATCAGATCGGGTATCTGAATAGTGCGTATGATTCTTATGGCAAAAATGAAAAAGGGTTGATTGTCATGGCAATTTATTCTGATGGCAATGCTCAGGAGAGTGAAGATTATGCTAATGGCGTGGGAGAGTATAATTCTGTACAAGCCTGTTCCTATCCTTTTGTGGGAGGATTCTCTGGCGGGGGAAGACCGGTGTACTTTGATTACAACATTACATCGGTTCCAACGACCATGCTGATTGATCCGACCGGAGAAATTGTAGAAGAGGACATTTTCCCGCTTGCTTATGGAAAACTGGATTCTGTTTTGGCTTTATATCCGATTGGTGAGGAAGTTTCAATAGATGCAAAGAATACGAAAAATGCCACCGTGTCGAAGAGCAAGATTGTCCAACAGGGAAGAAAACTGGCGATCACTGCAACAATGAGTGGGATTGCAGAGATTACATACTATTCGTTGAACGGTAAAGTAATTCAGCAGCAGAAGATTGGTGAAATTCCGCAGGGGCAAATTTCTTTGAATCTGCCGGATCAGTTTGCGGTACCACTCATAGCACGGTTGTCCATTAATGGTAAATCAGTTGCTGTCGGCAAGGTCAATCCATCGTTTAAATAAAAAGGAATCTACTATGAATATAATCAAGCAGTTTTTGACTGTTGTCATACTTGCATTGTCAATTTATGAACCCCTTTTCGCGGTTACCGATGAGGATTGGTTTGTTCTTGGAGGCGGTGCTGCCGGTGGACTGTATACCGGTGTTCGGGCATTGGCAATTCTTCCTAATGGAGATCTTGTTGCTGGCGGTGACTTTACTTCCATCGGGGGAGTGTCTGCAAACAATATCGCACGATGGGATGGGGCAACATGGTATCCAATGGGTGAAGGGCTCGACAGTGTGGTCCTTACAATGAGTGTCGATGGGGATGGAACTCTTTATGCGACAGGTGGATTTAAAAAGAGCGGATCAACTTCAGCGGCAAGAGTTGCGTCGTGGGATGGTTCAAAGTGGAATAGTATCGGAACGGGAATTGACACTGGAGCCGTTTGTGCAATAACCAAAGACAGCAGTGGAAATCTCTGGTGCGGCGGCTATCTGTACACCGGATATGACGGCTTTCTGAAAAAATTCGACGGAACTTCCTGGAGTGATGGACCTATGGTACACCACGGCGATATTCAATCTCTGGTGACAACTCCGGATGGTAAAGTTATCGCCGCTGGTGCATTCGATTCTCTTGGTACTTCGTCTTATTGCCATGGAATAGCAGTAATTAACCCCGATGGCACGGTGGAACCGTTCATTGGCGGTGGAACAAACTACTGTTCCAATGAGGGGCTGCTTTCGTCGGTAAGCGATATTGCACTGACCCCTTCGGGATTCTTTGTCACTGGATCATTTGATACAATCGGCACTGCAGAAGCACTCAACAACGCCTATTGGAACGGAACTTCCTTTGAAAGAATGAAATGGGGAACTCCGGGGGCGTGGTTCATGAGTGACTGTGAATACGACGGCAAGTCCGGCGTGTTTGTAGGAGGATTGTTCTCCAATGTCTATCCAAGTGGAGAAACTTCGAACTATCTCGCTCACTGGACCGGAACTGAGTGGGAGGCTCTCGGGAGCGGATGCAATATGACCGTTACTGAATTGAAATATGACCAGTCGAAAGAGATTCTCTATGTGGGAGGAGATTTTACCTCCGCCGGTGGGAATACGGTGACCGGAATCGCGGCGTGTCGAGTTTCTGTTTCCACAGGAATTTCAACACCAATGTATACGGCAACTCGCGGGTCAGCGATCTCGCTTCGCGGAAATGAACTCAGTTTTACCGCTTCCGGTGAAGAGGCATCGGTTTCGATCGTTGCACTTAACGGACGAATGTTGTTCAAACAATCATTGAAAACGACATCTGCAGGTATGCAAAGCGTCACTCTTCCGGATCTGGGGGCAGGTATGGCGATTGCAGTTGTAAAGTCCGGAACCACAACAATTTCCAATATAGTCAGTTTAAAGGCATCGCGATAATGTGACCGCCGATTGCGGTAATACATGGTGCAAAAAGGTAAACAAAAATGGAGAAAATTATGAAACAACTCGGTCAGTTCAAAAAAACGATCGGTATACTGGGGATTGCTGCGACTGCGGCATTTTCCAAAGGATGGGTTCAACCCAACTATACGCAAACCTATTCCGACAGCGAAATTCGGGCACAGCTTGAAGCACTCAAGGGACGCTCTCGAGCGGAAACGGTTCTTCCGTCGCGGGTGGATCACTCTCATTCGACTCACATGCGGCCGGTGTTCAATCAGGGATACAGCGGATCATGCGGTTCGGCTTCGCGAATCGGCTATATGTTTGGCTATGAAATCAATGCGTATCGCAATCTCGATGGATCACGCCCCGAAAACATCTATCCATCATTTTTTACCTGGCTGCTCACGGATCAAAATTCCGGTAAGGAAGGAATGGCGATGTTTAACGGCATTCCAAACTCGGTGGTGTATGGCGGCGATCAGGCTTCACACATTTTCCACGAAGACAAAATCTGGAATGTCGGTTGGGCCACTGATCCGGATGGGGTGAACTACGGCTGGATGCAGGGGTATGATCGCTGGAACCACGCGGCGAAGAATCGGCTTGAACGTCCAGCGTATAACCCACTCACTTCCTTGGAATATATCGAATATGCAAAACGGTGGATGTTTGACCATTTAGGTGATACTACCTTTAGCGAAGGCGGTGTTCTTGGTGGCGGAGTCGCTTCGGAAGGATGGAATGTTACCACTATTCCCGGCGGATCCTATCGGGCAGGGGAAAAAATAATTACCAAATTTGGTCCCCAGACCGACCACGCTATCACTTGGGCTGGATATGATGATTCGATCAGCTTTGATCTCGATGATAATGGTACCATTTCGGAAGATGAAAAAGGTGCCTTTATCCTGCTCAATTCATGGGGGAGCGGGTGGGCAAACCAGGGAACGGCCTATGTGCCCTATAAACTGCTGATCGAAACACAACAGTGGGCGGAGTTCTACTACATTCGAAAGGATTACCGCCCTAAAGATATGATGAAAATTACCATGAACTACAATCAGCGAAATAATCTGAAACTTTCCATCGGCATTGCGGAGTCGGCTGATGCATCAGAACCGGCAACGATTGTTGAAGCTGAGCATTTCAAATGGGCCGGTATCAGCCCGATTCCGATGCTCGGTGTCTGGCAGGATGGTGTTCTTCACGAAGAATCGATGGAGTTTGGGATCGATTTTTCTGATCTGAGTTTTGGCTATGATACGCGAAAATCATTCCGCTATTTTCTTGTCGTGGAAACCGATAGCGATGCATCCGGTTCAGGGCGTGTTGAGAATTGTCAGGCAATTCGATACTCCTATGGAGCAGACAAGACGATGGAACCTCATGACTCGCTGCTCATTGATGCGGACTCTTTTGATGGTGAAATCAGTGGATCGGGGAAGAAAATCGTAATCCCCATAACTATGCCCGGAAATTCTACTGATGTTCCTGATTGTATCTATATACCACAGAAGCGGCTTGCGATTGCGTATGTGAATTCAGAAAATGGCGATGCTCCGGCGAAAAATGTGCTCGACGGTAATCGGCAGACCATGTGGCATTCGCGATGGTCAACCGGAAACGATCCCTATCCGCATCAAATTACGGTTAAAGTGGATTCGCTCTACACTTTGTGCGGGATTGAATATCTTCCACGGCAGGATGCAAGCGGGAATGGTCGTATCGGTAAGTATGAAATCTATGTTTCTGATTCTCCCAACACACCGGGGACACTGGTGGCAAGCGGTCAGTGGGAAAATGATACTCGCGCGAAACGGTTGTTCTTTGAACCCGTTTTAGGCACCTATATTACGATTCGTTCTCTCTCTGCTGCCAATGGTGACAACAACACCTGTATGGCAGAACTGAATGTTCTGGCCAAGGTGAATGCTTCAGATCCCGTTGCATCCAAAATGGGTGGAACAAGCATGGCAAAACCATCCGTTATGCTAGTGGGAAATCAACTGCATATTGCTTCAATTACCGGTGCCGTGTCACTGCAACTGTTTAGTGTAAATGGTAGACAGTTGTATTCTGAGAATAAAATCGCTTCAGGCAAAATGGAATTTTCGCTTGATCCGTCACTGGCGAAAGGTGTCTATGTGGCTCGAATCAAAGCTGCAGGTATAGAACTGAATCGGCAGATTATCGTAAAATAATTGTATCGATGAAAGGTCAAAATGGGGCAAAAAATTGCCCCATTTGAATTAAGCTCCTTAATATCTGAAATAGAAACGATCACCGTTTTATGCTAAGTACGAAAATGTCAAAAATGCTCTTATAACATATACCCACAAGAGCCTAGGAATTAGCACAAATATGATCACTGGTTTTTCAGTAGAAGGGAAGAATACGGGAGATCAGTGAGACAATAATCATACATTTCTATTTACTACCCAATTCAATCCATAAGCCCATGGTGTATGCACTGTTAGATAGTTATTATTTGTCCCCGCATTTTCGATATAAATGTTGTACATTAAAGGAGTATTTCACCATTTTTGCTTTTTTGAAATAACTCAATCGAGGAAAATATGTCACCAAGCCTGTTTGATTATTTTGATTATCGACTCTACCTGAAAGAGCGGTACGAATCGGAGAAAAAGGAGAAATCCTTTTTCAGCTACCGGTTCATTGCTCAGAAAACAGGGATCGATCACAGTCTTGTGGTCAAGATTTTCAACGGAAAACGACATCTTTCCACCGAATTGATTCCCATTTTCACGGCATTTTTTCAGTTTTCAGAGAAAGAACAGGCTTATTTTTCCACACTGGTGGCTTACGGAAAATCCCGCAAGGAAGAGGATATTCAGCGGCACTTCGAACAGCTCTTGAACATGATTCCAGCGAAACAGCAGGTGGTTCAGGTTTCAGCCTATGAATATTTTCAGCACTGGTATTACGCCGCAATTCGGTCACTTCTGGAATTTTTCCCCTTTGCCGATGATTACCGATCCCTCAGTCGAACACTGTCACCGGCAATTTCTGTTTCGCAAGCTCGCGAATCGATCGATCTGCTTGTTCGGCTTAATCTGATCGAACCGGATGAGGATGGATACTTTCGACCAACTTCAAACCACATAACCACCGGTGAACGATGGCACTCCGCGGCGATCCGGACATTTCAGCAGGAGATGATTTTGCTCTCTTCCGATGCTATGAACCGCCACCGAAAACACGCCGATTTTTCTACGATCACCATGTCGATGAATAAAAACGGCATGAAAGAGATTCGAGCGATTTTGAAAGAGTGTCGCCAGCGAATTATTTCGGTGATCAACAGTTATCCCCCCGAAGAGGTGGATACGCTATTCCAGTTAAATATGCAGCTTTTCCCTCTGGTCACTATGGAGGAACGAAAATGAAAATCCTACAAATTGCGATACCACTGGTTAGT
>JFJP01020640.1_pt1 | contig 10239 bp, 9 predicted proteins | sample 431651 | NCBI WGS metagenome assembly JFJP01 (sample SAMN02602958, study PRJNA72255) | Microbial mat metagenome, whole genome shotgun sequencing project. | biome: fresh water; feature: sink hole; material: water; isolation source: purple microbial (photo- and chemosynthetic) mats found in... | reverse complement strand
CTCGCGCCAGAAAGAGAGGATGCGCTTGGCCCCGTCGGCCGAGACACTGAGCCGGAACAGCGGATTGCGGTCCTCGGCGAAGAGATCGCGACAGGCCGGCAAACGCCCAACCTGACGCACGACATACAGCAGATACTGCACATCCGAATGATCGGGATGCTCGCTGATGTAGGCTTCGCGGTTCTGCGTGGCTGCCCACAACCGGGACTTGGCGCGATCGGCATCATCCGGCCCGCTGATCCACGCCTCGTCGATCAGCCGGTTATCCTCCAGAAAGCGCACGAACACCGTCGCCAGCACCCACGCCACCGCCGCTTGGGTCACCTGCTCGGACAGCCACGCCCCCTTGGTGATCCCGATGACCTTGTCGGCCAGGGCTTTCTCGTACTGCGCCGCAATCGCCGGATCACCCTCGGCCCGGGCACGGATGTCCTGCTCCAAGTCCTTGACCAGGCGTTGGCAGTCTTTGAGGAGGTCTGTGGCAGGGTACATCAGGGATCCAGGATGAGTTTGGAGCGGCGCAGGGTCATGCTGCCTGCGGCTTCTGTTGCGCGATCCATGCCCTGGGCAGGACCAGGGTCTGGTGCGAACCGATGATCGGGATGGCGACGCCGTCGATGGTCGGATGGCTGCCGAAGCTGCCCGTCGGCACCAGCACCCAGACTCCTGGCGGACCAGAGGTCGTGCCGGCTGCATCGCGCAGGTCACTGAGCAGGCCGATCTGATCGTAGCGGGCCAGCAGGCCGGGGTTGGTCAGCAGCAGCGGAGACGGGCTGGAACGCAGGCGAGCCGTCATCGGCTTGAGGGCGTCCCTGACCAGGCGACGGAGGTTCTGGGCGTCGGTGGTGCCGGGCTTGGCTGCATCAGCGGTGACCACCGTGGTCCAGGGAACCTTCATCTTCGCCGCGCTGTCCCGGAGGGCGGCCAGGAGGTCGGCTTCCAGATCCACCACCGACAGGTCCGGGAAGGACGAGCGCAGAGCTGACTCGGCCAGGATCGTCCAGTCGATGGCAACCTGGAGCACGGCGAAGCCACGACTCGTGCGGCTGGATGCCAGACGCTGGGCGCAGGCTTCAGCTTCGTCCTGGTCTTCGGTGCGGGTCGCCCGGGGGGCGTGGCCGCGGCTGGAGCTGAGCAGACTGAAGCCGGACGCGGTCGGCAGGTTGGACGAGCGGCGGCGGGTGTAGGCGCCCTTGGTGTCGGGGAACGTGGGGTCGGGGGCGAGGTTGCTGTCCCAGAGTAGGCCGAGTTCGGCCTTCTCGACCAGACGATCCAGCCCCGGCCGGTCAGGAAGAAGCTCGGCGTCGGGATAGCGGTCGCGGACACGCTGGTGGATTTCCCGAACCGGGATGGCGTCGAGTCCGGCCAGAGCCCCACTGGCGAGCTTGAGGGCTTCGATGGCTGCCATGCCCTTCGGATACAACTCAAGCCGATTGGGGCTGAGGCTGGCTTGGGCGCTGGCCGCGGCAGCCAGAGCCAGGGCCCGGCGGTCGTCGAGGCTGAGGTCGCCAGGAGCAGGGATGACCCGCAGACGCTCGATGGCCTTGGCCGGGCTGGCAGGAGGCAGGGTGGCGACCAACTGGTCGGCGATGTCGCCCAGCCGGTCGGCGTACTGGCCGAGTTCGTTGTTCAGAGCGATGATGGGCGTGTGATGGCCGCGATAGAGGACGAAGCGGGGGTCCTGGAAGTCGGCTTCGACATCCAGGGCTGCTTTGAGGACGGCCAGGGACTTCTTCCGACGGGTGGCCGTGTCCTGATCACGGCAGCCACGCTGGGCCAACAGGGCGTCGGCCAACTCGACGGCCGTCATGACGCCGGATTGAAACGTCAGGATGTCGAAGATGGCATCCCGGATGCTCCTGATCGTGCCGGACTTGGTCTTCCAGCGCCCGCAGATCTTGCCGTAGGCGATGTTGACCGTCGGCCCGGCGATCTGGTAGTGGCGAGCCACGGCGGTCTGGGACGGCCACGGGAAGCTGGGATCTGCGGGGACAGGACCAAGACCCAGCAGGGCCAGCTTGTAGGCTTGGGCGCGGCTATCATCGACTTCGCCTTCGTGGATCTTCTCGATGCAATAGTCGATGGAGAACTCGCCCAACGGCCCGTTGCCGACGGTGGAGAACTGCGTGACGCCTCCGACCGGCATGCTGGGGAGGTCCTGCTCCTCGATGCCGGGGAACTTGTCCGCCCACTTCTTCTTCGCGTCGCGAATCTCGATCTTGGTCTGGTGGGTGATGCCCTTGGTGCCACGCAGATCACCGAGGCGCAGCTTCAGCAGTTTGTTGACGGTCGTGACATCCAGGCGGTCAAGGACGTTGGCCGAGGACGGCGACAGGCCGATGGCGACGATGGGACTGTCGAGGGTGATCTGGTCTTCATCCAGGACCGTGCCGTGCCGACTGGTCGCGGTCTTGGCGGCGTCCTCGAAGATCTTCGACCAAGCACGGAGCATGTCGCGAGCGTTGTCGAAGCGGCCCTCGGGGTTGCGATGCAAAGCCCGACGGAAGAAGCCGTCAAGCTCTTCCCGGATGTTGGCGGGGAAGCGGTCGGTGGCGAGGTGAAGGACGGCTTCCTTGTCGTAGCGTGGATCGGTCAGGCCGTCGCCCCAGGCTGGCAGGCGGGCAGTCGCCATCTCGTACAACGAGAGGGCGGCAGCGTAGCGCTCGGCATGGGTGTCGTAGCGGGGGATCTTCCGTTCGGGCAGGAACGGATCGAGGTATTGGCGTGTTCCGACCTGGAGCTTCGTTGGCGCCGTGTCGGTCAGCGAGAAGTCGAAGAGCACCAGGGTCTGTTTGCGGGTGCCTTTGGCCTCGCCCACGCCCATGTTGTCGGGTTTGATGTCGCGGTGGGAGACACCCTCGGACTCGAGGAAGTCGACGGCATGCAGCAGGTCTTCACCCAGCCGCCACAGCATGTCGTACTGCGCCGGGCCGTCGGAGCGCAGGCGGGCGGCCAAGCATTCGCCGGCGTCGTCCATCAGGATGGAGACATGGCCGTCGATAGAGCACAGTCGGTGGACCAGGACGATGTGGCGGTCGCGGAGCTTCTTGAGGGCGTCGAACTCGTGCTGGAGCGTGATGTCGTGTTCGGGGGCACGGGCGACCTTGAGCACGAAGACCTTGCCGTCGGGGTCCTTGACCCGGTAGGCGATGGCCGAAGCACCCGAGCCAAGCCGGGCTTCGATGGTGAAGACCTGACGCGTCGTCTCATCCTGAAGCTGCTCGCCCTTGTGGGCGGCCAGGGCGTCCTCGGCGAGGTGCTCGGGGCGATCACCAACGACCCCGCCAAGGACCTCTTCCAGGTCGTCGACGAAGTTGTCGATGTGGGATCGATGAATGAGGTCGGCCCGGGTGGCGTTCCAGATGAGCTTGTCGAGGCCAGGTGGCACCCCGTCGATGGCACCGGTCAGCTTCAGTGCGCCGTGGGCGGCGAGCTGGCGATCGATGTCGAGGTGCGTGGCGGCCGGCGGCTTGCCGGTGAACAGCAGCCACGCGAGGCAACCCAGGGAGAATACATCCGCCCGGTCGTCGGCTTGGTCTGGTGATTTCAGCGCTTCCGGAGCGCAGTATGCGGCGGCCCGGCTGTCGAGCAGGTCTTCGACATGCAGGGTCCCGGTGGTCTTGGCGTCGCCGGCCAGGGCCAGGGCCGTCGCCCAGTTGGTGAGGGCGACGTCGGGGATCTTCTGCGGATTCTGCTGATCGGGCATGACCAGGATTGCTGCCGGTGAGAGCGCCCGATGGACCAGGTGGTGGTTGTGTGCCTGCCGCACGGCTTGCGTCAGCTTTTCCAGCAGTTCGAAGGCCGAGCAGGCGTCCAGGCGCTGTTCGCGCTGGGCCAGCCAGTGGTCGAGCTGCACCGCCTGAGGCTGGTAGTCGAAGGTCAGGGCCGGGCCGCGCTCGGTGCTGATCAGCTCCCGAAAGGCGAGAATGCCTGGATCCCTGATGCACTGCAGGATGTTCGCTTCGCGTTCAGCAGCCCGTTGGATGCGCGCCCGTTCATCGGCCTCTGCCTGGTCGCGAACCAGGTACCAGCGGATGCGGCGGTTGGTGTTCTTGAGCGTCTGATGGGTGCCCAGCCAGTCCTGATAGCCGATGCCCTCACCCAGGAGCTTCGTCAGGTTGTAGTCGCCGACCTTGGTCCTGGCCGTGACGGAGCGGGTCACCTGGGCGATGGCTCGGCTGATGATCGTCTGCTGCCGGCGGTTGACCGGGGACACCTGGCGATGATCGACGCCAAGGACCTGGCCCGTGGTCAGCGCATGCGTGATACCCGTGACCCGGCCCTTGGTGACCGCTGCCTTATGGTCCGGGAGGACGACATGGGCGATCTCGGATTCCTGAAGCCCAAACTCCAGGCCGGTGCCGGCCAGCAGGACCAGCGGCGCGACCCAGGGGATGCTCTCGTGCTGGTTGCCGGCGGCCGTCTGGAGGGTGCCCTTCAACGCCTTGGCCTTGCGATTGGTCAGGAAGACGGGGTTCTCGATGGTATGGCGGCGTCCCTCATGGTCGAAGACCCAGAGCCCGTCTTCGCTGCGAAGCTTCCCTGGCTGGCTTTTGATCTCGACGACGAAGAGGCCGACCGGGGAGAGGATGAGGGCGTCGATCTCATAGATGGCGCCACTACTGGTCAGGAACTCGCAGTTGGTCCAGACGTGCCACCCATCTTCATCGGGCAGGTTGTCACGGAGCCACTGCAGGGCTTCCTGCTCCCAGCGGTACTGGCTGGGGGTAACCTCGGTCCAACGGGCGGCAGACAGGGTCATGACGGCTTGGCTCCCGGCGACCGCTGGCTGGGTGCACCGCTGCCGTTGCGCATCCACTCATCCACTTCGCTGATCTTGAACCGCCACACCCGGCCGGCGCGGTGGGCGGGGAACGCCTTGCGCTGAATCCAACGGAGGACGGTGTCCTCTGCAACTTGCAGATGGGCAGCGATTTCCGAGATGGTAGACCAGTGTTCTGGCTTCACGGGCGGTCTCTCCGGCGGCCAGGATCGATGTCGGCAAGAGTCGCCGTCGGTCGCTCTGGACCGCTGCAATATGTAAACCGCGGTCCGAGCTTCAAGCCACGGGCTGATGCCCTGGTGAGGGCCTGCCTCCTGACCGGCTACCACGGCGGAATCTCGCCGCCGCCGTCGAGCCGGGTAGCGACCTGCCAGGCAGCCCGGACGGCGGCCAGGGCACGGCGACGCTCGGGGCTGGCAGCAGCCTCCAGGACCAGATTCCGCAGCGGTGGCAAGGTGCGCCTGGCGGAAGCCGGGTCGGACGCCGCGAGCGCACGGACCTCCATGGCGAGCTGATCAGCGACGGCCATGCCGCTACGGCGACCGAGGCGCTGGGAGACGATCAGCAGACGGGTCAACGCCATGGCTCGGTGGTCGGTCGGCGCCTCATCACTCCAACCCGCCAGGAGGGCACGCAGGCTCTGTTCGGCATCCGCCCACTTGAGGCCGGCGCGGGCCTGGTCGGTCGCAGCGAAGGGCTCGATGGCGGATGCCGGCAGGCTGAGATCCGCAGGGTCGTCATCCGGCCCTTCGTCAGTCTCGTCATCATCGGAGCCGAACGAAATGACGGGCGGCTGACGGCCAGGGCGATCTGGGAGAGCCTGCTCCAGGAACGCGTGCAGGTTGTCGATGCGCCGTGTCCGACCAGGCTTCGGATCGGGCCGGAAGCTGACCAGGACTTCCGGCGTCGCGAGGCTGGCTGGCACCCAGATCCGCTGTGCTACCAGTTTCTGGCCATAGAGGCGCAGCAGCTTGCCGAGGGTCCAGCCGTGCAGGTGGTCCGGGGTGTAGACCGGCGGGGCCTGGAAGCGGAAGGTGGCGAGCGGCGTCGTTGCCGACATGCCGGTCTGCGGGTCGGCGATCCGGGCTGCGACGGTTGCGATCCAGTGGCGGTGACCTGCGGGCATCAGAATCCTTTGCCGAAGTTGTCGTTGTCGCCCATGAGACTCTTCCCGAAGTTGGCGTTGGAGCCGGTGAGGTCGTTATCGTCATCACTGTCGCCGGTCGGCGGTGGGCGTGAGGATAGCCCAACCAGGACTGCTACCAGCACGATGCCGAGCGCCGTGATGAGGATGATGGCGATCATCACCCCTCCATCTCCACCACGATCTCCGCATCCAGCCACGGCCCATCCTCGGGATCACGGACGCTGACCAATCGTGCCCGCATGCACTTGCCCGCATCCAGCAGTCGGGCCAGCACGGTGTTGTGCTGCCTGGGGATATAGCCGACCCGCTGACCGTCGAGGTGCACGGCGATGGCGTCCTCGTCGTGCTCGTTGTCGGGCTCGCGGACCAAGGCCAGGACCGGGGCGTTGATCAGGCGGTGCCCGGTCTCCTCGTCGCAGTGATGTCCGGTGCCGGCGATCTCGCAGCGCAGCAGTTCGATGGTCTGGATGAGCGGCACCGGCACGGTCAGGCCGTGGCCGCCGATGAGGCTGATGGACTTGCCGGGGACGGTGATCAGGGACATGGCTCAGTTCCAGGTCGGGTCTGGCAGACCGACGGGGTAGAGGGCAGCGAGCTTGTCCTGCCACTGGACGGAGGCCTCGCGCCAGGCGGCCTCCTGGGCCTGGAACTCGGCGATGCGGGCCGCAATCCAGGTGGGATCGGCCAACTCGCTGCGTAGCGACAGCGGTGGACGCTGCTCCAGGACGACGCTGGCGGCGGACAGGGCGAGGATGCTGTCCTGTAAACGCTGACGCTGGGCCTGCAGCACCTCCAGGGCATCTGGCCCGGCAGGTAGCGGCTGCGCGGTGGCGACCGTCTCGGCCAGCACGCGCAGACGGGTCAGGTCGCCGTCGCGGTAGGCCTCCTGTACCTGTTGCCAGAGCTGCCGCTCGCGTTCGCCCTGTTGCGGATTCGCGTCGGGGTGCAGCTGTTTGGCGAGATCGCGGTAGAGGCGCTTGAGCGAGGCAGTGTCGTCGGGTGACAGCGCCTTGGTGAGGGCGCGGGTTGCCTGCTGGACGCCGTCGGCCATGGCGGCTATGTGCTTGCGCCAGGCAGCGAGTTCCTGCTCGACCTGGGCGGTCAGGCCAGCCAACGATGGCGCGCTCTGACCCCGGTTCACCGCCTGCATGGCCAGTTCGACCAGACGCTTCGCCCGCTGCGCCTCGACCTGGGCGTGCAGCGCGGCGAGATGCGCCGGGCCGAGGGCCTGCTGGTAGACCGCCTCCAAGTACGGGATCGCGGTGTGACGTAACTCGTCGTGGTAGGCGACGGCACGGGCGAGTTCGTCGCGGAGTGCACGAATCTGCTCGTGCAGGATCGCCACCTCGGGATGCAGCTGGAGGGCGTTGCTCATGTTCAGGTCCTTTGCCGGGTGAAGCCCTTGCGCTGGCGCCAGGCCAGGCGCGCGGCGGCGTGCTGACGGCAGACGCCGGCAGCGCGGTTGGCCCGCGCCTGCTCGTCGGTCAGCACCGTGCGGATGGTCCAGGTGTCGCCGTTCGATGGTGTCACCGGCAGCCAGATGCGGCCCAGCCCGACCTCGACGCCGAGCAGTGGATCCATGCCCGCCTGCTGCAGTACCACATCGGCGCGGGCGGCCTGCGCCGCCAGCCAGTCCTGGGCGCGGTCGAGGGAGACGGCGAGATCGGGCAGGCGCTCGATGAGGCGCTGGATGGCGTGACGGCTGGCGCGGTAGTGCGGCATGGCTGGGTCCTCCGATGCCCGTCATCATGCCGGAAGATAGCCCCATGTGTGCATGCTGGGTTGCACATTGACGGCGAATTCAGAGGCAAAATGAACCCATGGGGCTGGTCCGGAGGCACGAGTGAGACCCCATAAAAAGTGGCCCAACCAGAAATTTCCAGCCAAGAGGATCGGAAAAATGGTCAGAAGGCAAATTTTCCAGCGGGCCAATGTGGACCCGGGTCCTCCATCACGGTGTCTGGTCGGTTCCCATATCAGCGGATTTGGGCACCACGAGGGGACGCGGAGGTTCGGCGCTGATTTCGACCCGAATTACGCAACGGTGCCGAGGCTGGAGGCGACGCGGTCCGCGATCTTGCCGCCGACCTCGTGGCGCAGGGCATCATCGTAGTGGGCGATGCCGTCGGCGGATCGATGCCGGGAAAAGGCCATGATGTCCCGCAAGGGGAGGCCCTGAGTAAGGGCGGACGAGATCGCCGCATGCCGAAGGCCGTGCGGCCTGGTGATGATGCCCGTTTGGCTGGCGTGCAGTCTGACCATTTTGAACAGACCGCGGCGGGTGATGGGGCGACCGCCATGGCCACGGTCGAGCCGATAGAAGAGCGGGCGGACTTTGGACTCGCGCACACGCAGCCACCGCCGGAGTGCTTCCATGGCTGGGTCGGGGATGCAGACGGGTATGCGCTCGTGCAGGCCCTTGCCGGCGACGTGGAGGATCTGTTGCCGTTCGTCAACGTCCGTGATGCGGAGGGACGCCAGTTCACTGACGCGCAGCGCGCATCCAAACAACAACCAGAGCGCCGCGGTGTCCCGGATACCCTTGAGGAGATTCGGATGCACGAGCGCAGTCGAGATGATGGAGCGGACCCCTGTCACGCCCGGACCACGAGCGTCCCGGATGCGCCGGGCTCGGAGGCGTTTGACCTGCAGGCGCCACGGAACGAGGCCGACCCAGTGGGCATATGAAACGACACTGCCGAGGCTGGTCAGGTGCCGATTGACGGTATTCGGCGCCAGCCGTCGTCCGATGAGGTGCTGCCGGTACCGATGGACCAGACGATTCGCTGCGCCTGCGCCTCCTTCCAAGAGGAGGCGCACAGCGGCGATGTCGTCGCCATCCGTCACGAATCGGGAGAAGGAACGGATGTCAGCCCGGTATCCCTGGCGGGTCGCGGGTGACTTGCCATCACTGAAGTCCCGAACGAAGCCGGCGGCATCAGCAAGAACCGCCCCCTGACCATCACGGTGTAGCGTGATGGTGGGGGCGTCCTCAATTATGACTGCGCGGTCCGTCGAGGCGGGGTCACTCGTCATCCTCGGCGTCCTCACCGTCGTCGTCGTCGGGCGTGCAGTATTGCTCACGGACATCGTCCGGCATCGGAACGCCGTGTTCCTCGAAGAGGTCAGCAACGACCGTCGGATCGGCCATGACCTTTCCGTTCTTGATGACGAAGTTTTTCCCGGGCAGATTCTTCAGCAGGGTCAAAACTTCATCCTCCTCCATATCGAAGAGTTTGGCGATGACGTGGATGGGTTTCAGCATGGGGTCCTCCTGGTAGGGGGTGATGGAACCTATCCTGCTTGGCAGCGATCTGGTGTCTCTGACTATTCATTGCCAGACATCGGTGATACGGGCAGTCGAGAACGTATATCCATCAGATGCATGCCGGTCGCCGCATCTGGTTCAGCGAACAATGAGTTACATCTGGCAAGGGGGGATAACCATAACCGTTACTGTTACCTATCTTCTTGTTGGATAACGACTTATATTGACTTTGCCGGTTCCCACATTAAGGTGCCGGCATGACTCTGAATGTACTAACTCGTCTACTCCTCGTCCTTAGGGATCGGGACGCCAAGGGGTGTGCCGTCGCCATTGGTATGACCCCAGCGCATTTCTCAAAAGTGATTGCCGGGCAGCGCGGACTACGCCCCGGTCAGCTACAGCGGTTGGGGGAGGAACTTGGTTGTCCGTCACAACTACTCGTCGAGCCTTCTATTACACCTGGAATGATACTCCGAATTTTGGTTCGTACACGTTCCGATTATCTACCAACGCCTGCAGCAAAATAAACAACCCGTCAGTCGCCCCAGCTATCACAGAGCAAACATGAGCGCCAGTCCAGATTATACCGGTGATGAATTCGAGGTCATGACCTTGTCGTACTCGGTCCTCTATCGACCGGCACCAGGCCTGCTTCAATGGATTGGGCAAGCGGCAGATCTTCTAGCGGTAGTTCCAAAGAAAAACAAGAAAGAAAGAGAAAGGATTTATGCCGAATACTTTCCGCGCATCGAGGCGACGGCTAAAGCTATCCGCAATCGAATCCCGCATGGCTACGGAACGCTAACCGTATCGCAAGGGCTTGGTCCATTCCCATTGATGTGGGCAGCTTATCGTGGATACAACGGCATATCCGAATTGCTGAATATAGGTATGTATGTCTATCTTGAAGATTCGCCTGACAAACCTCTGCCTATAACGAGGTCGAATTGCCATTTACATGGAGTTGCCAACGATGACAAGCGTATACGGCAGGCAAATCTCCGCGCTGGAAAGCAGAAACGCGGTTTTACGCCAGGTATA
>JFJP01041076.1_pt1 | contig 10240 bp, 13 predicted proteins | sample 431651 | NCBI WGS metagenome assembly JFJP01 (sample SAMN02602958, study PRJNA72255) | Microbial mat metagenome, whole genome shotgun sequencing project. | biome: fresh water; feature: sink hole; material: water; isolation source: purple microbial (photo- and chemosynthetic) mats found in... | reverse complement strand
TTTTGCAAGCCAGAGTTTAAATGGTTCGGCTTTCGGAGATGGAATGGATTGAATGAGACGAAAAAGTTGTTCGGTATCGGCGACATCTGACATGTATAGTTTACCATCGCCCGCAACTAATTTCAGTTGTCCGATTTTTTCGGACAACTCACTTCCCTCCTTTTTAAGTTTAGCCTTTAAATCGCTCCAGTACTTTCTGGGACGATCTGTTCCCGTCAATATTTCAACAACATCAATGATAGAAAAATACCATTTTTCATTATCGTCATCCCAAACGGAGCGGATTTTCTTCGATTCGAAAAGCTTTATGGCTGTGTCCTTATTCATGATTGTAAAATGGTTTTAAATGCTTAAATATAAGCTTTTAAAACGAGATTTATGGTATAAATTTCGATGAAAATGTACCTGAATTGAAAGATTTTCAGTTGACCGATTTTTGTGGACAACTCACAACTCTAATTTTATCGTGCCCGAAATTACTCAAAATTGCCGGATAATCTGCAATACTTGTCGGGCATAGCTGCCACCGAATAAGTTAACATGCACAAGTAAAGGGTATAGGTTAAAAATATCCATACGTTTTTGCCAGTCTTTTTCCATGGGCCATGCCTGGTTATATGCGCCATAAAAATCCGGATGAAATCCTCCGAAAAGTTGTGTCATGGCTATATCTGCTTCCCGATGTCCATAGTAAACGGCCGGATCAACCAGGCAAGGCGAACCATCAATGGCAACCATATAATTTCCGTTCCACAGATCTCCATGAATCAGTGCGGGCTTTTCGACAGGAATAATATTGTGAAGGCTTTTGAAAAGTGATTCAAAATAGCGTGTTTCGTTATGGCTGAAAGCACCTTTGTTGCGCGCTTCTTTCAGCAGAGGTTCGATCCGCTCAGAAATAAAGAAACTAAAGAAATCGGGATGAAAACTATTTTTCTGAACAAGGGAGCCGATATAATTATCATGATCAAGTCCAAAATATTCGCTGGTATTGTGATGTAAATCTGCCAGTTTTGTGCCAAAATCAATCCAGAAACTTCGTGCAGCTACACCAGATTCAATATTTTGAAGCAACAGATAAGCAAAGTTATCAGTATCATCTGAGCCAATCACTTCCGGAATTCCAATAGCATTAGTATCAGAAAGAATTTTTAGTCCTAATGCTTCTTTTTTAAACATTCCGGGAAAAGCTGACGCTGAATTGTATTTGATAAAATATTTGCCAATATTGGTTTCTAACGAACAGGCTTCATTAATGCAACCTCCGCCAATGGAACGGATTTCGTAAATTCCCACTGGTTTTTCGAATTGAGTGCTCAGGGTTAACTCGACTGATTTTTTCAGTTCATCCGGAAGCATTTGAAAAAGATTAATTTAGAATGTGAAGATAAAAAAAATCATTTTACCGGGATTGGTAAAATGATTCTCAAAAATATCAAGAATTTTTAGTTTAGCTTTTTGCAGCATTAACCTGAGGCTTGCGGCTAATAACCTGGTCGAAAACGGAAACCAGCAATATGGCAACCGAAACAGGGATAAAATATGCGTATTTGCCTAATGCACCGATTTTGCTGAACATTTGTCCAATCCATACAGCACCCTCAGTAAACAGGTTGCCTGCCATTTGTGCTGCAGAGGTTCCAACCATTTTAACATCAAAATCAAATACGGTCCATGCCGGGAAGATCAGCATCATAATGGCAACGCCAGCAGCAATGGCAAGAATTCCATACTGGTATGTGATCATCCATTTTTTAACAGGCTCAGGTTGTACGGCGAGCAGGCGATCCATGATACGCGCGCTGAACCCTTCCGAAGGCTTGTCGAGCCTGGTGCGGCTGACAATTCGACGGATCGCTTCATCGTGGTTGTTTTTATCTGTTGTCATGGTCTTATGAATTTCAAGGTTCAAAAGTACAATTATTTACATTACTGTTTCGTATTTCATCTTCGTCTGCAATTCGTCATACAGCTTTTTACGGATCCGGAACAGTTTTACTTTTACGTTCGACACGCTCAACCCGGTGATCTGGCTGATATCGTCTATGGTATTTTCTTTCAGATAAAAGAGCGTAACAATGGCACTTTCATCGGCAGGCAGGTTATTGATTGCTTCATTAACCATTTTCGACTGGAGTTCAGCATCAAGTGTATCAAGGTTTTCAAAGATCTCATCTTCGGTTGTATCGCTTACCACGCGTTCGTCGAGCTGGGTGAAATCCTGCTTTTTCCGACGGGTATGTGAGATCGCCGCATTATAAACTATCCTGTACAACCAGGTACTGAATTTTGAATCCCCTTTAAAAGAACGTAATGATTGAAACGCTTTCACAAAAGAATCCTGGGCAATCTCCTCGGCATCTTCACGGTTGCGGACAATTTTATTGGCAATGGTGAATGCCATATCACTGTGTTTTTCAACCAGAACGGCAAATGCCGCAGTATTTCCTGCAAGCACTCTCTGCACGTGAAAAATATCGTCCTGTTCTTTCATGTGGTAGTATGACGCAAGCTTTTGAATAAGGTTACAGGAGAATATGAGTTAGTGAGTAAATGAGTGGTGCCGGGTTCCATGTTCCGGGTTCCACGGTTCTATTTAATATTTTCCAAAAACCATTTTCCCAAATCAATTCCATCAAATGTAAAATTACAACAAATTTTATCCTTTCGTGTAACCTGAAACAAATTGTTACGTCATAATGAGCAGAGAACAGATTTAAAAACATTTAAATACGAATAGTATGAATAACGAAGGATTGTGGATTCCGATTGCATTTTTTGCAATGATACTGGGCATAGTTTACATGTCGTACCGAAAAAAAGAACGCCTGGCGCTGATACAAAGCGGCCGCGATGCATCCATACTTAAAGAAGATGGCCGTTGCTATTCTTCACTAAAATGGGGATTGTTGCTTTTTGGCGTAGGTTTGGGGTTGCTTATCGCAGAGTTTATGGCAAAGTACGAAGTAATGTCACCGGAAGCTGCCTATTTCTCTATGGCATCCATATTTGGAGGGATGGCGCTGATCATCGATTTTTTTATCGAGAAACATCGTAAAGAAGGCGAAGCTGAGCCTACAAAGACTGAATAAGTTAAAAAACCTGGTTAGTTTTTTATACCCTGCGGGAATTATTTTCCGGAGGGTTTTTATTTTTGAAGGAATAACCACTGAGGCACTGAGAGCACTGAGGAACACGGAGACTATAAAATCTGTTTTTTCCGTCTTTTCCGCGTCATCCGCGTTCCATCATCAAAGACGCAGGAATTGTTTTCCGGAGGGTTTTTATTTTTGAAGTAATAACCACGGAGGCACTGAGAGCACTGAGGAACACGGAGAAAAATGAAATCTGTTTTTATCTATACATTCAAAGTATCCGCCGGGATTGGTTTATGTAGGTTTTTTATTTAAAAGGGTTAACCTGGGAGGCACAGAGAGCACTAGGAACACGGAGAAAAATGAAGCCGGTTTTTATCTATATGATCAAAGCATCAGATGGGATTTGTTTTCCAGTGTATTTTTATTTTTTTACCCTTTAGACAAATAGAACAGCTAGAGTCCACGCATGAGAATATGGTGAGCAATCCGTTCTTTCAGAATAATGTAAGCTACAATTCGGGCTCAACTGGCATTCACGAAACATCAGGTGATGTCTCTCAATAAAGGAAAAAATTGAGTGAATAGAGTCTGACTTATTTTAATTGCTTTACTACCTCTTCTTTTTCAATAAACCCGGTATTTGACCAGATGAGTGTTTTGTTCCTGTAAATCTGTAAAACGGGTATGGCATCAATTTTCAATTCCTTACAGAGTGCCTTGTTTTCGTCGGCATTAATGCGAACCACCACCACTTTATCGGCCATATCTCTTGATATTTCGTCCAGGTAAGGTTTCATTTTTTTACATGGAGCGCACCAGTCGGCATAATAATCTATCAACACTAATTTATCGGTAACCAGCAGGATATCAAACTGTTGTTTGCTCATACCTGCTGCAACTGTTGTTTTTTCCGTTGTTTCGGGAAGGTTGGAAGCTCTCCATTTCATCATGCCTCCGTTTAATTCATACACTTCTTTAAATCCTATAGATTGCATGTACCTGACCGCATAAGTACTTCTGCTGCCTGTGAGGCAATAAACCAAAACTGGTTTTAATTTGTCGAGCGAAGCAATTTGATTTTCAAACCCGCTTTTACTTATATCATAGTTTATAGCGTTTTTCAAATGGCCTTGCGAAAATTCTCCGGGAGTTCTCACATCAACAAGCGGTGCACCTGGGAGTTCTGTAATCTTTTTCGAAAACTCTATAGCAGGAATAGATGGACCTGAAGGCTTTGATTGCCCGTTGGTGCAGCTGTTGAAAAGTAATACGACTGTTGTAAAAATGATAGATATATACTTTGTCATTTGATTATTTTGTTTTTTCATCTTCAAAACTAACAACCTCTTTGGTGTTTTGTTTGGACTCTGTCGAGCAATTTCCGCCAAAACAATTTCCTGAGGCGCAACCAAAAGCGAACAAACCCATTGCGGCGAAATATCCGCCAAAGGCAATACCGAACCATTGCTGGCTCATGAATGACTGTATGACAACAAAAATCCCCATGATGAGATAAAATGCCCGTGTAAATGTCCAGTTGGTTAATATTCTTTCTTTCATTGTAAATTATGGTTCTGTTGTTAATTTAGTGCGAATAATTATTTTGTCGGAAGTCAGAAGACCGAAGTCAGAAGCTTCCCTGAAAACTTTAATTGTCTGTGTAAGTAAGGCGGTTTGGCAAATTTTCTTTAGTCAGATATTTTCCATTACCAGAACCAGGTCTAAAAGTAACACTTACTTCTTTCTTCTTTCTTCCGACTTCCGACTTCAGTCTTCCGACCTTTTTAAACCCCATTTCCATTCAATTCGGGGCAGCTTATAATTTGTTTTGTAAACGGTACATACTACCTCCGTTGTACACTTCTATATAACCGTTTGATTTTAAGATATTCTTAGCTGCCGCACTTCTCATTCCTGATTCACAGTAGGTTATAACAGGTTTTGATTTGTTTTTCAATTTATTAAGATTACCGGCAAGCTGCTCAACGGCAATATTTACAGATCCTTTGATGTGTCCGCCTGCAAATTCTCCTTTAGTGCGTACATCTAAAATTACAGCTCCATCTTTTACAAGTTGAGCATAATCGGTTTTTTCTTTTGTGAATAAGCGTATAATCGATTCAAACATTTTCTTTCTGGATTTTGGATTTACTTTTTTTATGAGTTGGGAAACCGAGAGGCAAATACAAGTGATGTGGCAAAAACTCAATAGGCTTGTGTGGATAAAAACACCTGCAAGAACTAAAAGTTCGGTTCCTAAAGTTCCTGAAATCGGATCTTTGAACTACAAACCTGCTATTGCCATGGCTAAAAGAATTCTTAACACTTTTTCAGTGGTTCCCATAATTTATCACACTTCAATTGAATCAGAGTGAGAAAACTATCAATCTGCAAAAGTGATTCTTTGAAAGTTGCTGTGCAGCAACATTTGTTACACAAGGGAAATTTTATTTCTGCCTAATTTCACCAGACCCTCGTCTTCCATTTGTTTAAGCAAACGCGAAACCACTACGCGGGCTGTCCCCAACTCATTAGCTAGTTGTTCGTGAGTTACATAGAGGGTATTATTTTTCATTAATTCACATTTCTTTTTAATAAAATTAAATAGTCGTTCATCTAATTTTTTAAAAGCGATAGCATTTACAGTATCTAATAATTCTTCGAAGCGCTCGTGATACAAGCGAAAAATATACTCCATCCATTCGGGAAATTCTTTAATAAGCAAACTCACTTTGTCAATAGGGATAAACAATATTTGTGTTTCTTCCTCGGCAATGGCTTTTACTTTGCTGGTATCGTGATGCATCCCGTCTAAAAACGACATGATGCAGCTTTCGCCGGAAGTGATATAAAAAAGCAGAATTTCTCTTCCTTCATCATCCATGCGCATTACCCTGACGCTGCCGCTTGTAACAATTGGTATGGCTTTTATATAAACGTTTTCTTTAAAAATTACGGCCCCTTCCGCAAATATTCTGGTAAATCCGAATTCGTTCAGCCGTTCGATTATCAACGGTGAGGATTTGAATTCAATGATTTCATTTAGTTTCATTTTGTTTATTGATTAGGTTAATGAGAAATCCGGGGTTAAAGTACAGCTGAAAATACCTCAACATACAAAGGCCCTTCACGCCTGAGAATACTCTCGTACAGGATGATTTTGGTAACATTTTCTTCCTGAATTTCAATGGTGTTGTATTTCCCTACAATCTTTTGAAAAAGCGGTTTATCCTTTAATCCCTTTATCCGTCCGATAGTAAGATGCGGAACAAAATTCTGGCGGTCCTGTTCCCAACCGCATTTGGCAAGTTCGGTAAAGATATTCAGAACCAGGTTTTCAAGTTCACTATTTTGCTCAATTCCAAACCAAATAACTTTCGGATCGTAGCGGCTGCCAAAAATACCGGTATTTGCTATTTTGAGGGTAAACGGTTTTGATTGAGCTACCGCCGTTTCAATTGACTGCCTGATTGCCGGAATTTTAGTTTCATCCGTTTCGCCAAAGAATTTCAGCGTAAGGTGTGTATTAGAGGGCTCCACCCATTTAATTCGCTCGTGATGCAGCGATGAAGATATTTCATTAAACAGGCTAATATAACTTGCTGACGGATGGATTTTTATAGCTGCAAAAAGGCGTTTCATAAATAAAAAACATATTTTGTGTAAAATTAGGAAAGTTTCTTAATTTTGCGCCTCTGTTTCGGGGTGTTAGCTCAGTTGGCTAGAGCGCTTGCCTGGCAGGCAAGAGGTCAGGGGTTCGACTCCCCTACACTCCACTTTTTAATCGGAATAGAAATTACAAAACGCTGTATATTAAAGATATATGGCGTTTTGTTTTTTTTATTTCAAACACAAAATTATACACATCTTATTTAAACCTGGTCTGAATATTAAACTTATACAATACAGTTCCTATCATTCCCGAAGAACCTTGTTTCTTTTATATGATGAGGTATTTGCCTGCCTGCTGCAGGAATGCTTCTTTCTGCAGATAGTGTAACATGAAAAGTAAATGAAGCAAGACGGCATAGCCTTTGCATTGGGTTTTGTATAATGAAGTGTAATTAAATGAATTGTTTGGGTTTTGCGACTTTTTACAGTCCAATCCCTTTTTCAATATTTTTCGATAAATCACTGATAAAGCGGGCCATTAAAGCGCCATCAATAACATCGTGGTCAATAAGAACAGTTATATTCAGAATTTCCCTGATTTCAATTTTGTCGTAAACAACAACAGGCTTTTTTATAATTGAGCTTATTCCGAAGCATATGGGGTGCACTGCTTTCGGGATAAACCATCCATTTACGTTTCCCATCATTCCAATGGATGTAATGGCAACATTTCCCATTTTTTTATAGGCAAAGTGAGGGTGTTTTAACAAGTACTTCCAAAACCAGATCCGGATGAACCCAGGTAAAAGGAAGTAAAATTCTTCCAGCTTATTTGACCTGTTCTGAATAACAATATCTTTTTCAGTCATCACCACATCGCGGGCATCATTTATCTGCTTTGTTATGGCTTCAATACTTCTTTCATTCGCTTTTTCGATGATCAAGGGTATAGGAACTTTGTGCCCGTCAACCAGCTTTTCAACAACCATCGAAATGTTTATATCCTTGAAAATAATAGCTTTGCGTTTCCCGGCCAGGTAGCCGGCAACCTGTTCATGATCCCTGATGGTAAGGCTGATAGCTTTTATCAGCCAGGCTGTGAACGAAATCCGGTTAACCTCGTTTTTATACTTTTTTATTTTTGCCCTGCTGGCCGAAACATCAAGTTCAATCATAGCAGCAATATGATGTTTTTGCTGACCAATTTCGCATACATCAATGGTGGCAAGCCTGGTTTTTGGAAATTCCTGAATCGTATAGGCGCTCATAAAATGGTTTATTTTTAAAAATGGGAATTCTATAAGCTGGTTCTTGTTGCTTGTAATCAATTCCCTGGGATTTGTTTCCCGGTATCACCGGCATAGCGGTTATCAGAAATAAGGTTATACGATCCTTTTTGTTGTAATGATGTGTTACAGATTCTGTTGTATAAAAAAGAATGCTATCTGTTCATCCACTTTTTAAAATCTGCTGTACGGTCAATGCTTACAATCGAATCCATTTCATCGTCTGCGGGTGGTTTCAATACCAGTTTTATCCGGCTGCGCGACCATGCAAACATATTGGCAATGGATTTCATGCTCACCAAGTACCTGCGGTTGATACGAAAAAACTGAGAGGGATCGATGATATTTTCCAGGTTATCAAGGCTGATATCTACCGGGTAGGAATGACCATCAAAAGTTGCCAGGTACACGCCTTTATCAAACGCATAGAAATAGGCAATTTCTTCAATTTCAACCTTCCGGAACTTGTCGGCGATCTGAATCAGAAAACGCTTGCGGTATTCCGGTTTATTGCCTTGTATAGCGGATAACAGACTATCGAAATCGATACTGAATGCCGACTTCAGCGATTTGTATTTCTGCAGGCTTTCGGCCAGTTCGTTTTTACGTATGGGCTTCAGCAGGTACGAAACGCTGTTAAGCTGAAACGCTTTTATCGCATATTGGTCGTAAGCTGTGGTAAAAATAACAGGTGTTTGTATGGTAACCTGTTCAAAAATACTGAAGCTTAATCCATCCGACAGCTGAATGTCGAGAAATATGAGATCAGCCGTATTCAGCATCAGCCATTTGACAGATTCCTTGATGGAACCCAATTTTGCAAGCACGGTAATTTCAGGAGTTATTTCCTTCAATATTTTTTCGAGCCGGTCGGCTGCCAATGCTTCATCTTCAACGATTAATATGTTCATCATAGTCGGTTGTGATTAAAGGAAGACGGACAATATAATAATTTGATTCAACCATAAACTGTGGAATATCGTCGCATATCATAGCGTAACGCTTTACCAGGTTTTTTTGTCCCAACCCGGTGGAAACGTTTGATGATATTTTACGTTGCATATTGTTTTTAACTACCAGCCAGCCGTTATCGTGAAAAATATCAATACATAAAGGCTGCGACGGATTGACAATATTATGCTTAATTGCATTTTCCAGAACGAGTTGCAAAGATAAGGGCGGGAGGAGCATAGCAAGCAGATCAGCCGGTAGATTTACTTTAAACAACAGGGATTCGCCATACCGGATCTGCTGCAGGAAGATATAGGACCGGATAAAATCCAGTTCTTCATTCAACGTTACAACCGGTTTTTCAATGGTTTCGAGCACATACCTGTATATATGCGCAAATTCATCGATAAAAAGCTGGGCCTTGGCAACATCCTTTTCAATGAGTCCCGAAAGTACATTGAGGCTGTTGAACATAAAATGCGGATTGATCTGGTTTTTCAGTACTTCGAACCGCACCTGCGAGAGCTCCCTTTCCAGTGTTTCGGACTTCAGCTTTGCCTTATCGCTTTCGATAAAAAAGTGCCAGGCTTCCAGCACCACCATCATCAGGATGTTAATTACAGAAAAAATTAGCGCGTTGGTAACCAGTACCGAAGGTAGTCCTTCCGGATAGGCACTGATCCAATTCACAAACAAAGTGATAAGCGTGGAGCCCGAAACAGCTACAACCAATGTTAAACTGAGTTGGACGCCAATTCGGGTAAGCAGCCTGTTTTTCCACTGAAATAAACCGTCCATATACCTGATGATAAGCAGATCGGGAATGGATATTATGAATGCCGCCAACAGATTTACAACTGAACCAATAAGCAGATGCGAAAGAAATGCAAGGAGGCTATCGAGGGGATGATACCCGCTCAGATGATTGTAGGAGATGATTACAAACTGAATTCCGAAAGACAGGGAAAGCAATAATTTAAATAATTTCCGGAAAGGGAAAAATTCATTTAGCTGGTGAAGAAAAAACTCTTTCATTACATCAAGAAAAAAAACTAACAAATTTACCAGGTAAACACTACAAATATAGGTGAGAAAGATTCATTCCTGTTTGTGGAATGAATCTTTCTTTACAAGTCGTACAAAATTGCTCAGAATCAATTAAAGGTACTTTAGGGGCTTTATGAATTTTCTTCATATATTAATTGAATCAAAACTTCTTGAGTATTCCAACACGTACCTGTATGTAATTGAGGTCCAATTGAGTATTGGTTCCTTCCATATTAACATCTCCGG
>JFJP01006083.1_pt1 | contig 10240 bp, 8 predicted proteins | sample 431651 | NCBI WGS metagenome assembly JFJP01 (sample SAMN02602958, study PRJNA72255) | Microbial mat metagenome, whole genome shotgun sequencing project. | biome: fresh water; feature: sink hole; material: water; isolation source: purple microbial (photo- and chemosynthetic) mats found in... | reverse complement strand
GGTGGTTTGGCCGCTGACCTGAATCGGGGTTGAATAGACCTCGACATTACGAATTTCACCTGAGGCCTTGCGGTGGCAAAATTTGAAGAAATTGCGCTTTTCGAGCACGGCATCCGACATCTCGCACAAACACTGTTGGTGCGACAGCACGTTGAAGTCATCGATGTGTTTGTCCAGAAACGCTGACGGGCGGTAGCCGTAATAACGGACTGCGGCCTGGTTGGCCCCCATGATTTGCCCGTCTTCCGGGCGGATCAGCAACATGACCGACAGATTGTGTTCAAAAAAAGTCCGGAACCGGGACTCACTCTCAACCAGTGACTGTTGCGCTTTTTTACGTTCGGTAATGTCCACAAAGGTGGTGACCACAAAGTCCGGGCTTTGGTCGGCATCCAGACACAGCGGCACTGCGTTGATGCTGATCCAGCGCAGTCCGGTGTGCGGGTCGCTGACCCCCATCAACTGGTCTCTGAGCACCTGGCCGCTTTGCAGTGCCAGCATGGCAGGGTGCTCGGTGCCACGGTAGGCGCTGCCGTCTTCATGAATGGCAGCCCAGCGCGGGTCGGTTGATGTGCGACCCAGCATCTGATCGGCCGTCAAGCCCAGAATCTGCTCGGCCGCCGGGTTGGTTGAAACGATGTGGCCTGACGCGTCCTGAATCACCATCCCCTCTGACATGGCTTCAATGATCTTGCGAATCCGGTATTCGCTTTGGGCCAGCGCGATTTCCCCGAGCTTGCGCTGTGTGATGTTCTCATGCACCACCACCGCACCGGTGGCCGGTGCTGCCATCGGAAACACGCTCATGCGAAACCAGCGCTTTTGCGTCGGTGAGTCGCAGGGGTAGTCCAGGGTAAATTTGTCCACTTGCCGCAGCAACACCGACGCGATGCCGGCCCAGGCATCGGCAGCTTCATCGCCACTGGGCTCGCCCACGGCAGCGGCACAAATGTCACGGTAACTGACCCCGACCGAGGTTTGCGCCAATTCTGGCGCATCGTTGTCCTGGGCAAAGCGTTTCCAGGCATCGTTGACATTGACGATGATGCCGTTGGCATCGAGCACCGACATGTGCTCCAGCATCGAGTTCTGAATGGTCTGGGCAAACGCCTCACGCTCACGCAGCGCCTCAATTTCAACCAGCGTCGCCAGCTCTGCCGCCGACCGCAGCTCCTCTGGCAGCCAGGGCAGCGACTGGCCTTTGACCTCTTGCAAAAACTGCTCAAACGACTTGCGCGGCGACAGGCGGCCTTGTGCGTCGGCCAGGTGCGGCTGGTTGGGGTTACCGCCCCAGCCCACGCTGCGCTGACGTTCCTGGCGAAACCAGATCATCGTCACCACCGGCTGGCGCAGCACCGACAGGAACAAGGCACCAGCCACACCGTCATTGAGCTCTTCCACACCCAGGTCATGACACAGGGCGCTGGTGGCAAACAAGGTCGTGCCGGGCTCCAGCGCCAGACGATGCCGGTACAGCGCCTGAATGCGGGCTACTGCCGGTGTCAGGCCAGTGACCTGAATCGCATCATCAACCAGCAAGGCAAAACCGTCGGCCCCGACCACGCCCAGCAAATCAGCGTGGTTGTCCGGGCAAATCAGTTGCTTGAAGTCTTGCGCCCTCACCGCATGAATCAGCTTGGTGCGCCGCAGTGCCAGACTGTGCTCAAGCGCCCAGCGCTCGCGCAACTGCCGCGCTTCGATCAGCGCGGCAATGTCATCACACAGCCATTCCAGCACGTCGCGCTGCGCCTGGTTGAAATACTTGGGCTGATTTTTATGCTGGCACGAGACCAGCCCCCACAGCCGGTCTTCAACCACCAGCGCGCCCACCAGCGTGGCTTGGACACCCATGTTTTTCAGGTATTCGATGTGCAATGGCGAGACGCTGCGCAGGCCCGAGCGCCCCAGATCAATCGCATGGGCATCACCGTGGGTCAGCAGGGCTGACGGGGTGTAGCAGACATCCGGAATCAGGCGCACGCGACACAGCCTGAACAACTCGCGCGCCTGTTTTGGAATGTCGCTGGCCGGAAAGTTCAGGCCCAGGTAGGGTGCCACGCCATCGGCCAGAGACTCGGCAATGATTGCGCCGTTCCACTGGGCATCGAAGCGGTAAATCATGACCTGATCGAGATCGGTGAGGTCCCGAATCAGTTCGGTGGCTGCTTGCGCCATCGCCGAAATATCGGCAATTTGCCGCAAAGTCGCCAGACCATGCCGGTGCGTGTAGGTCAGTTTGGCCAACAACGCGTCATGCGCTGGGCAGGTCTCAATGTCCACCAGACACTGGCGTGCGTCATTGAGGCTGGGTCGCGCTGAAAACTGCTGGCCATTCACCGCCAACGGCATCCAGCTTGGTTGGCTTTGGGCCAGTTCGGCCAGCAGCGCTGCTTGCGTGCCCTGGCCAAAAACTTGGGCTATTGACTGACCCAACAGGGCTTGTGCAGGCAGCCCGAGCAAGGTGTGGCAGGACGCGCTGGCGGCATCAATCTGCCCCGAGGTCGGGTTGACGACCAGCAGTGCACCATGCGGCTGCACCGCGCCAGCCAGGCGAATGGGCTCGTTTTCGCAGTCTGTGAGACCTGGCGTGGGGGAAATTGACATGGCGCTGGTGTTTCGCCATAGTTTAGGGCCGAAAACCCAAGCCGCCGTAAGGGCGTCAAGGTGATGCTCTGGCCATCTGGGGCATCCTGGTTAACGTGAAATGACTTTCAAGCCTTGGCAGTGGCCAAAGCCTGTGAGAGCTGGCCGCCAGTCAGCGCAGCGCCCGGTGGTAGCTCCGCAAAATCAGTGCCGACAGCTTGAGCGGCGAATGGCGCACCAGCGCAGGCAGCCAACCCGGTGCGTTCAGCGAAAAGCGCGTCGCCCAGCGTGTGTAGGGGCGAAGCCAACTGGTTTTTTCAACAAAACGGCGCTTGTCCATGGGTATCTCCACTCTTTTCAAAAGCCCCGATTGTTGGCCTTGGCAGATGACCTTGCCGCTGCAAGTGAATTCCCATGCGCTTCACTACTTGTAGCTGCTTGCGCTTGCTGCAAAAGGGCTGGAGGCATATTTTTCATATATTTGTTGACATGACGGCATGCCGTTGGCCGCGGGGCATCTGTTTGGCTGCACACGATGTTGACACCAGCACCCCTGAATCCTGATGGCCTGCCAGCCGGTTTGTCCGTATGGTGCCGGCTGTGTTCGCCGACGCACAGACCTGGCAGCGCCTGCCGCCAACAATGAGCATTCGCCCATGGAGCCCCTTGAGAGGCGCACCATGTTTGTGTTCCCAATGTTGATCTGGAGAAATTTGCCATGAAACTTCAATACCGTATGGTTGCCGGTTTGTCGGCTGTGCTGCTGGTGGCCGCTTTTGGCTTGAGCGGGTGCGAGGGCATGACGCGACAGGAAAAAAACACGGCCACCGGGGCTGTCGTTGGCGGCGTGGTGGGCAATGTGCTGTGTGGCGGTGTGCTGTGTACCGGCGCCGGCGCGGCAGTGGGCGGCGTGATCGGTCATGAAGCCAACAAGTAGTGCCACTTAACCCATACCAGGCCCTCCCATGCAACTATCCAACACATTCAGGGCCGCATTGCTGGCCTTGACGGTTTGCCTGCCACTTGCCAGCCAGGCTGGCCCGCAATCGCTGACTCCCAGAATCGAAGGTTTTAACGTCGAGGAGGTGGCCCGCCTGCGACCCGGCACTGAGCTGAACTTTGAGATCATGGGCACCCCCGGTGGCCAGGCCACCCTGCACATCGAGGGCGCGCAGCGCACGCTGACCCTGGTTGAAACCGGGGCTGGCCAGTACGAAGGCACCTACACCATCAATTACCGCGACAAAATTGTGGCGCGCAGCCCGGTGACGGCCAATTTGCGTGTGGGCAACCAGGTGGAAAGCCTGGTGCTCAACGAGTCGCTGCAAATCGGCGTGGGGGTCCACCGGCCCAAAATGGCCAGTGGCCCACAACCAGCCATCGAGCGCTTCAGCGTGAATCCGGCGGCCGAGCTCAAGGGCGGTGACGAATTGCAGTTTTCGCTGCAAGGCACACCCGGTGGTCAGGTTGACCTGACGATCAAAGGTGTGCGGGGCAAGGTCTTGCTGACCGAGGTGCGCAGCGGCGAGTACGCCGGCATCTACACCATTCGCAACCGGGACCGCATTCAACGCCACAGCGAGGTCATCGCCCACCTACGCTTGGGCGAACGCGACACCAGCGCCACCCTGGGCCAGGCCCTGCAAGACAGCCAGGTGACCAGGCCGGTGCACACCGTTTGCCAGAACTGTGGCACGGTGGAGTCGATCAACTTGATTGAGGTCAAGGGCGGGGGCGGTTACCTGGGGGCGATTGGCGGTGGCTTGGTCGGCGCCATTCTGGGCAACCAGGTGGGCCAGGGCAGCGGTCGCACGGCGGCGCAAATTGCCGGGGCAGTCGGCGGCGCTTACGCCGGGCATGCACTGGAAGGCAAATCACGCGCCAGCAGCCATTACGAAGTGCTGGTACGGCTGCAAAACGGCTCCGTACAGACCATCCGCTTTGCCGCAGCACCCGAGTTTTTGGTAGGTGACAAGGTCCGCATCAACGATGGGGTGCTGGTGCGCAACCCATGAACGAGGCACGGCCAGCATGAAGACCCACCCATTGGGTCGCCTTGGGGTGAGCCGGTTGGCCAGCGTGCTGCTGCTGGGCGCGGCCCTGCAGGCACTGCCTGCAGTGGCAGCCTCCGCGGCGGATGCAGCCACGGCACTGCACAGCCAACACGCATCCATGCAAACGCAACTGGCGCAAAACGTCTTTCACCATCCGCTGGTGCTGTTGTCCAGCGAGACCGCACAAGGCTTGCAGGGTGATATTTACGCCGAGATACCGTATGCGTTTGGTGAGGTGAGTGCCGCGCTGCGCCAGCCAGAGCAGTGGTGCGAGGTGATGATTTTGCACATCAACACCAAGTATTGCCGCGCCGTTGCTGGATCGGCTGGCCCCTTGCTCAACGTCAGTATTGGCACCAAAACACCGCAAGAACTGGCCTTGGCAACGCGGGTCGTGTTCAATTTCAGTGTGGCGGCAACCGCCCCTGATTACTTTGAGGTGCTGCTTGACACCGCCGATGGCCCGCTGGGCACCAGCGACTACCGCATCCGGCTCGAAGCCATCGCCCTGCCACAGCAACACACTTTTCTGCATCTCACCTATGCCTATTCGGTTAGCCTGCTGGGCCGGCTGGCGATGCAGACCTATCTGGCGACGACGGGTGCTGGCAAAGTGGGTTTCACGCTGGTTGAAAGCAGCCCTGGCGCAAGTCCGACCTTGATTGACGGTGTGCGCGGGCTGGTTGAGCGCAACACCATGCGTTATTACCTGGCGATTGACAGCTATTTTCAGGCAGCGACTGCGGCCCCGAAAGTGCAGTTCGAGCGGCGTTTGCAAAACTGGTTCAGCGCCACCGAAACCTACCCTCGGCAACTGCATGAGACCGATCGACCCGCTTACCTTGAGATGAAACATGCCCAATACCAGCGGCAACATGCCAAGCCCTGAACCGCTGCCAGGCAGCGCACCCCGCAAACCGCGCTGGGCAGGCCGGCTGCCTTGGCCTGACTTGCGGCCGGGCTGGCAGTTGGTAACGCAGGTGGCGCACTCTTGGCTGGACGACTACGCGCCCAGCATGGGAGCGGCGCTGGCGTTTTACACCTTGTTTTCGCTGGCACCGCTGTTGCTGATTGTGGTGTCGGTGGCGGGCATGGCGTTTGGCGAAGAGGCTGCGCGTGGCGAAATTACCCATCAGTTGCAAAATTTGATGGGCGAGCACACCGCTCGCAGCGTGCAGAGCATGCTGGTCAGTGTGGACCGACCGGCGCAAGGCCTGGCGGCGACCTTGCTCGGCGTTTTTTTGTTGTTGATCGGTGCCACCACGGTGTTTGGTGAGTTGCAGGACGCGTTGGACCGCATCTGGCGCGTGCCGACACCGGCGCGCAGCAATGGTTGGCTGGCGCTGGTGCGTGCCCGGCTGCTGTCGTTTGGTTTGATTCTGGCGGTCGGCTTTTTGCTGATGGTGTCGCTGCTGCTGAGTGCTGGTCTGGCGATGATGGGGCGCTGGTGGATGCCGCTGTTTGGCGGCTGGTATGCGATGGCCGAGGTGGCCAACGGCGTGGGCAGCTTTGTACTCAATGCCGTGCTGTTTGCGCTGATCTACAAGGTGATGCCCCGCGCGGATGTGCCGTGGCACGATGTCTGGACCGGTGCCCTGTTTACCGCGCTGCTGTTTTCTTTGGGCAAATCGCTGATGGGCGCGTGGATCGGCAGCAGCAGCATGGTGTCGGGGTATGGCGCGGCCGGCTCGCTGGTGGTGCTGCTGCTGTGGGTGTATTACTCGGCGCAGGTGTTTTTGCTGGGGGCTGAATTTACCTGGGTGTATGCCAACCTGTTCGGCTCACGCAGCGGCTTGCCGCGTGCCTGAGCCGGTGTTTCAGTTGGCCGGCATGATGGTGATGTTTTCACGCAAGATGCCGCCGCCACCCACGCTGCCCTGCATATTGCTGTTGGGGCCCAGGCGTTGCACGCACTCGGTGCGGTCGCTGCCTTGGTGGGCGTTGCAACGTTGCAAGGCGTTGTCGTGGTACACGTCGGGCATATCGTCCAATTCGCCGCGCAGCGCCTCGGCCAACGCATTGCGGGCTTCCCGCCGACAGGTGGCCGGGTGCTGGCTCGACTCAGGATGGTTGCAATCGGCCATGTCTTGCAGAAAGCGTGCCCGGGCATCGGCTTTCTGGTCTGGCGTGACTGCCAGCGCTGCGGTGGAACAAAGCAGGGCGGCCAGGGTCCCCACGACCTGCTGGCGCATCGAACGCGAAAAACGGGACATGTTGGGCTCCTGGGTGCAGGGCGGGTCAGACCTGTGACTTGAAATAGCTGAAGGAATGGACAAACGCATCGCGGATTTTTTCTGTCTCCGTCACCATCGCATCCCAGGTGCTTTCGCCGCTGGCTTGCAGTTCAGACAGCCGGGCCATGGCCAGTTTGGACTGGGCGTGGACCTTGGCCATTTCAGCGTGGTATTTGTCGCGCACGTCTTCGCGCGCTTCTTGCGCTTTGGCTTCGATTTGCGTCATTTGCGCGTTCAGTTCGTCGAGCTGGAGTTTCATTTTGTTGATGTAGATGTCGCGGTTGGTCATGGCAGTAGCTCCTGAAAAATTGGCAAAACGGGTGGCCAGAATTGGCCGGTTGATGACGGGCATCAAGGGCATGGTTGTCGTCATGCACCGCTAGCGTAAGCCGGGGGTGCGGTGCCGTCTGTGCGCCCGCGCACGCAGATGAAAACCCGCTTTGTCTGCAAGCGCACAGACCCGCAGCACGGCAGCACATAAGCTAAGGGTGTGCCTGCGCCAAAGCTTGGTTTAATCGACCATGCTGCTCAACACCTCTTTGGTCAGAATTTTTACGAAAGCCCTGCATGATCCGATTGAAATTCAGCATTGAGCTGCGCTACGACATTGCTGAGCCCGGCAGTGATTTCATCTTCAGCATTCATGCCGCACAAACCCCGCACCAGCAAGTGGTGACCGAGGCACTGACGGTCAGCCAGCCACTGCTGCAAAACCTGTACACCGACCCGGTTGCGCATACCCGTTTTTTGCGCCTCAAGGCCAACGCCGGCCCGCTGACGGTGGTGTACAACGCCACGGTGGACCTGGCGCATTACACGGCGCAGCCCGCCCGGATTGGTGAAGTGCCAGTGGCTGAGCTGCCCGGCCATGTGCTGCCTTACATCTACCCCAGCCGCTATTGCCAGTCAGACCGGCTGGGCCGCCTGGCGCTGCAAGAGTTTGGCAGCCTGTGGCATGGCTACAGCCGGGTGCAGGCAATCTGCGACTGGGTGACGCAGCACGTGAGTTTTTGCCCCAACAGTTCCAACAGCACCACCACCGCCGTCGATACGCTGGTGGACAAAGCGGGTGTTTGCCGGGATTTTGCGCACCTGATGATTGCGCTGTGCCGCGCGCTGAATATTCCTGCCCGCTTTGCCACCGGCATTGACTTTGGTGCGTCACCGGTGTTGGGGCCAACCGATTTTCATGCCTATGTCGAGGTTTATCTGGACAAGCGCTGGTACATTTTTGACCCATCCGGCGTCGCGATTCCGCTGGGTTTTTTGCGTTTTGGCACCGGACGCGATGCTGCCGACGCGGCTTTTGCCACAATTTTTGGCGACGTGCGCGGGTCGGCGCCGATCATTACCGTGGCCGCTGTGCCTAATGCACAGGGCCAGTTGGTGCTGCCCCAGCGGGTGCCACTGGCGGTGTCAACCGATGGCTCCTAGGAGGCCAACATTTGCAAAAATTTGACCTGTTGGTGGCTAAAGCTTGTCCAGCCAGGATTGCAATGCCGCGCCGTGCAGTGGGCGGCTGGCCAAAAAGCCCTGCATGACATCGCAGCCCAACTGCGTCAGGGTATCGCGCTCGGCGATGGTTTCTATGCCCTCGGCGGTGACAAGCAGGCCCATGCCGTGGCCCAACTCAATCATGGTTTTGACCAGTTGCAGGCTGCCCGGCTGGCTGTCGATCCGGGTGACAAAACTGCGGTCGATCTTCAATTCGCTCACTGGCAACTGCTGCAAATACGCCAGCGAAGAGTAGCCGGTGCCAAAGTCGTCGATCGACAGTTGCACCCCGGCATCGCGCAGGCAGTGCAACAGCGCAATGCTGGCGTGGGTGTCCTGCATCAAACCACTTTCAACAATTTCAAGGCGCAGCTTGTTGGGCGCTACGCTGTAGTGCTGCATCAACTGTGTGACGCGCTGGCAAAAGCTGGCATCTTGCAGGTCGCGCGTGCTGACGTTGACGCTGATGCTCAAGGCCGGATGGCTGCGCTGCCAGGCCTGCAAGGTTTGCATGGCCTCGTTGAGCATCCAGTCGGTCACCAGCGTGATGGCCCCGGTTTGCTCGGCAAATGGCACAAATTCCGCCGGCGAGACAAAGCCGCGTTGCGGATGCTGCCAGCGCACCAGGGCCTCTGCGCCCACCGCCGCACCGGTTTGCAGCGAAAACTTGGGCTGCAGCCACATCTGCAATTGCGACTGCGCCACCGCCAGCCGCAAGTCCGACAGCAGCCCCAGGTGCGACAGCCGCGCCGCCTCTTGCGCCGGGTTGTACCAGGCAGCACCCAGCGTGGCGCGCTTGGCAGCAGCCAGCGCCACCTCGGCATTGCGCAACAGCGTCATGACCGGCACCGGTGTCTCCGGCGTGCTGGCGACCAAGCCAAAGGTCAGGCTCAAATCGACGCTGGTGCCGCTGCATTGCATGGGCTGCGCCATGGCGGCGGTCAGTTGCTTGCACAAGGCATCCAGTGGGTGCGCCTCGTGAATCTCAGAAACAATAGCAAACATACCACCTGCTACATGGGCTAGAAGCGTGTTTTGTCTGGAAAAAACAGAGGGGTCAGCGGCAATGGTTTGCGCTTGCAACACCGCCTGCGCACGCAGCGCAAGTTCCCGAATCAAACGATCACCGGTGGCGAAACCCAAGGTTTCGTTGATTGCCTTGAGCCGTGCCAGGTCAAATAGCATCAGGCTGCGAAACACCGGCCAGACCTCGGGCAGATCAGGCATTGCTGGCGGCGTTGTCGCGTCCAGGTACGCTGCGGGCGCTTCTGCTGCCGCTTCTTGTGTGGTTTCTGGTGTGGCCTCTATGGGGGCAGCACCCAGGCTGGTCTTGAGCAAAAAACTGCGGTTGGGCAGGCCGGTCAGCGGGTCGCGGAAAGCCAGCCTCTCAATCTCCTGTTCACGCTGGGCAATGGCCTCGGCCATCACGGTCAGCGCCTGACCTACCCGGTTCACCTCGTCGGTGCCACAGGTAGGTGGCCGCGCCTGGTAATCACCGGCGGCAATGCGCTGGGCAGCGGCTTCGAGTTGGCGCATCGGTCCGGTCACACTGCGGGTGGTGCGCAGCGCCAGCAGCACGCCCAGTACCACCGCCAGGCTCGACAGCAGCGCCACCAGCAACGTCAGTTGCCCGAACCGCTGTTGTGCAGCGGCAATCTCAAATTCCACCCGTTCGCGCTCGCGGTTGACCAGCGCATTGGAAAGTTGTAGCAACTCGGCCATGGCGGGCTTGACCCGGGCGCTGTAAACCTGCATGGCAACTGCCGGCTCCTCGGCTTCGAGTTGGTCCACCGTGGCCAGGAACGCCTCAAAATAAGTGCTGCGGGCTTGGGTGAGCTGTTGCAGGGTTTGCTCTTGCCCACCATCGCCCAGCTG
>JFJP01012668.1_pt1 | contig 10241 bp, 9 predicted proteins | sample 431651 | NCBI WGS metagenome assembly JFJP01 (sample SAMN02602958, study PRJNA72255) | Microbial mat metagenome, whole genome shotgun sequencing project. | biome: fresh water; feature: sink hole; material: water; isolation source: purple microbial (photo- and chemosynthetic) mats found in... | reverse complement strand
AAAACGAAGTGTTGTCATCAAGGGCTGGGGTCGTCGTGTATTTGTAGATCACCAGTCCCGCGCAGTCGAACAAATTTTATTAAATAAAAAATTCCTTTTCAACGACTTTGTAGTTCATCAGCTTGCGGATGCGCAAACAGGCGGCTCACTGCCTGCCCCAGAATTTATCACAGGCGCTTGATAGATACCCGTTCCGCCTTGCCTGTTGCGCCAGTTACTAAAATAACACCAGCTTTCGACATCTATATTCTGGCGGCTGCTAACATTTTGTCCATTTGCCATTGGCTTTGCTTGATTTGATGACACTGTCTACAAAGCGCACACTCAACAGCCCGTCTAATGAATTTGGAAAATAAAGAGCCAGCGGGTTTGCTTGCTTTCCTGTCCTGCGGGCGCTGATCGCTTCTGCCGCATCTGAGTAAAGATTCGCAAACCCTTCGTGGAATCCTTCGGGGTGCCCTGCGACAATTCGACTCGAATGCGCCGAGAGGGGCAGGGTTCCTGGTCCGTTGGGTGTTCTGTTTTGGGAGGGTCCGTGCAGGGGTTTAAAGGTCAATGCCTGGGGAAATTCCTGCATCCATTCGAGAGTGCCTTTGCTCCCGCTGACGCGGATGCGAAGGAAGTTTTCAACGCCGGCAGCGGCTTGAGTTACCCAAAAATTTCCGCGCGCGCCGTTTTCAAACCGCATTAAAGCGCCGGCATAATCATGGATGAGACGCCCCGGCACGATGGTTCCTATATCAGCAGAAACTTCGTCCAGTTCCAGTCCGGTGATGAAGCGGGTGAGGTTATGGGCGTGAGTTCCAATGTCACCCATTACGCGTGAGGGACCGCTGCGAATTGGGTCATATTTCCATGTCATTACATCAGGCGTGGGTTTCTCTTCATCAGCTTTTCCGCCCTGAACATATTCAACTTGAATCAAGCGGATGGTTCCCAGTTGCCCATCCTCGACCATTGCTTTCGCCTGACGAACCATTGGGTAGCCGGTGTAGTTGTGTGTTAAGCAGAAGATTAAGCCAGACTCTTGAACTTTTTTGTGCAGGGCTTCGGCTTCTGCGAGCGTGTTTGTCATGGGCTTGTCGCAGATCACATCGAAGCCAAACTCAAGGGCTGCCATTGAATACTCAAAGTGACTGTCGTTTGGCGTCATGATCGCAACTACATCTGCGCCGTCTTTTCGAGTGGATTCTGCGGCAAGCATTTCCTGAACGTTTGAATACAGCCGGTCGGAGGCAAAACCAAGTTCGAGCGCGGTTTGTTTTGATTTTTCGGGATCGGAGGAAAGGATTCCGGTGACGATCTCATATCGATCATCAAGCCTGGCTGCCTGTCGGTGCATCGCGCCGATAAATGATCCTGATCCCCCGCCGATGACAGCCAAACGAAGCCTGCGCCCCAGAATTGATATAACTGGATTTCTCCCCATCTTACTTCTCCCGCGCCAAAAAATCTCGAAGCGTTTGAATAACTAATTTATGGTCTTCTTCTTGCGGCAGCCCAGAGACTGTGATCGTGCCAATGACGCCCGTATCTTTGATGATGATGGGGAAACAACCCCCATGCGGGGCGTACAAATTTTCAGGCAACAGGTATGCTTCTTCGATCCGCTTGCCTTTGCTCTTTAGGAGTTGCCCCATATAAAATGAGCTATGACCGAATCTGTAGACAAGTCGGACTTTTCGCTTAATCCACTCATCGTTGTCTGAAGTTGTTCCTGGCAGGCTGGCGTGAAAAACCTGATGTTCTCCCCGCGTGATGTCAATTGTTACAGAAAGTCCTTCGCGCGCGCATTTCTCAACGAGAAGGCTGCCAATTTGCCATGCAGTGGTTTCATTGAATTTTGCAAACTGAAGTTCCTGTTCTTCTTGAAGCAATTGTTTCAATATATCTTCCATATCGGCATCCTCTACTAGTTGCAATTAGTATTTCACGATTCGGGAATCCATCAGCTTGCTGGTGGACCGAGAGTGGCTTTTCGCTGTAAATTTTTAGCCAACTGCTCAAATTTTATGGCGAAAACAGCAGCGTTTCTTTAGTTCATATCCTGCGCAGATTGTATGCGCAGGGCAGGCGAGTCGTCTAACTCTAGGGTCGTTTTCGTGATCTGTTGATAATTTTTGCGATGGTTGTCAACGGCTAATAAAATATCGTCGAAAACCCAATTCGCTTTAATCAACTTATCCATAGGTGATTTTACAAATTTGTTGTTGAAGGTTTTTTTCGACAAAGACACTCAATATGCTCGGACGATATTCATATCGCCCGAGCATGTTGATAATTACACGTTCTTGTTCTTGTTATAGACATCAAAGAAAACTGCAAGTAACAGCACCAGACCTTTGATTGCCTGCTGCCAGTCGATACCAATGCCGAGAAGCGACATGCCGTTGTTCATTACGCCGATGAGAAAAGCGCCGACCACTGCGCCGATGACCTTGCCGATACCTCCACTGGCAGATGCGCCTCCGATAAAGCAGGCTGCAATAACATCCAATTCAAAGCCAACGCCCGCTTTTGGCGTAGCCGTATTTAAACGGGCTGTAACGATCATGCCTGCAAGGGCTGCAAGAACACCCATGTTTACAAACGTGGCAAATAATAAACGCGGCGTATTGACGCCGGAGAGTCTGGCTGCCTTCTCATTGCCGCCCATTGCATAAATGCGGCGACCGAGAACAGTTTGACTGGTGATAAAAGCGTAAAATGTAATTAGCAGGAAAAGGATGACTAGTACAGTCGGAAGACCTTTGTAGGAAGCCATCAAATAACACAAGCCCATGACCGCCGCAGTAATGACTATATTTTTGATTACAAAAAAATAGAACGGGGTAACTTCAAAGCCATATTTTTGTTGATTTTTTCTCGCGCGTATATCCAGACCTATTAATATCAAAGAAAGTATTACTCCGATCAGGAGGGTGGTAATATGCAAACCTTCGTAGTTAAAAAAGTCGGGGATAAACCCTGAGCTTAATTTTTGGAACTGAGTCGGGAAAGGTCCAACCGCTTCTCCTTGAAGGATAACCAGCGTCAGCCCACGGAAGATCAACATGCCTGCCAAAGTAACAATGAAGGCTGGGATTTTTACATACGCCACCCAATACCCTTGAAATGCGCCAATGGCTGCGCCAATTATCAGCGAAATTAGGATGGTTGCGCCCCAGTTGAAATCATACTTAACCATCAGTACGGCTGCAATGGCGCCGACAAAGGCTGCAACCGACCCGACAGACAGGTCAATCCAACCAGCGACAATAATTAACAGCATACCGAGCGCCATAACGATGATGTAGCTGTTTTGCAGAACAAGGTTGGTAATATTGACCGGCTTCATCAATATGCCATCTGTCGCATATTGAAAAAATGCCATGATCGCAATCAGCGCGATCAACATACCGTAATCGCGGACATTGTTTTTGAAAAGAGTCGTTAGGGTTTTCATTGTTCCACCACCTCTTGTTGTGTCATAATATATTTCATTACTATTTCCTGAGATGCTTCACTTGCCGGCAGTTCTCCGACAATTTTCCCTTCACGCATTACGTAAATACGATCACAAACCCCCAGAATTTCCGGCAGTTCTGATGAGATCAAGATGATCCCTTTTCCTTCACTTGCCAGACGGTTGATGATTGTGTAAATCTCGTATTTTGCGCCAACATCAATACCGCGTGTGGGTTCGTCGAGAATTAGGATTTCAGGACCTGCAAACAGCCATTTGCTAAGCACAACTTTTTGTTGATTGCCACCGGAAAGATTGACCGCCAGTTGCAAAATGCTGGAGCATTTAATATTAAGCTTATCTCGGTATTCGCTGGTGACGGTCATTTCTTTTGGCTCATTTACAACGCCACTATCTGAAATTGCCTTTAGATTCGTCAGCGTGATGTTGTTTTTAATTTCTTCGATCAGGATCAGTCCATAGGCTTTACGATCTTCGGTTGCATAAGCGATTCCGTTGGAGATGGCTTTGTCAATGGTGCTGATGTCAATTTCCTCCCCATGTTTGTATGCTGTGCCTGTAATGCGCGTGCCGTATGCCTGTCCAAAAATGCTCATTGCCAGTTCTGTTCTTCCAGCCCCCATTAATCCCGCAATACCAACAACTTCGCCCTTGCGGACGGTGATATTTATATTTGTGCTAACTTTGCGGTCCTCATGAAGAGGATGGTACACGTTCCAGTTGCGTACTTCGAAAATAGTTTCGCCAATGTTCGAGTCGCGGGGGGGGAAGCGGTGTGTCATATCGCGCCCCACCATGCCTCGAATGATACGGTCTTCTGTAATCGAGTCTTTCCGGCAGTCCAAGGTTTCAATTGTGGCGCCGTCTCGAAGGATCGTGATCGAATCAGCTACTTTATTGACTTCACTTAATTTATGGGAAATTAAAATTGAGGAAATGCCATGCTCTTTGAGTTGAAGCAGTAGACCAAGCAGTTTTTCGCTGTCACTTTCGTTTAGCGAGGCTGTGGGTTCATCCAAAATAAGAAGCTTTACCTTTTTTGCGAGTGCTTTGGCAATTTCAACCAATTGCTGCTTGCCTACGCCCATGTCGGTAATTAAGGTGTTGGGTGATTCATATAACCCCACTCTGTCTAATAAATCCTTCGTTCTTGAAATAGCCTCATTCCAATTGATCACGCCATTTTGGGCGCATTCGTTGCCAAGAAACAAGTTCTCAGTGATGGAAAGAAATGGAATAAGCGCAAGTTCCTGGTGGATAATAACAAGTCCAACTTCTTCGGATTCGGTGATGTCTCGAAACCGACATTCCTTGCCTTGAAAATAAATGTCCCCGCTGTATGAACCGTGTGGATATACCCCGCTTAGCACTTTCATCAGAGTTGATTTCCCCGCTCCGTTTTCCCCCACCAGAGCATGGATCTCTCCCTGATTTACGCTAAAACTCACGTTGTCGAGCGCCTTTACGCCAGGGAAGGTCTTCGTGATGTTGCGCATTTCCAAAATGACATCAGACATGTTTTTCTCGTCCTTGTTTTATATGGGGTGATAAATGGCAAACTATCTACTAATATTCTAATCTAAATTCTTGTGGTCTCAAAATAAATATCAAACAATAAATAAGAGGTGTGTGAGGGCATATAGCCCTCACACACCCAATTGCAGATGCGAATTACTTAAGTTGGTCAGCAGTGATGTAGCCGCTGCCGATCAGAAGTTCTTCGTAGTTGGAGATGTCTACGCTGTAGGGGATCAACAGGTAGGAAGGAACGATTTTGACGCCGTTGTCGTAGGTCTTGGTGTCGTTGATCGGGACTTCAACGCCCTTCAAAGCCGCATCAACCATCGCAGCGGTCTGCTTGGCAAGTTCGCGGGTATCTTTGAATACGGTGTAGGACTGTTCGCCGGCAATGATGGATTTGACGGAGGCAACTTCGGCATCCTGACCTGTTACAACAGGCATGGGCTGATCGGCTGAGCCGTAACCAACGCCCTTGAGGGAGGAGAGAATACCAATGCTAAGACCATCGTAGGGGGAGAGCACGGCATCTACACGCTTGTCGGTGTAGTAGGCGCTCAAAAGGTTGTCCATACGAGCCTGGGCAACGATACCGTCCCAGCGCAGTGTGCCGACTTTGTCCATGCCCATTTGACCGGACTGAACGACCAATTTGCCGCTATCAATGTAGGGCTGAAGAACAGACATGGCGCCATCATAGAAGTAGAAGGCGTTGGTGTCGTCAGGTGAGCCACCGAACAGTTCGATGTTGAAGGGTCCGGCTGCATTTTTGAGGTCAAGCCCTGTTTCGATCTGGGTGCCCATGATAACGCCCACGCCGAAGTTATCGAAGGTGGCGTAGTAATCAACATTGGCAGTCTTGGAGATCAGGCGGTCATAGGCGATCACGAGCACGCCAGCGTCTTTTGCCTGCTGAAGAACATCGGAGAGGGTGGTGCCGTCAATTGCTGCAATCACGAGAACATCAGCGCCCTTGGTGATCATGTTTTCGATCTGGGCAAGCTGATTGGGGATGTCATCATCAGCAAACTGCAGGTCGGTTTCGTAGCCTAAATCTTGGAACACTTTGACCATGCTCTCGCCGTCAGAAATCCAGCGGGTTGAGGTCTTGGTGGGCATGGAGATGCCAACCAGCTTGGCTTCGCCAGCGGCAGGCGCTTCAGTCGCGGCGCCGCCGCAGGCTGTGAGTACGAGACTGGCAAGCATCAAAACAGCCAGCAGGTTGAAAAGCATTTTCTTGGACATTTCTTCTCCTTAGTAATAGTTATCGAATATTATGTTGGCGTATTAATTAGGCAGGAACTGGATCAACATTAAACAGTGACAAAGTTATCTTGCCAGGAGCCGACACCTCAGACGCCAAAATACCGGGTGCGCCCTTTTATTATAAGTTTTTGTTCCCCTTTTGCCTCACCTCCTTTTCATTAATTTCACTTCTGTTTCTTCAAGGCATATAAATAAAGCAATGAGATGGAGTTATACCAAACTCACTTTTAACTTTTTGAACTTTCACGAACAACCAGGGTGGGTTGTAGAAATTTTGACTGTGCAATGACAGCCTGATTTCCCTGCCCAGCCTGAATCATCTCGATGACGATTTGGACTGCATGTTCCCCAAGCAATTGAAGGTCTTGGGAAATTGTTGTTAATGAAGGATGAAAATAGGCTGACTCAGGGATGTTGTCGAAGCCAACCACCGCCAATTGATCGGGAACGCGGATGCCCCGGCGGCAGGTTTCGCGTAAAATGCTCAGTGCCATTTGGTCGTTTGCAGCAAAGACTGCATCCATACTTGGAAATGAATTCAGCAGTTGAATAAATGCCTGCTCTCCGCTGGCAGATGACCAACTTCCTTCAACATAGTGGCTCTCTGAAGCATCAAGCCCAGCCGCATTCAGTGTTTCACGCCAGCCGCGTTTGCGCTCATCTGCTTCCCACCAACCCGCAGGTCCTGAAATATGCCCAATCTTTTTCCGTCCGCAGTCCAGAAGGTGTTGTGTTGCCATCACGCCGCCTTGGAAGTTGTCTGTTGCGACGCTAAAGATACCGTTGCGTGGCTGCATGGCGAGGAATAATACGGGCACAGGGATGTTTTCTAGGCGCTCATCAACCCAGGTGTGGTTATCTCCAATTTCCGGCACAGCCCACAAGATGCCGTCCACCTGGCGTGCGAGTAGTGAATCAATTACATCATCAATTCTGTTTGTATTAAAGTTGTCGAGTTCTTTCATCAACAGCATGTAGCCAAGCTCGTCGGCTTTATCTGCAATGCCATTTAGTGTGCGTGATGGTCCGATATATTTCAGATCAAACGTGACGACGCCGAGGGTGTAACTGCGCTGCTGACTTAAGCTGCGCGCAAGAGTACTGGGGCGGTAGCCTAATTCCTCAACCACTTTTTCGACCCGTTGACGAGTTTCCCCCGAAACATAAGAAAACTTATTCATCACACGCGATACTGTCTGCGTAGAAACGCCAGCCGCTTGCGCTACGTCTTTAATGGTGACTCGTTTTCTTCTGTCGGCTAGAATCAAAGGTTTTATCCTTATTATAAGGAACACCAAGTAAAAGCCTTTCATCTATTAACCTTCGTGTACTTCGTGTCCTTTGTGTTTGAAGACCTTTTTGCAGTGGACTCATTTATGTTATCGATAACATGTTATCGATAACATAATATCAAAAATAATTACCAGAGTCAATAGGAGATTTTACACTTGTTCCTAGTGCATTTTGTTAGCGTGTTTCCATTAGACCTCTTGCATAAGTAAGGCGTTGAAAAACACCAAGACACCAAGACACTAGGTCACTATGTTTTGAGTCCTTGCCTTTGTGGTCAAAAATGGGCTTTTGCAAGAGGTCCATTGATTTTGATCCATTCCTCCCTGCCGTATATTCAGGACGTTTGCCCCAATTGAGCTATGGAGTTTTCTGTATCGCTATAGTTTGATAAATGGTAACTACTCAGGCAAAACCCAAAAATTTGACTTTGTCTGTTAGTCACCGCGAATTAATTTTCTAGCTTTCGTTTAATTAATCCGCGTTAGTACACTTCCAGCAATTCCAAATCTAGGCGGGATTTTCCTTACATTCAGCGCCGCCCCGATGTGAACGTCGGGGCTATTCGTACGAAGCCGACTTGAGTCGGCTTCGTACGCTACGCGTAGCGCGGCGGTTCGCTTCGTGTTTAATTGTTTTTTGCAGTAGAGTCATTTACTCCTTTGATCAGGTCAAGAACTTGTTGAACGGCTGTCAATACGGCGGCGGCGATGATGGGCGATAAACTCTCTTTGAAATCATAAACATGCTGCGCTTCAATCGCCACAACATGCACATCTTTATCGGCAGGCAGAATTACATTTAATGTGCGTCCCATAGCCAATGCGGTTTTGAGCGATACATCGTGTGCTGCCGAAGCATGACCATGGGTCAGGTCAACCAGTTCTTCCAGCGTGAATGTAACCACCGAGCCTTGCGGACGCTGCCCTGTGTTGAGCGAGTCAACCAAGACAACGTGTCGGTAGCCAACTAGACGCTCCATCAGGCTCAAACCGCCTAGCGAGAGACAGTCCACTTCAACATGGTCAGCCGTCTGCCGCAGGCGGTCTTCAACCTCACTCGCCACCACCCAGCCCACACCGTCATCACCCAAAATGGGGTTGCCGAGTCCAATTACCAGTGTTTTTTCAGATTGCGGCGCTGCTCCAAAACCATTCATATTTTTTTCAATCAATATACTGCTTCAACACATCAACCACTTCGCCATTTGCCTTGCGGATGGTAACTTCGAGCGGCATCTGACCGGGTAGGGAGTGTGTGGCACAGCCGAAGCACGGGTCGTAGGAGCGGAACGCCATTTCGACCATGTTCAGCAAGCCTTCGGTGACGACTGTGCCGCTCTTGATCAGACTGCTGGCGGCTTTCTTGATGGACATGGTGATGGGCGCATAATTGTTGGTGGTGCCGACGATGAGATTTGCCTTGGTCACAACGCCGCGCTCATCCGTCCAATAGTGATGGGTCAATGTGCCGCGCGGCGCTTCGACGATGCCCACGCCCTCGGTGGGGGTGGCGGTTGGAATGGCGTGATACTTCGGTGAAGTGATTTCAGGATCAGTTGCCAGTTCGACCCAGCGTTCGGCGGCGTAGAGCAACTCGATTAGTCGCGCCCAGTGCGTTGCCAAACGTTGATGCACTGGTTTGCCGTCCAGAGTCTGGTACATTCTTTCGTATTCTTCCTGCGCGCGCGGAGTTGCCAAACCATCCGCCGCGTTCAGACGGGAGAGCGGGGTGGCGCAGTAGACGCCTGAGTCGGCTCCATCCACAAAACCTTTCCAACCAACATTCTTGAGGTAGGGGAATTTCAGATAGGTCCAGGGTTCCACGCGCTCGGCGATATGCTGCGTGTATTCGTTTGGAGCATATTTGACAAATTCCTTTCCATCGGGACCCACCACGCGAACTTTGCCGTCGTAGAAATTGGTTTTGTTATTCTCATCTACCATGCCCATGTAGTAGGTCTTGTGAGTGTAGATATCGCCCAGGACCAAGTCGAGATAGGTCTTGTTGACCAGTACAATATCAGTAAAGGCTTGCAGGCTGAATTGGGCAAACTCGATTGCCCAGCGTCCCATCGCTTCGATTTCTTCACGTTGTTCCTCGGTAATTCCCTTGGTCAGACCGCCGGGGATGGATGTGCATGGATGTACTTTGCGCCCACCAATCATCTCGACAACGGTGTGCCCATACTTGCGCATCTTGATAACCTTGCTTCCGACTTCCAATCCAACTTTGTGGATCACGCCGAGGATGTTGCGTTCAGCTATCGGGGCGTCGGGTCCGACGATGAAGTCTGGTCCAGCCAGGGCGTAGAAGTGGGTGGTGTGGTCGGTGGCGAAGAAAGCCATGTAGAGCAGTTCGCGCAGCATCTTGCCGGTACGCGGCACTTCCACTTTGTAAACTTCATCTGCCGCTTTTGCCGCTGCCATGTGATGCGCTTCGGGACACACGCCGCAGATGCGGTTGGTGATCAGCGCCATTTCTTCCACGGGTCTGCCAACGACGAAGCGTTCGAATCCGCGCAGTTCGGGAATCTGGAAGTAGGTGTTGGCGACGTTGCCTTCGTCGTCCAGGAAAATTTCGATTTTGCCGTGACCTTCCAGGCGGGTGATGGGGTCAATTGTGATTCTTTGTGCCATAGTTACCTCCAGGGTTAGCCGCCATTTTGGGCGTATTTGCTTCCGCGCAGCAGAGAGCCTGC
>JFJP01010961.1_pt1 | contig 10241 bp, 12 predicted proteins | sample 431651 | NCBI WGS metagenome assembly JFJP01 (sample SAMN02602958, study PRJNA72255) | Microbial mat metagenome, whole genome shotgun sequencing project. | biome: fresh water; feature: sink hole; material: water; isolation source: purple microbial (photo- and chemosynthetic) mats found in... | reverse complement strand
ACTGGCTTAATTCGAGTGAATTGAAATTTGCAATTTGGACATAAATATCGCTGTTTGTCAGCTATTTTACCGTGTTTTTGGAGATGTAAGTATTCACATTTTGGGCATTTTTTTGGAGTCATTTTTGAAGTAAAAACTATTTTTCTTGGTTAGTCAAGCGACAGTACCTGTTTTTTTATTTTTAAAACTTACTTATAACAATTTACTTCCATTTTTTTATTTTTTAAATTTAATTTTTACTAGGTTTATTTTTGTAGCTTTTTGCTTTTTGATAATTTTTGACTTGATTTACACGAATTTTAGATTTAACTTTCCAAAACTGTTTCCAAACTACTTTTCCAAAATGAGTTCGCCGCGAGTGAGCCATCTGTGAGTTGGCAAAATTCCGTTAATCGTCTGTGTCAAAATTGAGGTTTGTAGCGTTACAATTCGCCGTTCTGGACCAAAGTTTTCGTAGGCAGTTTTGGTGTCAGCTTCGACAATTTGCTTGACTTCAAAAACCCGAAATTTGAGTTCGCGTCCGTCTTTGTCATAAATCGTGAATTCATCACCCACTTTGGAGGCTTTTTCGAGAGGTGCAAAAACCTTGTTGTAATTGCTTTTGATCCACGGAAAATTGCTGCTGTGTCCAACAATGTAGGAGTTACCAATCTCTCCTGCAGGCGGGGAAAGTGCCATATGGAGCGGCCCGTCACGAAGTTTCATCTGAACTGGACTTGTGGTCTCGGAAGTATCAAGAGGCTTTTGAAAATTGAGACAGCGAAGTTCGTCTTTTTCGGGATTGCAGTCAGCTTTGAGCTCAAACAAATCCTCAAAAGTGGAATAAATAATCGGGGCGTTGACATTGAATCTCGGGTAGCGAAGAAAGCTGGTTCGCTGGGGATTTTCGGGTTTTTTGATTAGATCTTGAAGAGTAATTTCTTTTTTGACTTCAACTTTTGGGACTTTTTCAGTTTGCAGATTTTCGCCTTTGTAGCCCAGATCTATCAGCATATCAGCCGTCAAATTGCCAAGATTATAATTAGCGTTTTTTAGTTCTTCAGTGATTTTGGGACCTGTCAAATCAATCAATTCAGTGGCGGTCATTTGTTTTTGAAGTTCGCCAAACTTGGGAGAATTACCTGTGTTCTCGCTTTTTTTGTCGTCTTTTTTGTCCGTTTTGAGTGGAATTTTTTTGATTTTGTCAGCGATAAAAGTGGAATTCTCGACCGTGTAGCCAAAAACATCGATATTTTGGGGAATGTTCGCATTGGAAGAATACAGAATCGGCAAAAGAATCAAAATTACAACAATTCCATAAAAACGGTAGCGAAGTTGCCAGAAAGTCCGCCAAATGGTCTTCGGACGGCGATTGGGAAGGTATCTTTTTTGCATAAATTTTGGGTTTTTGAAATTAAGTTTTGAGTTTGGTTTTTGAAATTGACTTAATTTTTTGAAAAATACTTTCTACAGATTTTGAAAATGATTTTTAGAACTTTTAGAATTTTTAGATTGATTTTGAGTTTGTCAAAGTTATTTTATTTGAAAATCTTTAGTTGAAAATTGGGGAAACCTGGAAAATTAGCTAAAAAATTGGTTTTATATTTTGAGTTCTATATTTTGAGAATTATAAAAAAAACTCCCCAATTAAGGAAAGTTCAAAAATTGCCTTTTGTCAAAAATTAATCACGAGTCATTTCACATAATTCAAATAATATATTTCTTGTGTCTTTTTCACTGAGAGGAAATTCTAGCTTGGTAGAGACTTCTTCTTTATAATCATTAGATAATTTTATTTCTGAATTAAACCAATTAGCAAACCTAATTACGGAATCATTACGCTCAATTTCATTAAGCTGGATTTCAGGTGGTAGCGAATTTTGATTTTCAGTTGGAGCGGTCGGAATAGTTTTTGCTTTTTCAAGGATTTTTTCAACTGCCACAGAATTTTTTGGATCATATCTTACCATATTTATAAAAGCTGAAACTTCTGCTTGTCTTTCCTCAGGATTAACATAGTCTGAATATGAATAACTTCCAGCTTCTTGTTTTGCAATTTCTCTCAATCTGTGTTGTTCTTTTAGTCTTTCAATTGTAGCTTGTCTAATTTTCGGAGTATTATTACCCCCCCTTGTTGCTTGATTTGTTCTGCCATAATGTGTTGTAATAGTTTGTAAAAGTTTTCTGAAAAGCTAGAAAACAAATTAATTTTAGCATAGATTTTTGGTATTGTCAAATTTCAGTGAGCTTGACAGATTTTGGCAAATTGAATTATTTTTCTTTTGAGTTATTTAGTTTTTTGAGTAGCTTTTTTGAGAAATTTTACCGCACAACTTTTGAGCTTTTCTCGGTTTCTAAATTTTTAACTTTCCAAAGATTTCCCAAAAATAATTTTCCATTTCCAATTTTCCTCCAATTTTCCACTTTCCATTTTCCCTTTCAAATCAGTTTTTCTCATTTCTCATTTTTTTTCATTTTAAATTCAAATTTTATGTTCACTTTGATGTCACTTCCATACCAATTTTCAGCTTTAGAGCCACATATTGACGCCCAAACTGTGGAGACTCACTACTCCAAACACCACGCAGGCTACGTAGGCAAACTCAACGAACTTTTGACGGAATTTCCAGAGTTTCTTACGATGACTTTGGAAGAATTGCTTGCCAGTATTGACAAATTACCAGAAAAATCCAAAACTCCAGTTTTTAATAACGCGGGGCAAGTTTATAATCACAACCTTTATTGGGAAACTTTGGCACCAAACGACGGAGAAAACAACTTGCCAACTGGGATTTTGGCGGATAAAATTAATCAGACTTTTGGGGATTTTGCAACTTTCAAAAAACAGTTTTCAGACTTAGGAATTGCCCAATTTGGCTCCGGCTGGGTTTGGCTTTCCCAAGATTTGGACGGCAAACTTACGCTTGACAAAACTTCTAACGCCGAAAATCCACTTTTCCAAAATAAAACCCCATTGATGGTGATGGATGTCTGGGAACACGCTTATTACCTCAAATATCAAAATCTTCGAGCCAAGTATATCGAGTCTTTTTGGAATGTGGTCAATTGGACTGAAGTTAGTCGCAAATTTGAAATAGCAAATCTTAAAACTATTGAATAAAAAATATGTCAGTTTTACAAAATCAATCGAAACTTTATTACTCAAGATCAAAATTATTACTATACTTTTTTGTACTTTTGGCTTTCACTTTAACGGCTGTTTATTTGACAATCAACCCAACAGAAAGTGACAACACCTTAGTTTTTATTCTGGCACCATTGGGGACTTTGATGTTTGGTTATTTTTGGGTAGTTTATACTTATTTTTTGGTCTTCAATAAGCCATTTTTGGTTGCAGATGAAGAAAAAATTGTAATTAACAGTCTTAAATTTGGCAATGAAAAAGTTTTGTGGCAAGATGTCACTTCCATTTCCCAGTTACAAAAAAATGTTCAAAATACTGGTAAATATGGCAGCGGAATAATCAAACCAAAATTTGTAGAAATTACAACTAAAAGTAAAAAGATTTATCTTAGCACTAACGCAACGGGTAAAACTCAAAAAGATATTTTTAATTGGCTAAAACAAACGAGTACAAATTATCTAAATTTACAAAACATTGATTTTTTGAACTGAGGCTTTTTAGAAAAAACCATTAACTATTAATTCTTTACATTTTTTGCTTTTTATTTTTTAACTTATGAATTTTTGGGAACTTTGGGAAAACGGTTTGCGGGAAATAGTTTTTGGGATTATTTTGGGAATTGTGCAGGGAATTACTGAGTTTTTGCCGATTAGTTCCACAGCTCACCTTCGCCTGATTTCTGGTATTTTGACAGGAAAAGATATTGGACTGACTACGAGCAACATTATTCAATTTGGAACGCTTTTGGCAATTTTGCAGTATTTTAGAGCAGATTTGGTAGTTTTTTGGCAGAGAATTTGGCAAATTTTGACTGAAAATTCCGAAATGCAAAAATTTATTACGACTTTTCAAAACTGGCAACAAGGCAAAACTGACCAATTTTTAGCAGAAATTGAAAACCGAAACTTTTCTCAAAAACCAAGTACAGAAATTACTAAAGCGGAATTTGCAAAAGCGGAATTTATTGACGTCCAAATAAACCAAGAAAAAAATTCAAAAAAGTCTAGTGAAAACCAAGAAAAAGTCTTTCAAAGTGGAAAAATTAAAACCAAGAAAAAAGACCTAGAAAATCAAAAAACTGACATTGTTTTGTCGCAGCTTTTGGTTGGCACAATTCCCATAGTTGTTCTCGGATTTTTGCTCAAAAGTTTTGCGGAAAGCAACCGAAATATTCCCGAAATTGGGCTTTTTATGATTATTGGAGCGGTTTTACTGGGACTTTCGGAGTATTTTCACCTCCAAACCAAAAAACTTGAACACACAAAAATTCTTAACTTTGGCGAAACAATTTTGATTGGTATTTTTCAATCTCTTGCAATTTTCCCAGGAATGAGCAGGAGTGGCTCGACTTTGGCTGGAAGTTTATTTTTGGGCAGAGATCGCAAAGAATCGGTGCGCTTTGCTTTTTTGCTCTCCGTTCCGGCACTTTTTTTGAGCGGAATTGTGGATATTATCAAACTTTTGCAGGACATTTTCAAGAACGGAATTAGCATTTTACCGTCCACCGCTTTTGACGACAAAGTCCAAATTCGCCTGTCAGTTTTGACGCTTTTGATAAGCTTTGCCCTTTCTTACATTGCTGGTTTGTTCTGTCTCAAATGGCTTTTAAAATTCTTGTCTACCAACAGTAATTTTGGCTTCATTATTTATCGTGTTATTTTGGGAATTTTCTTGATTTTAATTGGATTTATCAGTTATTCCAGTGGCTATTTCCAATTCTAAAAAATATTTCTGCAAATAACTTTTTGACATTTTCAGGCTTTTCTAAATTTTTTCAAGTTCTTAGACTTTCCAAACTTGTTAATTTTTTTTAAATTGGTTTTTTAGCTTTTCAATTTAATTCCTCTACTCTTGACAAAAATAGAAAATTTCTACTCAATTTGTTGGATTAACTTTTTTAAATTTGACAGATAATTTAGGGATAATTTTTGGAAATAATTTGCCAGTTTGCAAGTTTTTGGAAAAATTCATTTGGAGACGTCGCATAGTGGTCTAGTGCGCCCGCTTGGAAAGCGTGTATTTCGCAAGGAATCAAGGGTTCGAATCCCTTCGTCTCCGCCAAAAAAATCTATTTTAACCATTTTAATTCTCAGTTAAATTTTAATTATTTTGTATTTTCAAATCACAAAAACAAAAAAACTTGACAAAATTTCTATTTTTGCAAACTATTAATCTGTAAGCCAAATTTAATTTCAAAGTTTAATTTCAAAGTTAATTATTTGTTGTTAAAATTGTCATTAAAAAACTAGCAGAAATTCTTAACAAATCAAAACCAAACTTTTGCCAAACTTACGACAGTAAAATCAAACAGTAAAATCAAAAAATAAATAAACTACATTTGCCGAAGTAGCTCAGTGGTAGAGCAGTGGCCTGAAGAGCCTCGTGTCGTCAGTTCGATTCTGACCTTCGGCACCACTAAAAAATAAAATCAAAACTTTAATCCCAAAAAAAATTAGAAAATTCAGAGAACTTGATAAATTTAAAACAAAATTAAAAAAGTTGGAAATTTGAAGAAAAATTTGAGAAAATTATGGGAAATTTGAATGGGAAATTTGAAAATTAATTCAGACTTTTTCAAGAATAATTTGACAAAATGCTAAATTATATCATTTCTAAAATATGTCAGAAAATACTACAAATATAGAAGTTAAAGTCAAAAAACCTTTTTACAAAATGAAAAGATTTATAATTCCAATTATTATTTTATTGATAATTATTAGTAGTAACATTGGCAAAAAAGATTTAAACACTAAAACTAATCAGAAAGAAAATTCACAAAGTTCAAATCAACAAAATCAAAATTTTAGCCCAATTCAATCAGTAAAATCAAAAAATGATAATATGATTTCCGAAACATCCAAAAGCAATAATACTCAATTAACGACAAAAAATACTATAGAATATTTAAAAACTAAAAAAGAAAAATCAGGAAATTTATATGATGAAATATTTCTTTATTCAGTTGGCGATAAACCCAATTTTGAAGAAATTAAGGAATTTTGTATTACTCAAAAATCAACTTTTAAAGACGGATCTTTCCATGCACTTATGTTTTTTGATAAAAAAGAGAACGCAGATTTTCCTTCTTATCCTATAAGTGCTGTGCCAGGTTTGGATGAAAAAGATTTAATTCATATCAAAGCTTACTATACTTTTAATTTTCAAAATGGTTATAGTGAGTTAAGTACTTATGAAGAAAATGCTTTTATAAGCAAAGTTGTTAGCTTTAAAATATAAAGTATTTTTTGGAAAATAGATGATCAAAATCCAGAAACCAAATCTCCCTGCCTAACAAGTATTTATTTTAGACAAAATTTGGATCAAAGTCTTGATATGCACGTTCAATTAAGAGCTAATAATGCTGTACGAATAAGCCCAATCAATATGTTGATATTTATTGAATTTTTCCAAAAAGTAACTCAAAAACTAAATTTGAAACTTGGAAATTATTACCATCATTCTAATTCTTATCATATTTATCAAAAAGACTGGGAACTTGCTAAATTAATTGCTCAAAAATAACCATTATTATAATTTTGCCCTCAATATTTTCAAAAAATCTTATGAAAGTCTATTTTATAACAACTAATTCCAAAAAACTTGGCACTGCTAAAAATGTCCTTGCCAAGTACACAGTTGATCTTGAAATGCTTTCGCTCGACGCCGAAGTGCCAGAAATTCAAGATTACGAAACTGCTAAAATCGCTGCATTTTCGGCTCAATATGTAGCTAATCTAACTCAAAAACCTTGCATTGTCACAGATGTTGGTTATTTTATAAGAGCTTTGAATAGTTTTCCAGGTGCTTTTATTAAGCAAATTAATCATTATTTGACGAGTGAAGACCTTTTGAATTTGATACAGAATAAAACCGATAGATCATTTGAAATGGTGGAAAGTTTGACTTTTTGCGAGCCCAATAAAGAGCCTAAAATTTTTGAGACGAAAAGTAGTGGAAAATTGGCTTTGGAAGCTGTGGGAATTGGCAGCGGTATTGACCGTATTATGATAAGGGATGGAATGGAGCGAGTCCAAACTACTTATTCTCACGAGGAATTGATTGATTATTACGCCAAAAACTTGGATCACTGGGATCAATTTGGTAAATATTATATGGAAAATTTAGTGAAATAAGAAACTGATTTGACAAGGTTTTAGTTTTTCTTTTTAGTTTTTTTAATTAAAATTATTCTCAAGCTTTTCTAAAACATTTTTACTTTTTTATGAACTTTGAAAAACCACATATTTTACAATTAACTGGTTCTTCTGGTACAGGCAAAAGCTCAATTATTCGAGAAATTCAACAAAGAAATAAATTTGAAAGATTTTTGGGCGACACCACACGAATTATTAGAGAAAATGAAATCAATAATCCTGAATATAATCACATTTCTAAAAATGACTTTTTGGCAAAATTTAACGGGGGGGGTTACATTGAACCGACCGAGTGGCACATAGAATATAATAATGAATATTATGGCACACCCAATTCTTGGATCGGAAAAATAGAAAAAAGTGAACAAAATTTGATAATTGCTCCATCCAATGTGTATTCAGCAAAAGTTCTCAAATCAATTTTCCCAAGCCTGATTTGCTGGGTTCATTTGACTTTGTCAGAAAATATAAGACAAGAGAGAATCTTAAAAAGATCTGAGATTTCTGAGGAAGAATTATCTAGAAGAGTCAATACTGGAGACACTATAGGTCAAAAATCTGAAGCTGATTATAATTTAGACACCAGTAATCAAAGTGTTCAAATTTTGGCGTCAATTTTACTTTCCTTTATCAACAAAATTTAATTCAAACTTCTATTTTTTTTATGACTAATTCTAACAAAGCTATTGCTAAACTTGATCAAAAATTGGCAGAATTTCAATTTGAAAATGACACAAATATTTACATCATCTGTAGTATGCCGCTTTCGGATATGGGCAAAGGCACTACAGTTGCTCACATGTTGAATTTTTTAGAAGATTCTAACGCAATCAAGTTTGATGGGCTTTTTAATACTAATGCAACTGGAAGACACACAGCAACGGGTCATGATGATTTTGGAATTTATGAAAAATATAACTCAAATAAAAAATTTGCTGAAGAACATTATATTTTAGGCGGAGATTTATTTAGAGAATTTATTGATAAATATGGTGAATATGAAAATTTATGCTTTAGACCTCACATAGCCAAGCACTTTATTGCTAAAATTGGACAAATGTGGCAAAATATTGGCAAACCAAAAAACTTGATTCTAGAAATTGGTGGTACAATTATTGACTATGAAGTTGATCCATATGTTCCTTTTGCAATTTCTTATTACAAACAAAAATACGGCGAAAGATGTAAAATAATTTTGTTGACCGAAATGAGTTATAATAATCAATATGTCAAAACTAGAAGTATTCAAAGAGCAATGGAAGAATTTGCCAAAAGGTTGATTGTTCCTGATATTTTATTGGTTCGTGAACCAGCTAATTTTGGAAAATGTGGTATTTTGGAAAAAGTTGAGAATGAAAAAACTATTTCCGAGAAAATAGAAGAAAGACTTGGTTTTGAATTTAATCCAAAAAAAATTATTACCGTTCCTTTCTTTGAACAAAATGAGATTGATTATCTTGGTACATATCTGCGAGAAAGACTTCAGCCACTGCTACAAAAAAAGAAAAAGAAAATCTTCATCGGCTCGAATAATCAAAGTAAAATTGCTGATTGGACAAATTATTTGAAAGATTTTGAGGTTTTTTGGCCTAATAAGTTAAATTTGAAAATGGAAATTGAGGAAAATATTACAAGTCTTGTGGAAAATTCCCAGAAAAAAGCTAAAGCGTGGGCGGAAAAGAGTAAAATGTTGACTTTGAGCGAAGATACCGGGTTTTTTATTCCAGAACTTGCAGGCCTCCCTGGCGTCAGTGTCAAAAAATGGGGTGGAGAGCTTCTAACAGAACTGACAGATGAGGAATTTCTAAGTTTTTTCTACCAAAAAGTCAAGAATTTGAAAGATTTGAGTTGTTATTTTGAGACCGTTTTCTCAGTTGTAGACTCAAAAGGCGTTGTTCAAAGCATAACTTTTCAAAACCACGGGCGAATTAATCTGACTAAGTTTGATAATATTCAAAATCTAGGCTATCCACTTTCGGCCGTTTTTGTGGCTGGTGGCAGGGATAAAACTTGGAGTGAAATGACCAGTGAGGAGAAAATTGTTTTTGATAAACCGATGATTGAGAAAATTGGAAGTATTTTGGAAGGTTTTGGAGAAAGGTTTTAAAGTTTAAAAATTATAAATTTATATTTCTCATGCTCAGAATAATTCTTTCTTCCACAAATTCTGCCAAAAAAGAGGCGGTAAATAGGTTTTTTAGTGACCAAAAAATTGATTTTGAATTATTCTGTTTTGATGTAGATTCTGGAGTTGCCAAAACCCCTGAAACCGATGAAGACGGAATTAAAGGTTGTCAAAATAGAATTAAAAATGCTAAAATTGCCTGGCAAAACTGGCAAACGGAGGAGGGAAAAACTGAAAAATATGAGCAAAAGCTTATTTTTATAGGCATGGAGGGTATTTTGAATCGCAATCAATTTGGTGTCTTTTTGGGCGGTTGGGTTTGTTTAGAAATTGACGGTCAAAGTTTTTTTGGTTCTAGCGCAAGATGTCAGCTACCCACAAAAATTGTTGATCACTGTGCCACTTTTAAAGAATTGTCCGATATTACCAAGTCTTTATACCCGCAAAAAGTTAGTTTGATTGACAGGATTGGAACTAATGGCGTTTTGACTAATGGTTTATACACTCGAGTTGACGAGTTTGAAGATGCCTTGCGATGTACTTGGGGGATTTTTGTTCGATAAAATAAGAAATTATGAGAAATTTAAGTTTGAGAAATTCAAAATAAAACTTTTTAGGAAAAACCATGTAATAAAAAGAACCGAATTTGTATGAAAACTATCCTCCTTGCTACCTAAAATGAATCAAAAATCAAACTTTTAACAAAACTAATACACCCCTTCCACGACCAACTTTTACAAAGTATGCTTACAAACCCAAAAACTCAACTTTTCAAACAGACTTTTTGAATAATCGTAATTTCAATCGGGTTCAAATCGGGCGAATAAGCTGATAAAAA
>JFJP01041074.1_pt1 | contig 10242 bp, 12 predicted proteins | sample 431651 | NCBI WGS metagenome assembly JFJP01 (sample SAMN02602958, study PRJNA72255) | Microbial mat metagenome, whole genome shotgun sequencing project. | biome: fresh water; feature: sink hole; material: water; isolation source: purple microbial (photo- and chemosynthetic) mats found in... | reverse complement strand
CAAAGAAACAAGAGAAGTACATAGATATCTAGGATGATTCCCAACATACAAAGACTGAATTTTGATGTGATATAATGAATATAGAAACAAAAAAACACCTATTTACTTCAATACAAATGATAGATGAAGACATCATTATATAATTTGAAAATCTTGAGGTTGAAAATCTGTATTTATTGGTTATTTGGCTAGACAAGATGTCCGGTCATGAGCTTGATTATGAGTTATTGATCCACACTGAGACTTAGTTGAAGATATTCTAGCATTTACTCCAAAATCTAGAGCAGAAGATGTTTTTGTATTTGATCCAGCTGATACTGAAATGCCAATGTGATTAAATTTACTAGAAATAGTATCTGAAGATTTAGAAGCAAGAAAAAGAGAAAAAGATAGAGCTGCAATGGATGCTAATGCAATATTTATAAAAATATTTGGTGAAGAAGTTTTTGGTCCAAGAATACAACATTATTTTATGAACTGATGTTTAACATTGATGGATGATGATGAAGAAGGATGAACTTTAATTGATGTTCCAAGATTATTTACAGATGAATGATTTTTGAAATATAAATCATCAAAAGTAAAAAATCCTGTAGTTAAAAATTTCTGGGATTTTGAATATGCTTCTACATGAGATAGAGAAAAACAAGAAATGATTCCTTATTTCTCATCAAAATTCTGACCTTTTATTACAAATACAACAATTAGAAATATTATCTGACAACCAAAATCAGCATTAAACATAAGAAAAATTATGGATAATGAAAAAATGTTAATGGTTAACTTATCTAAGTGAAAAATTTGAGATTTAAATGCACAATTACTTTGATTAATATTTGTATCAAAAATTAACATGGCTGCGATGGCTAGAGCTGATACACCAGAGCCTCAAAGAAAGAATTTCTTCTTATATGTAGATGAGTTCCAAAACTTTGCAACAGATACATTCTGAGAAATATTATCAGAAGCCAGAAAATATAAACTAGCACTTATAATGGCCCACCAATTTATTGCCCAAATATGAGGACAATCAAAAGATGGTAAACCAACTATTAAAGATGCAGTATTCTGAAATGCTTGAACGATTATGTCATTTAAAGTAGGTGCTGATGATGCTGAATATTTAGAAAAAGAATATGCCCCAAATTTAAGTCAACAAGATATTATCTGAATAGCTAACTTTACAACTTATTGTAAATTAAATATCGATAATGCTACAACTAGACCATTTGATATAAAAACTCTCCGGGATAATAATTATAAAAATATTGAATTAGCCGAAGCTGTTAAAAAATTATCAAGAACTAGATATTGAAGAAAGAAAAAATATGTAGATATGGAAATTGAAGCAAGACTTTGAATTAATGCAAAAGCAGATGCTTAATAAATACAATACTTAATATAAAAGGCAGACCTTGTGTCTGCCTTTTATAATGTTTAAAAATAAAAAAACTGTTAACAGATGATTTTAGTCATTTGTTAACAGTTTTTTGATAATTATTTATTTGCGTTTTTCATAGCTTCAACTTTAGCCATTTTAGCGTAGAATTTATCCACAGCTCAAGTTTTCAATAGTTTTTGTTCACCAGTATAGAAAGGATGACAAGCAGCACATACTTCAATTCTTAATTCTCAAGATTTGATAGTAGATAAAGCTTCAACTATATGACCACATGAACATATAAATTTTGTATTATATAATTCTGGATGTATACTTGTTTTCATAGTTATTATTTGTTATATATTCGCTTAATACGAAGTATAATATATAAAATATATTGGGATCGATATAATATCGATGAATGGTGCCCAGGAAGAGACTTGAACTCTTACGCGATTAAGCAATGGCTTCTAAGACCATCGTGTCTACCATTTCACCACCTGGGCAAAAAAATATTTAGATACAGAATTTAGTTCTTAAAAATTATAACTAAGTTCTAAGATCTAAATATAAGTGTTTTTAAAAAAGAATGGTGGGCAGGAAGGGAGTCGAACCCCTGAAAGCATAACTAGTGGATTTACAGTCCACCCCATTTGACCACTCTGGAACCTACCCAGAAAAAATTTTAGATAAAAAAATGGAGCCACTTGTCGGAATTGAACCGACGACCATCCGCTTACAAGGCGGGCGCTCTACCAGCTGAGCTAAAGTGGCTTGGAAAAAATGTTTGATGTGATAACGAGACAGATTTTATTAAAAAAATCTTTTTTGTCAAAACTTTTTTTAAAAAAAATATAAAAATCTTTTATTTATCAGAAAAATTAATATTTTAATTGTAGGGGGTGAACCTTGTATTCACCCTTAACTTAATGGTATTTAGTTTAGAGTTGGTTACTCAAATCTAGTTCAAATCATAATATTTATTACATCAGCTAATACATCTTCTGGATCTTGATTTGCATCAACTGTGAAATCTGCTAATTTTTTTAATTGTTTAATTTCATAATTAGCTGATATTAATCTTTTTTCTAGTTCTTCACTTGACATAAAAGCTCATCTTGATTTTATTCTATCATTTATAATATTTGTTGGTATATCCAAAAATATTGTAGTATATTTTTCATCAAGTTCTGGTTTATTTTTTCTTAATTCTTGAAGTCAATAAATATCAAGTTCTTTAACAACTGTATATCATTGCATTATTCAATTATCAATAACATCTTCAAATTTTGTACCATAATAATCACTATCATGAACAAGTGCATATTCCAAAAATTCTCAAGCTTGTACTTGTGCAAAAAAGTCTTCCTTTGATAAATAGTTATAATCTACTCAGTCTACTTCTCATTCTCTTAATGGTCTTGTTTTGTAAGATAAAGGAGTGTAAATATCAAGTATTTCTACTCTTTTAAGATTTTTTATTAGTGTTGATTTTCATGAGCCACTTACTCATAAAATGAAAAATATATGTCCCATAATTTTATTGTTATTATATATTGATAATTCCTTTTCTTTCTCCCTTTTTAAAAAGGGAGTCCCCGTAGGGGGAGGGATTATAATCAAACTACTTTTTTTATTTGCTCGTATTTAGTATTTGCAATTTCATTCATTTTTATATTTCATTCTTCTAATTTTTTATAAATTACATCAATATTTTGTTTGTAATATTCATATTTTTTTCTAGGTTCTTCAAAATACTTAAGTATCAAATCTAGTAGTTCAAGTTTTGCATGACCATATCAGTAATTTCAAGCTTTGTATTTTGCAGCAATTTCTTCTTGTTTTTCTTTATTTGAAAATAATTTTATAAGTGCAAATACGTTACATGTTTCTGGATTTTTAGGTAATTCAAGTGGAGTATCATCAGTTACAATTGACATTATTTTTTTCTTTAATTCCTTTTCACTTGCAAAAACAGGAATAAAATTATCATATGATTTACTCATTTTTCTACCATCTATTCAAGGAATAGTAGCTAATTCTTCAACAATATATTGAAGAGGAAGTTTAAAAATTTCACAATCATAATTTTTGTTAAAATTTCATGCTATATCACGTGCAAATTCTATATGTTGAATTTGATCTTTACCAACAGGAACCAAATCTACATCATAAGTTATAATATCACTAGTCATGAGTACAGGATAATTAAAAGTAGCCATATTAATATCACTATTTTTAGCTTGACTATCCTTGAATGCATGAGCTCTAAGCATTAAACTAAGAGGAGTTACACTTGATAAAATCCAAGTTATATCATTTATTTTTTGTATTTTTGATTGTTCATAAATTATTATATTGCTGTTTTCAGGAATAAGTGAAAAATATTCAAGTAATATATTAATTTTATTTTGTTTTAAGATTTCTCAGTTATGTACAGATGTTAGAGAATGATAGTCAGCAATAAATAAATATGATTCGTTTCAAGCTGATAAATCAATAAATGGTTTTACTGCTCAAAAATAGTTACCAATATGCATTCAAGATCATGTAGGTTTTACTCAAGTTGTTATTTTTTTCATGTTTATATTATTAATGTTTAGAAATTTACTACATTATAATAATTGTATCAAAAAAATCAATGAAAAATTTTTTGATTTTAAACTTCTTTTACATATAATGAAAAACAATATTATATTTAATAAAAAACTATGATAAAACAAATAATAAAAATACTATTAAAGGTTTCTATAATATCGACTCTGATTTTTTCATTTTGATCTATTGTAAATGCAACAACTGTTGATATTGAACCGAATATTCATAATTTATGAAATACAGAAAGAGCAACTAAAAATGATGCATTAGATAAAATATGAGAATCACAAAGTTTTTATTGAGTACGTGATAATCAAGTATGATGAACATGAATTAAAAATATTTTGATATTAATTGCTCGTGATTTCAAAAACCTAATATTTATAATTTCGTGAGCAATTATGATATTTATGATAATGTCATTAATTGTAAGTGAAAAAACAGAAGAAGAATTTAAAAAAACTAAATCAACAATAATTTTTTTGACTGTTTGAATAGCCTTTATGCAACTTGCATATGTTATTTCAAATATTTTATTCAACAAAGATATTACGATGTTTACAGCTGTTCAATTATCATCAGCTATAATCGAACCTATAATTAAATTAATGGAATTTTTAGCTGTATTTGCATTCCTTCTTGCTGCTATTTACTCATTTTATATGATGGTTACAGCTTGATGAGATGATTGAAAGGTAAAAAAATGAAAAGCAACAATTATAAATTCAATTATTTGAATATTATTTATAAAAGTTGCAGCAACTCTCGTAAGTATAACTTATTGAACAACTACTTGTACATGAAGTTTATTAAATAAACCTGATAGTTTTAATTGAACTTGGTGGGAATATTTTAAACAGACAAGTGTATGACAAAATAAGACTTGTGTTTCTTGACCAAATGTTTCAGAATGAGTTAGATTAATGATAGAAATTATTAATCGGATAAACTGATTTGTATGAATAATTGTTATAATACTTGTTATTTATGCTTGATTTAGTATATTTATGTCTGGTTGAGATGATAACAAAATCAAAAAAGCAATTACAATTATCAAATACTCAATAGTCTGAATAGCTGTATTATTCGCTTCATTTATGATTTTAAATTTCATAGTACAACCTAATATTACTGCAACTACATGATCTTTAATAATAACTAAATAATAAATATGAAAAAAATATTAAAATATATTGTTTGTTTTATTTGATTTTTGATTATTTCAATATCATCAGTTGCTCGAACTTTTGATCTATGAAATCCTTGAGATACTCGAGCTATATCTGAAGCTTCAGTTAAATTTAAAGATATTACATGATCTCCACAAGAATTATTTAATGAATTTTGATATTGAATATTAAAACAAATTAAGCGAGTAACTCAATGATTAATAGTTATAGTTATAGTTATGATTTGATGAAAAATGGCTTTATCTATGTGAGATACAAAAGCTGTCGAAGCAGGTAAAAAACAAATAAGTTATGCATTACTTTGAATACTATTTATTAATATCCCTTGAACTATATATAATAGTTTTTGGAAGAAGGATAAATGAGCAGATATAGATATAAATACAGGTTGATGATTTACTGAAAATGCAAGGCAAAATATATTATTTAATTCTGATACATTCGCAAGTACTGTTGAATGATCTATAGTTGGTTTTTTAAAAGTATTACTTGTTGCAATATCAGTACGAATAATAGTATATAATTGAATTAAAATTATTAATAGTCACTGAAAAGAAGATGTTTTAAAAGAATGAAAAGCAAAATTATTATACTGAATTACTTGATTATTAATGGTAATGATTTTAAATCCATGGATTGAATTTATATTCAATGCATTTTGATGAAAGTCTGATGCTATGTGAGATTGAGTTTCAATATTTAAATCAATTGCAAATTTATGTTTGTATTTTGCTTGACCTACTGTTATTGTGTTTTTATCACTTGCTTGATATTATTTCATTCCATCTTGATGAGATGAGTCAAAAATCAAAAAAGCAAAATCAATTCTTACAAATACAATATTCTGAGTTTTGATATTACTAGCTTCATATGCAGTATTAAATGATCTATGAAAATTCATGGATTGATCTAAAGATACAAAATGAAATGAAATATTAAAATCAAATGTATCTCCTAATTCAAATTAAAATGAAAAAAATATTATTACTTCTATTGTTAATTATTTCACCGTTTATAGGTTTTAGTGATACTTATGCTGCTAATCCTGTACAATGACCACGAGAACCACCTAAGCCAAAAGTACCAGTTACTGTTTATGTAACTGAAAATATCCCGTGATTATGATGTCAAAAATGTAGAGGTGATCTTGTTACAACTTGAGGTGCTGATTGTTGAGATGTTAAAGATTGAAAATTTCCGAGAGAAAAACAATATAAATGTACAGTAGAATCTTGAATGTGAGCAATATTTGCAATGGCTCAATGAATATTAAACTCACTTATGGTTATAGTATGACTTGCTTGAGTATTATTTATAGTTTATAGTTGAATAATGATGTCAATGTCAGCTGGAGATTCAAAAGCTAGTTGAGATGCAAAGAAAAACATAATTGCTGCAATTATATGAGTAATATTTTTATTTATATGATCTTATGTTCTTCGCTTCATTGCTCCTTGGGTTTATACATTGTAAAATCAAAAAAGTGTGTAGTTATAAATATAATTACACACTTTTTTAACAAAATAAAATAAAAACTTGCTTTTTTAAAAGACTTGATTATACTTGCTTGGCTATATTTTAACTTATTTTAAAAGTTATGTCTAATAAGCAAGAAAAAATTGAGGTAGAAGGTGTCGTGAAAAAAGCCCTACCCGATCTGGTTTTTGATATTCAATTACCAGAAGATTTCTGATGATCAATTATTAAGTGATACTTAAGTTGAAAGATGAGAATGCATTCAATAAAGCTAATTGAAGGTGATTCTGTACTAGTAGAATTAAGTCCTTATGATCTAACGAAATGAAGAATTATTTTTAGAAAAAAATAATTCATTTATTACCTTATTCTTATTTTTATATGAAAGTAAAACCTTCAGTAAAAAAAATTTGTGATAAATGTAAAATTCTTAAAAGAAAATGAGTTTTAAGAGTTATATGTGAAACACCAAAACATAAACAAAGACAAGGGTAATTAACCCATCACTGGTTTATGTGAAATTTTATTTTTATTTTTTATTTATTATTATGGCAAGAATTGCTTGAGTAAATTTACCAAATGGTAAAAACGTTGAAATAGCTTTGACTTACATATATGGTATCTGAAGAACAACTTCAAATCAAATATTAGATAAAATTGGTATTGATAAACTTGCTAAAATTGAAAGTTTATCAGAAGATCAATTAGATGTAATAAGAGCTGAAGTAAAAAATTATTTAGTAGAATGAGACTTAAGAAGACTTATTGCTACAAATATTAAAAAACTTCAAGATATTAGAACATATAGAGGTTTAAGGCATAAAAAAAGACTTCCAGTTAGAGGTCAAAATACTAAGACTAATGCAAGAACAAGAAAATGAAAATCTGTTTCTATAGCTAATAAGAAAAAATAATATTATTTAATTTAATTGTTTTATGGCTAAAGCTATTAAAAAGACTAAGAAAACAAGAAAAATTGTACAAAGTGGACAAGCTCATATATTCGCTTCATTTAATAATACAATTATTTCTGTTACTGATGAAAAAGGTAATGTTTTGACTTGGGCTAGTGGTTGAACTGCTGGTTTTAAATGAGCAAGAGAAGCTACACCATATGCTGCTCAAATGGTAGCAGAACAAGCTATCAAAAAAGCTATTACTATGTATTCACTAGAAGTAGTAGATGTTTATATAAAATGAATTGGTATCGGTAGAGAACAAGCTGTAAGAGGTTTAGTCTCTGGAGGTATTGAATTAAGAAACATCTATGACACTACTGCAGTTCCACACAATGGATGTAGAAAAAAGAAGACTAGAAGCTTATAAAAATATTAATTTTAATTTTAAATTGCCAAAACTATGCGTTACACTTGACCTAAACAAAAGTTGTGTAGAAGAGAATGAGTAAATCTTTTTGGTAGCGAAAAATATGATTTGTCAAAATCTAAAAGAGCTTTACTTAAATCTAGAAAAACTAACGAATACGGAACACAATTAAGAAAAAAACAAATGGCTAAAAGAATGTTTGGATTAACTGAAAAACAATTCTATTCATACTTTGAAAAAGCCCACAAAATGCATACTGAATGAACTGTTTGAGAAAAAATGCTAAGATTATTAGAGTTAAGACTTGATAATGTAGTATTTAGATCTAACTTTGCAAGAACTAGAATGCAATCTAGACAATTTGTTAACCATTGTCATTTTAAATTAAATTGAGTGAATGTTAATATTCCTTCTATTTTAGTTAAAGTTTGAGATGTTATCGAATTGAGAGATAAATTAAAAGAAACACCACTTTACAAAACTTTAATAGAAGAATTAGAAGAATTTTCTAAATCTAATAAAGGTAAAGTGACTTCTACTAGATGGATTGAGGTTGATCCAAAAAATATAAAAATAACTATAAAAGAGTTACCTCAAAAAGATGATTTTGATCAAATAATAGATATTTCAAAAATTATTGAATTCTATTCTAAATAGTAAATTTTTATATTTTATAAAAAAAATAAAATGCACATTATTCATAAAACAATTTGAATTCCAAAGATTTCTCAAACAGAAGTTGGAACGGATGTGTCTAATTTTTCAATCGGACCATTACCTAGATGATATTGAATAACTTTATGAAATTCTCTAAGAAGAGTACTATTGTCTTCAATACCTGGTACAAGAGTTACTTGAATTAAAGTTTCTTGAGTATCGCACGAATATTCAACACTACCTTGAATTAAGGATACTATAGTTGACATAATGTTAAACTTAAAAGAATTAGTTCTAGATAAAGATGAAGTAGGAATTGAATGGATTAGATTAACTAAAAATAAAGCTTGAATTGTTAAAGCTGCTGATATAAAAGCAGGTTCTACAGTAACTGTTTTAAATAAAGATCTATATATTACAGAAATTGATAAAGATTGAATAAATCTTGATATCGAAATAAGAGTTGAAAAATGAGTAGGTTACTTATCTATTGATGAACTTAAAAAAAGAGAAGATGATGTTGCAGTTTTATTACTAGACGCAAATTTTTCTCCAGTTACATCAGTAAAATATGAAATCGAAAAAGCTAGATTCTGAGATATTACTGATTTAGATACTCTTTCATTAGTTATTTCTACTAACTGAACATTATCACCAATTGATTGTCTTAAATTCTCTTGAGATATGTTAAAATCATATTTCTCTATATTTAATGAAACTTCTTTACAAGTTGAAGGACACTTTATAAATAGTGTAAAAGACTTACTTGAAAAAGAAAAAGAAGAAGTTAAATGAGAAATGGAAAAAGAAACATATACTCCAATTGAAATTATGTGATTGTCTCCTCGTACTTTAAATGCTTTAATAAATTGAAATATCTTGTCTACTGAACAATTAACAAAATGTACAGAAACAAAATTATCATCTATTAAATGATTTGGTAAGAAAGCAATGACAGAAATTAAAGAATCTCTTGCTGAAATGGGATTAAAATTATTAGGTGATGATTAAAAATTATATTTAAACTTTTAAAATTACTTACAATGAGACATAGAGTTAAAAAATATTTAAAATTTAAAGGTATAAGTTTTCAACATAGAGATGCTATGTTAAGAAATCTTGTAACAAGCCTTTTTTTGAATAAATCTATTCAAACAACTGAAAAAAAAGCTAGAGCAATTATTTCAACTGTAGATAACTTAATTAATGTAGTTAATACAAAAGATGAATTAAATGCTATTAGAACAGTGATGTCTATAGTTTTTACTAAAGAATCTTCACTTGAATTATTTAAAAATATATCTCCTAAATATAAAGGTGTAAAAACTTCTGGTTTCACTAGAATTACTCCAATTAAATACAGAGATTGAGATAATGCTAAATTAGTATTATTAGAATTAGTTTAGTTAATTAGTTAAAAAAATAAACTATGAAAACATTAATGCCAAAACAAATTGATGGTAACGAAAGAAAATGGTATATTATTGATGCTGAATGACAAACTCTTTGAAGATTAGCAACAAGAATTGCTGTTATCCTAAAAGGTAAAAACAAAGTATCATATGCACCACATGTTGATAACTGAGATTATGTAATTGTTTTGAATGCTTCAAA